>Ga0210401_10004837_pt1 | contig 13962 bp, 11 predicted proteins | sample IncBWH32MmetaG_FD_150866 | JGI IMG/M metagenome (GOLD analysis project Ga0210401, IMG submission 150866) | Forest soil microbial communities from Barre Woods Harvard Forest LTER site, Petersham, Massachusetts, United States - Inc-BW-H-32-M | ecosystem: Environmental > Terrestrial > Soil >... | reverse complement strand
CAGCCGCGCCAGCCGATACAGCCGGTCAGACTCATAGCGCGCCAGCTTTCCGCTGAGGCGCCGGCGCTGCAGGCTGCGCGGGGAAAGATCCAGAGCCCCAGCCAGCTCCCTGAGAGTCAGGCCGGATGCTCGCATGAGATTCTCCACCACTGCCGGAGGAAAACCTCCGCGGATCGCCTCCCGCATGTCGCCGTCGCTTGACAGCGTCCGGCCAAAGACCCTTGTCCCGCCTAACTTCGCCGCCACGGCTTGAACTTCATTGACCATTCTGTCGTCTATTATAGCGACAATTGGCGCACCGAATCAAGATCCCAAGCATTACCCTGTGATCCCCAGTGGCCTCTGTGGTTAAGGCTTTGACCGTCGCGGGTGAGCTGCACGCAGTAGCTTCCAAGCCACTTCTCCCCCACGCCACTTCTCAGGTAGAAAAAGAGCACGAATGACCCACGCCCAACTAGTCTCGAAGGCTATCCACTTCCTCCGCAGCTATCGCTGCGGCGTCGTGCTCTCCGAACAGGCCTGCGTCAGCGGAGAGATGCCCGACGCCATCGGATGGAAGCGCGCCTGCCATTCCGTTCTGGTCGAGTGCAAAATCAGCCGCTCCGACTTTCTCGCCGACCGCGCCAAACCCTTCCGCCTAAAGCCGGAAGGCGGCGTAGGCTGCGAACGTTTTTATCTTGTTCCCGCCGGACTCATACGCCGGGAGGAACTCCCCACTGGATGGGGCCTGCTCGAAGTCCGCCGAAGCGGAATCGAGATGGCGCATCCCTCGGCCAAAAATCTCCGCACTGCCACTGGCTTCCGCTACGAAATGAATCTGCTGCTCGCCAGTCTTCGCCGCGTCGAAGTCCGCGTCGAACCCCAAAGCATCACCGACTTTTTGAAGTGGAAGAACCGTATGGCGGAGTACAACCGAGGCACCTTGCCGGAAGGTTTGGCGCCAGCGGAAGAGGAATTGAACGTATTCCTCGAAGCCGATTTAACGCCGTAAGGAGTTAAAAATTTCTTTGAAGGAATTTGCTGAAAGCCTGACGTCCGAGGTCTGAGGTCCGTCCCTACAGCTCCCGGCGCCCCTCCATCGCCTTCAGCATCGTGATCTCATCCGTATATTCAATATCGCTGCCCACCGGAATCCCCATCGCGATGCGCGTCACTTTCACCCCGGCCCGCTTGAGTTGCTGCGAAAGGTAAGTCGCTGTAGCTTCGCCTTCCACGGTAGGATTCGTCGCGATGATCACCTCATCCACATTGCCCGCATCGACGCGGCTCACCAGATTCCCAATGCGCAACTGGTCCGGCCCCACGCCGTGCAGCGGCGAGATCGCGCCGTGCAGCACATGAAAGACGCCGTTGAAATGCTTCGTCTTCTCAATCGCAGCAATGTTCGTAGGCTCCTCGACCACACACACGAGCCGCTGGTTGCGCGTCGCGCTGGTGCAATAGACACAGGGATCGACATCCGTAATGTTGTTGCACACTGAGCACAAGCGCAAGCTTGCCTTGACGTCGCGCACCGCCGCAGCCAGCGCCTCCGCGTCATCGTCGCTCGCGCGCAGAATATAGAAGGCCAGCCGCTGCGCGCTCTTCGAACCCACGCCCGGCAGCTTCTTCAACTCATCAATCAGCCGCGACATCGGCTCGGCAAATTTGGACATAGGGGAATTCAGAAATTGGTAATTTCGCAATTTAGTAATGTGAAAATCGGATGCTTGTAGTTTGTGACCGGCAGTGCGATTTGGAACGTTTACTCAAATTACAAAATTGCTAAAGTCCCCCCATCCCCAGTCCGCCTAGCATTCCGCCCACAGTCGACTGCATCGCCCCATCAATTTTTCGCGCCGCTTCATTCACCGCCGCCAGCACCAGGTCTTGCAGCATCTCCACATCGCCCGACTTCACCGCTTCCGGATCAATGCGCAAGCTGAGCAGCTGCTTGCGGCCATCCATCTTGGCGGTCACCGTGCCTCCGCCCGAAGAAGCCTCGACCACCGTCTCCTGCATCTTCTTCTGCAGGGTTTCATACTGCGCCTTGGCCTTCGACATCAACTCCTGCAAATTAAGTCCGCCCATCAAACCTCCAAAACCCGACTTCGGACCTCAGCCGTCAGACCTCAAACGAAACCTTTATTTCACCGACACAGTACGCTAGAAGGGCCGACGTCTGAGATCCGAACTCCGGCTCCTCACCGTCGTTCCTTGTAATCAATCACGGTGCGGATTTCAGCGCCAAATTTCTCCCGCAGCCGCCGCACGACGGCATCCTGCTCTGCGCGACCGCGACCACCGGGACCCGATCCGTTCGCCCGTGGTGTCTCGCCGTTTCGCTTTTCACCCGACGCCACCGTCGCGCCGGGCACAATCCTCAGCCTCACAGCCCGGCCCAGAGCCCCGCTAGCCGAAGCGACGGCGACACGTCTGGCATCGGGGCTCAGCGACATGTCGACCACGGTCTGCGACTCCGACACGCGGATCACGACTTCATTTCCTTCCACCGACCACTCGCCCGCATCCAGCATGGAAACCAGGATGCGCTGATTACCATCCGAAAGCGCCTGCAGCACACCGTTGCGCAGCTTCTCAATGGGCGCCAAGGCCGCCGCAACCGCGGGCTGCGGCGGAGCCACTTCGGCCTCCGTAGGCTCGGCCGGGGGACTCTCCACTCGAATCGCAGGTTGCGAACTCGCTACAGCCGAGCTCGCATGGACATCGTCCGCCGGTTCCTCAAGATCAGCTAGCGCCGTAGCACCCATGACCACCCGCGCCGGAGTGCTGTTGGTTGCACTTACGCCCGATGCGCCAAAAACAGTTCCGCCCACAACCGGATTCGAGGTCCCTTCCTGCCGCGGACCAACTTTCCGCGCCGAATCCGCCGCAAACGGCGACACCGGATTCGGCCGCGAAGCCCCAACTGCGTCCGTGCGCCGAGTCTCGCCCACTGCGCCCGAAGACGAAGCCACAATCGAAGGCCGGGCCGTTCGCGCTACTCCCGCCCCGCCGCTGGCCAAAGTTGAGCCTGAACCCGACGCACTCGCGACTTCGCCCAGCAATTGCTCAATCGGCAACAAGCGCTGCGCGTGCGCCATCTTCAAAAGCCCAAGCTCCAGATGAAAGCGCTGCTCCTGCTTGTACCCAAGCTCACCATGGGTCCGCAGCATGATCTGCAAGTGCCGCGTCAGGTCTTCTTCTCCAAACAATTCCGCAACACGTTCCACTCGCTCGCGCTCTTCGCTCGATATCTGCAGCAGGGAAGAGTCCTTTCCCGCAATCTTGGCCACCGTCGCATTGCGCAGAAAACGTACCATCTGCCGCGCAAAGTGCGTCGGACTATGCCCTTCGCTGATCAGGTGATCCACCTGCCGTAGCACCTCTTCGCTGGCCCCGCGCGAGATCGCCTGCATCATCTCTTCGAGAATGTGCGCCGGAGCGGCACCCACAAGGTTGCGCACGGAATCCGCCGTGAGCCTGCCAGTCGAAGACGCAATCGCCTGATCCAGAATCGACAGTGCGTCGCGCATCGATCCATCCCCAGCCTCAGCCAGCAGCGCCAGCGCATCGTCATCCGCTTCGATGTTTTCCCGTCCAACCAGATCGCGCAATTGCCCCACAATGTCGTCAAACTTTACCGCGCGGAAACTAAAATGCTGGCAGCGCGAGCGAATCGTCTGCGGAATATCCTCCGGCTGTGTCGTCGCTAACATGAAAACAATGTGGTCGGGCGGCTCTTCCAGCGTCTTCAGGAGCGCGTTGAAAGCCGCGTCCGTAATCTGGTGAGCTTCATCGAGAATGTAAATCTTGAAGCGGTCGCGCGCCGGACGATACCGCGCCGCCTCCCGCAGTTCGCGGATCTCATCAATCCCGCGATTGGTCGCGGCATCGATCTCAATCACATCGACCGCATTCCCGGCGCGTATCTCCGTACACGATTCGCAAATGCCGCAAGGCTCCGCCACCGGCTTATCCGAGGAGCGGCAATTCAGCGCCGCCGCCAGTATGCGCGCTACGGTGGTCTTTCCGATCCCGCGATGTCCGCTAAAAATGTAGCCGTGGGCCGTGCGCCCCTGCTCCAGGGCATTCTGCAGGGTGCGCGTGACGTGCTCTTGTCCGATGACTTCGGAGAATTTCTGCGGCCGGTATTTACGCGCCAGGACGGTGTAGCTCATGAGCCCGAGCCACGATTATACGTGATGCCGCTCCGAGTGCGTCGTGTGGGTCGGACACTCTTGTCCGACGCTCTTGACTTTGATGTCGACTTTTTGCCCTTTGATGTTGATTTTGCTTTTGATCGCGCTGTTAGCGGCTCTCGATCAAACGCGTAATGCGCGTAGAAGATAGGCGCTTCAGCGCCGCAAAGAGATCGACAAACTTTGAAAAGGGCGCGGCTTCCAGCCGCGCCGTAAGTCGCTTCTACTCGACCCAACTTTAGCCGCAGCCTCTAAGGATTAAACGTCGCAGTGACAAAATCGTGCGATGTCACGGTGACCGAACAAGTCCCCGTACCGCTGCATCCTCCGCCGGTCCATCCCGTGAATGTCGAACCGGTATTCGGCGTAGCAGTCAGCGTAACTGCAGTCCCGGAAGCAAATACTCCGGTACATTCAGTGGCGCAGGCGTCCAGACTCGAAGCGGGGCTACCAGAAACAGTACCGGATCCCTTTATGGTGACCGTCACTTCTGGCGGTTCATTCCAGCTGGCTGCTGGAGTCTGATCACAAATTCCACTCGTGCTCTGGGTAGGAAGCGTTGGTGGCGTGGCATACGGCTTGTTCACAAAGTCAAAGAATTCGTCCATCGGCGCCTCAGTGCCATCTCGATTCGTGAGCTGGCTCAAACCGAAGCGGGTTTCCACCAATTTCAGTATCGCTGTGGTGTCGCGTACCGTGTGGGAAACGAAATGAGGCACCGAAAAAGGCGAAATCACGACCACGGGAACGCGGTAGCCGGTCCATCCAAAAGTGCACGTGCCGTTACCCAGCTGACCGGGTCCAGTACATATATCGTTCAGCGCCGGGTTCAAATCGAAGGGAGACAAGAAATCCCCAGGCGGTGTTGCCGGTTGGGGCGCGACATGGTCATAAAGCCCACCGGCTTCATCATAGGTGAGAATCAGAACGGAATCCGTCCAGGTAGGGCTTTGCATGAATGGATTAAGGATCGTGTTCTGCAAGTACTGCGCCCCCAGCTGTACGTCGACAGGGAAGAGGTCGGAATCGGAAGGATGCTCATCAAGCCCCGCATTCGACGCCGGCTCAATCATGGCGAACTGCGGGAACGTCGCATCATCCGCCAGGTCGACTGCGAATTGCGAAACCGGGGCGAAATGCTGCCATAGGCCTGTAGACGCGTTTTGAATCTGCGTCTCATACGCGAACTCGCTGATATAGGAGACGCCCGCCAGACACATATCCTGAGCCTGTCCAGCCGCCGCGGTGGCACAGTTTACGCCGTTATAGGAGGCGTTCGTGGGATCGACATAAACCTTCCAGGTGATGCCGGCATCCTGCAGAGCTTCCACGATCGTTTTCGCCGTGAATGGCGCATTGTCGCCGACGCCCTGGCCCGGGGGATAAGCATATCCCTGCGAAGTAGCAGCGTACATATAAGCGCGATTGACTTGGGTGCGATCCATGACCGGAGAAAACCAACGGTCCGAAGTTCCAAAGGTACTGGCCAGCGCATAGTCGAGATTCAAATCCGTATCCTCGAAATATCCCATCGCGCGAACGCCGTTCACATCCATGAAAGCATTGGAGCGGCCATCATAAGCGGCGGTGTAAACGAAACCGTTCAGCGGAGGAGGATTCTCCGCAGGTTGATCCGTTGGATTGGTGTAGTCCCAGTCGTTGTGCGCCTCATTCCAGAACGGGCTCTGATTCTCCTCGCACACCGTGCCAGTCTTGCCCGAAGGCAGTACCAGCGTGTGAAACGAAAATGATGTAATGAGGTTCGTGGGGTCCGGCGTGCAACTGGCAACATCGCTGGTAAGTTGGCAGCCCGGTATGGATGGTGCAACTCCTCCCGGATTGAACTGGGGCAAGCCGTCAAAGGTCACGCCGTCTGTTTGATGAAGTCCCTGCTTTGCCCAGTAAGGCAGCATGGCGCCGAAATAGTGATCCAGCGACCGATTCTCCTGCGCAAAGAAAATAATGTGATTGATGTTTTGCAGGCCCGTCACGGCGCTGTTGAACGTGGCAGTTACGTTATTGTTCGCGCCCACCGTTACCTTGCAGGTTGTGCTTGTCCCTGTGCAGGCGCCCGACCATCCGCCGAAAGTATTCGTCCCGCTGGGGCTTTCGCTTAGCGTAACCGATGCCCCCTGCTGAAACGTTGCTGAGCAGATTGCACCCGCCGCCGTCGAACAGTTAATGCCCGCTGGACTGCTCGTCACCGTTCCCGTGCCCTTTCCAGCCAACGTGACTGTAATGCCGGTCCCCTGCGTGAACGATGCCGTAACACTCATCGCCGCGTTGATTGTTACTGTGCAAACGCCTGTTCCGGTGCAACCGCCGCTCCACCCGCCAAAGAAATAATTTTTCCCAGGCACTGCCGTCAGCGTCACCTGCGTCCCCTGCGCGAAACTGGCGGTGCACGTGCCCGGACAATTGATTCCCGCCGGACTGCTGATGATCGTCCCCGCACCCGTCGTAGGAGCTGTCACGGTCAGCTGGAAAGTAGTCGCGCTCGTTATCGGCTGTGGGCGGCCCACCCCGGCGCATCCCGTCGCGATCACCGCCAACGACGCACACAGGCTCACCAACCCAAATCTGTATCGCAAATTCATGGCAGTGTTGCTCCTCGGACGACAGGGAACTGAGAATTTAAACGTTTGAAACCCAAGCTTCGATGAGGGCTTGGCGAGGGTGGTTGCCGTAGGTGCGTGTACTGGGAGGAACAAGAAGCGGAATAAAGCGTTTCCGGTCCTCGAATACAGCGAATCGTGTAGCGCCGCACTCCCTGGACCCGCCCCTTGCTAGAACCAGCGCCCAAGCGATAGGCTAGTCCGTCACACCATCAAGGAGCCCATCATGCAACTAAAGCTGGCAACCCGCACGAAGGACGGAGTCCTCGTCGTCGAGTGCATCGGCCGCATTGTGTTTGGCGATGAAACCACATTGCTTCGCGACACCATCAAGAAAGCCGTGTCAGAAAACAACCGCATCGTTCTGAACCTGGCCGAGGTGAGCTATCTCGATTCTGGCGGTCTCGGAACCATCGTAGCGTTACACACTACGGCCCAAAACGCCGGTGGCTCCGTCAAGTTGGCGAACTTAACCCAGCGCGTCGATGATCTGATGCAAATCACAAAGCTGCTCACCGTCTTCGAAGTCTTCAACTCCGAGGCGGAAGCCATCGAATCGTTCCGCCAGGCCGCCTAGGATGAGGAAGGGAAGGGCACGACTTTCAGCCGTGCCGTTAAGCTCTCTAGAATCAGCTGCGCTTTAGCGCCTGAGGTGTGCCGTCCGGCTGCCAGAGTAGTTTTTTTCAGCAAACTCTTCAGCCCCTGGTCTTTGACCCTACAATATTGCCCCTACAATGATGATGCCAAATCGCCCTTGTGCCCGCACGATTGAATGATCAAGTCGCCGCTTCCTCGAATGCTTCCACGCATCATCTTCATTCTCTGCCTGCTGGTAAGCGCCAGCGGCTTCGTCTCCCCGCCAATCGCTTTGAGCATCGGCCTCGCCTTCGGCCTCGCCCTTCCTCACCCCTACGGCAATGAAGCCAAACAATTCTCCAAATTTCTCCTGCAGGCCTCGGTTGTAGGACTGGGCTTCGGCATGAATCTGCACCAGGTCGTACAAGCCGGACGCAGTGGCTTCGTCTACACCATGCTCGGCATCAGCTTCGCCTTGCTCGCCGGCATGGGTCTGGGCAAGGTCCTCGGGGTACGGCGAGTGCCCGCATTTCTCATCTCTACGGGTACCGCAATCTGCGGTGGCAGCGCCATCGCCGCCGTCGGCCCCATCACCCAGGCTACCGACGAAGAAATGGCCATCGCTCTGGGAACCGTCTTTGTTCTGAACTCCGTCGCGCTGCTGACCTTCCCTCCAATCGGCACGGCGCTCAAGCTCACGCAATCGCAATTTGGACTGTGGTCCGCGCTGGCCATTCATGACACCAGCTCCGTTGTAGGCGCAGCCGCAAAATACGGAGCGGAAGCTCTGGCCGTCGCTACTACGGTGAAACTGGCCCGTGCCTTGTGGATCGTCCCCGTGTCACTCGGAACGGCGGTCGCGCGCAGCGCCAAGGCAAAAATCCAGTGGCCGTGGTTCATCGGGCTCTTCTGCCTTGCCGCCGTCTGTAACACTTACTTGCCGGCCGGAGCGCCCGCATACACAATCGCCGTGAAAGTTGCGAAGATCGGCCTGACCGCTACTTTGTTCCTGATCGGCAGCGGAATTTCCGTCGCGACTTTAAAGCGCGTCGGCCCACGCCCGCTGCTGCAAGGGATTATCCTATGGCTGCTGGTGCTGGCCGGATCGCTCTGGCTGATTCGCATCGGATGGATCGCGCTGTAGAGCGGATATCGTGAAGAAGGTATCGTGAAGAAAGCTATTGTGAAGAAGGGAAGCCGGAACCCGCCCGGTCGCAGATTGCATAAACGAGCGGTGAAAAAACAAGCAGGGAAGCCCGGCCCGCATCCATCGCTCGACAAGCAGCCCCCGAACACCCGGCAGCGCATCGAGGCCACGATCCGCCGCATACCAAAAGGCAAAGTTTCCACCTACGGAGCCATCGCAAGCGCAGCCGGCTTCCCAGGAATGGCCCGCCAGGTAGCGCAAGTCCTCCATCGCGGCTTCGAACTTCCATGGCAACGCGTCCTGGGCGCCGGCGGAGAAATCAAGCTTCGCGGCGACTCCGCCATCGAACAGCGCTTCCGCCTCGAATCCGAAGGCGTCCGCTTCCGCGGAAAAAAAGTTGACATGAAGCAGTGCGAGTTCAAATTTCCGCGCAGCCGCGCCTCCAAGAAGATCAAATAATTACCGCCCGCCCTTGAACTGCTCATCCACCTCCACCTGATATCCCGTCACCACTTTATTCGTTTCATTCGCCATTCCCACCACCGACATCAGTTCCTTGAACATGGCGTCGGTCATCCCTTTTTTCTGCGCCGCAGCCGTATGCGAAGCGATGCAGTAGCCGCACTGGTTGGTCACGCTCACCGCGATGTAGATCATCTCCTTCATCAACGGATCGAGCACGCCCGGCGCCATGATCTGTTTGATGTCCTCCCAGGTCCGCTTCAGCATCACCGGATCGTGCGCAATCGCCTTCCAGAAATTATTGATCCAATCCGTCTTGCGCGTGGACATGATGTCGTCGTATACCGCGCGCACCTCCGGACTGGCGTCTTTATACTCAATAAATCCAAAAATACTCATGAGTTTCCTCCGTTCCCCTCGCACGCGATTACCGCGCTGTCGCAACGAGGATACCGCAGCTAGAAATACAAAAGCTGGCCCTGAGATGGTGTTTCGCCGCCGTTAAGGGGTCAGGCCGGGCACTTCGCGACGCTCCACAGATACATGCTGGCGTAGGATCGCCAGGGTCGCCAGGCTTCAGCGCGTCGATCCAGCTCGCGAGCACTACGCAACCCCAGCGCCCGCAGCAGCCCGAGGTCGCCGGTGGGAAATGCATCCGGTTCTCCCATGGCTCGCATCGCTACATAATGAGCAGTCCACGGCCCAATGCCCGGAATTTCAACCAGTCCAGCCAGAAAAGCATCGGAGTCGTAGATTCCATCGAAGCGAATCCGTCCATCGCAAACCGCACGAGCCAGAGCGCGAATCGTCTCCGCGCGTTTTCTGGTCAGGCCGATCTTGCCCAGGTCGGCGTCCGCCAGCACCTCGGGGCTCGGAAAGATGTATCTAAGCTCTGCGTGCCCGGCAAACGGTTCACCGAAGGCCTTCGCCATCCGCCCCGCAAGTGTGCTGGCGCCCTTGACGGAAATCTGCTGGCCCAGAATCGCTCGCGCGGCGAGTTCGAAACCATTCCAACAACCGGGCACCCGCACGCCGGGTTGAGCCCGAATTCGTTCACGCAACTCCGGATCATTACTCAAAACCTGCGCAATAGCACTCCAGTCCGCATTCACATCAAACAGACTCCGGATCCGCTCGACGATCGTGTATAGCGACTGCGAATCGGCAATCTGCACTCGCACGGCAAGAGCATCGCTTTCGCCATGCTTCGAAACCTGAAAATAACCACGCGACCCCTGCAGCGAGATTGTGCGGCGATAAACGCCGGAGTCGCCGGCTTCGACGCCCGGAATGGCGCGCGCTGCAAGAAACGCCAACATCTGTTCCCACTGATACGGTGGGCGAAACCGGAGTTGGAACAAATACTGATTCTTCGGAAGGACTTCCTTTTGCCGCGCCAGCCGCCGTATCTGCGTCGGCGTGCGGTTGTACGTTTTTAGAATTGCGGCATTGAACCTGCGCACGCAACCAAATCCCGACGCAATGGCGACATCGTGCATCGGCAACTGCGTTTCATCGATCAGGTTCTTGCAGAAGTGCAGCCGTCGAGTCTGTGCCACCACGCGCGGCGGCGCACCCAAGTGCTGGATAAATAGCCGTCGCAGATGGCGCGACCCAACCCCTACCCGGTCTGCAAGGCCCTCCATTCCACCGTCTTCCAGGCCGTATTCTCCAATCAGGCGCAACGCCCTCGAAACCGTGCTCGAAGTACCAAACCAAGCCGGAGTTCCCGGTGAACACTCCGGGCGGCATCGCAGGCAAGGACGAAATCCAGATTCCGCCGCTGCTGCAGCCGTCGGAAAGTAGCGAACGTTTTTCTCTTTCACCGTAGGCACAGGGCAGATCGATCGGCAGTAAATCCTGGTGCTGCGCACGCCAATGAAAAACTTGCCGTCGAAGCGGGGATCCCGCGACATTCTCGCTCGGGCGCATATCCGAATATCGAGCATGATCATTGTTCCAAGGATGATCTTTCCACTCCGGCGCATGATCGCATTGCCGGCCAACCTTCTCATGATAAGCCACCCTCTTCGCGTTGATGGACGTTTTCGGACATCGTCGTTTTCGCATCAATTCTCGGACAAAGGGGTCGCAGATGTCCGACGATCGTCGAAGGTGAGGAACGAGGTCCGCAAATGTCCAACGCACCCGGATCGATTTCGATATGGTCGTCACCATGCTATCCATGACGACGCTCGTTGCTTTCTTCGCATTGGCCACTGTATTCACTGCGGCCCGCCCATCCGTCGCGCAAAATCGAATCGACGACGAACGAACTGATCACACTCGAACTGACAATATCGATCGCTCCATCAACCCCGGCGACGACTTCTACCGGTACGCCAATGGAGCCTGGCTCAAGACCGCGACCATCCCCTCCGGCCAGGCCAGTTACGACACGCGCGCAATCGTTAACAAGAGAGAGGGCGAGCGCGTGCGCGATCTCATCCAGAACGCGGCCGCATCCCATCCTGCCAAGGGCAGTGGTGCGCAGAAGATTGGCGACTACTACGCCAGCTTCATAGATGAAGAGACCATCGAGTCCAGGGGGCTGAAATCTCTAGCCGGCGAAATGGCTCGAATTGCAGCTATAACGAATAAGGCATCGCTCTCGGCCTATCTCGGCACCACTATGAATAGCGAGATCGATGGACTCACCGCGAACTCAGACCACATTTTCGGTTTGTGGATTAACCAGGGCTTCACCGACTCCGATCACAATGTCGTCCATTTCTGGCAGGGCGGCCTCGGTATGCCGGACCGCGATAGCTACCTCGACCCATCGCCCAAAATGGCCACGCTGCGCGCCCAGTATCAGGCGCACATCGCGTCAGTCTTAAGACTTGCTGGCATCGCGGACTCCGAGACCAAAGCGGCACGCGTCCTGTCCCTCGAAGTTCGAATCGCCCGAGCCTTCGCACCCGACGCCGATGCTGCCGACGTCAACAAGCAAAACAATCCGTGGAAGCGCGCCGACTTCGCCATCAAAGCCCCCGGCATGGACTGGGACGCCTACTTCCAATCCGCCGGACTCGCGCAGCAATCCGATTTCATCGTCTGGCAGCCGTCGGCTGTCGCCGGCGTATCCACACTCGTAGTAAGGGAGAGCGCCGACACGTGGAAGGACTATCTAAGATTCCACCTGATCGAACACTACGCCAGCGTCCTGCCCAGGGCCGTGCGCGCCGAACACTTCGCCTTCTACGGGAACATCGTCGCAGGAGCGCAGACACCGCCAGACCGCGCCAAGCTAGCCATCGAGGCCACCAACGCAGCCCTCGGCCAAGCCGTGGCCCAACTCTATACGCAAAAATATTTTCCGCCCGAAGCGAAGGCGAAAGCTCAAGCCATGGCCGCCAACCTCCTCACCCCCTTCCGCGCCCGCATTTCAAATCTCACCTGGATGTCACCGGAGACCAAGAAAAAGGCCCTGGCCAAGCTCGCCGCATTTGAATTGCTCATCGCTTATCCCGACTCATGGATCGACTACTCCACGCTCGATATCGTGCCGGGCGACGCCTTCGGCAACATGCGCCGGGCGGAAGCTTTCGTTCGTACGCACAACCTCGCCCAACTAAGACAGCCGGTCGATCCCATCGAGTGGCCGCTCAATCCACAAACTCCCGGGGCGGTCATCATGTTCAGCCCCAACGCCGAGTTCTTCTCGGCCGCCATCTTGCAGCCGCCTTACTTCGATGCCCACGGCGACGCAGCCTCCAACTACGGCTCCGCCGGTGCCGGCATGGCTCACGAAATCAGCCACAGCTTCGACGAATTGGGCAACATTTACGACGCCCACGGTCGCCTCGGCGATTGGTGGACCGCGCCAGACCACGCCGAATTCGAGGCGTCGGCCGCCAGGCTGGTCGCACAATTCGACGCCTACTGCCCATTCGCCGATCTGTGCCTCAGCGGCAAACGCGTCCAGACCGAAAGCATCGCCGACCTCGCAGGCCTGCTCGTGGCGCACGACGCCTACATCCTCTCGCTGCAAGGCAAGTCCGACGCCGTGATCGGAGGCCTCACCGGCGAACAGCGCTTCTTCATCGCATTCGCCCAACGCTGGCGAAAGGTTCAGACCGAAGCCGCGCTGCGCAACCAGATCGGCTCCGACACCCATCCGCCGGGCGAATATCGCAGCGACACCGTCCGCAACGTCGACGCCTGGTACCAGGCGTTCAAAGTCCAGCCCGGCGACAAACTCTACCTAAAGCCCGAAGATCGAGTCAGGATCTGGTAGGCTGGTTTGTTAGAACATCGTCGAGTTTGTTAGAAACCCTGTTTCGCGCAGGTTTGGGAAGGGCACGACGTTCAGTCGGTGCCGTTAAGTCCTCTAAAGTAGAAGCCGCGCTTCAGCGCCTGAGGTTTTGCTCTCCTGCTGCCGAAGTCGCCTTTCAGCGAACTCTTAGGCGTGGGATCCGCTCCGAACCTTGTCAATACCCTGCAATTGAACTTATCGTACTAACCTTATGATTCCGCACTGGATATAATTCCGCCGTCCCTGTCCCAGTCACCCATCGCCACTCGCTATAATAGAGATATAGAACAAAAAAAGGCGCAGCCAGTGGCTGCGCCTTTCCTTTTGACTCGAAACATTATGCTCAAACCAGAAGAAAATTCGACCTCTCAGTTCACGCCACTCCTGCTCCGGCCAATAACCAGCCAGCCCAGCCCACTCACCATCCACGCCGCCGCCGAGCCCACCCGCAAGCGTCGCGGAGAAGCCGCCGAAGCCGCCTTCCTCGCCCGCGCCACCGCCCTAGGCTTCAGCGTCCTCATTCCCTGGGGAGACAGCGACCGCTACGACTCCGTTGTCGAACTCAACCACGGACTCCTCCGCGTTCAAGTGAAATCCGCCACGCTCTACGCCGAAACCCGCTACCGCGTCAAAACCACCGGAGCCAGCGGCAAAGTCTATACCAGCAGAGAAATCGACTTCTTCGTCGGCTACATCGTCCCCGAAAACATCTGGTACATCATC
>Ga0210401_10004836_pt1 | contig 13962 bp, 18 predicted proteins | sample IncBWH32MmetaG_FD_150866 | JGI IMG/M metagenome (GOLD analysis project Ga0210401, IMG submission 150866) | Forest soil microbial communities from Barre Woods Harvard Forest LTER site, Petersham, Massachusetts, United States - Inc-BW-H-32-M | ecosystem: Environmental > Terrestrial > Soil >... | reverse complement strand
TCCCGACTTCAGGTCTCATTCGCGTCGAGGGGCGGGAGAGAAACAGTTGATCGGGACAGCCGCGAAAGAAACAGACGGGTCATCCGGTCGGCTTGGGCTTGCCGTTCATTTTCAGTGCCTCCAGCACATGCCTGATGTAGAGGCCGCTGGCTATGAACTGCACACCCTTTCTCGACATCGCGCGTAGAAGCTTTTCCCCGGCTCGGTCTACTGAAATGACATCATTGAGATCGATAACGCACGTGCAGACTTTGCGGGTTCGGTACGCCTTCTTCCAGTTTGTCCTGAGCTCGCTAACCCACGGCTCCACCAAACGGCCTTGCAGAACCCAGCGCATTAGCGCTGGGGTTTTGGTGATGGTGATCTTCAGCACGTTTCCCTCTTTTGGGCCCATATCGGAGGCAACTGCTCGCCGATACCGGAAACACGAGGGCCAGCGGTGTTCACAGAGCGCTGACGGTCCCAGTGGTTGGTGTTTCGCTGTTTCCTTTTTGTCGCTTTAACTTCACTCGACATTAGGACCTCAATTTCGGGAGGCACGAAGCATTTCTCGAAGTTTCTGACAAACTCGGTTCGCAAACTCGATCGCGATTGTTCGAGCGCCTCACGGTTGTAAAGAATTGCAACGGTTGTGCCAAAGCTCGACGTTTTCCCGAAACACCGAACTTATTGATTTATATGTGGATTGTAGAAGAGCGAGGGATTCATCAGATCACAGTGCCACCGTGGCACTGCCGGTCAAATGGTAAGCTGGCACTAGGCATGGCTCCTGTCTTTCGATCTAAGGATACGGAATATGACCGGTGACAATCAGCTTTCAGCAAACCTAAGTAGCGATTGGAGCTTGAGGGTCGAGCACAACCTTCCTATTCGCGATTCGGGGAACCGTGTAATGCTGAACAATTCCTTCCACTGCTACCAATCTTTCTTCTCTTCGGCGCGAGGTCCGAATCGTTGACGACAGCTTCGTAGGGAAACCGGGGTTTTCTCTTTCCGATTGCATTTGCAAGGCTGAGCTGGACATAGGAGCTGCCACCTAAGTTGGGAGTGGTCTCTGTAGCTCGGCGCTTTCTCAGATGTGACGAAATCGCCCTTGCAGCTAGCTGATAAACAAAGGGTTGCAGACGCCCGACACCAGGGGGCAATATCTTTTGCAAATCATCGCCTATATCGCCTGGCATGCTTTCGTTTTCTGACCTTGCGGGAAAGCCCCTCCTTTATGTATGGGCCGGCAGCCGAAATACAACATTACGTTCATTTCCCCATTTGGCTAGGCCGCGCGTAAGTCCTTTGAATCGGGTGGCCCAAACCGCCGAAATGTAACACTACTGGTATTTTGTTACCTGGAAAAACTATACGTATTTTCAATGACTTAGAAGGAAGCACTGAGCGCTCATCTCAGCCAACTACCGTCCGTACCCCTCCATTCCGCCTCCCTACCCTCTCTCTTTCCACGGTTGTAGTTCGCCAAATCGTTGCGCCCTTCGGTTCTTTTATTGCCGGCTGATTGTTCGACGGGCGAAAGATGCTCGCTGAAAACGTGAAACCATGCCTCGGCCGGGTCACAAAAAAAGAGTTTGGTCTTCAGTCAGAAGAATCGCTCTTGAGTTTACGCTGCCACCGCATAACGATGGTGCAGCCCGCCGAGTCTCGGTAGGGATTGAATCTTGCTTCCAGGCTCAGAGCGAATTTCAGTAACCCGACCTGCTGGCGTATCCTTCGCGAGTCCCAGATGTGTCCGGTCTTCGTGGTAGTAGAGCAGGTAGGAAGCCATCAGCCGTTGGAGATGCCACTCATTCAAGATGATCACGTGGTCCAGCAAGTCGCGACGGCAACTTCCCACCCAACGCTCAGCAACACCGTTCTGCCACGGACAGCGAAAGGGCGTGCGCGTTGGGCTTCCTTCCCATGTCCCTTACAGCCGAAACCACCTCCACTCCAAACTTTGCGTCTCGGTCGAACAGTAAGAATCTGTGCGGCTCTGTGTAGGGCCATGCTTCTCGCAACTGCTGAACAACCCAAAGGGCATGGGGATTTCGCGTCACATGGAAGTGTAGGATCTTACGCCGCTCGTGGCCGATGACAAAAAAACAGTACAGAACGCCAAACGTGAGCGTTGGGACGGTGAAGAAGTCCATCGCCGCAATGGCCTCGCGATGGTTCCTGAGAAACGTCAGCCATCGCTTCACAGGATGTGGATCTTCGGAGCTCGGCGGATCCATCGCGAGACACTCCTTTCCGAGACATCGAAACCCAGCTTGCGCAGTTCACCATGAATGCGCGGTGCTCCCCAGGTCGAATTCTCGGCAACCATACGGAAGATCAAGGCGCGAAGCTCTTTGCTGACACACTTCCGTCCGCCCACTTGTCTGAATCTCGAGACCCAGGTCCAATACAAACGAAACCCCGCCCGATGCCAGTTTACAACGGTTCTAGGAGCGACCAAGACGAGGGGCTTCCTCACCCGGACCAGCAAGTTCTCAACGCAACCCAGAACAGCTTGTGCAGGACAGGCAATCGATGCCGAGGCCGTTGCGCGTGCAGAGCCAGCAATTGCTGACGGAGAGACAGGTTTTCAAGGACGAGGTCCTCCCGGGACCTGAAAGCGCTGACCATCCACCCGAGGAGATGCCGAAGCAACACAATCATGGCGAGAATCTAATCCGAATCGAGCTTTGCGCCAAGGTATTCATTTTGCAGGCGTACTACGTTTTGGCGTGACACAGCCTCAGAGGCCTCAGATTTCCCTGAGAGGAGCAATTGGTCCCGTGTATTTAATTGGCCCCGCGCGTTTGAGGTAGGTTTCGATGGAAGCTACCACCATACGAACTTCAAACCTGAGCCCAAGGTCGATGCCAGCTAGGATGACCTGTGCCCAAACATCAATGACAATGCCCTTGTCCAAAATCCGGTCGAGTAAATCGAGCATCTGGGGCTCGCGGGCATGAGAGCGAACCAACATAAGCTTCGTCCACGCTAAGGATTCAGGACGGCAACAATGGATATGAGGGCTTTGCTCTCGCGTGAGTGGGCACTCGATAATCCCTGGATATGCTTGCTCTCATCAATACCGAAATCACCCTAATCGATATCAGAATTACCCTAACTGGGTGAATCCGTCGAGGTTCAATCGGCGGTGAGATTGTGATTTTTAGAAGAGGCTCTTCCGAATCAATCGTGAAAAAAAACACTATGCCTGGACGAGGTGGTTGCGCACAGCATATCGGACCAGTTCGCTTGCGCTATTGCAACTGAACTTACGCATGAGGTCTGTGCGATACGTTTCAACGGCCTTGGTAGCTAAGCCAAGTAGAGCAGCGACCTGTTTAATGGTCTTGCCTTCCACTAAGAGTTGCAGGATTTCTCTCTCTTTTGCGGTTAACGCCTGAGGATCGCCTTCTGGCTTTGGCGGCCGTTTTCCCGTGAATTCGTCGAGAATGATTTGGGCAGCTTTCTGCGTGAAAAATGTCTGGCCGTTCAGCAGAGCTTGCACCGCGCGCACGATATCACGCCCCGCGTCTGCCTTCAGGACATATCCTCGTGCTCCAGCGTTCACCGCCTTCTCGATCGCTTGTTCGGAATCGTGCATGGTAAAAATTAAGATTTTGGCGTGCGGATTGAGTTTCAACATCTGCTTCGCGGCATCGAGACCACTCAACGAGGGCATAGTGATGTCGACTATGGCTATATCTGGCTTCAACTCACTAGCCTTTTCAACGGCATCCCTGCCATCCGTGGCCTCTGCGACGAGTTCCCATTGTGGTTGCTCCTGAATAAGTGAACGGAGTCCCTGCCGAACAACGTCGTGATCGTCTGCAACGAGGATGCGTGCTGGGCACATATGGGCACTCTCTTTCTTCGAAAGCCGAAAGGATCGAAAGGGGCAGTGGCAATATACGTCGCGAATAGAGATCAGCAATACGTGAGATTCCGTAGGAGCGACACACTAGAAGCAGGGAGCTTTGTGCGATCTGTAGCTCGGAAATGCTTCTCCGATTCCAGCACATTTCCCGTAGGTACCAATGTGAGCATTTTGGGATTGTGGTTTAGGGCTACATACCATCACGGAGGAAACAACCACTGACCCAAAGAAGGATCATCTAAGCCACGATGATCCCGTTGCGGATCGCATACCGGACCAAGTGCGCCATTGTATGGCAGTGCGTCCTTAGGTGGATGTTGTTCTTGTGCGTTTCCACCGTCTTCGTGCTTATGCCGAGGCTTGCCGCGACTTCCGCACTTGTGCGTCCTTGGACCAGGAGTTCGACGATCTCCCTTTGACGTGTGGTCAGCCGGTGTGTGCTGGTTGCCGTTTCCGGCGCATAGGATGTTCTATTCTTCATTACCGCTGTTATCGCACGGATCAGATCACGACTGACATCAGCCTTACGTAGACAGCCGTGAGCGCCTGCTTGCTGCATCTCGTCGATCAGTTTATCGCCATCATAAATCGTCAGCATAACTACCTTCGTGTCTGGCAGACTCTTGACGATCTCTCGTGTGGCGTCGAATCCATTTGTCCCTGGCATACTGAAATCCAAGATTGCGATGTCAGGCCTCAACTCCTTGGCTCTTTCTATTGCCTGCCGGCTGTCGCTCGCCTCCGCTACCACTGTCCAGTCGGGATTATTCGCGAGAATGGCCCGAACGCCTATCCGAAGGATTTCGTGACCACCTGCTACGAGCAGGCGAACGCTTGGCATTTTATTTTCCTAAGTGCGGCCGGTGGGAAGACACTTATCGGGACGAATTACCCCGTATTCGCACCGGCAAGACCCGTGCCAGATTGCGCGGAGGTTTGGGCTGGGGAGAGTCCGGGTGCAGCCGAGCTATTCTCAAATTACCGCGTTGTGTGTGCAATACGGGGCAAACCGTAGCGCCACTCTACTGACACCCTACCCAACCGGCGTTTGGAGATTGCTCATTTCTGTCACCCCTAGCAACATCACTGAGCGTGGTCTGACAGGCCCGGACCACGCCCGGACCCGAGATTCAATCGGCGCTAAAAAAGCGCCTTAGTTCTGAAGGGCTAGGGTGTGTGCCGTATTGTACGGACTAGAACTAAGGCGTATCTATATCCTGGCAATGCCGGGTCGCTGCTAACTAACTCTTGCTTTGCCCAGAGGTAATGTGCCAATACCAGCGAAAATCCTCGTAGTTGATGACCAGCAGTTTGTGCGCCGCGCCCTCCGTTCCTTGTTGGTCCAGCAGCCGCATTGGAAAGTGTATGAAGCGGCAAGCGGCAAAGCTGCCCTTGAGAGTGTGCGCGAGATCGAACCCGACGTGGTGGTGATGGATATTATGATGCCAGAAATGAGCGGTATCGAGACGACTTATGAATTACGCCGCCTGGCACCGACCACCAAGGTTGTTTTGATAAGCAGCTACTACACTCCAGAAGAGGCTGCTCATCTCGCTCGGCTATTTGGCGATGGCAATTTCATCGAGAAGTCAGCAACAGGCCAAGACTTGATTCCAGCGATCAGCCGGATTCTCCCATTTGAAAGCCAGGCAGTTTGACGCCGTCCTGAAGATTTTTTGTTGTAAATGAAATTGGCCAGAAAAACCCCGCCGCGCTCGAACACTGACTGCAATGATTTTTACTGAATTTTGGCCATATCACACCTTGCCTTTGCCGCTCCTTTTACTCTGAGCACCCGGAATCCTGAGGAAACCAACGGAAAGATCGCGATGCGGCGACCGCCTTGGTACGTGCTACTCGCCATAATCAGAATCGCCTGGAGAATTGCCCGTGGCCGATAAATGTTTCATTGACGGCTGCAAGGCGAAGCCTATTTGGTGGGCGGAGACGCCACTAGGCCTGGTCTACTCATGCTCCGAACATAAACACCATCTTGCCGGATTCAAAAGTCAGGGCCCGCTCGATCAAGCAAACGATAAAGTAGAAGACAAAACATGAAGGCGAAGTGGCTGCCTTTCATAGAAAAATCCGCTGGTTTTTCCCGGCCAGGGGTGGGCGCCCCCGCTTGCATCGGGGACGCGGTGCTGAGGCCGCACGCATCTCGCAAGCCGGAGAAATGGAAGCTTACGTTTCGGAATGCCCCCGTACATTCCCCTCTTGAGCACCCGAGAGCGGCTGTTACTATCGCGTCAGTATCTTACCCAGATTGAACGGCTCTCGAAGCGGTGGACCGAGTGACTACTTACCCGGGCAAGACTAAAGATCTTGCGGAACGCCCGAAGGGAAATAGGCGTGTCCGCATTCCCTTCAAAGCAACGTGTGCGGTGACTGTAACAGATTCTTCGCGGATGGTTGTTGCCCAGATCACTCAATTGGGTCGGTTCGGCTGCTTCGTCCAGACACGAAAGCCATATCGGAAAGGGACCAGAGTTCACGTCGAGATAACTGAGAGCGGGGCGACGTTCGTGGCGTCCGGCGTGGTCGCTTATGTTACAGGTGACGGCATGGGCGTCGTCTTCAGTATGGTTGAATCTGAGAGTTCTGAAGTTCTTGCCACCTGGTTGTCTCGCAAACGCAGACAATCTGACCGCCATATTTTCGCTGCGACTGCTGAGGTAAAAGAACTCAGCTCGTGGACGGAACAGGTTTTGATTACCTCTGAGGCCCAACATTGCGAGCTTGCTCCTTATCAAATAAAGATGGGCGGAGGTTCCGGTGTGCTATGAGTAGCCAATAAACTGAAATGACACTGCTACACCGATCATTAACGCAATCAGAGCACTTTTGAGGACGGACTCCCACCAATCCGATTCGCCGGAGAATTGCTTCAATCTTCTTAATGCTCGTTTGGCTTCCTTTTTCGTCAAGTAACGTCTGTTGTCAAATTCCAGCGCATAATCGGCGTAGTAAACCGTGCCCCAGGAACCGTCTTCGTTTTCGTGAACATCCCAACGGCTGCTAAACATGACTCCTCGCTAGAGACTGAGAGGTCGTCGGTGAGACTTCGATTGCTGTTGCCATTACTTCAAGTTGAAGCAGCCCGCCTAGATTTCAGCGGGCGGGGTTTGTTCCCAGCAGACGTTTCGCTAAGACGTTCGAGTATAGGGATCAATTCAGTTTCCGCCTGATATTTAGATACGAATGCATCTGACAACCCTTCAGTAGCGTTTCGAAATGCCGGAACGTCGTGACCTGTCAAGAAAACAATTTTTGCCCCAGGTGAAATCAGTCGTATCTCGTGCGCGGCCCTAATGCCGTCCATCACGGGCATGCTTATGTCCAGAAGGATGATGTCCGGCTTCAACTCGACAACCTTTTCAATGGCTTCTTTTCCGTTTCTTGCCTCACCGCATATACGAAACGGGTGCCCATCAAGGAGACTACGAATCGAGGTGCGAGCGATTAAGTGGTCATCAACGATGAGGATTCTGGCTGGCATTTTCGCCTCCGCTGTGCCCGGTGCGGGGAGGCGGGGAGGGCTGCGGCCCGAAACCGGCAGGATATCGTCATTGCGGAGGCTTGTCCGTTCAATACAGGAGAGGCCCTAATCAACCTCGGCCGGGAACCGGAGATCAGTACGTCTGGTACTGGTTCGGAAAGGCTTCCTGCGCGGAAGGCGCGAGCGGCAGAATTACTTTTGAAATGTTTAGATCTACTTTGGGCAGCGGCTTCGATCAGGGCGAGGGACAGGGGGTTGAACCCACAGCCCTGCGGTAGAAGCAATTCCCTTTCGTGCGCTTACGACCTGCAAATTTAGTTTGTAATGTCCGTCTTCAAGCTTCAAATAACGGCGACTCAGAAGTTTAATCCGCCGTTTATTGTTCCACCGATACCTACAATTCAAAAACAGGCGGGCCTCTCTCTTTACGGTGTGCAACCATTGTGCACCCGCTTTGTGCAACCACAGGCTGTAACTGTTTGAGAGGATTGGGGTGAGCGACGGGATTTGAACCCGCGACCCTCGGTTCCACAGACCGATGCTCTACCAGCTGAGCTACGCTCACCACCGATTGATTGCAAATAGTCTAACACTCTTTTTTTATGCTGCCTCCGTTTGCATGTTTGCAATCGAAGGTAGCGTGGCGATATCACGGCAGGCGCGTGCAGGAGGTCTTTTGAAACCGCATAGATCCGCTCTCGCGCAACGCGAGTCATCTATGTTCGGGACCGGCGTCAGTGGATCGGGCGCCTGCGCGACAGAAATCAACTCTTAGCAGAAAGCCGCACATTCCGTAACTCGCTGAATCTATGCAGTCGCAAATGCGCAATTCAGGGGTTCCGAAAACAGATGGCTTCTGAACAACCTCGGCAATTACAACTGTGCCTCTCGGTCATACGGATATTCGCAGAGGGCGAAGCCCAACCCCTTGGCTACCCTGGCACCCAAGCGCCACACGCGGAAGAAGAAGCCAAACCTCGTCGTCTGTCGTTTCGGCCTGCTACTTCTTCTTCTCCCCGGTCGCCGTGTCCTCATCGGCAGGAGCAGCGATGAGCCTCATGTACTCGATGGCCTCGGACGGGATGCACACAAGCTCGGCAGAAAACGGAACGGTTGCTGCGGCGGGGTTGTCTTGGAACGGAATCCACTTGTACTCGGCCTTGGCGATCACAAAAGGCTTTGTGTAGTATGCCGGATCGTCCAACGTTTCGGTCACATTCAAGTGGTTGTGATCGATACGCGTGTAGCGCTCGATCACATGCGCATCAATGCTATGCGGATAACCACGCCGATCGACCCAGGTCTTGTCGTCCATGCCAACGGTATCCACAACGAAGGTGTTATCTCCCTCCCAGTGCCCGACCGAATATCCGAAGTACATGGTAGAGGGACCGCCCTTGTGGCCCACATTTTGGGGGAGTGGCCGTCCGTCGGTCCAGACTTCGCGCCAGACCTTCGCGAAGTTTTCCAGGATCACCACCCGGTTCGGCATGGTCGCGAAGCCGATTTCGCTGATTTCATTGTTGACGATGCGCGGCATGCCGAAAGGATCGCAGGTCTTCCAGGGATCGTTCGAGGTGGCGCTGAAAGGATCGGGGATATTCAGCTTTAACTTGGCTTGCCCCTCGGATGTCATCGCGGGGATGCGGTTGTTCAACTCGGGTTCGCCGGGCCCACGCCAGGTCCCGTTGAGATCGTGGACCGGCGCCGGTCCTCCGGCTTCCTCTTTTTCACTGCGCTGGCGGTTCTGATTCCGGGGCTCCTGGGCCGCAACCACAGACGAGACAGCGAAAATCGCGAGCAGACCAAGCACTTGGTACTTCAAATGATGTCGCATTTCAGCACTCCGCTTGCGGGCTTATTGCTTGTTGGTCGTCTTGCGTCCGTCGGGGCGGCAGGCCTCCGACTCGTGTCCACCGGGTCCGAACTCCTTGTCGCACTGGGACGGCCGATCACCGCCGAGGTAGCTGTAGCCGGTGAATGTGGTGCCGTCGGCGAGCACGACCTTGTTTGCACGGCCCAGAGGCCGACCGTTCTTGACTGGATTTAAGTAAATCGTGATGACGTCGCCGGGCTGCACCGCGTTCTTCGTCCAGCCGGTGGTGCTAACCGCGGAAGCAGCACCGGCCTCCGCGACCCAATGCACGACGTTCCCCTTTTCATCCGTTACGTCGAATAGAACCAACGTGTGAGGGCTGCCCCAATTGACTTTCGTGACGACGGCGTTCTTCAAGGTCACTTCGGTGCTGTCGTACGCCGCAGTGCCATGATGCGCGAATATCGGACTACAAACCGCCAGAAGGCCCGCTACCAGGGCAAAAGAAGCTAAGAGCTTGGTTCTCATGCGATCCTCCTCAAACAGAATTATTGCCGACTGTACCACACCGAAGCGCCCCCTATTAGGTGAGGTTCCGCGGCACTTACCAATTCAGCTTCAGGCCGAATTGAATGTGGCGCGGACCGCCCGAACCGAGCACCGGATCGGTGCCTACCACATCAGGAGTGCCGCAGGTACAGCCGAACAGTCCCCCTGAGCCGGCCGAGGGATCGATCGTGCCCGGCGCCCCGAAGTTGACCCAATTGAAAAAGTTGAAGAACTCCAGGCGGAATTCGGCGTCGAATCGTTCTTTCAGCTTCCAATCTTTGGTTATTGAGAAGTCCACGTTGTGGTACCCCGGCAGGCGAAAAATGTTCCGGTTGGCGTTACCAATCGTCCCGTAAGCGGGAGGAGTCAGGATGCCACCCTTGGTCGTCACGTAGCACCCGATATTATTGAGCGCAGCGAGCGCAAGCCCTTGGAGCTGAGTGTTGCCGGTGTAAGGGGCCGTGGCTGCGTTTTCACAACTCTTCCAAGCCGGTATCGGTGCGCCTTGGGCATCGGTGGAACTAGTGCAACCCGACATGGGCGAGTTGCTACTATTGATATTGACATAGCACGGGATGGCGGTTGGACCGGCCACGAAGGCGGAGCGAGGTCCCGAGGAATTCCAGGTCTGGGTCCCGATGCCGCTGAACTCATTCGTTCCCAAGATATCGTCTGTCAGATCTGTCGGGTACCAGGGCAACCCGGTAGACAGACTCAAGATCGCGGAGACCTTCCAGCCTTCGAGCATCTGTCCGGGAGACTTGATTCCTGGAATAGCGTAGTTGGGCGAGAAGGTAAAGTGATGGGTAATGTCATAATCGCTGGTTCCGTAGTTTAGACGAGGGTTGTTGGCGTCGATGAAAGCCGATGCACCACCCGTGGAGCCCATATCGAGAGAATGGGAGTAGGTGTAACCTGCCCGGAAGTTCAGCCCGTGCATTAGCCGCTCAGTGGCCGTAATTTGCAAGGCGTTATAGTTGGAGTGAGCGTTGTTTACCAGTTCTTCGATATTGGCTAGGAAGGGATACTTCGTGCCGTACAGGCAGGCCGTGCAGGCAACACTCGTGCCGACTTCAGCCCCCGGGTTGGATATTCCACAAGGACCGCCAGTGAGGCAAAACTGATTGCTACTACGACCTACCGCTGCTGCCGCTGTTGCGGGGTCGGAAAAAGCTGCCGCTGCCTGGCCAACCGTGAACGGTGTGTTAAAACCGGCGCCAACCGGCGGCTGGTTAAGATCAATGAGACTGTCTTGATTGCCGCCATGAGTGCCGACGTAGGCGACGTCGATCGAGAGATTATTGGTGATGGCACGCTGCACATCTAAGTCCCAAGCCACCAGGTAAGGCTGCTTGAGGTTGGGATCAACTCCCTGGGTGGTACAAGCTGGCGGTTGGACACCAATAGTGACTGTATCGTTTGGCGAAAGGCAAGTCGTGCCGGTAAGGCCCGACACGATATTCCCATTTGGCGTCTGCACTGTAATGGGCTGCCCAACCGGGAATACAGACGCAGTCGCGTTAGGCTCTATGGTATTGCCGTTCCAATTAACGAGGCTACCGGGGATTGTCAGCTGTTCGGGAGTATGAGCGTTTAGCTGCGTACCGCTGGTGTTGATACCGAGGTCGGGAACATTCGCCCCGAACGGCGAATAGCCGATATAGATCCCCATCAGTTCCGGGTCCCTCAAGATATTGCCGGAGGCCCGAACCACGGTTTTGCCATTGCCGCGCACATCCCAAGCTACGCCCAAGCGCGGCGAAAAGGTCTTATAGGATGGGTTGAACATCGGGGGCATTCCGCTTCCCCCAACTTGTTGTACAGGCCACGCCAGATTAGGATTGAAAGTAGCCTCGTAATTGCCCCGTTCTACTGGGGGCCCGTTATATTCCCAGCGCAAGCCCATGTTCAACGTGACTCGGGTCGTGATCCGGTAATCATCTTGGAAAAAGATCGAACTCCAGTGCGCTCGGGCGTTCACATCGGCGTTCCCTACGAGAAGAGTCCCTTTGTGTACGTTCCCATCGAGAAAGTCCGTAATCGTGTTGAACCGGACTTGGCCATTTCCACGGCTATATGCGTTATTGTCATAAATCAGGTCCATAAACTGAAACCCAAATTTGAAGCTGTGCTTACCGTGCAGGTACGAGACGTTGTCAAGGAAACTTGCCTCGCCGTCCGGTCCGCGGACGCTGCCTGTCCTGTCTGCCCCCAGGATGCCGACTGAAGCAGCACCCATGCCAATCGCGCCAATACCGATTTGCGGCAAGCCGCCGTACAGCGGATCTGCCGCCTGCGTAATTCCGCTGTTAAAACCGTAGCCTGTGGGCCAAGTCGGCTGCGTGAATATGTTCACATCCCTAGTCACGTCTGAAGCGTGCAGATAGCCAAGACCCGCTCGGGCCTCATTGACCCAGTTAGAGTTGGGAGTCCACGTCCAGCCACCGCCGAACATCACGTTGCTGGAAGGAATATTGCTTTGCCACTGTGGCTCCAGTAACCCATTGTTTTCATCTCCGACCTGGAGAGCCTTGGAGATAAAGTAAAAGCCGCTCAAATGCTGGTGCTGGCTCACGGCGTAGTCGATTTTGAATAAGCCGTTGTCAAGCGGCCCCAAAGTAAGGAGGTTTGGCTGGATCGTTCCCGTAGCACTGAATGGGAACAGATTCTCGAATGTCGATGAGGACGGTTGCGGAGTACAGCTTCCGGCAGGGAGTCCTGCTATCAGGGCACTAAGCGGATTTACCTTTCCGATACCGATCGCGTTGCATGCATCTACCAAGCTACGCGTGGGGTCGCCCAGGGGGGCGTCTGCCGGAACTGTGTCCACTATAGGATTTACGAGTGAGGTTCGCAGACCCTCGTAGCCCACAAACCAGAAGAGCTTGTCCTTTATAACTGGGCCTCCCGCCGTTGCGCCGAACTGCTCGACGGTCGCCGGAGTGACTTGGCCAGGAGTAAAGAAGTTGGCCGCATCCGTGGCGCTCGCGTTGCGCCCAAAGGCGTAAGCGGTACCGTGAATCGCATTGGTGCCCGACTTTATCCCCATATTTATGACCGAGCCGGCTCGCCAGCCATATTCCGCCTTGGGATTCTCCTCCGTGTTGAATTCCTGGATGGCGTCTATCGGCACCAGGGACTGCGAGTCACCGATGTGATACTGCGCATTCAGCCCCAAGGCGCCGCCGGTGTTGGCAAAGGAGGGCATGCCCTCGACCATCAGGAGGTCAGTGCCAAAACGCGTGCCATTCGTGCTCGTCGCGGCGCCGGCGCCAACGCTCCCGCCCACCACGACATAAACTCCGGGGCGCAAATCCACCAGATGTAGGAAGTTCCGACCATTGAGGGGCAGAGCAACAATTGCGGTGTTGCTGACCGTGCCGCCGAGGGTTGAGTCAGTCGTATCAACCTCTGGGAGCTCACCGGTGACGGTGATCGTCTGAGACTGCTGTCCGGGCTGCAAGGTCAAATCGACGCGAATGTTTTGCCCGACCTCAACCAGCAGGCCGGGGCGCTCAGTGGTTTGAAAGCCTTTGGCCTCGCCACGCACCGTGTAGGTTCCGGGAATCAGGTTGGTGGCTTCATACTGTCCGACGCTATCGGTGGTTAAAGTTCGGGTGACCCCGCGGGCCACGTCAATCACGGTGACTGTGGCTCCCGGGATTGCACCGCCGCTCTGGTCAAAGATCGCGCCCTGGACCGTGCCCTGGCTGCTCTGAGAGAACAGCGGAACGGAGATCAGGAACATCGCAACGATCACGGTCAGCACACGCAGGGCTTTCGGTGCCGTGATCGACAGTGACTTACCCCACACGGATCCATCAACGCAGAACAACGTGATAAAAGCCAAGGTCCCCTCCGTAATTTTTTTGATTCAATAACTAAACCGACTGCTGAGCCCAAGCCCGTTCCGCCGCCCCTATTTCTTGTTGGCGGCCGGTTCCCTCATGTCTTTTCTGTAAGTCTCTTCGTCGGAAGGCGCGCAGACGTCTTCGCGCATAGTTTGCTTCGATGTCAGCTTCCAGGTTTTTTTGTCGCTGACCCAAGCCATGGTGTAGGCCTTCGGATCGGTCAACGTCATCGTCGACTCGATCGTGTCGTGGTCCACTCGCTGGAAGCGCTCCTGGATCCGCATCTGATCGCTGTGAGGATGTCCGTCGTTGTCGAGCCAGGATTGATCGTTGAAACCAATCGTGTCGACAATCAACGTATTTCCCTCCCAGTGACCCACCGAAT
>Ga0210401_10004835_pt1 | contig 13962 bp, 14 predicted proteins | sample IncBWH32MmetaG_FD_150866 | JGI IMG/M metagenome (GOLD analysis project Ga0210401, IMG submission 150866) | Forest soil microbial communities from Barre Woods Harvard Forest LTER site, Petersham, Massachusetts, United States - Inc-BW-H-32-M | ecosystem: Environmental > Terrestrial > Soil >... | reverse complement strand
CGCCGTCGTTGCCGTGTGTGGCCGGCTGGAAGCGGAACTTGCCGAGATGGAAGAGAAAGAAGCGGCGGAATTGCTCGCCTCTTATGGTTTGAAAGAGCCCGGGCTTAACCGCCTGATTCGCGCCACTTACGATCTGATGGGGCTTATCCAGTATTTCACGGCGGGCGAACCTGAAGTCCGCGCGTGGACCATTCGCAAAGGGTCCAATGCCGTGAAAGCCGCCGGCGAAATTCACAGCGACATCGAAAAAGGATTTATCCGTGCGGAAGTTGTGCGTTGCGCCGACCTGCTTGCCGCGGGAAGCATCGCCGCCGCTAAAGAAAAGGCGCAGGTGCGCCTTGAAGGGAAAGAGTACATTGTGCAAGAAGGGGATGTTATCCTCTTTCGCCACAGCGGGTGAGTTAGTTCACAGTTTTAGTTTTCAGTTCCAAGTTTTCTGAAAGCCCGATTGGGGCAGCTTGTTTCGATCTTTGTACGCACCGACCGTGGTGGCGGCCGGTCTTTTCTTTGAACTTAAAACTGAAAACTAACAACTGGCGACTGCTCATGATTCACGAACTTTCTTTTCGCGTCGCGCTTGCTGCACTGCTCGGGCTCATCGCCGCGGGGGGCAACCTGCTTGGCGGGTATTTCGTGGTCTATCGCGAGTGGCCGCGGCGTTACCTACAATATTTTCTCGCGCTGGGCGCCGGCTACATGCTGTCGGTTGCGTTGCTGGAAGTGATCCCGGAATCGATCCACCTGGGCGGCGAAAACGCGCTCATTTACGTTCTCGCCGGATTTTTTCTCGTTCATCTTTTCGAACACACCATTGCGCCGCATTTTCACTTTGGCGAAGAAACCCATACGGAAGAGATGCAACATGGACACGCGCAAAGCGCCATCTTCCTCGGCCTTGCGATCCACACTTTTTTTGACGGTGTGGCGATCGCTTCCGGCTTCCTTGTATCCACCTGGCTCGGCGTGCTTATTTTCGCCGCTGTTTTTCTCCACAAACTTCCTGAAGGTTTTACCGTTGCATCCGTTGTCATGGCCCGGAGTCAAAGCAAGCGCAACGCAGTTCGAGCCGCAGGGCTTCTCGGCGCGGCCACGCTCGCTGGAGTTCTCCTTACCAGCCAACTCGAAGGGCAATTGAAATACGCCTTGCCGCTCTCCGGCGGGGTGACGCTCTACGTCGCCGCTACGGATCTCCTCCCGGAGGTAAATAAGGAGCCCAACTGGCGGATGGCTTTGCTGGTTTTTGTGGGTGTTGCCACCATGCTGATTCTAAAGCTCTTATTCAATCTCTAATTTCGACCAGTGCCCGTACCTTGCCTTCCCGGTCCACTCCCTCATAACTGCAACTTTTTGAGAACAAAAGTGTTTGGTAAAGTGTGGCGGCTATGGTTAGGACCGACGTCCAACTCATGTTGGATGTGAAAGCCGGCGACGGGAACTCGTTTGAGCTCCTGCTGCAGCGCTATCGCACGCCACTGGTCAACTTTCTGTATCGCATGGTGCGCAACCGCGAACAGGCGGAAGATCTGGCCCAAGAGGTGTTCCTGCGCGTGTACCGGGCCCGGGAGGATTACGTACCGAGCGCGAAGTTCACCACCTGGCTGTTCCGCATCGCCACCAACCTCGCGCTGAACTCCGTCAGGGACAACCGCTACCAGAAGCTGGAAGTTTCAATCGACGCGCCGGTGTCGGTGGATGCGGAAGACGGCGATGAGAGGACGATGGATGTTCCGGAGAAGCATCCGAATATCGAACAGCATCTGGTCGAGGATGCGCGGCGGAAAATGATCCGGCATGCGATCGACAAGTTGCCGGAAAAGCAGCGGGCGGCGGTGCTGCTGCACAAGTACGAAGAGCTGGATTATGCGGAGATCGCCAAGATTTTGAATTGTTCGGAAAGCGCGCTGAAATCGCTGCTGTTCCGGGCGTACGAGGCGCTGCGAGTGGAACTAGCCCCGCTCGTTGCGCAGCGAGCAAGGCAATAAGGGCAGGGAAGGCAGGTAGTCATGAGTTGTGAACGAATGGAAAGCCGCATCCTCGGATATGTGGATGGGCGGCTGAAAGAAAGCGAACGGCTGGAGCTGGAAAAGCACCTGGCCGAGTGCGCGCCGTGCTGTCTGCGCGTGAATGAGTTCAGCGCGGTGTCCGGGCTGCTCGATGAGCTTCCGCTGATTGAGCCTTCGCCGGAGTTCGACATGCGGGTGCATGCCCGGGTCGCGGCCGAGCCTGAACCCAAAGCCAGCTGGTGGGCTTGGATGCACTTTTCGCCACGCATTGCGTTTGCCGCGTCTATGTTGCTTCTGATGACACTCTGGCTTGGCTATCGCAACGGCACGCCGATTGCGCCGAGCATCCCGGATAACGACCAGGCCATGATGCAGGATTTGCCGGTGCTGGAAGATCACGACGTGCTGCAGAATTTTGAGCCGCTGAAGGATTTGCCGTCGCCTGTGCAATCGGAAGACGCTTCCGATTCACAGCAGCCGCAGCAGATGTAAGAAGCAGGAATAGGGAAAGACGGAGAGCAAAGAGAAAATGCGGTGCAGGAAACTCCAGGCCGGTGTGAAAGTTTTCGCGCTCTCGGCGTGTGTCTCTCTGCCCGCTTTCTGCGCCGCGCAGAATGCGCACCCCAACCGGCCGCCGCAGCCCGCGCCTCCGGTACATCAGTCGCCTCCTCATCCAAACAACCAGAATCGTCCTCCGGCCAATGCGAATCGGACTCCTTCTTATAGTCCGCCGCATCCGAATCAGACTCCCTATAATCCGTCTCATCCGAATCAGGGGCCGCACAACAATTTCAATAACGGAACGAATAACCACAATGGCGTTCGCAACGGTTCAGGCGCCAATTATGCGCCCACACCTCGCCAGCAACTTGGCGTAGGTGCGCCACGTCCATGGGTGGACCAGATGCGCGACTTGTCTCCGCAGCAGCGCGAGCGTGTGCTGCAGAACAGCAAGGCGTTCCAGAGTCTTTCACCTGACAAGCAGAACCGGATTCGCCAGCAATTTGGTCAATGGGATCACATGTCTGCATCGCAGCAGACGGACCTGCGCCAGAAAGAAAATACCTGGCGCAACCTGACGCCTGGACAGCGCGACTACATCAAGAACGACGTCTTGCCCCGGTGGCGCCAGATGCCTTGGGATCGCCAGCAGGTGATGAAGCAGAAACTTAGCGTGCTGCAGAACATGCCGGAGTCGGCCCGCAACCAACGGCTGAACGATCCGAACTTTACCCGCGGCCTCAGCGATGAGGAGCGCTCGACGCTGCAAGACCTGAGCCACATGCACGTCGGCGCGCCAGACCCGCCCAACGAGTGAGGCTGGGTGTGATTGTCACCGGCCTGCCCATTCAGAATTGCTACCTCAGAGGTTTTCCCAACAAAGCAAATTGTTGCGCTTCCCCTTGTCTCGCAAGTTCCATCTCCGACTTCGACCTCGGCAGTTCCCGAGCTTGATCCGGATCCGGCGTCCACAACTGGGAAAGAAAGCAGCGCTTGGCATAGCAATGGAAAACCACCTTGCCGGTTTTACCGCCATCGTGGATGGTGCGATTGGATTGGACCATGGCAACGGTTTTGCCGCCGGCGATGCGCATGAAGAGTTGATCGCGTACTGACCAGATCACGTATTCTCCTGCCGGGAAAGTCTGCTTTGCGATATTGAACTCAAATGGCACTTGGACTTTAACTCCGCCCACTTGCGCGGGTGTTGCCACGACAACCCCGAAGAAGCAGCAGGCCAGGACGAGCAATTTGATTTTCATTTTCGACTCCTAATTTGATTTGGGCTCAGCCCATCAATTGGGTTGGCCACCCTGTGCGGGAGTCTGGGCGTCGAGGCCTGGCAGAACAATGGAGCGGGACTGGTCTGCAAGGGAAACGATTCTGGCTACCTAACTACCAGAAAAGAAAAGTCATGCCGCACAATATGACCCATCCAAAAGGCACTTCCAGCCGGGCTCGGGTGTATACTTCCGCGAAGTAAGGGATGTGATGGATGGAAGATCTCACCGCAGCCAAAAGAGTGGCGCGTTTCGGCCTCTTTGAGGTCGATTATGCCTCCCAGGAGCTGCGCAAGTCGGGCGTCAAGATCAAAATCCAGGACCAACCCTTCCAAATTCTTGCCCTGTTGCTGGAGCGGCCCGGGCAGATTGTGACCCGCGAGGAAATTCAAAAGCGGCTTTGGGCCGGGGACACCTTTGTAGACTTCGACCTGGGACTCAACAGTGCGGTGAAAAAACTCCGGCAAGCTCTGGGCGACGAGTCTGAGAATCCCCGCTTTATCGAGACCCTTTATCGCCGCGGATACCGTTTTCTTGCGCCTGTGCAGGGCGGTGCTTTCTCTTCCACAGCAGGAATCGTACCAGCCCCGCAACAGTCAGCGGCTGCAACCAACGGGCAGGAGGGAGACGTCCTTCCGAAAGGCGACCAACCGGAAGGGAAGGTCTCACCGGGGAGAAGCACCAGAAATGTGGCTGTCTACATCCTGCTGCCGCTGCTCCTAGTGATCGGCCTCCTCGGGGGTTACGAATTAAGGCCACGTTCCACCCCGAGGATTACGGGGTACCAGGAGGTCACCCATGATGGACGCCAGAAGTTTGGCTTGGCGTCCGACGGAGAAAGACTCTACATACAAGAATACGATTCGGGTCGATTCGTCGTTGCCCAGGCGTCCGCGGCTGGCGGTGAGACTTCCATCCTGCAATCGCCATTCCTAAATGTTGCATTGGGTACCGTAACCCCCGACGGAACCGCTTTGCTGGTTGGCGAAGTCCAGGAAACCAACAAGCTGCTGTCTGTTTGGAGATTGCCTCTTCCAACGGGTGCTCTGCGCCGGGTTGGAGACTTGGTGGTTCTATCGATATCACCGTCACCAGACGGCAAGTGGTTCATCTTTTCCAAACCGGATGGGATCTATGAGGCAAGCGTTGACGGCAGCAACGCCCGCATGCTCTTTGCCACCACTGGCAGCGCAGATGACCTGGTAATTTCCCCCGACGGCAAAAGATTCGTTTTTTCCCTGACCGACACACGGACGGGTACAAGCGGCATCTGGATGGCAGATCGCGATGGCAGCAATCGGCATGCGCTATTTCCAGACGACGCAGAATCGCAACATGATTCCTCCGCGAATTGGACTCCAGATGGCAAATACCTACTTTTCTCAAGATATAGCCAGGGCCATGAAAACGTCTGGGTTCTGCCTGTCGACGACGTCTGGTTCAGCCGGCGGCAGCGCCCCGTGCAACTGACCAATGGTCCATTGGACTTCAGCGGTCCGGTACCGAGTCGCAATCCAGAGAAGTTCTTTGCCTTGGGTGCGCAGCCTCGCACGGAAATCGTGAAGTACGAAGGGAAAGCAGGATTCGGATCGTACCTCGGTGGTTTGTCAATAACCGACGTCGCCTTTTCAAACGATGGGCAGTGGGTTACCTACGTCACGATTCCGGACAAGGGGCTGTGGCGAAGCCGGTTGGACGGCAGCGAGCGGATGCAACTGACGGATCCCGGCAAGATTTGGGCGGCATTACCGCGATGGTCTCCCGATGGCAAACAGATCGTGTTCATGGGAAGAACGGCGGCTGCAAACTGGCGGGCCTACCTGATTTCCTCGAATGGTGGCACTTTCCGGGACCCGATCCCAAGCGCTCCGGCGGGATTGGACCCAACCTGGATGCCTGACGGGAAATCGATCGTGCTGTCGCTCAGCAATCTCGGTCCAACGGGCCAGGGAATTTCCGTGCTGGATTTGGAGAGCGGGAGAACCCGTGACCTGCCGGGCGCTGAGAATCTTTTCTCTCCGCGGGTTTCGCCGGACGGCAAATTCATTGCGGCGATTACCACAGACTCGCAGGCGTTGATGCTGTTCGATGTGGCCGGGCAACGTTGGACGGAACTTGTCCGCATGCCGATAGGGTATCCAAGTTGGTCGCACGACGGCCGACACATTTATTTCGACACCTTATTTTCGGAGGACCGCGCTTTCTATCGCGTTGCCATTTCCGACCGCAAGTTGGAGAGGCTGGTCAGCCTGGCCGGCATCCACCACTTCTGGGGAGAAATGGCGGAGTGGACGGGACTCGCACCGGACGATTCCCTTTTGCTCACCCGTGACGCCAGCCATCAAGAGGTGTATGCACTGGAATGGCTGCCGCGCTAAAACATCTGGCGAAGTTGTTACGCCGGCTTACCGAGTTCCAAATTGGATCGACGCTCTTCCCGTTGACTCTCTCCCACTCGTTGACAACTCCCCACTACTCGCGGCATCGTGACTAGTTGCATTGCCGCGCATTGAAGAGGCAGGGAGTTTCCGATTCCAGAGTTGTCGACACGATTTCGCGCCCTGAAACACCGCAACTTTCAGCTTTTCACCATTGGACAGCTTATCTCGCTGATTGGCACGTGGATGCAGACCACGGCGCAGCAGTGGCTTGTCTACAAGCTGACCGGTTCGGTGGCGTTGTTGGGAGTATTTGGTTTTGCGAGCCAAGTGCCGATGCTGTTGCTCGCGTGGATGGGCGGCTATGTGGGGGACCGCTACAACCGGCATCGCGGTGTGATCGTTACGCAGTCTCTTTCGATGATCCTGGCGTTTGTGCTGGCAGCGCTGACACTCACACACTTGATCCGCGTATGGCATCTGATCGTAATCGCGTTCCTCGTCGGAATCGTCAACGCGTTTGATGTTCCCATCCGCCAGTCCTTTTTCGTTCACATGGTGGGGAAGGAAGACCTGCCAAATGCCATCGCGCTCAACTCTTCGATTTTCAATGGAGCGCGTGTTGTGGGCCCGGCTATTGCGGGATTTGCGATTGTGTTGCTCGGCGAAGGCTGGTGTTTCTTTCTGAACGGCGTGAGCTTTGTTGCCGTGCTGGTGGCGCTGTTGATGATGCGCCTTGAGCCTACGCCCAAAAAACCACCGGACGAATCGCCGATGCGGAGCTTCGTGCAGGGCTTCAAATTTGCGATGCACGATGTACCCATTCGTTCGGCGCTGTTCATGCTCTGCATCTTGAGCATGTTTGGACTGCAATACACGGTCTTCCTGCCAATCTATGCGCACGATATTCTCCACGGAGGCGCGAAAGCGCTCGGGCTCTTGATGAGCGCCGCGGGCGTTGGCGCCGTTCTGGGTGCGCTGCAGTTTGCGGCGCGGACGACTTACACCGGACTGGCACGCTGGATCGCCACGACCTGCACCGTATGCGCGGTCGGGCTGATCATCATGTCTCGCGCTACCTCGTTCTGGCTTTGCGCGGCTGTGCTCTTCATCGTGGGATTCGCCGCTACGTCACAAATGGCCGCGACCAACACCATCATCCAGCAGCGCGTGCCCGACGAATTGCGTAGCCGGCTGATGGCGGTGTACGCCACGATGTTTATGGGAGTGCAGCCGATCGGCGCGTTGCTTGCGGGCGGCGTGGCCAAGAGGATCGGGACGCCGAATACGGTGCTGCTCTTTGGCTCGCTGGTGCTTGCGGGTTCTTTGTTCTTCATCTGGCGTGTGGTGGTGCGTGTGGGAAGAGCGCCGGTGGGAGCAACCGCGGGCGGGTAGGATTTTTTGGAGTGCGGGAGCGAAGCTCACGCCTTTGCGGCTTAAGTGCGGCGAGTAGATTGTGATTTGGAGTAATGGCTCACACCGTAAAAGCGGCAGCTTCGCTGTCGCACTCAAAAGGGAGCTTTACAAAGGGTTTGGGCGATAGAGATAGGTTGGTTTTTCTTCGAGGATGGCCGGCTTGGGGTGATTCACTGCTTCTAGGATTGCATCCACCTTGCCGCGGGTGGGCGCCAGGGAGCAGACTGGATCCGTCGCGGCTGCGTCGCCCGCCAGCAACATGGCCTGGCACCGGCAGCCGCCAAAATCCTGGTGGCGGCGGTCGCAGGATTTGCAGGGCTCCTGCATCCATTCTTCTCCGCGAAACTTCTGGAAGGCCGGCGAGCTTTCCCAGATTTCGCGCAACGATTTTTCCTTCACATTTTCGAATTGCATCCCCGGAATTACGCCCGCCGCATGGCAGGGAAGCACTGCGCCATCCGGCGAGACCAGCATGAGCTTGCGGCCCCAGCCGCCGACACAGGGTTTTGGGAATTTTGCGTAATAATCCGGCACAACAAAGACGACTCGGGTTTTGCCTTTGAGGCTTTCTTCGGCTTCCTTGAGTTTTGCGACGCAAAATTCCAGTTGGCGGCGCGTGGGCAACAGGGCTTCGCGATTCGCCAGTCCCCAGCCGTAATACTGCACGCTGGCAAACTCCACGCAACCTGGCTGATGCTCCTCCACAAGCAGGAGCATTTCTTCAAGTTCCTGGATGTTCTGGCGGTGAATCACGAAATTCAGCGTCACGCCGATGCGGTGTTTCTTTAGCCATTCGAGGACGCGTAGTTTTTGCGGGTGCGAAGTGGTGTTGGAGATTTCGCGCGCAGTCTGCTCCGTTGCTCCTTGAAAGCTCAACTGGAAATGATCGAGGCCCGCTTCCACCAAGCCGGCGAGCTTTGCTTCGTCGAGTGGAAGGCCGCTGGTGATCAGGCTGACGTAGAGCCCGGCGATGCGGGCCGCGTGGACGAGCTCGACGATGTCCGTGCGGGCCAGCGGTTCGCCGCCGGTGAAATCGACTTGCAGGACGCCGGCTTGCGCCGCTTCCTGAAAGACGCGCACCCAGGTTTGTGTGGATAGCTCTGTCTCGCGTTTGGCGAGTTCGAGAGGGTTGGAGCAATAGACGCAGTGCAGCGGGCAACGGTGGGTGAGTTCGGCAACGAGAGCCAGCGGTGTGGGGAGAGTGTTCATGTGGAGTGCGGGAGCTCTGCTCGCGCTTTTACGGATTCAACCCAGAGAAAAAATAATCCAAATGCCGAAGCCTGTGTGTCACTCGCTTGCCGATCCAACTCCCAGAACGAAATTCGTTTTATGCCTGCGCCGCTTTGGTCAAAAGCGGCAGCTGAGCTGCCGCACTCCAAAGTCAGAAATCGATGGCTCGCTGGTCGTGCAGCAGAGCTAGATAGCCCAATAGGTCATCGGTGATGCGCTGCGGCTCGGCCTTCGAATAAAGTACGTGCAGCTTTTCCGCGATCTGTTGGACGGTGTGCTGGCCGTCACAAAGCTGCACGATTTCAAGGCTTGGGCCGTTTAGGCGGAGCGCGCGCTCCGGCATCAGCAGCGTCCGCGGCAGCTGGGATTCTTCGTTTAGTCGAACGCCGGGCGCAAGACGCGGCGTCGCGGTGAGTTCAGGCTTCATTCCGGTTCCTTGGCGGGCTGGAACGCGCCGGGGGGCGGCCAGCCGGGATTTACGTATGCGAAATGGAGCGCGTCGAGCTGGGCCCACAGAATATCGCACTTGGCGCGGAGTGCGGCGTAGGCAAGCTCTTGCTGTTCGCGTGTGTGAGCGTGTTTCACGCAGTAGGCCAAAGCAAATTCGGCGTCCTCGGGGGCTTGCGTCAGTCGCCCCTTGAAATATTCGAGCGCGGGAACGAGCCACGGGTAGTGCTCGCGCATGCGGTCCATGCGGAGCGAGATCAGAGTCTTGCTGAAAAGTTCGGTCAGCGAAGAGGCGACGGCTTCGAGATGCGATGTGCGCGAAACGAGCAGGACGTAGGCCTGCACGGCGTAGCGTGTGGCGGGCAGAATGCCTTCGCCCTGGATGGCTTGTTCACGATGCAAGCCGGTACCTTCCACAAGCTTCAGCCATTTCTCGATTCCGCCGGGATGTTTTCCGTCGCCATCATGATCGAGGATGCGCTTGCGCCAGGCGACTCGAAACGCGGGATCCTTGCTGCGCGCCAGTATCGCCGCGTCTTTGATGGGGATGTGCGACTGGTAGAAGTAGCGATTTAGCGCCCAGGCCTGCAGCTGCCCGCGCGTCAGCTTACCTTCATGCATCAGCAAGTGAAACGGATGCTTGTGGTGATAGCGCTCTTCGCCGATAGCGTGGAATCCCGCTACAAATTCCTTTTCGCCGAGGGGCTTTTCGTTTTGGCCATCTTTCATAGAGAGATGCTAAGACCATCGTAGGCGATTTCGAAACCGGCTTCCAGTGCCGCGCGGTGCTCGCGCGAATCTTCATCGAGGATGGGATTCGTGTTGTTGATGTGAATCAAAATTTTGCGGCCCGTCGCGTTGGCCGGAAATTGTGCGAGCAATCCGTCGGCCCCGGATAGCGGGAGATGGCCGATTTCGCGAGCGGTTTTGTCGGTGCGCCCGGTGCGCATCAGTTCATCGTCGGACCAAAAAGTGCCGTCAATCAAGGTGACATCCGCGGAAACGGCCAGTTTTTGCCACTCGGTGTTGTCGCCGGAAAGGGAAGTGGCAACAAAGAGTTTCTTGCCATCCTGTTCGAACAAAAACCCCAGGGTGGCATCCTCCGGCGCAGCGGCACGCAGGAATTCTTCGCTGGCGTAATCAGGAAACGATCCCCCCATCGAAATGGTGTTGCAGACGAACGTCGGGGATTCGCCGGGAGATTCCGAGAGGTGGCAACCGAGGCGGCCGCTGTTTGAAAGTACTTGCCACTGCACGGGAGAATCTCCGCGCTCGAGAACTTTGAACATGCGATTTTCCGTTTTGAGCAGGCACTGGACCGCAGGCGTGGCGAAGACAAAGAAGCTTTGGAATTCCCGCAGATGCAGCAAGCCCATGACCGCGTCCACATCCGCTGACGGCAAAAACACGCCGCCGATGGGAGTGTAGCCGGGAGCGGCCGGCTTAGGAGCGAGTTCGGGAGCGGAGAGGATTTGCGAACGCAAGTCTGGTGAAGCGCCAATCAAAAACCAGACGCGATCGTCGGGTGAGAATGCGATTTGCGTTTGTGTGCGCGGCTTGGCGTGAAGAGTTCCCGCCCGGAGCCCGGAGCAATTGCGGCAGGCGCAGTTCCATTGGGGGAAGCCGCCGCCTGCTGCGGAGCCGAGAATCTTGACTTTCACGAGGGGATTCTCCAGGGGGCAAAGCGAAAATGCAAACCGGGCTGGAGGACCAAAGACGTACAGACACAAAACGGCCCGACCGGTGCGGCGGTCGGGCCCCACAACTCAAGACTACAGTTCAGCGTTGGCGTACGAGCTGACTTCGCAATTCAGGTCGATCTCTTCGTGTTGCGGGGTGACCCATTCCATGGTGATGGCTCCTTGATTCGGTTCAAATCCACAGTCATCAGGACAGCTAAAAGATAGCACACGAATGTGCGGAAGGGAACAGGTTCTGAAGACCAGTCTGGCGAACATCAGGCGAAAGTAATCAAGGCTTGCACTCAACTCTTTTGTTACATGGATTCGTTAAATTCCACATGTTTTGCACAAATTGCGCGGAATTTCCTTGACATGTTTACGAATCGGAATAGGATGTGGCAAAGAGTGGTAGAAAGTGGTTTTCAGTAGAGTAAAGTAGGGTGGTCTAGAGGGCTGTGGTGGAATTGGGCAAACCGATTCTCCAACGAAGTGGGAAACGTGAAACTGCGGGGAAACTGTCCAGCGAAGGTGGACGAGAAGGGTCGTCTGAAGATACCCGCCGTGTTTCTCGACGCTTTGAAGGAATTTGGCAACCAGTTCTACATCACCAGCGTGACCGGTGAAACCGCCCGAATTTATCCCATGAAAGTGTGGAGCGAGATTGAAGACAAGCTGGCAAAGACGCCGAGCACGAATCAGGCGAAGCGCAAGTTCCTGATGCGGACGAGCTATTTTGGCCAGATGGTGGAGTTGGACGGACAGGGCAGGGTGCTGATTCCAGGAGTCCTGAGGGAAGCAGCGCAAGTGAAGGGTGACGTGGATGTGCTGGGTGCGCTGGACTACCTGGAAGTGATGAACCACACGCGGGTGATGGATGCGCTTAAGAACGAGCCGTACACCGCGGATGACGACAAGGCTTTGGAAGATTTGGGGATCTAGACGGGAAGTGACGAGTGGAGCGTGGCGAGTGGCGAGAGAAGAGAGCAGAGCCACATACGCCGGTGATGTTGGAAGAGGTGCTCGAATGGCTGCGAATAAAGCCGGACGGAATCTACGTAGACGCAACACTGGGAGCAGGCGGCCATTCGGCAGCCATCGCCGCACGGTTGTCATTGGGAAAAGGCCGGTTGATCAGCCTGGACCGGGACGCACGGGCGCTGCAGATCGCGCAGGAACGGCTGAAGGAGTTTGGGAGTTTAGTGAGTTTCGTCCACTCGCCGTTCTCGAAGATTGCGGAGGCCGTACACGGGTTGGGGATAGCGAGGGTGGACGGGGTCTTGGCCGACTTGGGAGTTTCGAGCATGCAGCTTGACCGTCCGGAGCGCGGATTTTCGTTCCGGGAAGCGGGGCCGTTGGATATGCGGATGAGCAGCGGGGAAGCGGAGGAAGACACGCTGACGGCAGATGAGATTGTGAATCGGTGGTCGGAGAAAGAAGTGGCCGACCTGCTCTTTCAGGAGGCGGAAGAGCACGATTCCAGAAGGATCGCCAGGGCCATCGTGAAAGCGCGGCCAATCCGCGACACGGCGCACCTGGCAACGGTTGTGGCAGGCGCCCGGAAGCAATGGGGAAGGCAGAGACTGCATCCCGCAACAAAAACGTTTCTGGCGCTGCGGATAGCGGTGAATCGAGAGATGGAGGAACTCGGGCAGTTTCTTTTTCGGACCCCTGCCACATTAAATTCAGGCGGCCGATGGGTGATGTTGACGTACCACTCGCGGGAAGACCGCCCGGTGAAGCGCGCGTTCCAGGAAGGCGAAAAGGCCGGAACGCTGAGAGTGCTCACCAAACATGTGATTGTGCCCCGCCCAGAAGAGCAGGCAGCGAACCCGAGATCGCGAAGCGCGAAACTCAGGTGCGCGGAGAAGGTGTGATATGGCGACAGCGTTTCAATGGCAGGAAGTACCGGGCGGCGACGAGTTCCTTCGGGAGCCGAGAGTTGTTCGCGGTCAAGGAGGAGTTCCTCAGCGCCTGAAGCCGGAGGCCGCGCGGATGGCGCCGCGGCTGCAGAGAGGTTTCTCTCTTCGCAAGCCGGCGATGGTGGAATTTCATACCGTGAAGAGGATTGATAATTCGCGTCTGGTGCGCCACGTGGAGCCCGTGAAGCTGAAGAATTATTACAAGACCGCGGCACTGGGCGGAATTGTGGCCATGTTTTTCATGCTGTACATCTACCAGCATTTCCGCTGCATCGACCTGAGCTTTCAACTGGAAGATCTGAAAGCCAAGCAAATGCAGGCTATGGCGCTGAACGGCCAACTGAAATTGAAAATCGAGACCTGGCGGAATCCGCACCGGATTGATGCGATCGCGCACCAATTGGGCTTGCAGCGGCCGGATCCTTCGCAGGTGCTCGAGTATTCGACTTTCGATGCTTCCCAGGTCGAAGCCGCGCGCCTGGTGCGGGCGAACCGAGCTCCCTAGGCTGCTGCCTGATGGCGAGCGCCGAATTCGAGCGAGTTTCGAAATAGTTTTCCAACCGTCCGGAACGCGAGCCGAGTCCCAGGAACCATGGAGCAAGAAAAAGTCCACGTCCGATTGCTGATCCTGGCTGGCGTGGCGTTTCTTTGGATGACCGCGGTTTTCGGCCGGCTGACCTACCTGCAACTGATCCATCACTCTGAATATATGTCGCGTGCCATGCGCCAGCAGCGGCGCACGATCGAAATCGATCCGAAGCGCGGAACGATTTACGACCGGAACATGCGGCCGCTGGCGATGAGCGTGCCGGTGCAATCGGCATTCGCGATTCCCAGCGAAATAAAAGATACGGCGATGGCGGCGCGGCTGCTATCCGGGGTGCTGCGGGTTCCGCCTGACTCTCTGCGGGAAAAACTGGAATCGGGCAGCACGTTTGTATGGATCAAGCGGAAGATGGCGCAGGAAGAAGAGGAAGCCGTCCGTTCGCTGAATCTGAAGGGAATTTATTTTCAAGAGGAGAACAAGCGGTACTACCCGAAGCTGGATATGGCCGCGCACGTTCTGGGATTTGTGGACGTGGACGAGCACGGCTTGGGCGGAATCG
>Ga0210401_10004833_pt1 | contig 13964 bp, 12 predicted proteins | sample IncBWH32MmetaG_FD_150866 | JGI IMG/M metagenome (GOLD analysis project Ga0210401, IMG submission 150866) | Forest soil microbial communities from Barre Woods Harvard Forest LTER site, Petersham, Massachusetts, United States - Inc-BW-H-32-M | ecosystem: Environmental > Terrestrial > Soil >... | reverse complement strand
CTGGCTCTGGCCATGGGGCGGTTTACGGCAGAAGATGCCGTCAAGGTGATGCAGAACTCCCGTTGCACTCCTGAGTTGATTTCGGTACTGGCTTAACGCCCTGCGGCAGCTGTCTCAAATGCCGCTCGCCCCGCCTTTTGCTGTGCAAAACTTGAAGCTGCCCCGGACTAGCCCATCTAGCTCCGGGCGTGGCGTTCGCTGTTGGGCTTGGACCCGCTCAGCGCGAAGTAAAGAATGTAGAGATAGCAGACCACCGGCAAAAAGAACGCGTGATGGATCCCGATCCGGTCGGCAATCGCACCCTGCGCTAAGGGAATTAAAGCCCCTCCTACAATCGCCATAATCATCACTCCGGAGCCGTCTCCCGTCAGCGGCCCCAGTTCCGCTACACCCAGCGTAAAAATGCTGGGGAACATGATGGAGTTGAAGAAGCCGACCAGGATGATGCTGTACATGGCGAACGGCCCAGTAGTCAGCATCGAAACTGCCACCAAGGCAGCGGCGCAAACCGAGCATATACCGAGCAGGTGTCCGGTCTTCATTTTTTGCAGGAGGCCCGACCCGATAAACCGGCCGACCATAGCTCCGCCCCAGTAAAACGCCACCAGATTCGCCGCCGCCTTTTCCGTCAGCCCTCCAATATCCGGCTGAGTAAAGTAATTCACCAGAAAGCTCCCGATAGCAACCTCGGCACCGACATAGACAAAGATGCCGATCGCGCCAAAAATCAAGTTCGGATGTCGCCAGATCGAATCATTTACCTTTTCGCCGACCTTGTGTTGAGCCTGCGGGATCTTCGGCAACTTGAAACTGCCGATTGCCGCTGCCAGAACTACGAGAGCAATTCCCAATCCCACATAGGGAGTCTTGACCGTCGCCGCTTCATGCAGGCGATAGGCCTGCAGAGCATCGGGCGCCATCGCGCGGATCTCCTCCATGGCTTTCGGAGCCGCACTCAGAATCAGCAGACCACCGAAAAAAGGCGCTAGAAAAGTTCCCAATGAATTAAACGCCTGGGTCAGATTCAGACGGCTGGACGCGGTCTTGGGATTTCCCAGCACCGTCACATAAGGATTCGCCGCCACTTGCAGACACGTGATACCCGCGGCCAACACAATAAGAGCGACGAGAAACAACGCGAAAGACGGAGCGCTTGCCGCTGGCACAAACAGAAACGCGCCAGCGCCCATCGTGATCAGCCCCACTACCATCGAGCGCTGGTAGCCGATCCAGTCCACAATCTTGGCCGAAGGAATGGAGAAAACAAAATACGCTCCAAAAAAAGCGAACTGCACCAGCATCACCTGCGCATAATTCAGATCGAAGATGGATTTCAGGTGCGGAACAAGAATGTCATTCAGACAGGTGAGAAATCCCCACATGAAAAACAGCGTGGTCACGACGGCTAGAGGAACTGCATAGGACGACGACGAATCTCCAGAAGCTGCGGTGGAGCGGCTCGGGGGCGCGATTGACATAGTTATGGTTTCCGCTCGGAATCATAGCATTGGCAGCCGCGTCTGTGGATTTCTAATAGCGGAAATTTCACACCTGCAATTTCACCAGCCAGTTCGCCGGCTCTGGCAGGATGGCGAACGTAGGAAGTTTGCCCCGCACCATCGCGACCTCGTCGCAGCAGTGATACCGCGGACACACGTGGCAATCTTTATAAATCTTGTCGGGAAGATCTTCCCGCTGCGCAATCTGGAATCCCTGGCGCGCAAAAAACTCCGGAGCGCGCGTGAACAGGCAGATGCAATCCACCCGATGTCGTTTGGCCTCGGCGAACAAAGCCTTCATCAGCCGGCTTCCCCCGCCTTGCCCTTGCGCCCGCGGTCCCACGGTGATCGAACGAATCTCGGCGAGGTGCGTGCCGTAAAGATGCAGCGCTCCGCATCCAATGATGCGGCCTTCGTGTTCAAGAACTACAAAGTCCCGGACATTCTCGCAAATCTCCGCCAGCGTGCGCGGCAGCAAAGTCCCATCACCCGAATAGGCTGAGATCAGCTCATGAATATGCTCGGCATCGGGCAAGATCGCTTTACGCGTGCGCATGGAAATTGACCTCCTCGCGCAGGGACTCGATCTTCTTTTTCGCCGCTGCAATCCCCTGCCGCACGCGCGCAGGCGCCGTGCCTCCAATCACATCGTGAATCGCCAGCACAGCCGCTGGTTTCAGGCAATCGTAAAAATCCTCATCGAATGCAGGATGCAAAGCCTTTAGCTCATCGAGTCCAAGATCCTGCAACTCGCAGTTCTTTTCCAAACACACCTTCACCGCCTTGCCGATTTGCTCGTGCGCGATGCGTGACGGTACACCTCGCCTGACTAGATAAGTTGCAGCCGCCCACGCGTTCATGAATCCCGATTGCGCGGCCTCGGCCATTCCCGCATAGTCGAACTCCACCGCTTTCATCCAACCAGCAACCAGCGGCAGCAACCCAAGCGCCGTGTCCGCCGCATCGAACAACGGCTCCTGCGTCTCCTGCAAATCTTTGTTGTAAGCCAGCGGCAAACCTTTCAAGGCAACCATCAATGCCATTGCGCTTCCAATCGTACGGCCGGTCTTGCCTCGCACCAACTCCAGAAGGTCCGGATTTTTCTTCTGCGGCATGGCGCTGCTGCCCGTGGAATAAGCCTCCGGCAACTGCACAAAGCCGAATTCCTGCGTGGAGAAAATGATCATCTCCTCCGCCCACCGGCTCAAGTGCAGGCTCAGAAGTGAAAGTACATGGACAAATTCAAGAACAAAGTCACGATCGCTGGTCGCATCGATACTGTTCGCCGTGGGTGCTACGAACTCGAGCTCATCCGCCATAAGATCTCGATCGAGCGGCAAAGTCGCGCCAGCCACCGCACCCGAGCCCAGCGGACAAACATTCAGCCGCTTGCGGCAGTCAGCCAGCCGCTCCGCATCGCGCAAAAACATTTCGACATAAGCCAGCAGCCAATGCCCCACCAACACCGGCTCGGCGTGCTGCAGATGCGTGTAAGCCGGCATAGCCGCACTGCCAGACTGATCGGCACGCTCAGCAAAGGCTCCGCAAACGTCAGCCAGCGCCTTCCGCAACTCGTCAATCGCCGCCCGCACATAGAGACGCAAGTCAGTAGCGATCTGTTCATTGCGGCTGCGCCCGCTGTGCAGCTTGTATCCCAGGTCGCCGATTCGCACTGCTAACTGTTTCTCGACAAAGTGATGCACATCCTCAGCCTCGTCGTCTTCTAGCAGGTCACCCGAGACTGGGTGCCCCATGTCTCGCGTCTTTTGCGAGACGTGGGGAATCTTTTCAATCTGCTGCAGCCCTTCAAGAATGCTGATGAGTTCGTCCGCGGACAGCACCCCCGCATTCTTCAAGCCGCGCGCGTGCGCCGCGCTCGCCGCCAGCTCATAACTCAGCAGCCGGCGGTCGAAGTCAAACGACCGCTGCCAGTCTTCGAATTGCGGATCCAGCGCCTGCCGGAAGCGCCCCGACCACATCTTCATCGCGCAACCTCCACCCGTGCCCGCGCCCTCGTGCGCGAAGGAAGCCCGAGAATTCTGATGAAGCCTTCCGCATCCTTCTGATCGTAACTATCGCCCATGGTGAACGACGAAAGATCGGTGCGATAGAGCGAGTGCTCCGACTGCCGACTCACGATAGAAACATTTCCCTTATACAAAGATAGCGTCACGCCGCCGGTAATTTCCGTCTGCGTGCTGGCGACAAAGGCATCGAGCGCCTCGCGCAGCGGGGTGAACCACAATCCGAAATAAACAAGTTCCGCATACTTCAACGCCACGCCTTGTTTAAAGTGGGCAACCTCGCGTTCCAGACACAACGCTTCCAACTCGCGATGCGCAGCAATCAATAAGGTTCCGCCTGGCGTCTCATAACAACCACGTGACTTCATTCCGACGAAACGGTTCTCCACTAAATCCACGCGGCCAATGGCATTCCGTGAACCAATCTCGTTCAGTAGTTCGACCAGTGAAACGGGATCAAGATTCATCCCATTGACGGAAACGGGATTCCCTTGCTCGAAACCAATGGTGACCTGCTCGTCTTTGTCCGGCGCTTCCTGCGGTGACCGCGTCATCTGCCACGTCGACGCCAGCGGCGCGTTGGCAGCATCTTCCAGTTCACCACCTTCGTGGCTGAGGTGCCACAGATTGCGGTCGCGGCTGTGAATTTTTTCGCGGCTCGCGGCCACCGGAATCCCATGCTGCTCAGCGTAATCCAGGCAGTCCTCGCGCGATTTCAGCGACCACTCCCGCCAGGGCGCCACCACTTTAAGCTCCGGTGCCAGCGCCTGATAGGTTAGTTCGAAGCGAACTTGATCATTGCCCTTTCCCGTGCAGCCGTGCGCGACCGCCGTCGCCCCTTCGCGCAACGCCACTTCCACCTGATGTTTGGCGATCACAGGTCGAGCCAGGGAAGTCCCCAGCAGATACTTATGCTCGTATACCGCACCGGCGCGCAAAGCTGGGAAAACATATCCCGTCAGAAATTCTTCGCGGAGATCTTCCACCACGACTTTGCTTGCACCCGTGGCATAAGCCTTTTCGACGACTGCTTCGATGTCGTCGCCCTGGCCCACGTCGCCCACCATTGCGATGACGTTATAAGAATAATGTTCCTTCAGCCATGGAATGATGATGGAAGTATCGAGACCTCCAGAGTAAGCAAGAACAATTTTGTCAGGCATGAGCACTCCTCGCGGGCAGACGATCGCCGCCGCCCAGCAGTAAATAAAGAATCGCTTTTTGTACGTGCAGACGATTCTCCGCCTGCTCGAAAATCAGAGACTGCTCAGAATCCATCACCGCGTCGGTCACTTCCAGGCCGCGGTGAGCGGGAAGGCAGTGCATGAACACCGCATGGGGAGCGGCTTCAGCCATCAGTTCCGTATTGACCTGATAAGGCGGGAAAATCTGCGCGCGCTCAGCTTCTTCTCTTTCCTGGCCCATGCTCACCCATGCGTCCGTGTAAACCGCATCGGCTCCCGCAACCGCTTCATGTGCATCGGTCATCAATTCAATTCCGGCGCCAGTTTCCTCCGCGATCTCACGCGCATCGCTCACAATCCGTGGATCGGGCGCGTAGCCCACCGGAGTCGCGATTCTGATCGACGATCCCAGGCACGCGCACGTAAGCAGCAGCGAATGCGCCACGTTGTTTCCATCTCCGACATAGGCGAGACAACGATTCTTCATGTCCCCAAACCGCTCCAGCAGAGTTAGATAGTCCGCCAGCGCCTGGCAGGGATGCTCCAGATCGCTGAGCGCGTTGATCACCGGTACGCACGCATACTTGGCCATGCCCTCGATAGTCTGCTGCGAGAACGTGCGCAGCACAATCAGATCCACCCAGCGCTCCAGATTGTGCGCTACGTCGCTCAGCGTTTCGCGGGCATCGAGACGTTCATGGGTCTGGTCGACGAACATCGCCGTCCCTCCCAAGCCCACCATGCCAGCTTCGAACGTTAGCCTGGTTCGCAACGACGGCTTCTCGAAGAACATCGCCATCTGTTTTCCGGCCAGCGCTTTGCGAAACTCCGCCGGACGCGACTTCATCATTCCAGCGAGACTTAGGACAGCGTCCACTCCAGCGCGTCCAAGGTCGCGAGTTGAAACCAAATCCGGACACCAGAACACCCGCGGCGCTCTCGCCGGGGCAGCCGCCGCTCTACTTTGCATTTGACTATTCAACTTCGACTCCTTCTTTTGTACCTGCGTATCCGCCCGCTGCGTTTTATAACGAGGGATAACTGACGAACTCATGAATAGGTAACCTCCGTACCGGACGACAACTTCGTCAAATAAAACTGCGGCAACATTTCCACCTCGGTCGCCGGCAAAATCCTTACTCTTCCAACGCCTTGTTTCAGCGCCAGTCCGCATGCGCGCAGCTTCGGCAACATTCCTCCGCTGATGATTGAGTTGGCTGCCAGCTCGGCTGCCTGCTTCGTGCTGAGCCACGGCATCACGCTGCCCGTCGCATCTTTCACTCCGGGCACGTCGGTGAGAAAGATCAAACTGTCGGCCCGGCAGGCGGCCGCACAGGAAGCGGCCATTTCATCCGCGTTCACGTTGTAGTATTCGCCGTCGGCTCCGAGCGCCAGCGAAGCCATCACGGGGATCGCTCCCTGGCGCCATAGCGCTTCGATCCAGCAGGGTTCGGCAAAGCAGATCTCGCCCACAAATCCCAAGTCACGGCCGTGGACAAATTTTTTTCGTGCCCGGAACGTCATGCCGTCGCCGCCGCAAAATCCAATCGCGGGCATGCCCGCAGCCTGAATCGCCGCCACCAGATTTTTGTTGACGATTCCGCCAAGCACCATCAGGGCCGCATCCCGAGTCTCCGCATCGGTGACGCGCAGCCCATCCACGAATTCGCTTTTCTTACCCAATCGCTCCAGCATTCGAGTCAGCGCCCCGCCGCCACCGTGGACCACGGCGACGCGGTGACCATCCTGAGCCAATTCCGCAATGGACCGAGCGCACTTGCGCAGAGTTGCAGCATCGTCGATCGCCGCTCCACCAATCTTCACCACGATGGTCACTGCAAGCCCTCCCGCTCTTCCCAGCCGTACATCAGATTCATGTTCTGAACCGCCTGTCCGGCGGCGCCCTTCAGAAGGTTGTCCACGCAGGAAACCAGCACCAGCCTCCGTCCATCGTCCGCCAGGCAAAAGCCGATGTCGCAATAGTTCGTGTGCAGCGAAAAATGCAACTGCGGCAGCGCCGGCGTCGCAAAGATTCGCACCCAATGCTTACCCGCATAAAAATCACGCAGACAGGCTTCCACTTCCGCAGCTTCCATCACCTTGTTCAGTTGCACGTAGATGGTCGACAGAATCCCGCGCGGAATCGGCAGCAGGTGCGGCGTAAAAGTTAATCCCCCATCGTCCAGCCCCAACTGCTCCACCATCTCTCCAAGATGTCGATGATTAAAGACGGAATATGCTGAAAAGTTGTCCGCCACCGAAACAAAATGAGTGCGCGGTGTAGCCGCCTTTCCCGCGCCCGATACTCCGGACTTTGAGTCGGAAATAATTCCGCGCTCGCGCTCGATGAGGCCCGCCTTGAGCAATGGCGCCAATGCGAGAATCACCGAGGTCGCATAGCAACCAGGATTCGCCACCAACTGCGCCGTCGCAATGCAATCACCGTTTAACTCCGGCAGTCCATACGCCGCTTTCGCCGTCAGCTCCGCGGCCGTGACGGCGTCCGCATCCTGAAACGAGTAGATGGAGCGATGCTGCTCCTGTTTCAGTCTCCACGCACCACTCAGGTCGATCACTCGCAGCCCCTGCGCGATCGCCTCAGGCACGAGCGACCGTGAGGCTTCATGCGGCGTCGCCAGAAAAAGCAACTCCACTCCCGCACGCTTCAGTTCCGGCCACGAAAGTGCCCGCAACGGATATCCCCCGTTCCCTGACAACTCAGGAAAAATCTCCGTCAGGTCTGAAGGACCTTCGGCGCCACTCTCGCGCCGCAGCAACATAGGCTTTTCCAACCGCGGATGGCGCTCGAGAATCCGCGTCAACTCCAGTCCGGAATATCCGCTGGCTCCGAGCACCGCGCTTTTCAGCTTTGCTGACATCAGCCGAGCATCTCCTCGATCCGAACCGCTATCTTCCTCGCAGCGTCCTTATCCGGACAAATAATGAGAATGGTGTCGTCTCCCGCAATCGTTCCCACCATCTCCTCCCACTCCTGTTCGTCAAGCGCCGCCGCCACTGGCTGCGCGCTGCCTACGATCGTTTTCAGCACCAGCAAGTTCTGCGCAGGACGCACATCCAGCACGAACTCGCGGACCAAACGCTGCACCGGCGGCAAAGCCAGTCCCGAAGCTCCCTCGCCCTGAGGCAGGTTGTAGCCGCCCGCCGTCTTGCTCAGATTCAAGTCCCGAATATCCCGCGACAACGTTGCCTGCCCAACTTTGAAGCCCCGCTTGCGCAGGGCTTTCTGCAAATCTTCCTGGCTGGCCACCGGCCCTTGCCTCAATGCTTCCAGAACCGCTCGCTGCCGCAGCACTTTATTCATTGTGAATATTTATTCATCGCACTGAATAAATATTCTTCTATCTTACAGTCCTCCTCCGCCCTGTCAATAGGAAATGTGCAGGCTTTCGCACTTTTAGTTACCCGGCAGATCCCGGTCCTGTGCGGGACATCCATCGATCGAGATGGGAAAGCAGCAGCGCAACCGCAAATCCTTGCTAGACTACTCGCGGCCTGAAAGCCACTCGCCGCAGGAGCGATCCGAAATGAGCAAGCCGCCAACTTTAGTTGCCGAGTTGATTGCCGAGTTCCTCGGAACCTTTGTCCTCATCCTCTTTGGCACAGGCGTGGTTGCCATGGTCGTTCTCTTTCCTCCGAACTTTCCGGCAGCGACCGTTCACGGCGGCTATACCAACATCACTTTGGGTTGGGGACTGGCGGTGACCATGGGAATTTACGTCGCGGGAAAAATATCGGGGGCTCATCTTAACCCTGCAGTTACCCTCGCGCTCGCTGTTTTCCGGAACTTTCCCTGGCGCAAAGTTGTTCCTTATTCAGTCGCGCAAACTGCCGGAGCTTTCCTCGCTGCGGCGCTGACGTACAGGAACTATTTGCCCGCCTTCCACCAGGTCGATCCGCAGCTGGAAAAAACAGCGGGAGTCTTTACAACATTCCCGGCGTTTCCCGCGTGGCCGCAAGCGGGATTTCTCGACCAAGTCATCGGCACAGCTCTCTTGCTGCTCCTGATATTTGCCATCACGGACGAACTGAACGTCCCTCCTGGAGCCAATCTCGCGCCTCTGATGATCGGCCTGGTCGTGGTCGCGATCGGCATGAGCTTCGGGGGTATGCATGGATATCCCATTAATCCCGCTCGCGACTTTGGTCCGCGACTTTTCACAGTAGTGGCTGGATTCAAAAACAATGGGCTGAGCGACGGACCTCGCGTCTGGTGGGTGCCAGTAGTTGCGCCGCTGCTGGGCGGACTGGTCGGGGCTGCGGTGTACGATTTCGGCATTCGACGATTTCTGCGGGCGGCTCAGTCTTCGTCCTGAGTCTCGCTCCGAGGAAAAGGAGTTCTCCTTGCGCTACATTCTTTCTCTCGATCAGGGAACAACCAGTTCTCGAGCCCTTCTCTTTGACCACGAAGGGAGAGTCCGCTCCGTGGCCCAGCGCGAGTTCACGCAGATTTTTCCGCAGCTCGGATGGGTCGAGCACGATGCCGAAGAAATTGCCGCATCCCAGATCACCGTCGCCCTGGAGGCCTTATCTCAAGCCCATCTCCAGCCGAGTGACGTTGCCGCCATCGGTATCACCAACCAGCGCGAAACCACCATCGTCTGGGATCGCGCGACAGGCAAGCCGATCTACAATGCCATCGTCTGGCAGGATCGCCGCACCGCATCATTCTGCGCCGAGCTCAAAGCTCAAGGCCATGAGACTCTAATCCAGCAACGCACAGGCCTGCTGATCGACGCTTATTTTTCCGCCAGCAAAATTTGCTGGATTCTCGATCACGTGCCTCACGCTCGCCAGCTCGCCGACGCGGGCCGTCTGGCTTTCGGGACCGTGGATACATGGCTGCTTTGGAAGTTGACCGGCGGCCGTTTGCACATCACCGACGCCACCAACGCCTCCCGTTCCATGCTTTTCAATCTTCATTCCGGAAGCTGGGACAATGATCTGCTCGCGCTCTTCCGGATTCCGGTCTCAATGTTGCCCACGGTCCGGCCCTCTAGCGAAGTTTATGGAGAAGTAACTTCCGTCCCCGGTCTGAATGGGATTCCGATCGCAGGCATCGCCGGCGACCAGCAAGCGGCACTTTTTGGACAAAGGTGCACGACTTCCGGCGTGACTAAGAATACTTACGGCACCGGCTGCTTCATGTTGCAGAGCACGGGAACACGCGCTGTTACATCCACAAGTCGTCTGCTCACGACCGTGGCGTGGAAAATCGGCGATACCACGAACTACGCGCTTGAAGGCAGCGTCTTCGTTGGCGGCGCCGTCGTCCAATGGCTTCGCGATGGCCTGGGGATCATTCGCACTTCATCGGGCGTTGAGCCACTGGCAGATTCTGTCTCCGATAATGGCGGGGTTTATTTCGTCCCAGCATTCGTCGGCCTGGGCGCACCGCACTGGGATTCCGATGCCCGCGGCTCGATTTTCGGCCTGACGCGCGGCACCACCGCCGGTCACATTGCGCGGGCTGCCCTGGAGAGTATCGCGTATCAGGTCGCCGATCTCATGGACGCGGTCCAAACTGACACGGGCACTTCCCTCCGGGAGTTACGCGTGGATGGCGGCGCCTCCGCCAATGACGCTCTCATGCAATTTCAGGCGGACATTCTCGGGGTGCCCGTGGTCCGCCCGTCAATCACCGAAACCACCGCGCTGGGTGCCGCATTCCTGGCTGGTCTGGGCGTGGGCTTCTGGAGAGAGCTGCAGACAATCTTGGACTTGCCGCAGGAGGAGCGCCGATTTTCACCACGAATGCCACAGACAAAAGTGGAGCAATTGCGAAAGCGATGGAATGAAGCTGTCTCCCGCACTCGAGATTGGGAGCACCCAGTCTCGCCAGGTGCGTGAGTGAGTGATTTGGCCTTCGTGCGCCTTTCTTGCAGCCCCCGTGGTGGAGTTGAATTCATTTAGGGAGACACTGCTGCTTCCGCGACGCCAACGTTAGTATCGGCTCCTCCGTAGTAGAACAAATACCGTTCGCCTTTCCGTACCATGCCTTCCACGAACACCACATTCGGAACTTGCCCTACTTTCTCCCATTTTTTCTCGGGAGCGAAGATGGGAACATCAGCCCGCGAGATCAATACGCGCGGATCGTTCCGATCGAACATGGCAACGCCCGTTCGATAAACAAGTTTGTCGTCGGCGCCGTTGTAGACAAGAACAATCCCCTTCGGGGTTAAGATGGGTGACGGCCCTGGCTCAACCACACGCGAATCAAACTTCCCGGCACGCGCCGGCAACACCGGGGTGTCCGTGGCTTCAGTCCAGTGCAAGAGGTCTGGAGAGGAGGCCAGTCCCATCTGATCGTTGTTATCGCGACTTGTCCCCAGGAAGTACATCCAATATTTGTCGGCTATTTTCTGAGGCACGATTGCCCCGGATTTCGTCCAGCGGACATTCCAGGTTCCTTTATAGGCGGGAAGTATCACCCCTCGTCGTTCCCAGTGAATGAGATCTTTCGACGTTGCCAGACAAAGTTGTGCATCCTTCTTGTTGTAGCCGGTATAGGTCAGATAGTACGTATCGCCGAACTGCACCAGCCGCGGGTCTTCCACTCCTCCATCTTTCTCGTAGTCCTTTTCCGGCGAAAATACAGGCTCGCGGCGCCGCGTAAAATGGATCCCGTCCGCACTCTCCGCATAGCCAAGCCGAGAGGTGCCGCTCTTATCCTGCGCCCGGTAGAGCATGACAATCTTGCCGTCGCGAACGATCACCGAAGGATTGAACGTCCCCGCCGACTCCCATCCGTCGCTCTGCGGCACGATGATGGGAGTCTCGGATGCGCGATGCCACACTCCAAACGGCCAACTTGCGCTATCCTGTGATGCCAGCGTCACCAGCAGCGCCAACATCTTTACCCAGTTCCTGGCTTGAATGGATTGAATCATAGCGTTGGCCGCCTTTAACCTCGTCTGATTTTCTCGCGAGATCTGACCTATGTCTGCACCTCGACCCGCGCGTCCCGATTCTCCGGCAGTTTCCTTCCCGTCGCAACCACCCGCCCCCGAGAAACTTCCATGCTGAGCAAAAGGCACATTGTCGTCGGACTGGGCGAATTGCTCTGGGATCTGCTCCCCGGCGGAAAACAGCTTGGCGGAGCGCCCGCCAACTTCGCCTATATCACTTCTCTCCTCGGCGATGAAGGCATTCCGGGAAGCCGTCTCGGTCTGGATTCTCTAGGTGCGGAAGCAATTCGTCGCCTCGGAGAGCTCCACCTTTCAACCGAATTTATTCAGAACGATGCGGACCATCCTACTGGAACCGTGAAGGTCGAGGTGGACGGCACTGGCCAGCCGCGCTTTGAAATCTCCGAGTCGGTTGCGTGGGATTTTCTCGCCTGGACGCCGCAATGGCAGTCGCTGGCACTGCGCGCCGATGCCATCTGCTTTGGATCGTTAGCCCAGCGCTCGGAACCCAGCCGCGGCACCATTCGCGAATTTCTCAATGCCACGCAGCCAAATGCTTTACGCGTTTTCGACGTGAACCTTCGCCAGAGGTTTTTCACCGCGGAAGTCCTCGCGGAATCGATGAAGCTCGCATCCGTCGTCAAACTAAACCACGAAGAACTCCCCAGAATTATGCGGCTGTTCGCATGGGAACACCACGGCGAAGTAGATTCGGCGCGCCACTTGCTCTCGGCGCACAATCTGAAGCTGGTTTGCGTCACGCGCGGCACCAACGGCAGCCTGTTAGTCTCTGCCGGCGAATGTAGCGAACATCCTGGCTTCAAAGTAAAGGTCGCCGATACTGTCGGCGCGGGCGACGCCTTCACCGCCGCCATGGTGCATGGATATCTTCGGCAAGCGCCGCTGGCGCAAATTAATGACACGGCAAACCGCGTCGGCGCCTGGGTCGCAAGCCGATCAGGAGCGACGCCCGCACCAAACGCCGTGGGGCTGCAACAGACTCTAGACGAAATCGGCTGAGTAACTCTTTTCGCGTTCCTCTTTTTCGCATTCATCTGTGAAACGCTGTGCCCCCTGTGTTAAAGGTTTTGACCTTCCGAAAGCCATCTCCGCCCCGTCACGGCGAAATTTAGTTTATGCTGTCTGGTTTGGCTTTTGGCGTCTGAGGGGGCCCAAGTGTCTATTTCGCAGCTCGTCCTTCGTCTGTTCATTTTCATCTCGGTTTTCCTTCCGCTTGCGTCGAGTTCCGCGCAACAGGTTCCAGAGAATACCTATCAGGACCTGCATTGGCGGATGATCGGTCCGTTCCGCGGCGGACGCACCCGTGCGGCCACTGGCGTCCCCAGTCAACCCAATGTTTTCTATATGGCTCAGGTCAATGGCGGGGTCTGGAAGTCGGACGACTACGGCCGCACCTGGACTCCCATCTTCGATCACGAATCGACGCAATCGATCGGCGCCATCGCCGTCGCTCCTTCCGATCCCAACATTATTTATGCCGCCAGCGGCGAAGGCCTGCACCGCCCTGATCTTTCAGTCGGCAACGGGATTTATAAATCGACCGACGCGGGAAAAACCTGGACGCACCTCGGCCTTCGCGACGGCCAGCAAATCCCCGCACTCGCCATCGACCCCCGCAATCCCAATAAGATCTTCGCCGCTGTGCTCGGCCATCCTTACGGACCGAATGAAGAGCGCGGTCTTTTCCGCTCCACCGACGGCGGCGCGTCCTGGCAAAAAGCCATCTATAAAGATGAGAACACCGGCGCCTCCGACATAGAAATCGATCCCTCCAATCCCGACGTAATGTATGCCTCGATGTGGGAAGCCCGCGAAGGCCCCTGGGAAGACAACAACGAGGTCAACGGGACCGGCGGCGGATTATTCAAATCGACCGACGGCGGAAACACATGGCATCCATTGACCAAGGGTCTTCCCAAGGATCTCTCACAGATCTACGTTGCCATCGCTCCCAGCGATTCGCATCGCCTTTATGCCTCGCTCTCCACCGCTTCGGGCGGACTTGCCTTCTACCGTTCTGACGATGCGGGAGAAAGTTGGTCAAAGATCACCGACGATCCCCGACCCTCAGGCCGCATCGGTGGCGGCGATCTCGCCATCCCCAGAGTGGATTCAAAGAACGCGGACATCGTCTACAGCGCCAGCACCGTGACGATGAAGTCCATCGACGGTGGCAAAACGTGGGCTGGCTTCCGCGGCGCGCCCGGCGGCGACGACTATCAGAATCTGTGGATCAATCCTAACGACCCGCACATTATTCTTCTGGTCAGCGATCAAGGCGCGCTGGTCACTGTGAACGGCGGCGCC
>Ga0210401_10004832_pt1 | contig 13965 bp, 12 predicted proteins | sample IncBWH32MmetaG_FD_150866 | JGI IMG/M metagenome (GOLD analysis project Ga0210401, IMG submission 150866) | Forest soil microbial communities from Barre Woods Harvard Forest LTER site, Petersham, Massachusetts, United States - Inc-BW-H-32-M | ecosystem: Environmental > Terrestrial > Soil >... | reverse complement strand
GGCATTGGTCAAGGTAACGCGGCGGCAGGTCGAACGTGCATTCGCCGTATCGCCACAGATCGCGTTGCAAATGACGCGCACGATCATCGAGCGTTTCCGCCGTTCCGAACGCCAACGCGCAGCTCCAATTGTTCCCGTCAACGTGTGCCTGCTTCCGATCTCGTCCGGAATTGACGCCGTTGCGTTCATGCACGACATCAGAGCGGCGCGGGATGAGGACCAAGCCGCCATCGCGATCATCGACGCCAACGAAATCAGCCGGCGCTTTGGAGCCAATGCGGCGCTCGAACAGGTTGCGGACTACATCGATGACGTCGAGGCCCGCAGCAAAGCGGTCTACCTCGTGACCGACGGTACGGAATCCGACTGGACAAAGCTCTGCCTGCAGCACAGCGACGAGGTCGTACTTCTGGCGGACGCGAAGCAGGACCCCGGTCTTACTGCCGTGGAAAAGCGCTATTTGGCGGGCGATGCCCCGGTCTCGGTCGCGCGGCAAACCCTGATGCTGCTGCATGATATCGAAACCAGAAGCCCGCGGGGCACGGCGCGCTGGTTGAGCGCGCGGCCGTCCGTGCGACACTTCCATGTCCGCCCGAAGCTGCAGCGCGACTTGCGCCGGGCAGCACGCATCATTTCAGGCCAAGCGATCGGTATCGTTTTCTCGGGTGGCGGCGCCAAGGGATTCGCCCATGTCGGCGTCATGAAGGCGCTCGAGGACGCAGGCATCGAAATCGATTTCGTCGGCGGCACCTCGATCGGCGCGATCATGGGCATGTGCCTGGCGATGGATCAGTCGGCCGAGGCCGTTTCCCGCATGGTTCACAAGGCATTCCTGGGTCATCCAAAGGGCAACATCACCGGCGATTACAACTTTGTCCCCCTAGTGTCGCTGATCAAAGGAAGGCGATCGCACGGTGCCATGGCGCAAGCGATCCAAGACGCCGCAGGCGACGGCATCGATTCGGAAGATACCTGGAAGACGTTCTTCGTCATCGCATCGGATTTTTCTGCCGGCACCGAAGCCGTTCTCGACAAGGGCAATCTCGCCCGCAACGTAATCGCCAGTTACGCCATTCCCGGCGCGCTACCGCCGGTATTCATCGGCGGCCACATGCTGTTCGACGGCGGCACGTTCAACAACTTCCCCGTTGATGTGATGGCGCGTATCGGCGCCGGGCGGATCATCGGGGTTGACCTGTCGAGCGATCGTAGCCGCAAGTTCGAGATCGACCGCGTCCCGGGAACGATCGCGCATCTGCGCGACATGTTGCGGCCACGAAAGAAGCGGCGTTACCGTCTGCCGAGCGTGCCGGAGACGTTGACGACGTCGTCGTTCATCAGCTCGCTGTCAAAACAGAAGAGCATGCGCAAGTTTGCCGATTTGCTGTTTCAACCGAATATCGAACGGGTTGGACTGCTGGAATGGAAGCGCTACCATGATATTGTTGCCGCCGGCTACGATCACGCCAGGCAACTATTGGCGACGGAATCCGAATGCAAGCTCGGGGCATTCGCTGGACAGCCCAAACCGCAGCAGGCATCCAACTTCGGAAAACTCGCGGCCTCGCCGCTTGTAAACGCCGAAATAGGACCGTAACCATTTCTATGGGGGCTGCCTCGCTTGGGGGCGAAGAGCGCTGAGGTCTCATGCGTCCCCAATTATCCACTTTCCACTGTTTCCCCAGTCTGACGGCTCGACCGGACGCAGTCTGATTGATAAACGCGTCTCCTCCAAGTGAGATTTGAGTCGGAATATGACCGTTGCAATCGAGATTGGCCGCACCGCAACGGGTGACTCCGCGGCTTTGGACCTTGAGGAACTTCTCGCGACACGCCTGTTGGTGCAAGGCAATTCCGGCTCGGGCAAATCCCACTTGCTGCGTCGACTGCTCGAACAGAGCGTCCCCTGGGTGCAGCAGACCGTCATCGATCCCGAAGGTGACTTCGTGTCCTTGGCTGAACGGTTCGGTCACCTCGTCATCGACGCCGAGGAACACACCGAGCGTGGCCTGCAGGTTGCCGCCGAACGAGTCCGCGTCCATCGCATCTCCACCGTTCTCAATCTTGAAGGGCTCGACGCCGAAAACCAGATGCGGCGCGCGGCGGCTTTTCTTGGCGGCCTGTTCGAAGTTCCCCGTGATCACTGGTATCCCATGCTGGTGGTCGTGGACGAAGCCCAGCTGTTCGCGCCAGCCGTGGCCGGAGAGGTTTCGGACGAAGCGCGCAAACTCTCTCTCGGCGCCATGACGAACTTGATGTGCCGTGGCCGCAAGCGCGGGCTTGCGGGTGTTGTCGCTACCCAACGGCTCGCAAAACTTGCCAAGAACGTGGCGGCCGAGGCAGCCAATTTCCTGATGGGCCGCACCTTCCTTGATATCGACATGGCGCGCGCCGCAGATCTTCTCGGCATGGAACGCCGGCAAGCAGATGCCTTTCGCGATCTCGAGCGCGGACACTTCATGGCGCTTGGCTCCGCCCTCTCGCGCCGTCCCGTCAGCGTGCGAATTGGCCCGACCGACACGCATCCGCGGCACGCGACGCCGCGGCTTATGCCGTTGCCTGAGGCCAAAATGGAGGACGCACGCGGCATCATCCTGGCAGCCCCGCCACCTGAGGCCAATCGAGCTCCGCGCAGACCCCCTGTCGACATCGTCAACCAGCTCATGGCAGCGAAAGAGACAGCTTCCGAGGCGATCGAGCAACCGCTCAGCGCAGAACAGCAGGTAGAGCGGCGTCAACAGCTGGACCGCATTCTCGGCGCCATCCTCGCAGAACCAGACGCCGGATTCCGGGCGGTAGGCATCCTCTATCAGGAGTTTGTTGTCCGCTGCCGAATTGAGGGCCTTGGCTCGGCAGCGCCAAACCTCACCGTGTTCCGGCGCATGCTGACATGCGCCCGGGCCGGCCTTTCCAGCGACATGGAGGAAGACGGCGCCTGGCAGGAGATCTCTTTCCGCGCCGGCATCCTGCCTGAGGATATGCAAGGCGTCTTCCTGCTGATTGCCCGTGCGGCAAAGGAGAGCTTGCCATGTCCCAGCGACACGGCAATTGCCCGTGCCTATGGTACGCACTCGCTGCGCCGCGCCCGGCGAACGCTGGCCTATATCGAGGAACAGGGCCTTGCGGTTTGTCAGCTCGACGGCATGGGCCGGAGAATTGTGACGCTTGTCGAACCGCCCTGGACGACAGCGCCCGGCGACCCCAATGCGGATCAAGCCGCAAACGAAAGCTGTGAGCTGTAGGGCGTACTCGTCCTTTGGCGGCCTGGCTGGGGCGGGAGGGATCGAACCTCCGAATGGCGGAATCAAAATCAGCTTGATTATTCAACGATTTCAAGGCGCATTTGGAAAAAAAGCTGAAAACGCGCTCTAGGAATTCCAATAGGTTGGCCGGCCGTTTCCAAATGGAAACAGCCCTTTAGGGCGGCTTGAAACGATCGATTGGGCAAGACAGCTGGCGTCGAAGTCAGCTTGCCTCGTGCGCTTCGCGCGGAATTTTGAAAGCAACGGCTCTCGCATCATCGGATTTGCGCCGAATCTTCTCGTGTCTGCTATGCGAAACGCGAAGCGCGTGCGGATCGCATTGCCCAAAATCGATCAGCAACACTTTGCTATTGGCGACGAGCGCCATAACCAGAGCCGACATGCTACTTATCCATGCCTAGCAACGGCCTTGACGGGCCAACTGACAGCTAATGGTTGCCTGAATGCGGGAATTCCTGTTCTTCGTCGCGTCGAGCTTCTGGGCCGGCGCAGCGCACGCGGCGACGCCGGGACACGGCAAGACGATCGCGGCCGCCTACATCGTTGGCGCACGCGGCAAGCCGATCGACGCAGTGATCCTCGGAATTTTTGTCACGCTGTCCCACACCAGCGGCATCGTGCTGGTCGGCGTGCTCGCCTCGCTCGGCTCGACCTGGCTGCGACCGCAGCGCATCGAAGCCTACCTCGCAGTCGTAGTCGGCATCCTTGTGATCGTGCTCGGCCTATGGATGCTGTGGGCTCAGCGCAATCTTGTGGCGCTCGCCATGGGGGAAGCCGGTGAGTCGGGCGATAGCGCCGGTCGGGCGGAAGCCCACGTGCAGGATCACGCTCACGACCATGCTCACGACCACCCGCATAGCCATGGGCACGACGAGCCTGTAGTTTGGCACAGCCACGGATTCGGCAAGGTCCACGCCCACAGGCTGGACATCGTGGCGGAGAACCGTCCGAAACTGCCGGTGCTGCTGGCGCTGGGTATTGCGGGCGGCCTGCTCCCCGATCCAGCCGCGCTGGCGCTGCTGCTTGGCGCGCTGTCGAGCGGAAAAGTCCTGCTCGGGCTGGTCACTGTCGTGGTGTTCAGCCTCGGCTTCGCAGCGACACTGGTGGTGGTCGGCATCGTTGCCGCGAAGGTCGGCGAAAGGGTGCTCGACTGGCTGGCCAGCATCTGGTTTGTCCGCCTGCAGATCGCCACCAGCCTGCTGATCATCGGCATGGGCGTGGTGCTGACCATCCGTGCGGTTTCGGAACTGACGGCGTTGCCGCCCGGCTGAATCTCTATGCTGCAATTGGATCACTGGGAGTACCGCAACTTCGTGTCTCGTACGCTTAACGGGCGCCCGCATGTTTGGCGGGCAGCATACCGACAAAGCCGCTGATGTCGGCGTACCAGACATTGCCATCGCGATCGACAGCGACACTGAACGGCCGGGCATTGTCACGGGGAAGCGCAAAGACCGTCATGTGGCCGTTGCGCAACCGCCCGAGACTCGCGCGGCGCATCATGCCGAACCAGACGTCATTATTGGGAGCTACGGCAATGCCGCTGAGACCGGCATTTTCCTGGCCCACCTCGACGTCCGAGAATTGTCCATCCTTGAAACGCCCGATTCGATTGGCGCGGAACTGCAGGAACCACACCGAACCGTCGGAGCCAGCCGCGACGTCAGTCGGCACCGCGCCGCCGCGCGGGAGGTCGAATGTCCTGCTGGTCCCGTCGGCTGCGAGGCGGAGCAGTTGGTTGCCGCTTTGCAGCGTCGCCCAAATGACGCCATCGGCCGTCGCTACGATACCATAAGGTCCGCCCCTCGCGGACTCGATCTGATGGCGGGTAAAAACTCCGTCCTTCAGCCTGGTCACGCCATAGCCCGTCGGGTCGGCGAACCAGGCGGCCCCGTCGGGCGCGATCGCCAGCCGTCCAAGGCGAGTGATCGGAGTATCGAGCACAAACCGTGCGATCTCGCCGGCACTGCTCACGCGCGCAATGGCGCGCGCGGCGAGGTCCGTGTACCAGGCGCTGCCGTCGGCCGCGACTGCGAGTCCGAGCGGCTCGATGTTGCGGTTCGACGTGGGCAGCCGCTCGATGCGGCCGTTCCGCAAACGGCCGATCGCATCGGCATTGTCGATGGTGAACCAGATGCTGCCGTCGGTGCCCGCCGCAATCGCGATCGGCGCATCCTGCGGCTCGCCCATGCGATACTCGACGAATTTTTCCTCCGGGATGGCGCGTACGAGCAGAAGCGCGCCTCCCGCCAGGACCGCGATGCAGAGCACCGCGGCTAGCGTCCCGATTCCGAAGTTCGCAAGCCTTCGCGACGCACTCCGTACGAATTTCGAAATCGACAAGGACACTGGTAACTCCAAGATTCTGGTGCGGCTCTTGAACCCGAAGTTTTCAACGATACTCGCCGCAGGGGTATTCGGGTTGGCGGTACAGGCGGCCGAGCGCGGATCAGCGCGGCGAATCGGCGGCGGCGCGTCTGCGTGACAGGTGCCGCGCCGCAAGACCGCCGCCGATCAGCACCAGCACACAAAACGAGAGCGCGCCGGCGAGGCTGATCGGTTCGATGCGCGCCAGCAGGTTGCCGCCGTCGATGGTCATGCGCCAGACTTCCGCATAGGGCATCAGCGAAAAGACCGCGTAGATGACGCCCGCATCCTTCGGATCGCGGGCGAGAGGCCCGGCCTCGATATGAATCGGAAGGTTGTCTTCTTTTGGCGCCCACGTTTCTCCGCCGTCCTGGCTGCGATAGATGCCGCGATCGGAGGAGACCACAAGGGTCGTCGCGTCTGCGCTCGCCACGATACCGCGCACCCTGGCTTTCGGCTCAGGCAGCGAACGTCCGACGGAATGCCAACCGGAGCCGAGATCGTCGCTGACCACGATCCGGCCGCCCGCCGCCGCCCAGATGCGTTGCGGCCGTGTCGCATCGGTCGCAATCGTGTCGACCGGCGCATCTGCGTCGCCAAAGCCGGCGTTGGGCCAGGTGCGCCCCCCATCGTGGCTGATCATCGCCCGGCCGTCGATCACCGCCGCCAGAGTGTCGGCCGATCCCGCGATCGCCGCCAGCGCCGTCATCTCGCTCGTCTGCGGGAGCCCGGGCACGACCGCATAGGTGCGGCCGCCGTCCTCGCTCGAGAACAGCCGGCTCCGGCCGAGCAGATAGAAACGGTCGTTGGCTGGCCCGCCGACCAGCGCTCGTGCCGGGATCGCGGACTCCGGGGCCTCGGCGCGCCGCCAACCGTCCCGATCGCGACGAAATACGCCGCTTGCTGCCGCGCACACGGCCAACTCGCCGTCCGGCGAGAAGGCGAGCGCAAATACCGCGCCGATTATGAGATCGCGCGCCTCCGGCGCCCAGCTCCGCCCTCCATTGGGCGAACTCAGGATTCCGAGATCGGTGCCGACCAACAGGTGGGAAGAATCGCGTGGATCGACTGCGATGACAAGCGCCGCATTGAGAAATAGGCCAACATCCGCATTCAACCAGGCGGCGCCGAGATCACGGGAGCGAAACAAGCCGCCATAGCTGCTCGCATCATGCGCCGACGTGCTGCTGGCCAAAAGGGATACCGCGCAGGCAAGCCAAAGGGTCAGCCAACGCACGCCGATTTTTTCTCTTCTCTTCCCAAGATGAAGCCGTCGAGGTGGGAAGACTGGTCCCACCCCGAAAACACCTCTCATGGCTTGCGCGATTTTTCACCCGGCGCCAGCGTGAGTTCGGCCATGCGTCCGCCGTTCAGCGCCACCCAGGAATTCTTCGTCAGCGGATATTTGTCCGTGTAGCTCAGCGGCTCGTGGGCGGCGACGCAGTTGTTGTAGCCGCCGGTGATCTTGTAGCACTTCTCATAGGCGAGAAACTGCTGGACCGTATCGGTCTGCTGCACGTTCGCCGTCATCCAATCGCGGATGCCCTCGTAAGACGAGAACGCGTCCGAGCCGAACACCAGCTTGCCAATGCTGGTCGGCACCTCGAGCAGCTGCGAGCCGGCTGTATGAGCACGAAAAGCCGGATGAATCCGCACGCCCGGCAGGATCTCCATCTCGCCGTCGACGATTACCGCCTTGCCCTTCAGCACCTTGCCGTAGACCTCCTCGATGGTAAGCGGCATGTAGCCGCAAGCAGGCGTACGATTGCAGCCGCCGGGGTCGGAGTTGACCGCCCGGATGTGCGGCTCCGGATAGTTGAGGGCCCACTCAATCGCCTTGAGTTCCTCGCGTTGGACGTAGAGCACGGCATTGGGCAGGTCAGACAATTGGCCGGCGTGGTCCCAATGGGCGTGGCCGATCACCACCTTGGTGACATCGGCAGCATTGAAGCCGAGAACCTTCAGCTGGTCGGGCAGCGGAGCCCAGTGGTCCGACCCGGTCATCTTCAGATAATCCTGCTGCTTCCAACCGGTATCGTAGAGGATCAACTCATTTCCGCACTTGATCACGCCGATGTTCACCGGCAGATCGACGCTCGGAATGTTGCTCTCCGGCTTGGTGCTGCCGGGTACGAACGCGCGGTCCGGCATGAACGATCCGAACGGCACGTTCATGAAACGGCTGCTCTCGATCAGCCATGCCGAGCAGACCGGTTGCTGGGCCTGCGCCGCCGCGCCGAACAGGCATACCAGCGCCGCTATCACCGCGGTCAACGCAAACGGACGAATTCGTGATGCACGTTTTCTCATTGCGTTCCTCCCTTACAGCCAAAATTGAGTTTTTCTGATTGAGATCGGATTTCGCTTGTCTCTTCTCCTGCGATTCGATTGCCGGCTAGTGCGGCTTGTATTGTCCCGGCCAAAGCACTTCGCCGACGCGCAGCATGTCTTCCGAAGCCCTCACATCCATCCCGTGCGCGACGCCGAGTCGTTGCGAGTCGCCATCCTCGGTGAATTTCAGCATCTCGGCCGCAGCGCTGGCGTAGAGCGCCATCGCGTCGACGTACTGCACTTGCGTCCTTGAGAGCGAGGGCGGCGCGCTCATGGCGCGGACCTGTATTTCGGCATCATGAAAGAATTTCGCCAGCGGCTCGATCTTTCGTGCGAGCGCCCGTGCGTCCCGATCCTCGGCCTGATAGGTGATGCCGGCAAAGCTCAACGCCACGGCCGACCGGGTTGCCTCACGATGGACCGCCCACAAGGCTGTCGCGAAGCGTTCCTCGTCCGCTGTCAATGCCGGCAACTGGGGTTTCTCGGCCCGCGCGTTGACAGTTTGCGCTGCGGGTTGCACCATCGACCGCGGACGGATCTCATGCAGCCACGCGGCACCCGCGGTTGCCGCGAGCGCCACAACGACGCCGGCCAGCAACAACGACCGCGCACCGGCCATGCCGATCGTCTGAATGGCGCATCCTCCAATTTATGGTTGTGGCACTCTATCCCTCAGTTTCCGCGCCGGTCAACCGATGCGGCGGTGAAACAGGCCTGCCCGCACGCACGGCTTGCAGTTGCCGGCAAGTCGCATGCTGGCGGTCAACGGGGTTCCCAGGTCGGCGCGCTGGTGAACACGCCGCCCTCGGCAAAGCCGATGCCGTAGACCAGGACCACCCCGAAGACGAAGCTAACCAGGCCCGACGCCACGCGGAGCCGCCAATTGAATTTCGGCAGATTGACGGCTGTGAACACAAACGGCGCCGAAAGTATCAGCGTGATCAGCATCATGCCAACGATAGTGCCGAGCCCGAACAGCAGCAGATAGCCGACCGCGGCGAGCGGTTCGCGGATGATCGACAGGACCATCAGCGCGACGGCGGCCGATCCTGCAAGGCCGTGCACAAGGCCGACCGCGAAAGGTCGCAACCACTCATAAAGCGCTATCCGGCCGAGCCAGGAACGGCCGAGCCGCGCCAGCGAAGTGTGCTCCTCGGCGTGACCGTGCGCACCAGGGCGGTGACCGTGCGGGTGCCGGTGCACGTAGTCGCCATGCGCATGCAGGTGGTCATGGAGGTCGAGCGCATGTCCGCCGTGGACGCCAGCGTGGGCGTGGGCCGTGCCGACCGCGCGCCCCATCCCTGTCAAGGTGAGAACGCCGAGCAGGATCAGCATGATCCCGACCGCGAATTCCATCGATAGACCGAGCCGTGGCGGGATGACGACCCCGAATACGATGATCGCCGCACCGACCGCCATGACCGTGATGGTATGTCCTACGCCCCAAGCGGCGCCGATCAGCGCCGAGCCCGCTACGCTGCGCTCGCGGCTGACGATTGTCGCAATAGCGACCACGTGGTCGGCGTCGGTCGCATGCCGCATCCCGAGGAAGAAGCCGAGAAACAGGAAGGACACGACGTTCAGGGCGGTTCCGGTCATTGCGCACGCGCCAAGGTGATTATCCCCGGTCCTATTATGCAGCGTTTCGACCCAACGCCAATTCCCATATGAGCGGATCGTTTTGCGACCAGCTCCAATCGCGGAGAAATCGATGCGGCACAGCATGGCGAGTTGGGCACGATCTTGGGTTGGATCTTTCGCCAAGGCGATGGGATGAAAGACTGCAAAAAACGAACATTCCGCAGCGTCAGTTACGGGAGTGTTGGTATCATCCAGCGAACGCGATCGCGCAAAATCGTAGCCCTGGCTGGGGCGGGAGGGATCGAACCCTGCAATAATCCGTTGCCACACAAGGTTTTTTCCATTCTGGCCCACCCGTTTGATTCCATCTTTGATTCCAAAGCAAAAGCCCTCGTCGGAATGACCGACGACGAGGTGGCCTACATCGAGGCCAAGGGCTGGAAAGCGAGCGTCGTTCCCGAGCTGAGCATCATCCACCAAGGGTGGCTAGTGGAGCGGGGGTCAAGAGCGATCTAGGTCGCCAAAAGAATGGCGGGGAGTAGAAAATCGTCGTGCGCTCCGAGCGCGGTCGCATTTGCAGGCAGTTTCAATAGGTTATCTGGATCATTTAAGGAATAAAGTGCATTTCGGACCCAAAAGTATCTTTCAGGCGGTGGCGCTTTGACATCATCCCCAAACCCAACTCCGCGTGCGCGAACCAATCGGAGGGCTCCCTGGCTTCGAAATACCACCCGACCGACTGTCTGATGACGATGCTCTCTAGCCATGCCAGATTCTGTCTTCAATCGAAAACATGCAACCAGTGTCCAATGGCGACATCACTCTCAGCGAGGCGGCCGAAGTTGCCAAGCTCATCGACGCCTAGTGAGGGCCTATAAGGTCGCTGAGCTTGACGACCGGATGGCGCGCATAAAGCAGAGCGAAGGCGAGTTGATGCGGATTGCGGGAAGTGACGCAGGACTGCTGCTTCCGACCTTGCGATAGGCGAAGCCGTTCCGTCGTGCTCGTCCTCGATTTATTTCTGGCCATACATGGGCGCGAGGCATGCTATTTGATCGTCGCGTGAACCGTAATTACGGATGTGCCAGAAGCCGTCGGCCCCTGACCCGTTGCTTTGATGGCAAAAGTATCGCTTCCCTTATATCTATGCTTCGCCCTGTATTCGTAAGTAAATATGTTGAGCCTTTTCAATTTGCCGTGCGCTGGCTTTTGGGCAACATCTGAGCTACTCACCGTGCCATGCATCCTGATCGGAAATTGGCAACTTCCTCCGGACACTAGGTCAATGTCGCTGGTCGAACTCTCGCCCCAATCCGCCAGTGTTCCTGATATTGAACAGTCTGAAGCGGCCCGAGTCGATGACACGGACATTAGGCTGACAACTACGATATACGCGCAAGCAGCGACATTAGACAGCCGCATGATAGACCTCCGCGTTTTCATGTAAGACCCACGCTGACTAGAGTTTCCACGGACAACTTGGGAGCTACTTCTTTCGGCCGCTTTTTAAAATTTACACATCGGCTTATTGGTGGTCGAAAGTCCGCAGTTGATGCAGGTCAATGCGCAATTGTTGGGGCAAGTCGGCTATCTCAGACCCGCCGTTGAAACGAAAAGGACCACCGAATAGACCGATGGCCCTTTTCCTCGCCAGCTAACTGCGGACGGACTGGCGGCCGCCGCAGGGTTGATGCTCGCTTTGCACTGGCCGTCTGGACCCTGACCTTTGGACCCTTGGCCGTTTGGACGTTGGTCCCGTCGGACACCTGTCACCATCGGCTTTAGTCGTTATCGGCACTCGTCACTGCGGCGCGGGATGGTGCGAGAAACCACTCGATCAACCGAACGATCCAACGCTCGGCTAATCCACCGGTTCCTGCATGAAATTCAGCGCAAGGGGTTCGATGTTCGTGACTGCGGGCGCGTGTCGAGCAATGACCGCCTGATAAGATTGAAGCGGCGATGTTCGGTACTTCCGGTCCCGCGAAAGGCCAATAACGCTGCCGTTCTTGGTGCACACGGCACAGGCGACACGTCGTCGGCTCGGCTTTCTCGTCGCGCCGCATGAGTTTCGATATTTTGGGTGCATCGTTGCGGCGCAGCTTGTCGAGCACTTTGCCGGCGGAGAGTTTATTTATTTCGGCCATCGAAACCTTACTCCGCGCCACCGCAGGGGGAGCCTGAATTCAGGCGTGAGCGGTCTAGTTCGGTCAGGCCCGCCGGATTGAGTACAATGATGTCGCGATGCATTGGCCCCGCGACCGTCAGGAAACCTTTCCGCTGATATGCAGAAATTGCACTTGATACCGTCTCGAGGGTGAGGCCGAGATAGTCTGCGATTTCGCGGCGGTCCATCGGAAGGGCAATGATATCTGGCGCTATCAGGTGGCAATCCATCTCAACAAGAAACGCTGCCACACGTTCTCGGGTAGACTTGCGCCCTAAAAGGAGCAGGTGGTTCTCGACATGCTGAAGATTGTTGGCCGTCAGGTTCAGGAGGCTTCGAACCATCGCAGGATCGTTCTTCGCCTCACGCTCAAGGCTTTGGCGTTTAACAAGACGAACGGTGGTGTCGACGATGACTTCGGCCGTGAAACGATGGAAATCGCCACCACGCCGAGTGGCTGGCGCTGCTGCTTGAGCGCGAAGCTTCCCTGCGTCACGACAAGCGCCTGTCCGCATGCCTTCGCTATGCCAAGCTGCGCCAGCAGACCTGTGTCGAGGACATCGATTACCGCAGCCCCGCGGCCTCGATCGTGCGCTGTTCGCCCAGCTCGCCGAAGGCAGCTGGATCGATGCACACGCCAATCTTTTGATCTGCGGCCCCGCCGACATGGGCAAGAGTTGCTTGGCCTCGGCGCTTGGCAACAAGGCCTGCCGCGACAACCGCTCAGTGCTCTATCAGCGCGTGCCGCGACTGTTCTCCGAGCTCGCGCTCGCCCGCGGCGACGGTCGCCATCAGCGCCTGTTGCGCATGCTCGGCCGGGTCGATCTTCTGATCCTCGACGACTGGGGGCTCGAGCCGCTCGACGCCGCCGCTCGCCACGATCTCCTGGAGATCCTTGAAGATCGCTGCGGCTGTCGTTCCACCATCGTCACCAGCCAGCTGCCGGTCGACCAATGGCATGCCCTGATCGGCGATCCTACCTATGCCGATGCCGTGCTCGACCGGCTCGTCCACAACGCCCACCGGTTGGGGCTGATGACCGGCGAAAGCCTGCGCCGCACCAAGGCCCAACAGGCCGCACGCAAGGCTTGAACGAGGACGCTGTGTACATGACGCTTGGCTTGGACAACGCCTGCGGCGTTGACCACATGCCCACAGCCAGCAGCAGACGAAAAACAGATCATCGGTTTTGGTTCGGGATTGACCAGGCCTCGCAAATGGTGCCAGGGAAGGTCCCTCCCCCGGGCGAGATCAAATCGGAACGGTGGGCGAGATCAAATCGGAATCCTGGGCGATTTGAAATCGGAATGCCTGGGCGAAATCATCGGCATCCGCACGAGGACATGCTTGAACCATTTTTCTCGACAAAGCCGAACGGGGTGGGATGGGCTTGTCCATTGCGCGCACCATCATCGAAGCCCACAGATTTGGGCGGAGAACCAGGCTCGAGTGCGGTACCTCACATCAGACGGCCACCCACGACGCTGCCGGATTGATTGCTCCCGGCACTTTTTGGACCATCATCGCTTCGAGTCCGGTTCTTCCTCGGCAATCTTCCAGGTCTTGTCTGGATCAAAAGACGTCATGTTCTTGACACGGGCCTCGGTGTCCTGATTTCTAGATTATCCGGCGCTGCTTTCATCTTTCGGGGGGGCGGACGCTTGGGCTAGGACGCCGAGCCGCTCGGCAATGGCGACGAGTTGAGCCAACGATTGAACCTTCATTTTTTCCATGATCTCTTTCCGGTGCGCCTTGACCGTTCGCTCGCTGCTGCCAAGTTCGCGCGCGGCATGCTTGTTTGTCTTACCCCGCACGATGATCTCCAAGACCTGCCGCTGGCGCGGGGTCAGCGTTAATAGACGAGCCCGAAGCGCTTCCAATTCGCCTTTCAACGCAAGTGCCGTCTCGTGTAGCGCTATCGCATTTTCGAGCGCTTTCAGTAGCTCATCCGACCTTACAGGCTTAATGAAGAAGTTGTGTGCCCCCGCCTTGAGGGCCTTCACGGTGGCGGTGATATCCATGTAGCCCGTCAGAAACACGATAGGCAGCGTCGAGCCGAACTCGATCAAACGGCTCTGTAGTTCCGGGCCGCTCAAGCCAGGCATCCGGACGTCGAGAAGAATGCAACCCGGGCTGTTTTCGTCCGGCCGCTGATCCAGCAACTGCTGGGCCGATGCATAAGTGACGACCCGGTACCCGGTCTTCTCTAATAGTCGCTTGATGGCTGTTCGGTACGACGCGTCGTCATCCACGACA
>Ga0210401_10004829_pt1 | contig 13970 bp, 16 predicted proteins | sample IncBWH32MmetaG_FD_150866 | JGI IMG/M metagenome (GOLD analysis project Ga0210401, IMG submission 150866) | Forest soil microbial communities from Barre Woods Harvard Forest LTER site, Petersham, Massachusetts, United States - Inc-BW-H-32-M | ecosystem: Environmental > Terrestrial > Soil >... | reverse complement strand
TGCCATTTGTTGATTGGCAATTATCATTTTGCACGCGATTACGGGTGTGTGCACCCCGGCATGCCTCTTGGCCGCAAGCATCTCCGTCGAAGCCGTGACGCCCCCACTGGTGGGTTTGGCCATGCAAAGACCTTCTTTTAATCTAGGTCTTGGATCACTGTAAGTCAAACCCGGTAATGATGCCAAAGGTATAGTTTAATAGCTTGCCTGATAGCCTCCAAACTCCTGCTTTGAGATCAGATAGGCGCCCACAATCATGTGGTGGTCATTGATTCCATTGCCCGCGCTGTTTCCGTGAGGGTCTTCGAAGTCGTAGTACTTGCCGGAATGCAACAGCGCTCCGTGAAAGTTGTGGGAGCTGTCCAGCCAGGTAAAAATCACGTCACCCGCGCGATTGATTGAGTGGGCGTAGGAACTCGTTGCGCCGGGGACATTAATACTTGTGTACTTCGAGTTGCGGTAGATCGAAGACTCAACCTGGCCCGCTGAGTCCCCCCAGATCATTGTGATTGTGCTGCTGTCGTTGATTCCATAGGCCTGCGTAAACGTTGCTCCGGGAACGTCCAGAGTGGTGTATCTCCCGGCTTTCAACAGGAATCCATGCTCTGCGCCGGATGAATCAAAAAACTCGCCAGTAATCTCCTGCTGGTCGTTAATGCCAAAAGCGCCGGATGCGCTCGCTCCCGCGGGCCCGATATCGGTGAACTTTCCTTGGTTGTACTCGAAAGCCTGAAGCCGGCCGCTTTTGCTGTAGTAGCCGACGATGACTCCCGCCTTGTTGATCCCGCTGGGACGCGTTACCGTGCTGGCTGGATCATCAATAATCGTTGCTTTTCCGTTGCTCAGGCGGAACCCGTGAGAAACCCCGGATTGATCAGTGTAATTGCCGACCATGACTCCCGCGTTGTTTATCCCGGTGACTACGGTGCTCTTGGCCCCATGAATATTGACATTCTTAAACATGAAAGTCAGAGTTGAGGAACCTGCGGCGCTGCCCGCGGAGGTCACGGCCACCAGCAGTGCAAGGGCGGCGGTTGCTGAATAGAGAGTCTTCATGGCATCCCCCTTCGCACGTAGAATTATTGCGAGAATTGGGCCTTTGTCAATGGGGCCGTGGCGTACAATATCTTTGTCCATAAACATACTAGACATTATTTCTTCGTTCCGTTACAATCGACTTGCGGTTAACTGATCGAGGCCCGGATCGGCATAAATCCTCCTGAGCCGGGCCTTTCTTTCCTCGTTTTCCAGGTTCAACCTTAGCCGTCCGGTCTCTTATATGGAGCGAAATCTGCTCAGCAGACAGAATCACGTTCCGGTTCCTGACGCAATCTCGCCACTCGCTGACCGCGCCTCCATTTGCTCCATCATCCTGCGACGAGCGCAATTCATCCGCTATACTAGTTACGTATGGCAATTTTGGAGAACATCGCCGCTATCGCCAAGGGCATGAGCATCACCTTTATGGAGATGTTTCAGCCCACGCAAGTGGAAAACTATCCTGACGGACCGGGACCGCTGCGCGGCGCCCAACTGCAGGAACGATTTCGCGGCGTGCACGTTTTGCAGCGCGATGAGAATGGACTAGAAAAGTGCGTTGCCTGTTTCCTGTGCGCTGCCGCTTGCCCGTCTAACTGCATTTATATCGAGGCGGCGGAGAATACGGCTGAGCATCGGGTGAGCGGAGCGGAGCGCTACGCAAAGGTTTATAACATCGATTACAACCGATGTATTTTCTGCGGATATTGTGTCGAAGCTTGTCCCACGGATGCGATCACACACGGACACGGCTTCGAAATTGCCACCTTCAATGCCAGTAATTTGGTTTATCGGAAAGAACAGATGCTGGCTCCCAAGCCAGCACACATGGGAGCAAACGCGGTATTCAATCAAGCCGAGGTCGCGGGTGGCGCGCCTCCGCTGGCGGTTCCAGGGAGCTAGTTTTTTCGGTTCTCCCGAATGAGGAAACGCCGGTGGCCGCGATATTGCCGCTTCATCTGGCAGCCTTCCAGTAGGAAGTCCTCGATCTCCTGCCCTAAGAATTTGGCGAATTCGAAATACAGTAGAGTGCAAAGAAGTATCCGGAAAGAAGGGAACAGTTGAAGGGCGCAATTGTCCGCGTGGTGGGTGCTTTGGTTTTGTTAGCCGCGCTGGTGTATGCGGGTGATTATCTCTTAGTTCGATTCAAGATTCCCAAGGGCCGCGAGCCGTTTTCCAGCGTGACCATCCAGCCTTATTACGCAATCCATCAGAAGAGTGGCAAGACTGAATACGATTATGCGCAGCCGCAGACTCAGGTGTGTGTGCAGTCGTTGTTTCCTCACTTCGGCTACGATCCATGCTGGTATGTGAAGCGGCATACCGACAAGCGGATCGATATATAACTCCTTCCTTTCGGCTTGAACTTGCTTTCCGGTTCTGTCTTCCGGTTTCCCGAGTGGTACTATCGTCTGTTTTGAGGTTTAGAGACGGGAGTAGCAGATGAACGCAGCCCATACAGTTGCATCTCCACGAGTAGTTTGCATCGAAGATTTTCGGCCCATAGCCCGGCGGCGGTTGCCCAGGGCGGTTTTCGATTATCTGGATGGCGGTGCTGAGGGCGAAGTTACGCTGCGGGAAAACTGCCGCGCATTTCAGGATGTGACCTTTCGTCCTCGACACGCAGTTGCGCTGGGGAAATGCGATTTAAGTGTGCGGGTGCTGGGCTTTGATCTGGCTCTTCCGTTTTTGCTTGCTCCAGTCGGATACAGCCGACTGATGCATCCGGGCGGGGAAGTAGCAGCGGCTCGCGCGGCGGGAGCGGCAGGCACGGGTTACATTCTCTCGACCATTTCCGGACACAAGCTCGAGGATGTGAAGGCGGCTTCGAGCGGCCCGGTTTTCTACCAGCTTTATCTGATGGGCGGACGCGGGGCTTCGGAGGCTGCGATCGACAGAGCGCGGGCTGCAGGATTCTCTGCTCTGGTGGTGACGATTGATACTGCGGTTGCAGGAATTCGCGAGCGCGACTATCGCAATGGCATGAAAGAGCTGATCAGCGGCGGCGTGTTCGAGAAAATCCCTTACATTCCAGAAATGTTGAAGCATCCGGGATGGCTGGTCAGTTACTTGCGCGATGGCGGTTTGCCGGGATTACCGAATGTGATTATCCCGGGAAAAGGGCAGATGCCGCTAGTTGATATTAATGCGGCCTTGGCCGCAGCCGCTGTTACCTGGGCGGATTTGCGTTGGATTCGCGAGCACTGGAAAGGGCCGATCGTGGTCAAGGGCGTGCTTACGGGCGACGATGGGCGGCGCGCCGTCGATGAGGGTGCTGCGGCCATTTCAGTTTCGAATCACGGCGGACGTCAACTGGATTGTGTTCCAGCTTCAGTGCGAGCGTTGCCTGAGGTGGTGAAGGCGGTGAACGGTCAAGTCGAAGTGTTGATGGATGGCGGTGTTCGCCGCGGGACCGATGTGGTTAAAGCGATATGTATGGGAGCGCGCGCGGTTTTGTGTGGGCGCGCTTATGCGTACGGCCTGGCTGCGGCCGGTGAAGCGGGAGTGACGCGTGCGATTGAGATTCTACGAACGGACGTTGAGCGCACGCTGAGGTTGCTGGGTTGTCCGTCGATTGCAGCTCTCAATGGCTCTTATGTGAACGTCCCCGCGGCGTGGGATTAGATTGTGGAACCGTTGACTCTAATCATCTGAGTCTGTGATCCATGAATTCCTCAAGTAAAGCAGCAACTTCAGCAACAATCGGGGCAAATCCCGACAATTCCGAACCAAGAAGCTATCAATTACCGATTGGCACGATCTTCCGTAACCTGCTCTATTACTACAGCGCGTGCGATATTCAAGATGGCCAATGGCCACGATCTCATACCCGCCGCATGCGGCTGCGCTCTAAAGCAAGCATCAGGATGAGCCGCACGGAACCAAAGGAAGGCCGACACTGATGTTGCAGCCAGCGCAAAATCCCGCCAACGACGCGAAATTTTCCCCAACGCCTTACACACCACCCAAAAACATAACCAGTTCCATGGAGCAGGCTACGATTGGACGCTCCGTCGTGATCAAGGGCGATATCAGCGGTGCTGAATCGCTTTATATCGATGGACGAGTTGAAGGCACAATCAATTTCACTGACAGCCGCGTCACCATTGGGCGCAATGCGGTCATCGTAGCGAACGTCGCCGCCAAGGAAGTTGTAGTCATGGGAACGGTGACTGGCAACATCCATTGCGCGGATCGTCTGGACATCCGCAGTGAGGGAACCGTGACCGGAGACGTTGTGACTCCGCGCGTGTGTATCGAGGACGGGGCGCTGGTAAAGGGCTCGGTTGAAGTGCGCACGGAAAAAAAGCAAGGCGCGCAACCGCAGAATGAAAAGTCTCAGGCCCAAGCGAAGGCGGTAGAAGCCGCCAAGCCCGAGCCACAGAAAGCTGCTGCCGCTAGCGCTTCGACTTCAGCGACGTTGGCGCATGGCAGTAAAGTCATGTACAACGAATCGAACTAATACGCCGCACAAGAATTCTGGGCACCGGAGCGTGACCCCTGGTGCCCGAGTTTTTTGGAAACCAATCCGTTATTTCTTTTCGTCCTGTTTCAAATCGAGCGCCGCGGAGTTCATGCAATAGCGCAGGCCGGTCGGATTAGGACCGTCAGGGAAGACATGCCCGAGGTGCGCATTACAGCGAGCACAACGTGCCTCGGTGCGCACCATGCCGTAGGATTTGTCAGTCTCTTCCGCAATTGCGCCCGGATCGACGGGCTTCCAGAAGCTTGGCCAGCCGGTCCCTGATTCAAACTTGGTCTCAGAACTGAATAGCGGCTGGCCGCAGCATATGCAGGTGTACGTGCCCGGATCTTTGGTCTTCCAATATTTTCCGGTAAAGGCCGGTTCAGTTCCCGCTTTGCGAGTTACCCGATACTGCTCGGGTGATAGCTCCTTTTTCCAGTCTTCTTCGGACTTAATAACTTTTTCTGGCATGAAAGTCTCCTCATCGGTTCTCCTATTGGATTAAGTCGGGTGCAGAAAGGTTACGCCTGACGAAATTTCCATTTCACCACAGAGTCACAGAGGCACAGAGACAAATAGTGCTCAAACCCTTCGGTTCAAGAGGTGCCTTGAAAGGAACCCTAAAGTGCTTGACTTCGCCTTTCGTTCGCTTAGAATGGCGGCATGGCGATTACACGCAGGCAGCGTCAAGTTTACGATTTCATCTCGGAGTTCGTGCAGAAGCAGGGATACTCTCCTTCGTTTGAGGAGATTGGAGACGGTCTGGGATTGAGTTCGCTGGCGACTGTACACAAACACATCTCGAACCTTGAGAAAAAAGGCTTGCTCACGCGCGATTACAACCGCAGCCGATCTATAGATCTGCTGCCGCCTAAAGGCAGGTTGAAGCAGGCGATGTCCGTGAATACGACCATGGTGCTGCCGCTCCTTGGGCGAATCGCAGCTGGGCAGCCCATCGAAGCTGTGGAGAATCCAGAGACCATTTCTCTGGCTGATTTCGTGCGCTCGAAAGAAGTGTTTGTGCTCGAAGTGCGCGGCGATTCCATGCAGGATGAACACATCATGAGCGGAGATTATGTTTTGGTAGAAAAGGCGAAGACGGCGCATAACGGAGATATCGTGGTGGCGCTGGTCGGGGGATCGGATGCCACGCTGAAGCGTTTCTATCACGAGGGTGACAACATCCGGTTACAGCCCTCGAATGTGAATATGAAGCCCATCATTGTCCCGGCGGCCACGGTTCAGCTTCAGGGCAGAGTGATCGGGGTGTTGCGGAAGTATTGACCGAGTCCATGCCTGGCGAGGAGCGTCCGATGCCACGTCCTTCCGAGGTGCCAGCTTGCGACTTTGCTCAGGCTTATGCCCTGAACGATCGCATGAATCAGCTTTTGCTGGAGTATCTTGACGCTCGCGCATGGCGGGCAAAAATCCCTGGCCGCAAAAGCCGTACTATCGCCGACATCTTCGCTCACGTCCACAACATCCGGTGCAAGTGGCTGAGACTCTCCGCCCCCCACATTAAGTTGCCTGCACGGCTTGATCGCAGCCGCTGCACTCAGAAGCAAGCGCGGACGGCACTGGCGGAGAGTGCCACTCTCTGTGTCCAGATGCTGGCAGAGGCTCTGAGCGATCCCCAAGGCCGCGTCCAGCGTTTTGTGCGCGATGGCTGGGCCCGGCCGTGGCCTCCGGGCGTTGCCATGTTCGCCTACATGATTACGCACGACGCTCATCACCGCGGACAAGTGTGCATGTTAGCCCATCAACTCGGGTTCCCATTGAGAGGCCGCGGGGCTTACGGAATATGGGTTTGGGAGGCACTTGCGAAGGAGTGTGGATTCCAACTCGTTGCTGCGCGCAAAAACAAACGCCCGGCTGGGACCGGGCGCTCAAATCCTCGATCGAAATGATTCAGCCGATGTGCTTGTCCAGCGCCTTCTGAATCGTCTCTTTCGGAACGTAGCCTACGATCTGTTCCTTTACCTGGCCGCCTTTGAACACCAGCAGGGTCGGGATACCGCGTACGCCATAGCGCATGGGAGTAGCGCTGTTGTGGTCCACGTCCATTTTTCCGACTTTCACTCGGCCCTGGTAGTCCTTGGCCAACTCTTCGACGATAGGAGCGATGGCGCGACAAGGTCCGCACCAGGTCGCCCAGAAGTCCACAAGGACGAGAGTCTCTGATTTGAGAACATCCTGGTCGAAATTTGAATCTGTTACTTCAAGTATTCCATTGCCTGCCATCAAGGTCCTCCGCTGGACGGTGCTTAACCAAGCCGCGTTCAGCAAAACAGTATAAAAGCCCATCCATCGATGGGCCCAATTAATCTTAACACTACATTTGATGCAGGACCGCGGCGGAAGTCGCATCGAGTAGTGCTCAGGCCACATGCAAAGATTCAAGCGCTACTGCTCGCAAATAAAAACGTCCTAAACCTTTCAGTTTAGGACGCCTCGGCAGCCCTCCCCCAGAACTGCCAAACCACGATTGGATAGTAGCCCTGCACCCTGGCGGTGTAAATGTCACTTTGGTAATCCACATTTGAGAGAAGTAATGCGAATTTTGCTCTCGGAAGTAACGAGAGCAGAAATAAAGGTGACTCTCGCAATTCGCTGTTGGCAAAGAAGAGAATAAGTTTGAAGGAGTTAGGCCGCGTACGGTTACTTCGATTGAGCACGGATATTTGCACAGCCACTGTTGTGGGGATCGACGCTGGCGACTACTGTTTCTGCCATGATTGTCCTGCGTCAGAGGTGATCCAGATTTCGCGGTTGGAACTGGTTAGCTTGCCATTCAGAGTATCGCGGAATTCTACTCCGACGATATCGCCAACGAAAGACTGGCCATTGGCTGTTGGGAATACTTGCGCCCAGTGCTGACCGGCATCCGAGGAATGGAACAGCGCGCCAGCCTTGCCGCCCACCCAGATATCCAAACCATTTGCTGCCAAAGCGCGAAGAATTAAATGGCTTGCGACCGGAACCGTTTGCCAGGTTCTGCCTGAATCAAGTGAACGTTGCAAAACGCCATCCCAGCTCAGAGTCCAGCGTGGTGCAAGGTTTTCAGCCGCGAGGTCATCCGGGAAGAACGTGCCGCTCGTCGGCGAATTCATGGCGGCACCGCCGGTTGCCGGTTCAGCATCGCTTGGGGCTACAGCGTCCTTGGCTCTTCCTGGAACTACTTCAGCGAATGGCGAGGGCATCTTAGCGTCCGCCATTTCAACCGGGATCGAATCGGCCGCTCTGTGATTTCCGGAATTGCTTCGACTTGTTCGTTGTTTAGCTGCCTGAACTGGTCCGGGATTTAAATTCGGCGACCGCGAAAGCGCCGCCATATCGGGGATTGCCTGGGTCGACTTGGAAGGGCTCGACAGGGAAGCCCGCGTGGCTGGATGTTGTACAGACTCATGTCTCTGATGAACTGTGATTGCGGCGCCAACCACGATGATACAAGCCATGGCTGCTCCCCATCGCAGGGCCGGCCACAAGAGCCAGGCTGCACGAGAAGGAGTTAGCGAGACAACACCAGCGACGTTAGGCTGAGCTCCTGACAGCGACACGATTTCCCGGCAATTCATGCACAGCGACAGATGCCGCAGGACCTCAGACTGCTCGCGTTGGCCTAATGACCTTTCCAGGAAGGCGCTGAGTAGATTCGGTTCAGGATGGTCTGCAAGCTTCGCATTCGCCTGCAGACGCTGCTTTACGATTTTGGGTATTTCTGCCATTTGTTGTTACGGGTCACCTAAGACCCATCGCCTGCCGGGGTTTCCGCCTTCTTTTTAGAGAACGCCGGTCTGCCGGTTTCTTGCGCCAGCCGGCTGCGAATATTGACGCGCAGGTCGCGCACATCGACTTCGAGCGCCTCTTGAGCCTGGCGGCGGCTCATCCCTCGCCGTCCCAATGACGCCAAGATTTGCTTTCGCAATGACTTAGCGAGTTTATCCAACTTCCGGCTGATGGTAGATTCGTGTACCCCCAAGCTACGTGCGATATCGGCCAAGGTTCGCTCATCCAGAAAATAGGAGGCCAGCACAAATCGCTCTTCCGGGCCCAGCGCGGCTAAAACCTCGTCGACAGCACCCTCTACTCTGGGATCAGCCACAATGGCGGTTTCCGGTTCAGCCGTGGCAAATTGTGCGCCTTCTTCGGCTTCCTCGTCGAGGCTGACCAGTCGCCGTTGCCGCCGGTAGCGGTTCACATGCTCCTGCGCCATGACTGTGCGTAGCCAACCTTCCAGGGAGCCGCGTCCGGTATAGGAAGCCAGCTTCGAAGCTCGCTCCCCATCGCGTCTTACCGTGCCATAAAGATCGGCGTAAATGGAATCGGCCAATTCGCGCGCCGTCGAACTTTCTTTCGTAATGTAACCGGCAATTTCGTACAGCTTCTCGCGATAGCGAGTGAGGAAAACTTCCCAAGCATGCTCATTTCCTGTGGCGCAGGCCCGGGCCAGCGCGAGTTCTTCCACGCGAAGGCTTGCATAGAAATCGCAAACTTCATTTTGCGTCGAGTCGGCAGGCAAGTACTTCCGGCCAATTTCCGCCAGGATGTTGTCGAATTGAGCACGACTGAGCCCACAGAGTTCGCATTTGCTCTTTATGTAAATATCGGCCAGCACGGACTCCATGCGCGCGGACGTTTCCCCCATTGGTTGGCCAGTATCTCTGGGCATAATGATCGGCTTTTTTGATGCTATCAACTATTGGACGCTGCCACCGGGAATTTTGCCGCAAACTTCAGATGGACTCCTATGCATGTGTCAAGCCCAGCCTGTAAAGTTGAGACATGGCTGTTGATTCTGAAAATAGCAGTTGGCTGGTCCGGCTTCACACGGAGCTCGTGGGCTGTACCCGCTGTCCGCGACTGGTGGAGTATCGCGAAAAAATTGCGCGCGAGAAACGCCGGGCTTATCGCGATTGTGAGTATTGGGGAAAACCTGTGCCAGGATTCGGGGATCCGAAAGCCCGGGTCCTAATTCTGGGGCTCGCTCCCGGCGCACATGGCTCTAACCGCACTGGCCGCCCGTTTACCGGGGACGCATCCGGCAAATTCATGTTTCCAGTGTTGTACGAGACTGGTTTTGCCAATCAGCCAAACGCGACCGATCGTCTGGACGGGCTCAAGCTCAACGACATCTACATCACGGCAGCGGTTCGCTGCGCTCCGCCCGACAATAAGCCGCTGCCGCAGGAGTTGACGAACTGTGCTTCTTATCTGGACCGTGAGCTGGATGGTCTCAATAATGTGAAGGCGGTGGTCGCCCTGGGACGGATCGGCTTTGATGCCTATCTCAATTACCTCAAACGGCGCGGTCAGCTTGGCAGCCGCAAGACATACGTTTTCCAGCATGGGGCTAAGTACAAATTGGCGGACGGAAAGACGTTATTGGCCTCCTATCATCCTTCTAACCAGAACACTCAAACGGGCAAGCTGACACGCCCCATGTTTGTCGCAATTTTTAAATAGGCGGCAACAATTGCCGATGAGTAAATAGAGGCGGCTGCCGCCGGGGCCGGAACGCGTACCCACCCCAACTCAGGGGAAATACCAAAAAGCGGGTTGCAATCTGGGGCGGCAGTCGCCGATATGCTCATCCTGAGCACGAGCGACGGCGCTCGCATACGCGAGGACTCTCCGCTTACACTCCCACGAAGACTGGCTCAGGTTCCAGGGCCACACCCCAGATGTCCTCTACGCGCTGCTGAATGTCGTCTTTAAACGCCACAATTTCTGATGCGGTCGCGTTTCCGCGATTCACGATTGCGAGCGCATGCTTGCGTGAAATCCCGACCGGTCCGTGGCCGTATCCCCGGCTGAAACCGGAGCGTTCGACCAGCCAGGCGGCTGAGACTTTCTTTTGCGCCTCAAGGGCCGGGTAGCTGGGAAGCTGCAAATTCTTGGCTGCGGCTCGAGCCTTTAGCGCTTCATATTGCTCCGGCGAAAGAATTGGATTCTTGAAGAAAGATCCGGCACTGCGGCAATCATCATCGCCAGGAGTGAGCAGCATACCTTTGCCACTCCTGATTTTTCGCACTGCATCGCGCACGTCTGCCAATGTCGGCTTCACGCTCCATCCCGCGAAATATTTTTTCAGATCTGCATAGGCTATGTAGGCGTCGCGCCCGTGGTGCAAAACGTAATTGACTTGCAGAATGATGTAGCGCCCGCGCTCGGTGGTATTGAAGATGCTGGTGCGATAGCCGAAGCCGCAAGCTTCCTTGCATAGTTCGTGCAGTTGCCCATCCCTGAGGTCAAGCGCAAGCACGCCCTCAATGGTCCGCGAAACCTCTTGCCCGTAAGCGCCGACATTCTGCACCGGAGTCCCTCCAACGCTTCCCGGAATCCCGCTCAGGCATTCGATGCCGGCACAATTGTGGGCGACCACGAAAGCTACGAATTTGTCCCAGTCTTCGCCCGCCCCCGCTTCGAAGATAACTTCATCATGCCCATGCCGGTGATTGATTCCAGTAACGCCAATCTTTAACACCAAGCCGGGCCAGCCTGCGTCAGAGATTACAACGTTGCTACCGCCGCCGAGGACAAACAACGGGAGATTCTTAGATTGCGAGAAAGCTACCGCCTCGGTCACTTCAGCAATGGTATTTGCTTCGACGAAAAAGCGAGCGGGGCCGCCGACGTTAAGTGTTGTGAGCGGAGCCAGCGGGACGTTTTCTGTAATCACCATCGTTGGGTACTTCCACTATATATGAAGAAAAAACGTCTTCTGGATGGCTCGCATTACCTTGGTCAGCAGCGATTTTGAACTCGATATTTATTGCGGATCGAAAGTTCTGTTAGGCTATTAGAAACCTCTTAAGGAGAAGAAATGTATCCAGAAATCATGGTGATCCCGATGCGTGAAGAACTTACCCGCATTGGAGTTCAAGAACTTCGCACTGCCCAGGATGTCGATCGTGCCATTGTCAATCAACCGGGAATGAGTATGGTGATTGTGAATTCCATTTGCGGATGTGCGGCTGGTCGCATGCGCCCCGCGATTCGGGTTGCCGTGCAGAATTCAGTGCGCCCAGAGAAAATGTTCAGCGTGTTTGCCGGGCAGGATACGGAGGCGACCGAACGCGCTCGCAGTTACTTCACTGGATATCCGCCTTCGTCGCCGTCGATCGCGTTGCTGCGGGACGGCAAGCTGATCTACATGATGCAGCGCAGTGACATTGAACATCGGGAAGCGGCCGATATTGCAGCGGAACTAAAGAAGACCTTTGATAAGCTCTGTGCGGTTCCCGCGGGAAAATGACTCGCTGAATGAACCCTTTGCTCGCTGTGAAAATTCTTTAAAAATGTTTTTTTAGCCCGGCGAAGGTTTCTACAACCAGTAAACGGGATGGCGGATTGGCCTCTGCTACCTCTTCGTGCTCGAGAATCCAGGTACTGCCGTGGGGAACGAAGACCGCGTTGAGGCCAGCTGCCAGCGCGGGATTGACGTCGGACTTCGGGCTGTTTCCTACCATCCAGGTGGTATCGCTGGAGAGAGCGTACTTCGAAACTATCGTTCGATACGTGCCGACATCTTTCTCCGCGACGATCTCTACCACAGAAAAATAATCCTTCAGCCCAGAGCGCTCGACTTTGCCCGACTGTTCGGTAATCGCTCCTTTAGTCAGCAGCATCAGATGATGACGTTCGGATAAATATTGCAGCGTTTCGGGAACGCCCTGCAGGATTTCAACTGGATGTTCGGCGATGGTGTGAGCGAATCCGCTTATGGTTTCATGCAGCGCGGGGGTGAGGGGCTCGACTGCCAGGCGCTCGAAAGTTTGAACCAGCGCGTGACTGAAGCTGTGCAATCCGTAACCGTGGCTTACGATGCACTCGCGCTCGACATCATTTAAAACTTCCCGCACTTGCTCGGGCGAATATTCGTGATGGTTCAGGAACGAAATGAAATTCGCAATCGCCCTCTCGAAGTAGATGTTATTTTCCCAGAGCGTGTCATCGGCATCGATGAGCAACGTCTGCCGATGATTGGAATCAGAACTCTGGGTCATAACGCAACATCGTAATAATGTCAGTGTTGATTCGCGGGAAGTAAAACGATTGAATGCAGAATGCTCTGTTAGAATACAACATTCATGACACTGGGACCCTCGGTTTTACTTCTGCTTGTTTTCTTTTTTCTTCCATCTAACATTTCAGCACAGAAAGAACATAAGCCAATGACTGGATCTGCTGCCAAAGGGGCGGAGTCGGCTGGAATGCACGTTGTTCCTGACCTCGACCAGCGGCTCGCCAAGTTTCGCCGAGTGGAAATGCCCTTCCACGCTGCGAGTTTGACTGCTCGCGAAGTGAAGATGGTCAATAAATTGGTTGACGCGTCGCGTTATCTGGAAGAAATCTACTGGCGGCAGATGGATCCCGACGGGCTGACTTTGTACGAATCGCTAGTCAGCAGCCAGAACCCACAGGACGAAATGTTGCGGCGTTACCTGTGGATCAATGCTTCACGATTTGATCTTCTCGACGATAACAAACCCTTCGTTGGAACAACTCCGATTCCTCCAGGACGAGGTTTTTATCCGCAGAATTTGACTCGGGAGCAGATAGATGAGTACCTGAAAGCGCATCCGGAAAAGAAAGATGAAATTTACAATCCTTTCACTCTGGTGCGCTGGCACAACGATCAGCTTGAAGGGCTTCCATACCATATTGCCTACCGTTCCTTTCTCGATCCGGCGGCGAAAGATCTACGCGAGGCTGCCAGGCTAAGTGATGATCCTGCATTTGCGAATTTTCTGCGTCTGCGGGCCGACGCACTTCTTACCGACGAATACTTCGAGAGCAACATGGCTTGGCTCGACTTGAAAAATCCTAAAGTCGACGTGATTTTCGCGCCTGACGAAACTTATGACGACGGTCTCTTAGGCGTTAAGGCGACTTACGGCGCGGCTGTGATGATTCGCAATGCGGAAGAGAGCCGCAAGCTGGAGATGTTTCAGAAATATGTCGGCGACATTCAGGATGCGCTTCCACTCGCGCCCGAGGATCGGCCTTCCAAGCGTGGCCTGGAGACTCCGATGGAAGTTATGGATACTCCATTCCGGGCGGGCGATCTGAATCACGGATACCAAGCAGTTGCAGACAACCTTCCTAACGATCCCCGCGTGCATGAAAAAAAGGGCAGCAAGAAACTTTTCTTTAAGAATTTCATGGATGCCCGGGTGAATTTTGTGATCTTGCCCGTGGCACAGCATGTGATGTCGCCCGCGCAGGCGGCCAAGGCATCCGGCGAGGGCTATTTGTTGGGAACGATTCTGCATGAAATGGCCCACGGTCTGGGTCCAGCTTTTGCTCGAACGCCCGCGGGAAAAGTTGATATTCGTGAATCGATTGGGCCGACCTTCAGTGGTTTGGAGGAAGCTAAAGCTGACGTGGTCGGAATGTTTGGCATGAAGTGGCTGGTCGACCATGATGTTCTTCCAAAAAACAAGCTCGAAGAGTACTACGCGTC
>Ga0210401_10004828_pt1 | contig 13972 bp, 13 predicted proteins | sample IncBWH32MmetaG_FD_150866 | JGI IMG/M metagenome (GOLD analysis project Ga0210401, IMG submission 150866) | Forest soil microbial communities from Barre Woods Harvard Forest LTER site, Petersham, Massachusetts, United States - Inc-BW-H-32-M | ecosystem: Environmental > Terrestrial > Soil >... | reverse complement strand
GAAGCCCTGGAGAGAGAGGAACTCGACCTCGTCGGAATTGGCCGTCCACTCATCGCCGATCCTTCGATACCGAGGCGGCTGATTTCCGGGGAAGTAGAAAAGGCACCCACACCCGAAGCGACACTCGAAGTCTTCCATCTCTTGCCATGGTTCTATATGCAGATCGAGCGCATGGGCGACGGCTTGGAGCCGGACCTCACTTTATCGGGACAGGCGGCGGCCGAGCAATTCGTTGTTGTCGAGACCAATTATATGACGCGGCTCTTGGAAAAACGCGGAGCAGACCAGTCGGGACTCATTGAGATCCCGGTTTAGTGGCGTCTGCGCCTGCCATCTTCACCCTTATGCCACCCCGATTTAGCCACTGATGTAAATGCCTTTAACTCCGTTCGAAGGTAAGAATTACAATGAAGTACCCGCACAGTATTCCTCTGCGGACAAATGAAGAGGTCTTGCCTGGTGACGTCCCTTGTCGGATGGTTCTTTCGAGCGCCGCCACTAAATGGAAGGATATCCTGGTGGAAGAGCACCATTTGCCGAGCATTGAACTCGCCGATGTAACGTACAAGCGGCATGCAATTGTTATCAATATCGGCCGCTCCACTATTTGGGAATCCAAGAAACAGGGCAGTTTCGGCGCGTCTTCAAGGCAAAAGGCGCGATTTCCTTCTTCCTGAACCATCAGCCTTTTTCTGGCCGGCTGAAGGTAGCGAGGGGCGTGCCGGCGAAGGTTCTACTTCTGGCTCCGAACTCAGTTTTTCGTTAGCCGCGTTGCTGAAGGGTTGGACTTAGATTAAGACCCCATCGAATTAGTTGAGCATCAAGGAAATACCGACCCTACTCTTAATCACATTGTATGGCATTGCGGGCCGGAGTCCAGACTGGTGTAGCTCTTGACCCCATGTATGGGGAGGCACTATCAACAGCGCTTGTTCTTCACCTTCTATGCAAACATGGCGGGGCAATGCTTGGTCCGAGCAGGCAGTCTGATGGGCTGCCGCGCGATAAGCTGGTGCGCGCTGTCGAATATACTCAAGAGCAACTGGACACACATTTGACTGTTTCCGGGATTGCTTAGGCGGTCTACATGAGTCCCTATCACTTCACTAGGCTCTTCAAAGCGTCGACGGGCCAGACGCCTCACCAGTATGTCGTCGATGCCAGGGTGAGAAAAAGCGAAGGAACTTTTAACCACCGGCAAGTTCACCATCAGCGAAGCTGCACATCATGTCGGTTTCGTCGATCAGAGCCATCTTACTCGTCATTTCAAGAGACTTTTCGGCTTACCTCCTAAGAGGCTGCTCGAGTAGCAGAAGGCCAGAGATTGTGGTCTAAGAGTCTAGTGCTCTGTCGCACCGCTACGGACCTTTAGGGGTCACCACACCACGTAAATCTTGGGTGATTGACACCAAAGACTTAACTGTTTGATCCTATTTTGCAGTAGTTCCCGTAACGTTGCCAAAAGTGCGTCTGAGACGCGGTGAATCCGGCTGGTTTGGTTCCTAGGATCGTAAAAACATTGTTCCGATCAACGAAGCGCCAATCAACCAGATCAATGGACGTGAGTCCCCAGCAGTCCCGAACGTGTCGCCTACTCATGCGTCGACGCTCTCATGGTCCGCGCTCGATACGCTTTGTTCCGCGTTCACCTAATTAGCGATTGATGACCTCAGCTCGGGTCTTACCCTCAAGGTCTACTATCTGCTATGAAAACGAAGAAAGTGCCACGGGAACGGAATCCTTTTCTTCTTTCGGGCAAACGACGTTGGCGGCTATTTCACGGGATCCGGGGACGAACCCGCCAGGAAGAGACCACAAAATAAATTATTGAGCCAATGCGATAGACCGGCCTAATTGTTTCGCCAGAGAAAACGACGGACGGATCTTCAGCACGCCGATGAGTTTCCCGCATTATTTATTTCTTGCTCACGTTCTGGTCAAAGACGCGAACACGATCCAGAAGTGCTTTAGTTTCGGGGTCGGCGCCACGCTTGCGACTCTCCTACTGATTCTCGCACTGCGTTCAAGCGAAGAACGGCGTGCTGTTCGTCTTGGTTTCGCGCTGTGCACATTAACCTTTACTGTCAGCGCCTGCGTCGCGCAGGTTGGGTACAGCTTCAGTAAGTCACTTCAATCACCTGTAGTCGTTCTGGCGACCCACTTCGCATTTTTTGCCGCTGTAGCATGGCCGGTGACGATTCTTGGACTTTGGGCCCAAGGGCCTTTCTCTTCCAATTGGAGACGCCAGTTAGGCAGAGCGGTGATCGGATTAGCAGCCTTATCTGCCGTAGTCTTGAGCGTCGCTCATATAGCCGGGTTCCTCCCGACACGCACCCGGTATGGGATGCTAAGCCCGTTCGACGCGCTCGAGGCAGCGGAATACAACGGTCTGCTGTTCTTTTGGGCCGGCGCGTTTGTCTTATTACCGGGGCGGCTACGAGGATGGCTCTCCTGGGTGTCAGTGGCATCTCTCTTGACGGGCATTTCCCTGTCTACCGTCCACGCGCTAGAAGAAAATTTTGGCGATACGCCACTATGGCTCCACTCGACGGTCCTGTTCGCAAAACCGTTTATTGTAGTCCTCGTGGTTGCCGGTGGCCTGTTCGGGCTCTCTCGCTTCCGCTTCAGCGACATTTTCGCGCAACGCGGTTTGCGGATTTTGCTAGGCGCATTGATCGCGCTAGCGATTTCTTATCTGGCTCGCATAATGTTCGGGCCGCCAGTAGACGAGGAGCTGTCTTCCTGGAAACTGGCGGTGCTAGGGTTCGCCATCGTCATCTGGATAGCGATCATTTTCTACGCCAAAATCACCGCTGTTAGCGATTGGCTAGTGGACCGCCAAATTTTTAGGCAAACCGATTATCGTCACGCCTTGAAGTCGTTTCGAGAAACGATATCGACTGAATCGGATGCCGGAGCCATCTTTGAGACAGGCAGAGCACTGGCTAAAAATACATTACGAATCGCGGACGCTGTCATTCGTCCTGATGGCGGCGGCGAATCCGCTGATGCGGTCCGTTGTGATTATGGTCACGACTACGTCTTCCACATTTCGAAAGGAGGCGAGCAACCAGGTTCCGCCTTGGTAATCACAACGACCGCAGGCCGCGATACCCTGTTCAACGCGGAGATCGATTTTCTTCGTGAGGTCTGTTTGACGATCGAACGTCGTATCGAACTAATCGATCGGGAGAAAGAAAACATTGAACGAGCCCGGCGTGAGGCTTACCTGGTGAACCAACTGGTGAAGGCGGAGTTGCGCGCGCTTCGTGCCCAAATCAATCCGCATTTTTTGTTCAACTCGCTGAACAGTATCGCGGCTTTGATCACAGCGGAGCCGGAAGCGGCAGAGGAAATGATCATTCGACTGGCCAAGATCTTTCGACGTGTCCTCACCTATCACGATCGCCCATTCAGCTCAGTCAACGAAGAGGTATCTTTTCTCCAAACCTACTTAGAGATCGAAAAGGTCCGCTTTGGGGACCGTTTACAGGTAAATTTTGAAATTGAGGAATCCACCTCGCACCTCGCGATTCCGACTTTCATCCTTCAACCCTTGGTAGAGAACTCGATTAAACACGGTTTAGGGCCGAAGGTGGGTGAGAATCTTTTGACCATTCGGGCCCGCCAACTGAACGAGCACCTTGAGCTTACGGTCGAAGACAATGGTGTTGGCGCAAATGTTACGAAGAAGTTTCCCGACCTAGATTCGACCGGGCTAGGGCTTCGGAATGTGGAAGAAAGGCTGAAGACAGTTTATCGCGGCGACGCGCAGTTCAGCTTTGAAAGTGCGCCACGCTTAGGATCGCGGGCTCAGATCCTGATTCTGATCACCCGAGAAAATCAGATTCCCGAGAAGGCAGCGGACGTTCTGCAGATTTAGGGCTCGATGAAAAAATTGCGCTAGTTGCTTATTGATGACGAACCAAACGCCCGGCTGAGACTACGCAGATAGCTGAAGGCCGAAGAACACGTCGAGGTTATCGGTGAAGCTAAAGATGGTCCCAAGGCGGTGGCCGAGATTCAGCGGTTGCGGCCAGGCTTAGTGTTTCTGGATGTACAAATGCCGGGCGTGGCGATTACATCAATTTGCTGAGGATCGCGCTCAAGTCGCCGACCAAATTCATCGTTTCAGTGCCAGCGTGCTTGATCTCGCGCATCTTTATGCAACCTCCCGGAGAATTTCTGAACTGCGGCCTGTATTTTCGGATTTTGAGTTCAACCGGACCGCGCTTAGACGTCGCTTATTGGCATCGGTCCGCCACTTTCGGCGTTTGTCCGAAATTGATAGTTTTCGCGATGACTCAGATCTCTTGTTAGCGTCCTATGGAAAATCGAAACCTCAGAAAAGTTTTTTTGTCCTGGGTCTTCTTGGGAGCCTCGCTGGATGTGCGTCGATAGGAGTGCGTAACCCGCAGGAAGCAACTGGTAATCCGAAACTGCCAAAACAGATCCTGATCGCCGATTTTGATACGAGCAAGAACGTCTTCCGTGCTCACCAGACGGGTGCCGAACTCGGAGTCCTGCAGCATAAGACGGCTAATGTGTTAGTTAATTATTTGGTTTCCGATCTCAGCAAATCGGTAATGCCAGCCGCTCGGCAGGACGGCTCCAGACCCGCCCATGCTGATGCCTGGTTAATTACAGGAGAATTTGTTCGAGTAAATGGAGGTAGTCGAGAGTTGCGTGGTTTGATTGGATTAGGTCTAGGTGGAACGAAGATGGAGACCGTCGTCCGGGTGTACGATCTTTCTCAGTTGTCCAAACAACCTGTTCTTCAATTCGAGACATCGGGCGGCAGCAACGCTGAACCGGGCGCACTTGTTGGTGGAATGTTTGGGGCCTTGCTGAATGCGCTACGAAATGCTGGAGCCAGGGGTATCACTGATGATACCGCGCGAACAGCGCGAGAAATCACGGCCATGGTCGCAGATTATTATGCTAAGAATGGCGGTCAATTGCCGGGTAACTCCAAGAAGCCCAAGATCCTAGTGCAAAGGGCAGGAGGGTAGTCCGGCCAAATCGTCGGAAAGAGGGGATCCGCCTTTCTCTACATTAACGGTCAGCTCCACGAACTCCCCATCTGGCGTCAGCAAACACCTTGGAGGGGCGGAATGCGTCGAGCAAGTGCACAGGCGGCACACGGAAGAGCATAGTGCTTCCTCTAGACCTGGCGCCTCCAGAAGCCTAAACACCATTTAGATATCAGTATCCTTGGCCGCCTTTTTGCCGTCGAGATAGACCGCTATGCCAGGCAGGACGCCGGCTGGTGAGAAAATTAAAACAGCGGGAATCGGAAATCATTCGGTATGATTTCCAGTGTAGTGCTCAGAAACCGGTCAGCATCATGGCGATTGTGTGTGGTGATGAAAGGCTGATTGAGGCGCACCGCCGGGCGGTCCGGGAAGCGTTTGCTGAATTGGAGGGGCTAGCGGCAATGCAAATGGGCCAGTGGATGGCCCGCGATACCACAGGAGCATCGTCGCGATGGCTCTGGATTCTAACGGAACGGTAAGACACGTCTGCTGCAGCTATTCGATATGGATGCCAGCATTATCCCGAGTTGATCTACCCGGATCTACCGCTCAACCCTGATTTTAGAGGCCCCGAACATCGATGCGAATCGACAACTCGGAATATTCCGGAACTCGGAATATCGGAAAATAAAGCACATTTAGGCCTTCAAGGATCATTGGACGTCCAGGTATTCGCAGAGGCGAGAAACCGATAAGGGCGCCAGCAGTATATCTTCTACGCCGCACTCCAGGGCATCCCACCACAACTCAGAGGTACGGGTTGGACTCACGAGTGCGACCCGAACGGACTTGCCGATACGCCTTAGCCGTTCGACCAAGTCTCTCCAGTTGCCATCCTTGAGCGCCAGTTCCGTGATGACAACGGCTCCATTGGATGCCGAATCGAGCAAAGCAATAGCCGCCGTGATACTCGATGCCCATCGCACTCTGATGCCACGCCCTTCCATCTCGTTCTCGATCTCAGGTACCCGGCTCGTTACGCACAACACGATTGTTGTCTTTATCAGTTCTTCAGCGTGCATCTGCTTCCAGTATATTACAGCGTAGCTAAGCGGACCCGCGAAATGCCGTAAGTTGCCGTAAGCTACGGGTTGTCGTTGTGTTAATTCCAAAGTCCGATCACACTCTCTGCCGAAGACGGTACACTCTCTAAAGGCTTTCCGCGGAGATTGTGAGATACTCAGGATAGCAAATCACGACTAGGAAATAGCAAATAGCGGAGGGTCCACCCTTAGCCATCTGCGATTTGTTATTCGCTATCGTGGATTGCTCACAAATCTCTAAGCATTTGTGAGCGATCCAGGCTCGAACCACATGGCTAGCTCGTCATCAGCAGAAATGTCTGGCAAAACTGCGGTGGGCGCGGTGCCGGAGACTGCTGTTCGCGAGCAATTGGCGCGAATTGTGGATAGCCCAACCTTTATTCCCTCGGCTCGGCTGTGCCGGTTCCTCACGCACGTCGTGAATCGGACCCTTTGCGGTGATCTCGACTGTCTTAAAGAGTTCTCGATCGCAATGGAGGTGTTCGACCGCTCGTCCAAATACGATCCGAACGTCGACGCCATTGTCCGGGTTGAGGCTCGCCGCCTTAGAACGAAGTTGAAGCATTATTACGAAGATCCGGGGAGAAATGACCCTGTCCTGATCGGCCTGCGGCCCGGCAGTTACGTACCCATTTTTCGCTGGTTGGACGCAGAGCCCCAAAAGCCACACCAGAAAATCGGCGCTGCAGTCCAAATAGGTGCGTCCGTTGCCGTACTGCCTTTCGTGAACATGAGCCCGGAGCCGGAGCAAGACTATTTTTGCGACGGAATCAGCGAAGAAATCATCAACTCTCTCACGCACATCGCAGGATTGAAGGTGATCGCGCGATCGTCAGCATTCCAGTTCAAGGGAATGTCTGTCGATATTCGCGAAGTCGGCCGGCGCCTCAATGCCGATGTCCTTATCGAAGGAAGCGTCAGGAAAGCGGGCGGAAAACTTCGAATCACGGCGCACGCGATCCAGGCTGAATCCGGCCATGAGCTCTGGTCAGAAGTGTTTCGCCGCGAACTAAAGAATGTGTTTACAATTCAAGAGGAGATAGCGCAATCCGTTGCCGCATTGCTCCGAGTTCACCCGCCGACGGCACGGGCACGAGCACAGCCGTCCGTTGGTGATGTCGAGGCCTATACCAGGTACTTACGAGCCCGGTTCCTCATTCATCAACAGTCTCCTGAAACACTGCGCGCGGCACTGGAGCAGCTGCGGGAGCTCACTCACGCATTTCCTGATTACGCCCTTGGCTATAGTGGCATGGCTGCGGCCGCCGGCTTTCTTTCCCTTTTCGGCGTGGTCTCCGGCCGTGACGTGTATCCCGAAGTCAGGGCGAATGCCGAGCGCGGTTATGCTCTCGATCCCCACTCGGGAGAAACGTGCACGATCCTGGGCGGAATGCGTGGCTGGTTTGAGCATCGTTGGGATGAATCGTTGAAGCTGTACGAGCGCGCGCTGGAACTACAACCCGGCCACGCGTCCGCTCACTTTTTCCTTGGCATGGCTTTGCTGTGCCTTGGCAAGATTCCAGCAGCAGAGGCAGCGCTCCGCCGCTCTATCGAATTGGATCCCCTGTCCCCCAGCGACTGCGCACGGCTGGCCTACCTTCACTACGTTAAAGGTGACCATCGATCAGCTGCCGAGCATCTTGAAAGATCGTTTGACTTGGATTGCGACTATCCGGAAGCGCTATTTTACAAGGGACTGTTGCACTTCCAGCAGCAAGATTATGATGCCACCGTAGAGTGCCTTCGCCTTGCGCGGTTTCCGTTGGAAATGGGCTTGTTAGCCGCAGCATACGCGCGGCAAGGGAATCGGCCGCAGGGCGAGAAATGCGTTGAAGAACTTCATCGACTCGCAGCAAGCCAATACATCACTCCCCTGGCAGAAGCTTTGGCTGCGATCGGACTGAAAGACTTCGATCTGGCATTTCAACGCCTCGATGAGGCGATCGATCACAAAACAAATTTTGTAAACCTGCTTGCAGTTGAGCCATTCTTTCACCCACTCCGGAGCGATCATCGGTTTACACGGCTTTTGAAAAGGCTGAATCTCGCAGTGTAACTCGGTCGTGCGTCGCCGCGGTAGGACATCTTTCGCCGCCGAATGGGCCAATATTAAGCCAGGAGTTTAGCCATGGGTCGCCGCGCAGCGGCTAAACAGAATAGCCCAGGTGCCCCGGTAGATGTTAACAGACGATTCGCTTTGAAAGGGTGTCCGATTTTCAAGTCTGTGGTACGGCAACGGGTCCACCGTCAGAATGGCAGAATGGGCTGGATTCGCAATTGCCCACAACAAAGTTAGTCTTTGGGGATTGACTAGCGTTACGCGGTTCGCACGCCCTTTCATGGCGTACTCATTCGGGAGACCTGCCCAGAGCTAAAGCACCTGAGCTATTCTCTTTAGCCGCTCCGCGGTCGCAATCCGATACTAGACGCGGAAGAACCCAGGAGGCTGCCAGCTTACGGACAGCTTACGGCTAATTACTGCCGCCGAATCCTCGATTGATGCACTATTTCTTTAGATGCAGCGAACAGCGGCCTGACCGTCAGGCGCGCCTAACCCTTTTGAGAAGGAAATAAAGTAGGCGGTCTGCCAAGTGCGGCAGATGGACGGCATGGCGAGACTGTTACACGCATCCACTTAACAAAAACCGCAACTACTATGATCCCGATCGACGTAACCGCGAACGCTGCTCGCCGAGCCTCAAGCACGCTCCTTTCAGAAACAACCGAGTCGGGTTGCCTTTTACTAAAGTTAACCAACTCTTCAATGAGGTTGTTGAGGCCGGCTTGCTGGATGGCTGTCGCTCTTTGCATTTTATCGACAGGTTGCAAACAGTCGACCCAGGCCCCGGCTCTGCCGCCTCCGCCGGTCACCATCGCAACGCCCATCCATAAGGAAATCGTGGAGTGGGATGAATATACCGGACGCACCGAGGCTATTGAAAGCGTGGACGTCCGTCCGCGCGTGAGTGGCTACATCGATCAAATCAGTTTCAAGGACGGGCAACTGGTTAAGCCGGGCGACGTTCTGTTCGTAATCGACCCGCGTCCTTACCAGGATGTTCTGGACCAAGCCAAGGCCAATCTGCAAGACGCCGAGGCACTACGCCAACTGAAGGTGGCTAATTTCGCCCGGGCGGAAAAGCTGTTCCAAAACAAAGTTACCGCGAAAGAAGAATACGATACCAGCGTTGCGGAAAGGAATGAGGCCGAGGCCAAGTTTGCTCAGGCGCAGGCCTCGGTAAACTCGGCCCTGCTCAACATGGATTTCACCCAGGTCAAATCCCCGATCGAGGGCCGCATTTCCCGCCAGCTCGTTACCAAAGGCAACCTGGTCCAGACCGATGCGACCGTCCTTACAAAAGTGGTGAGCGTTGATCCCATCTACGCGTACTTCAACGTCGACCAACGGACAGTACAAAAATACTACAACCAGATCCAAGGCGGCCAACTCCAAGACCCGCGGGTGTCGGCCATGCCGATGTATCTCCAATTGGAAGGCGAAACGGGCTTTCCGCACGAAGGTCTCATTGATTTCGTTAACAACACATATAACGCATCGACGGGTACTCTTCAGATCCGTGGCCGTTTCCAAAACAAGGATGCGTCTCTCTACCCCGATGCCTTTGTCCGCATCCGACTCGCGGGCACACCCAAACACGACGCTCTCCTGATCACCGATCGGGCCATCGCCACCGATCAGGGACAGAAGTTTGTGCTGTTAGTGGATGATAACAGTATCGTACAAGTGCGCCCGGTGGAACTCGGCCCGGTTTTTGATGGATTGCGCGTGGTCCGCGAAGGTCTTGGGCCGGACGACCGGGTCATCATCAACGGCTTGGTCAATGCCCGCCCGGGCAGCAAGGTCACGGCCCAACCGGGCGACATGAATCAATCGCTGGCCGGCCAGTCCGAGACGATCGTGACCGCCAGGGCAGAATCGCAGTCTCAGAACGGGCAGGGTGACTCTGCCGCAAACGGTAAGGCGCCCGCCGGGCACAAGTGATTAACCTGGGGCTCAACCAATGAAATTCTCTCATTTCTTCATCGACCGGCCCATCTTTGCGATGGTGCTCTCCTTAGTCATCGTCCTTGCAGGCGGATTGTCTCTCCTGGGCCTGCCGACGTCCCAATACCCGGACATCGTGCCACCCACGGTCGAGGTCACAGCCCGTTATCCGGGCGCCGACCCCAAGGTCATCGCAGACACGGTCGCCACCCCAATCGAACAGGAGGTCAACGGAGTTCAGGACATGCTTTATATGTCCTCCCAATCGACCGGCGACGGCACGATGACCCTAACCGTGACGTTCAAACTCGGCACCAACCTCGATACAGCGCAAAACCTCGTTCAGAACAGGGTTGCAACCGCCCAACCACGGCTACCCGATCAAGTTCGCGCACTGGGTGTCACCACCAAGAAAAAATCGCCTAACCTGATGATGGTGGTGAACTTACTCTCCCCGGACAACACCTACGATCAAACCTACATTTCCAATTACGCTTTCCTGCAGATCCGAGACGTGCTGAACCGCATCGAAGGGGTCGGCGATGTGGTCGTGCTCGGGGCGCGCGAGTACAGCATGCGCGTGTGGCTGGACCCTGACCGGATGTGGGCGCGCCAGCTAACCACCGATGACGTGGTCAAGGCCATTCAAGCCCAAAACGTGCAAGTGGCCGCCGGCCGCCTCGGTTCAGAACCGGCGCCTCCCGGGACGAACCTGGAATTATCCGTCAATACCGAAGGCCGGCTGATCACACCCGAGCAATTCCGCCAGATCCTCCTCAAACACGGCGACCGGGGCGAACTCGTCTACTTGGGGGACGTCGCGCGAGTCGAACTCGGGGCCAGGGACTACAGCGTGGCTTCCTATCTGGACGGCAAACCGTCCCAGGCCCTTGTCATCTACCAAACTCCGGGCGCCAACGCGGTGGCCACCGCCCACCGGGTGTCGGCCGCCATGGAAGAGCTAGTCAAGCATTTTCCAAAGGGCCTGGAGTATAAGATCGTTTACAACACTACCACCTTCGTCGAACAATCGATCGAGGCTGTCATCCACACTTTGATTGAGGCGGTCGTTCTGGTGTTAATCGTGGTGCTGGTGTTCCTGCAGACCTGGCGCGCTACCCTCATCCCGATGGTCGCTGTACCCGTGTCGTTGGTGGGCACTTTCGCGGTGATGGCCGCGTTCGGGTTTTCGCTCAACAACCTGTCATTATTCGGCTTGGTGCTGGCTATCGGGATCGTGGTCGACGACGCCATCGTCGTGGTGGAAGCCGTTGAACACAACATCGAGCACGGGATGGACCCTAAGGAAGCGACCCGCAAAGCCATGGACACGGTTGGTGGAGCGGTGATGGCCATCGCGATTGTGTTGAGCGCGGTGTTCATCCCAACGGCGTTCATCAGCGGCATCGTAGGCCAGTTCTACCGCCAATTTGCGCTCACCATCGCGGTCGCGACGATTATTTCAGCCTTCAACTCCCTGACCTTGAGCCCGGCCTTGGCCGCGTTGCTGCTGAAGCCCAGAAGCGCGAAAAAAGACCTGATCGCCCGCGGCCTTGACCTGGCGCTGGGCTGGTTTTTCCGCCTGTTCAACAAGGGGTTTGACGCCGCCACCAACGCGTACGCCTCGACCGTGCGGCGCCTGTTGCGCGGCGCGGCGATGGTCCTGCTGGTGTACGCGGGGTTATTGGTACTCACCTTTTTCGGCTTCAAAACGGTCCCGGTCGGGTTCATCCCGATGCAGGACCAGGGGTATCTGATCGGCCTGGCCCAGTTACCCGACGGCGCTACCCTCCAACGCTCAGACGAGATGCGCCAGCAAATGGTCCGGCTGGCTTCGAGTGTGCCCGGAGTCAGCCACACAGTCGAGTTCACGGGCTTTTCCGGCCTCGACGGCACCAACCGCAGTAACGCAGTCACCACTTTTCTTGTGTTGGCGCCCTTTGAAGAGCGGACCAAACACCCTGAAGAAAACGGGTTTGCCATCCTGGCCGAAGTGCAACGACGCTTTGCCACGCTTCAAGACGGCCGGGCGATGGTATTTCCTCCGCCGCCGGTCCAAGGAATCGGCAACGCAGGCGGCCTGAAACTGCAGGTAGAGGACCGTCGCGCCGCCGGCCTGCCCGCTCTGCAGGCGGCCACCGACGCCCTGGTCGGCAAAACAATCGCTCAGCCGGGGATCATAAACGCGTTCACCACGTTCCGTTCGCAGGCGCCCCAGCTCTATCTAGACATCGACCGCCGGAAAGCCGAGACGCTGGGCGTGCCGCTCAGCTCGATCTTCGATACCCTTCAGGGCTACCTGGGGTCCGCCTACGCGAACGACTTCAATTTTCTGAACCGCGTCTACCAGGTCAACATCCAAGGCGAGAACGCGTTCCGGCTTGGGCCGGAGTCGATCCGCAGGCTCTATACCCGCAACCAGAACAATGAAATGGTGCCGCTGAGCACGTTGCTCAATATCACCGAGACCACCGGGGCCGACAAGGTAATGCACTACAACCTCTACCCGTCAGCGGACATCAACGGCGTCCCGCAACCCGGTTTCAGTTCAGGACAGGGGATGGCCATGATGCAACGGCTGGCGACCGAAAACTTGCCCCAGCAGTTCGGTTATGAGTGGACCGAAATGGCGCTGCAACAGCAACTGGCCGGCAACTCAGCGCTCTACATTTTCCCGTTGTGCGTGCTGTTTGTGTTCCTCGCGCTGGCGGCGCAGTACGAAAGCTGGACGCTGCCGGCTGCCATCATCCTGATCGTGCCCATGTGCCTGCTGGCCGCCATCTTGGGCGTCTTCCTGCGAGGCATGGATAACAACATCTTCACCCAGATCGGGTTGGTGGTGCTGGTAGGCCTGGCCTGTAAGAACGCGATCCTCATCGTGGAATACGCCAAACAGCAGATGGATGCCGGAATGGAGCGACATGAAGCCGCGGTTGAAGCCTCCCGATTGCGGTTGCGCCCGATCCTGATGACGTCGTTCGCGTTCAGCATGGGCGTCTGGCCGTTGGTGATTCCGTTAGGTGCGGGTTCGGAAATGCGGCAAGCGCTCGGCACCGCGGTCTTTGCTGGAATGATTGGGGTGACGTGCTTTGGGATTTTCTTAACCCCAGTATTCTTTTCAGTAATCATGAAATGTTTTGGCCCAAAGAGCGCCTCGCGACCGGCACGGGTCGCACATGAACCGGCGCCACAACCCGCGGTCTTAACCACGTAACGCGTTCACGCGAATTCTTGCCAAAAGATCGAGAAGGGCAACTTCCACTAGACATATGTCTTACGAGACTTCTCTAATTGCTACCTTGGCCCTTAGCCTCATCGCCGCGCTGCTTGGTGCATTGGTGGCGGCGCGCCTACGACTGCCTTCGTTGGTTGGGTACATACTCGCCGGGGTGTTAATCGGACCGTTTACGTCGCGACTGGTCGCGGACGCTCACCTTGCCCAGGAAGTCGCCGAGGTCGGTGTGATCCAGCTCATGTTTGGCGTCGGACTTAATTTCTCAGTCCGTGAACTACTCATGGCACGCAGCCTGGCCATCCCTGGTGCCATTTTGCAAATGGCGTGGGCTACCTGCCTGGGAGCGGCGTTGGCTTTTTGCTGGGGCTGGTCCCCGGGGGCCGGACTGGTGTTTGGGATTGCGCTTTCGGTGGCAAGCACAGTAGTGCTGCTGCGGGCACTTCAGACGCAGGGTGCCCTCAGCCCGGAAGCCGTTCGCATCGCGGTAGCCTGGCTGATCGTCGAGGACTTATTGATGGTGCTGGTTATGGTGTTGCTTCCAGCCTTTGCCAGCGCCCTTGGTGGGCAAGCGCCCGGCCACGACAGCGCGCCACAAAGCCTGCACACCAGCAGCCTCCTCGCCATCGTGGGGCAGACGCTAGCTAAAGTGGCA
>Ga0210401_10004824_pt1 | contig 13982 bp, 10 predicted proteins | sample IncBWH32MmetaG_FD_150866 | JGI IMG/M metagenome (GOLD analysis project Ga0210401, IMG submission 150866) | Forest soil microbial communities from Barre Woods Harvard Forest LTER site, Petersham, Massachusetts, United States - Inc-BW-H-32-M | ecosystem: Environmental > Terrestrial > Soil >... | reverse complement strand
TCAGGTAGAAATCCCCGACCATCGCCTGACGCCCGCGCGCTTCATCTCCGACTACATCTCCGGCTTATTCGAGCGCCCACTTTACAAGCCCTCCGAGGAAGTCCTGGTGCGCCGCGAGCCGGATGTTCCCGCCGAAAATCCGCAAGCTCAGGCTGCGCGACTTTACGTCAATCGAGGTCTTGGCACGGTCGGAGCGCCGGTTCGCCTCGGCGTCCCCCCCGAAATTTCCCTGATCGTGCTGCGCCGGGCCTGATCGTACGAGTACCCTTCGCAGATTCGCTGTAAACGATTGAGTCCAGACTAGGCTGCGTTGACTTGCTGAATTGTGAGACATAAGATGCCGCAAATAACCGAGTGGTGTGGGCTCTCGTATCGATGATCGGTCAAACCGTATCTCACTATCGCGTCGTGGAAAGCCTCGGCGGCGGAGGCATGGGCATCGTCTATTCCGCCCGTGACACCATCCTCGATCGCAGCGTCGCCCTTAAATTTCTCCCACAGGACTCCACCAAAGATCAGCCAACGCTCGACCGCTTCTTGCGCGAAGCCCGCGCCGCCGCCGCTCTGAATCATCCAAACATCTGCACCATTCACGAAATTGCGGACTACGACGGCCAGCCTTTCATCGTTATGGAGCTGATGGAGGGCAAGACCCTCAAGCACATCATCGAAGGCAGACCGCTGTCGGTTGATCGCATTCTGGAACTCAGCATTCAAATTGCCGACGCGCTGGATGCCGCGCACGCGCGAGGCATCACACATCGAGACATAAAACCTGCCAATATTTTCGTCACCAAGTCCGGCCAAGCGAAAGTGCTCGATTTTGGTCTCGCCAAGCTGACCGCTGCGGCTGTCAGCGCCGACACCGCGGGTGCCACTGGTCACGGCACGACCGTCTTGAACATGAATCTGACCAGCCCGGGAACCGCCATGGGCACGATCGCGTACATGTCGCCCGAACAAGCCCGCGGGGAAGATTTAGACGCTCGTGCCGACTTGTTCTCTTTCGGCGTGGTGCTCTACGAAATGGCCACCGGAAAGCACGCCTTCGAGGGCAACACCTCCGCGGTCATCTTCGACGGCATCTTAAACGGCAGCCCCGTGCCTCCAGCGAGTTTGAACGCCGACGTGCCGCCTTCGCTGGAAAATATCATCAACAAAGCGCTCGAAAAGGACCGCGACCTCCGCTATCAGTCCGCCGCCGAGATGCGCTCGGACCTCAAGCGCCTCAAACGCGATCGCGAATCCAGTGGCCGTGCCACCCCCGCAAAAGGAACTCCGGTAGCCTCAAGAGCAGCAGCCCTGCGCGAAGTAAAATCCGTCGCCGTCCTCTATTTCGAAAATTTAAGCAGCGCCAAAGAGGACGAATACTTCCGCGACGGCATGACCGAAGACATCATCACCGAGCTCGCCAACATCCGCGATCTCAAGGTTTTTCCGCGCCCCGCGATGCTGCCGTACCGCGACAAGTCCGTCACCGCTCCCCAGGTTGGCCAGGAGCTAAAAGCTTCCTACGTTCTAGGCGGCAGTTTGCGCCGCGCCGGCAATCGCCTGCGCATTACCGCACAATTGGTCGAAACGAACAGCGGCCACACCCTATGGGCGCAGCGTTACGACCGCGAAATGGCCGACGTATTCGAAGTCCAGGACGAGATCGCCCGCAGCATCGCCCAAGCCTTTCGCATCAATTTGACTCCGCAGGAAGAAAGCAAGATCGCGCGCAAGCCCACCGAGAATTCTCTGGCCTACGATTATTTCCTCCGGGGCCGCAGTTACACACGCCGTGAAAGCCTTGACTTTGCCATCCAGATGTTCGAGCAGGCCATCAAGCTGGACTCTTCCTTCGCTTCCGCCTACGCAGGGATCGCCAACGCGTGTGGCTTGCAGTTTGAATACCACGGGCGCATTCCCCACTGGATTGAACGAGCGGAGACCGCTTGCCAGCGCGCCTTGCAGCTAGACCCGAAGCTAGCCGACGCGCTGGTGGCTCGCGCAAGAATTTTCTACGCCCAGCAGCAATACGACGAAGCTGCGCGTTACTCGCTGCAAGCCATCGATCGCAAGCCTGACTGCGAGGGTGCCTACAACGTTCTCGGTCGTGCCTATTTCGCTTCCGGCCGCTTCAAGGAAGCCGCGGACCTGATCGAGCGTGCTGTCGAAGCGAATGGCGACGACTATAACGTCTACATCCCCTACACAAATTGTCTGGACCGGCTCGGCAACACTGAGGTTTCCCGCCGTTTCCGCGAAATGGAAATGCTCGTTCTCGAGCGCCAACTCGAAATGGTGCCGGAAGATGTCCGCGCCCGCGGTTTGCTGGCCGCCGACTACGCCAACATTGGCCGCGTAGATGATGCCATCCGCCACGCGGAGATGGCCGTCGCACTTCGCCCATCCGACTCCAGCGTGCTTTACAATGCGGCCTGTACCTTCGGTGTGCTGCGCAAGAAGGCTGAGGCCTTGGCCATACTCAAGCGTGCAAGGGAAGCCGGCTATTCCAACGATCATTGGCCGCGCCAGGACCCCGACCTGATGTGTCTGCACGGCGACCCGGAATTCGACGCGCTATTTCCCGCGTCGTAACGGCCCTCGTAGCCGAAGAGCAGTCTGCCCGAATCATCGACGGCCTGCCTATCGGATGGCCAGTAGCTCTCGGTTTCCGTAAAAAAAGCGGTTTTTCTACATCTGGACTAATTCGCATCACTGGGGCAATATCGGGGTTCGCAGCCCGCGGGTGCCTCCATGGACGACGCCGCCAGACTGAACCACCTCGACCGCGAAGAGGAATCGCGCGAAGTCGACTCAGCCGCCACCGAGCGTCTCGACCGCTGGCTGGCCATGTTGATCGGCCGCGGCGCTAGCGATCTGCTCCTCGTCTCAGGCGCGCCTCCCTGCATGCGCGTGCATGGTGAAGTTCGCAAAATCGAACCGGGCATCCTCGACGGGCCGGAAATCGAAGCGGCCGTTCTCCCCGCACTTCCGCGCCATGCGCTGATCCTCTATCGCGAAACCTACATTTCCGACGCGTCCTATCGCATCGTAGGTCTCGGCCGTTTTCGCATTAATCTTCACCGCGAGCAAGGCCGCGCTGCCGCTACGATTCGTGTCCTCCCTGCCCGTGTGCCTTCCCTGAAGGAGCTGAACCTTCCCCCGTCGGTCGACTCCCTGGCCCATCTGCAGCGCGGCCTGGTGCTCATCGGCGGCCCCGCGGGCTCCGGCAAGTCCACGACCATGGCCGCCCTGATCGACGACATCAACCGCCGCGAAGCACGCCACATCGTCATTATCGAAGACCCTATCGAGTACGAGCATCAGCACGTGCGCAGCATTATCGAGCAAGTGGAAATCGGCATCGACGCGCCTGATTTTCCCACCGCGCTTCGCGGCGCCCTGCGCCAGGCACCCGACATCATCGTCGTCGGCGAAATGCGCGACACCGAAACCATGCGCATCGCCGTCGCCGCCGCGGAGACCGGCCATCTCGTTCTAAGCACCATCCACACCACCGACGTTGCCTCCACAGTGGCGCGCATCGCCGATTCGTTTCCCACCGAGCGCCAAAATTCCATACGCCAGGAACTAGCCATGGCTCTAGCCGCCGTCCACACCCAAATCCTGCTCCCCAAGAGGGGAGGCGGCCGCGTTCCCGCCGCCGAACTCCTCCTCATCGGCTACGGCGCGCGCCACCACATCCGGCGCAACGCGCTGCAACATCTCCATCAGGAGATCGCCATCACCAAAAGGAAGGGTTCTTTTAGCCTGGAGGATTCGCTGGTTACGCTGGTCCGTAACGGTCACATCGATCGCGAGGACGCGCTGCTCTGCGCCATTCATCCCGACGATCTCGACATCCTGTTGAAGCCCTCGTCCTCCGCCGCCCACGCATGAAGTGTTGTTCGAAAGTAGCGACGTTCCTCCAACTCGAATCCGCATCAAGTCAGGGCTGAACCTGCGCGCCCCGCCGCTCCGCGGTCACGTTCACGATGCTGGTCATGCTTCCACGGCGTTTCCGCGGGCCGACGCTGACGCCGCGTTCCGCGCACTTTGACATGTCTGCCGAAATGGGATTCTCCGCCAGTAACCGGATGAACTCCCGCAAATAAGCGGGCGCCTGTTTATCCCGCAACTGTGCCGCCGACCACGTACGGCTAAACCCGTTTGCCGTCAATGGAAGCCCCACGACCACACCCGACGCCAGTTGCGGCGCCGCCGCCCACCGCGCGGACGTCGCCACTCCTAACCCGCCCCGCACCATTTCAATGATCGCTTCGGTCAGCATCACTTCCTGAATTCGCCGCGGCACAATCCCTGCCGGCGTAAGGACCTCGTTCAGCAACGTACTATCGCTCTTAGGCGGATACAGAAAAACCGTCTCGTCGGCAAAATCCTGCGGCTCCGCGTATAGTTTTCCCGCCATGCGATGTTCCGGCGAAACCAGCACCACCATCTCATCCTCAAACAGGGGCGTGTACCGGATCTTGCGGTTGCGAATCGGTTCGCACACGATCGCCAGGTCGAGCTTCCCCTCCAGCAGCGCCTCGAACGGATTGTCGGTGGCCTCCACGATCAGATCGAACTCCACCGCCGGAAATTTGCGCTGAAACATTTTCAATCGCGGCGGCAGCCAGTGATACACCGTATAGCACTCCGTCGACAGCCGGATCAACCCGCGATCCACGCCGTTGCTGCATGCGCTGCCGTCCTGAATCTCCTTTTCCGCGCGCTCCAATTCCTCCAAAACGGCTCGCGCTGACTGCAGCAACCGCTCTCCCGCCGCCGTTGGAGTCATCGTGCCCTTCTGCCGCTCGAACAGCCGCGCCCCCAATTGCTCTTCCGCGTCCCGCAATTGATGGCTCAACGCCGACTGCGTCAAATGCAGCCGGTTGCCCGCACGCGTGACACTTCCGGTTTCCGCAATTGCCGCGACCAGTTTCAGGTGCCGTATTTCAAGGTTCATGTTGGTCTCCCCTCGCGTCAATCCGCATGAACGCAGCTCATCTCCACGATGAAATCAATCCATTTGCTACTGCTGTTTGCGGACCATACGCTGAACTCGCTGTAGAGGACTACCGGCTCCGGTCGTTGCTCGCTCCAGGAAGAGATGGCAGCGGCCGGGGTCGCCCGAAAGAACAGGCCTTCCGTAGTCACGAATGAGCGCTGACCTATCGACGCGCCGCCGAGGCTGACGGATGATTCATTTGAGCATACTTCACCCACGTCCGGACAGTATCTCGGCCCCGCAATCCCGCGCCATTTTGGCCGCCGCGCAACGCGGCCGCGAACCCGCGCGCCACGCCGCCCGAACATCCGCTCCGCCACGCCGCCGTCTTCGCTATCTCCTGCTCCTGCTGTTTCTGCTGACTCCGTTGCCCAATCGCGCCCACTCCAACACTCTCCGCATTCCGTTCCGCACCGTCCGCTCCATGATTCTCATCGAAGCCGAAGTAAACGGCGAGCCGGTCACGCTGCTGATGGACACCGGCGCCACCAGCACCGTCATCAACGCCCAGTCCTATCGCGCTACATACTTCCCATTGCGTGCCGCGCAGCGCAACACCAAAAGCGCTGGCATCGTCGGAGAATCCATCTCCGTCCGCCTGGACCTGAGGCTAGCCAACCACCGCTGGGTGGGCCAACCGGTAACCATCATGAATCTGGACGACCTCAATCGCCTCTTGGGCGCCCAATTCGACGGCCTCCTGGGCCAAGACATCCTCCGCGAATTCCACTCCGTCCGCATCGACTACCGCAACCACCTCATCGAGCTCGAAGAGTAGCCGCGCGCTTTCTAGTCTCCGATGCTAGGCCTATGCAGGGGCAGGGCTTAGGGGTGTTCCAGCGAGCGCTTCGCGACCCGGCCCCCAGCCCAAAGGCATTCTCCCATTTCGGGAACGTTTGCTCTAAGGCATCAAGTCCAGAACTACAGTATTTACTGGATACGCGTCTATTTCGCTTAAGAATACGATGTCTGAATGCTTGCAGAATCGATGACTAAAGTCCTTTCGCTAAAATAGCCAGATCGATAGCCACTGCCATCGGCGCGCCTTTTGACGTGAATGCGCGCACCAGCTAGCGGAGTGCTGTGTGATACGGATCCTGATTGTTGATGATCATGAAGTGGTGCGCCGGGGTGTGCGTTCGCTCCTCTCGCTTGAAAAGGATATTGAAGTCTGTGGCGAGGCCGTGGACGGGCAGGACGCGATCCTAAAGGCGCAGGAGTTGCTTCCCGACTTCATTACCATGGACATCAGCATGCCCAATATGAACGGGTTGGAGGCAACCAGGGAGATTCGGCGCATTATGCCCGCCGTGCACATCCTGGTCCTTAGCCAGCATGATGTTCCAGAGATGATGCAGCAGGCCTTGAATGCTGGCGCGAATGGATACGTTGTGAAGTCGGCCGTTTCCACCGCTCTTGTCGCGGCGTTGGAGAAAGTGAGGAGCGGCCAACACGCCTTCGTTCCCGCCGTATATGACAGCACGCAAACGAACATCGACACCCAGGAGATCCTCCAACGAAGTGCGGCATTCGAGAAAGCGCTGCGCGAAAGCGAAGAGCACTTGCGGATGGCCCAGCAAGTCGCTCGAGTGGGCGCGTTTGAGTGGAGCATCAAGACCGGCGTGAACCGTTGGACACCGGAATTGGAAGCGATGTACGGCCTGCCTCCTGGTAGCTTTCCCGGTACATATCCAGCTTGGGAACGACTCGTGCATCCGGATGATCGGCGGGAAGTTTTGCATGCTGTCGAACAAGCGATGCAAGAAGGAGTTTTTGAGAAGGAGTGGCGTGTCATCTGGCCGGATGGCTCGGTTCATTGGCTCTTAGGCCGAGCGTGGGTTTTCAAGGACCAACAGGGCACTCCGCAGCGGCTGACCGGCGTCAGTATTGACATTACCGAGCGCAAAGTGGCCGAGCAGGAGTTGACGAAAAAAGCGCGCCTGCTCGATCTGAGCACCGACGCCATCCTCGTAAGGGACTCTGCGGATCGCATCACTTTTTGGAGCCAGGGGGCGGTCGAGATGTATGGCTATAGTCGCGAGGAAGCCTTGGGCCGCGTAACCCACCACCTTTTCAACACCAAATTTCCTGAGCCGCTTGAGCGCATTAACGAAGAGCTTCTCCGCGACCAGCGCTGGGCGGGCGAGCTTCTGCACATTCGTCAAGACGGGGCGAAAATCACGGTGTCCAGCCGCTGGTCAGTTGAGCGCGACACGCAAGGGAACATTGCCTCCATTCTGGAGACCAATCGCGACATCACCGAACAAAAGCAAGCCGAGCAGGCACAGTACCGCCTTGCAGCAATCGTTGAGTCCTCCGACGATGCCATCATCTCCAAAAATCTCAACGGCATTATCGCCAGCTGGAATGCCGGAGCAGAACGCATTTTCGGGTTTACGCCCGATGAGGCCATCGGACAGTCGATTACGATTATCATCCCGCCTGAGCTCCAGGATGAGGAACGCGAGATCCTCAGCCGTCTGCGTTCCGGGGAGCGTGTTGAGCATTTCGAAACCGTTCGCCAGACAAAACATGGGATGAGGCGGCATGTTTCCCTGACGATCTCTCCGGTGCGCGATGCACGCGGGCGTATTATCGGTGCTTCCAAAATCGCCCGCGACATCACCGACAGAAAGCAGATCGAGCTCGCCCTTAAGGAAGCGGAGCTTTCCGGTCGTTTGCTGCAACTTCAGGACGAGGAAAGAAGACGCGTTGCCCGCGAACTTCACGACGGCGTCGGACAGTTGCTGGCGGCGCTGGGCATGAACGTTGCGGCCATCGCGCAAGAAAAAGCAAAGCTTAGCGTGGCTGCTGCGCGATGTGTGGACGAGAATGGAGCTTTGGTGGAGCAAGCGCTCACGGAGATTCGCACCCTTTCGCATCTTTTACATCCGCCATTCCTCGACGAAGTCGGCTTGGTGTCTGCATTGGAGGAGTACGTAGACGGATTCGGAAAACGCAGCAACCTACGTGTAACGCTCGACCTGCCGGCGAAGATGCGGCGCTTACCTCGAGAGTACGAAATATGCCTGTTCCGAATCGTCCAGGAATGCTTGACGAATATCCACCGGCATTCCGGAAGCGCTACGGCCCAGATACGCCTCTCGCGCATACCTGGAGAAATCCATCTGGACGTGGCCGATCAAGGGCGCGGAATCGATCCGGAAACCCAGGTAAAGTTCTTCGCCGGCAAGGGCACCGGCGTAGGCCTGCAAGGCATGCGCGAACGAGTGAGGAAGTTGGGAGGCGCCCTACAGATTCAGTCCAACGGAAATGGCACATCCGTGCTCGTGATACTGCCGCTCCAGGATCAAGCCGTTGTAGCAAGTGACGGCGAGGCGCTCGCTCTCCGTGACACCATCGTATAAGGCATAAGCGAACTGACGCGGAGGGTGCCGGGTGGCTCGGGTAAGTAAGCTTCTCTCTCTCAGTCGAACTAACGCGGAGGATCGCGGTGGCTTGGTTAAGTAAGCTCCTCGCGCTCAGAGTCTGAAGTGACGCGGAGAGTGCCCAGCTTCGGTTTTTGAACCTGGGTCTTGCGATTGACTTTTTTTCAACCGATTGACATTCCAAGTCGACCAGCTTCGAGTGTGGCCATGTGCTGACACTCCCGTCCCGAATTGGTCCTTGACAAAAGTATTACCACAGTGTTATCTTGACATGTGTTACCTAATATATCTCTTCGAACGACGGCCTCGCTCCTCAACTCTTCTGAAGTCTCACCACAGCCAAACGTTATTCCGACCGTAACCGGTTTAGAATCCGCAGTTCCGAAAAATATCCGCGCAACTCCTTTGCAATCCGCACTTCCAGATTCATTGGACTTAAAGTCCTTTAGAATCCGCACTTACAAAAAACAGGGGGGAGGGGTCTGAAGTGTTAACCAAGCTTGTCGACACTCAGCTCTCGCAGCATGACGAATTTCGTCCGTCCCTGCCTCGCTGCAGCCTCGTCCCTGGTCCACCGCAGGTTGCCGCGTCTATCCTCGGGTGCCATAATCGTAGCTTCGATTGCACCTCGCGACTGCGGACTCCAGCTTGCTTAGAGTTCTGGCGATGGGTCACCGTTCTTCCTGGAGGTAGCTAACAATGGCAATGCGCGATAGCTGGATTGAGAAGCGAGAGGTGGAGCAGGTTACCGCCAACGGAAATCGCAACATGTCCCAGATGCATCTCGCTCGCAACGGCGTCATTACCGAGGAGATGCAGTACGTTGCCAAGCGCGAGAAGCTGGAGCCGGAGCTGATTCGCAGCGAGATCGCGCGCGGCCGCTGCATCATTCCTGCCAATATCCATCACCGGAATCTCGAGCCCATGGCCATCGGCATCGCCACCGGCTGTAAGATCAACGCGAACATCGGCAATTCCGCAACCAGCTCCAACATCGATGAAGAGTTAAAGAAGCTGCACCACGCCGTCCACTATGGCGCCGACACCGTCATGGATCTGAGCACCGGCGGTGACATTCCCACCATCCGCAAAGCCATCATCAACGCCTCGCCTGTGCCGGTTGGCACCGTCCCAGTCTATGAAGCGATTTCCCGCGTGCGCCGCCCCGAAGATCTCACTTTCGACCTGATGCTCGAAGTCATCGAAGAGCAAGCCGAGCAGGGCGTCGACTACATGACCATCCATGCCGGTGTGTTGCGCGAACATGTGCCGCTGGTGCGCAAGCGCATCACCGGGATCGTCAGCCGCGGTGGCTCGCTGATGGCCCACTGGATGGAGCATCACAAGAAACAGAACTTCCTCTACGAAAACATCGAGAAGATCTGCAAGGTCTTCAAGAAGCACGACGTGAGTTTTTCATTTGGCGACGGCCTGCGTCCCGGCTGCATCGCCGACGCCAGCGACGAAGCGCAATTCGCGGAACTCAAGGTTCTAGGCGAACTCACCAAAAAGGCCTGGGAACACGACGTCCAGGTGATGATCGAAGGTCCCGGTCACATTCCGCTGGACAAGATTAAAGAGCAGGTCGACAAGGAAATGGAGTGGTGCCACGAAGCCCCGTTCTACACGCTGGGGCCGCTGGTAATCGACATCGCCCCCGGCTACGACCACATCACCAGCGCCATCGGTGCGGCCATGATCGGCTGGCACGGGGCGTCCATGCTCTGCTACGTCACGCCCAAGGAGCACCTGGGCCTGCCGAACCCGGAAGACGTAAAGCAGGGCGTGATCGCCTACAAAATCGCAGCCCACGCCGCCGACGTCGCCCGCCACCGTCCTGGTGCCCGCGATCGCGACGACGCCCTCAGCTACGCCCGCTTCCTGTTTGACTGGAACAAGCAATTCGAGCTGTCCCTCGACCCCGTTACCGCCAAAGCCATGCACGACGAAAACTTGCCCGACGATTTTTACAAGGAAGCCAAGTTCTGCTCCATGTGCGGCCCCAAATTCTGCTCCATGAACATCACCCAACTCGCCGATGCCCAGGGCGGTCACGACCAGTCCGAGCGCAAACAGAAATTCGTCGAACTGCTAGCCAAAGTGCAAGGAGCCTGAAACTCAACGGGTGATTGTGTCTTTGAATAAGTCTATGCGTGACGGTTACTTTTTAGGAATGTAAGCGTATCGCTCAGAGTTCTTTTCGCCTGCGCCCTGCTACGATTGTCGCAATCCTGCCTGTAGCAAATTAGGGCGGCGCGGGCACACATGGCTAAAGCTGCGGCAACCTACCAGATCCTGGTAGTGGACGATTCGGCGGTCTCTCGCAAGCAGGTCGAGCACGCTCTCGAAGCTGGCGATTACTCGCTGCTTTTCGCTAAGAGCGGCCAGGAAGCGCTGGACCTGTTCCGGCGGCATTCCCCTTCGATCGTGGTCACCGATTGGATGATGCCGGACTTTTCCGGCCTGGAACTTTGCGAGCGCATTCGCGCGGACGCGCAGCGCGAGTACACCTACGTCATCATGCTCAGCGCCAAAGCCGAAAAGGATCATGTCGTGAAAGGGCTGGCTGCGGGAGCGGACGACTATTTGACCAAGCCGTTCGATCCCGGCGAGTTGCTGGCACGGGTAGGCGTGGGCTGCCGCACCGTGGAACTCCACCGCGAGATCGATGCGAAAAATCGGCTTCTGGAAGAGATCGCACACACCGATTCGCTCACCGGCTTACCGAACCGACGCGCCATCGAGGAATGGGCCGCGCGACAACTTCGCGGAGCGGCACGCCACGGATTTCCGCTATGGGTGGTGCTGGGCGATCTCGATTCCTTCAAGAAAATCAACGACAGCTACGGGCACGATGCGGGTGACATGGTATTGAGGAGGTTTTCCGAAATCTTGAAGGGGAACACGCGAGCTTCGGATATCTGTGGGCGCATGGGCGGCGACGAATTTCTGTTGGTGATCACGCACGTCGCCAGCGAATACATTCAATCGACGATCAACCGCATGCGCGAAGAATGGTCCGGCTGCGAATTCGAGTTTGGCGGAAACGCGGTGTCCATTACGGCGAGCTTCGGGCTTGCGGGCTTTTGCGGCAAGGAAGCGCCCGCATTCCAGACGCTGGTGCAGCGAGCGGACAAGGCGCTGTACGCAGCGAAGCGTTCCGGTGGAAATCACGTGATGATTGCCAAGGACGAGAACAGCGATGCTTGAACTTTTGGAGCGTGTCGGTGCCGAGCGCTGGTAAGTCGCGCCGGGACTTCTTAACGGTTGGACTTCGCGAGGGCGTTCAGGTTGTCGCACTTCTCGTCGCCGGACAGCGAGTCCATGCAGTCGAATTGGGATTCTGATTTGGTCCAGCCGGTTTGGCCTTGGGCGTTCTTTACCTGGACCCACCAGTCTTTGCGGCCGTCGGAGACAACTTTGGCGGCGCAGTCGAACAGGCAGCCGGTGCTGTTTTTCTCGGTGATGAAACTGCAATCGAATTGCTTTCTCCAGCGGCCCTTGGTCCAGATGTCCGCGAACCCTTCGCCGCGATACATGTAGCGCAGGATGATGTCGCCCGGCTGAAGCTGGAGTTCGGGCAAGGGCTGCAGAATATGAATGCGGTCCGGTTCATAGGTGATGTGCACGCCCGTAATTCCCGTCACCACATCGCCGGTCTTCAGTGTGACTACCGGTTTACGGTCTTCTTTCCAGCTGGAGAACAGCGTAACTTCCTTGACAACGATCCATTTCCTGAATTTGCAGCCTTCGAAGGGGCATGCGTTGAAGTTGATGACAGGAAGCGCCGGTTCGATGGACGCGGATTTGCCGGCTGGCGGCGGGGCTTGTGCTGCGAACAGGGAACACGCGCCCAAACAGAGCATTGCCAGGAATCGAAGGCGCTTCATGAATTCAAGATAGCAGAACGGGGAGTGGCGCGGATTTTTTTGCCGCGCGGTAGAGATACGTTGAGGACGGCTTAGGGACACAGACAAGAGCGTCTGTGCTACCCAGGAGGAAGCGATCCGGCGAGGCTGAAGGTTGGGATAGTATCCAGGAAGCGCCGCATATGTTCAGAAGCGAGCTGGAAAGGCCGAGATGGAGATCGATCCGAATAATTCGGTAGTGCGGTTGTGCGCGGAAGGCATCGCCGCCGAGATGCAGGGGAGATGGGACGAGGCGACGCGCCTGTACCGGGAAGCCTGGGAAGCGCGGCAGGATGACTACGAAGCTTGCATCGTCTCGCATTACCTGGCACGAGTGCAGCGGACGCCGAACGAGGCGTTGGCCTGGAATCAGGAGTCGCTGCGTTACGCGGACGCTGTAAATGACGAGAGAGTGGCGCCATTTTATCCCTCGCTGTATCTGAACATGGGGAAAGCTCACGAGGACTTGGGCAACCGGGAAGAAGCCAGGAAGTTTTATTGGCTGGCTGAGGCGAAAGCGGCGAGTTGGCCGGAAGGAAAGTACGGCGACATGGTTCGTCGCGGCGTTGCCGAAGGCTTAAGGAGAATCGCCGAGCTCTCACCGCCGGCGGAGGAAAGAGATAGCATCGGGGAGTAATGGTCGATCCGAAGCGTGAGGGCTACGAGTATGGGCGATTCGGCTGGTTTATCGATCCCTAAGGAAACCGCGTCGAGCTCTGGCAACCGCGGGAGTAATGAAAGACCCAGGTTCAAACCGCGAACCGCAGCTAGAAGGTCTTGTCGGAATCGAGCAGTATCGTAACCGGGCCTTCGTTCACCAATTCCACCGACATCGTCGTCTGAAATATTCCGGTCGCGACGGTAACGCCGAGCTTCCTCAACGCCGCACTGAACTCTTCGTATAGCGCAACCGCTCTGTCGGGCGGCGCCGCTGCCATGAAGCTTGGACGCCGCTGGCCGCGCGCATCGCCATACAATGTGAATTGCGAGACCACCAGCGCGCCGCCCCTAACCTCCAGCAGCGACTTGTTCATCTTTCCCAGGTCGTCCTCGAAGATTCGAAGATTGGCAACTTTTTCGGCCATCGACACCGCCACCGCGCTGGTATCATCGCGCCCCACACCGAGGAGAATCATCAGGCCCGCGTCGATCTGACCGGTGACGCGGCCCTCAACCGTGACCTGCGCGCGGCTGACTCGCTGCACCACTGCCCTCATCGCTGGACCGATTTCCGAGAATGATTCCCAAGCAACACGCCGTCACTCACAACGCCTACTCCGCAGGCGGCGCGGGCTTCGCCGGTTTTCGAGGCAACAGGTCGGGGAGCTGCGCCACGTTGTACGCGAACACGGCCAATACCTGTGCACCCTCGGTTAGATCGTCCCACCGCACGCGGTCAAGAGTGTCCGCCTGCGAGTGGTGCGTCTTGTCGTAGTCCACGTTGTCCTGCACGCACCAGAAGCCCGGCACGCCAGCGTCGTCAAACGGCACGTGGTCCGTGCCGCCCTCCGTCCGCAAGCTCGGCTCAGCCAATTCGATGCCCGATACTTTCGCCAAGGGGTAGAGCGCATGGTCCATCTCTTCCCGCGCGGCGTAATTCGCCATCAGACCGACGGTCAGAACTTTTCCGGTTCCGGTGTCGTGAACCAGCACACCAGAAATTTTTCCTAGTTCGCTGGCATGCGC
>Ga0210401_10004823_pt1 | contig 13986 bp, 12 predicted proteins | sample IncBWH32MmetaG_FD_150866 | JGI IMG/M metagenome (GOLD analysis project Ga0210401, IMG submission 150866) | Forest soil microbial communities from Barre Woods Harvard Forest LTER site, Petersham, Massachusetts, United States - Inc-BW-H-32-M | ecosystem: Environmental > Terrestrial > Soil >... | reverse complement strand
GAGGCAACTCAGGCGGCCTGGTCGGCGCCCGGCCAGCAGGACAGCGGCAGGCACGCAATGGCCGCCCGCGCGACTTCTAGCCGCTGAGCTCCGTGCTCCGCAGAAAGTCCGCATGACATATTAAATAATCAAATATGAAAGCTTTACCGCTGATGTTGTCAGGCGGCCGAGACCGTCGACGCTAGATCAGTACCGCCCAGATGGCGCAATTCGGTCCGCAGCTCGTGCAGGCCGTCCGGCCTGGTCAGCTCGTAATACAGCCGCTGACGGCCACTACCCAGATCGACGATGTCCAGGTAGCGCAGTCCGCCGCCGCCGGGCGCCTGCGCAACCGGAGCCGAACCCGTCGCGGCCAGACTGCCCGGCAGAGCGCCGACCGCGAGCCCGGTCCGCTCTTCGTAGTTCTCCTCCGCGCTGGCCCTGCCGTCGTAGTACGCCATCACACCGCCCGGAGTCAACTGGACTGCGGAAACCCGGACGCCGCGCGCGTCCCATTCGCCGGGGCGCGGACTGAGCGCGTGACCGTGCCAGGTCCAGGAGATGCCGTCCTGGCTCGTCGCATAGTCCGTGGTCATCCGGTCGGTGCTGGCCGGATCATCGAGCGGGTGCACCGACGCCCACAGGTGCCAAGTTCCATCCTGAATGACGATCACCGGGTCCTTGACCGCCCAGTAGGGGCCTCCGGGCAGGACCACCTTGCTCCCGTCGGGCGTGAACTCCTCCGGCGTCGCAGCCTCGAGCATCTCGACCCGCCAGTGCTTGGTCCCCCAGGTCGCGCAGCTCAGGTATAGCCGCCAGCTCCCGTCGCCAGTCCGCACTACCGCCGGCCGTTCCAGCGACTCGGTGGCCATCATCTCCTTGGTGATCATGCCGATGGTCTCGAAGCGGACGCCGTCTGCTGACCGAGCGATGGCTACCGCGTAGCCCCGGCCCTGGTCAACTGGATTGCGTAGGCGGTACGCGAGCACGATCCCGCCGTCATCCGCGACCGCGCTGGGCGCTCCGGCCCAGGTCCCCGGCTCACTGCCAGGCGGAGCGATGGCCACCACCGAAGTCTCAGGGAGCGGCACCTGCTCAGCTAGCGGCGGAAGAGGTTCTTCGGTGATCACGATGCGAAGAATAGGCGGTCTGCGATAGTGCCCTCGCCGGTTTGCGGTGTGCTGCTCTTCACGGAGGAAGGCCGGCTAATACCTCGCCGTAGCCCGCTCAATCGCGATATATTGCGTTTGCAGGTAGACGTCCTGATATCGATTACGGGGGTTGTCGTGGACGCGCTACAGCCCGGCGACCCTCAGTGGGTCGGCAGGTACCGAGTGCTGAAGCGGCTCGGCACTGGCGGCATGGGCCGCGTCTTTCTGGGCCAGTCCCCTGGCGGGCGACTCGTCGCCGTCAAGCTGATCCGGCCCGAGCTCGCCGACGATTCCGGCTTCCGTCGCAGGTTCGCTCAGGAAGTGTGTGCTGCCCGCCGGGTCAGCGGGATCTTTACCGCCCCGGTCGTCGACGCGGACCCGGACGGGCCGCAGCCGTGGCTGGTCACGGCCTACGTAGCCGGTCCCTCGCTATCCGATGCCGTGGAGGCCAGGGGACCGATGCCGGTCGGGTCAGTGCTGACGCTGGCGGCGGGGCTGGCCGAAGGCCTCGGAGCCGTGCATGCCGCCGGCGTGGTGCACCGCGACCTCAAGCCGTCAAACGTGCTGCTCGCCAGCGACGGGCCGCGGATCATCGACTTCGGTATTTCCCGTGCGATGGACTCGGCCTGGCTCACCAATGTCGGCGGAGTGGTCGTCGGCTCGCCCGGATTCATGTCGCCGGAGCAGGCCGAAGGCCTCGATGTCGGCCCGGCAACCGACATCTTCAGCCTCGGCGGCGTACTCGCGTACGCGGCGACCGGGCAAGCGCCGTTCGGGGCTGGCCCGGCCTCGGCGCTGTTGTACCGGGTCGTCTACGGCACCGCCGCGACCGCGCACGTGCCCGCGCCGCTTCGCCGCCTGGTCGAGCGCTGCCTCGCCAAGGACCCGGCTGACCGGCCCAGCACCGAGGAACTGCTCGCTGAGCTTGGCTACGCCGACCCGAGCGAGGACTGGCTGTCCTGGTCGGCTGCCGTCGTGCGGCCAGCCTACGAGCCCGCGGCGACCCGGCTAGACCAGGCGGGTCGCTGGGCGGCCGGTGATCATCACTACCCCAGCGGGAACGGGGTAGTCCTGGCAGACTCCATCTCGCCGGAGCGCGGTCGCCAGGCCGATGATATTCCGGTCACGGTCACTGACCCGGTCGCAGCGCCCCGATCGGCCCGCCACAACCCGTCGAGCGCGCTGATCCGGGCGGCCGTCGCTGCTGTCCTGGCCGCCGGGACGGCTGGCGCGGTCGCCTACGTCGTGGCCTCCGGCCATGATCACGTCACCACGCGGGCCAGCGCGGTCACGCGGCAGGCCCAGAGCCGGGCTGGCGACGGTGGTCAGCACAGCGACGCGGGCGCGCAGGCCCAGGTAACGCCGCCGGGTCCGCAAGCGGTCGTGGACTCTTACCTGGCGGCGATTAACCAGCGCGACTGGCGGCTCGGCGGCGAGAACGGGAACCCGTCGTACCAGGAACTGGCCGCCGGCTCCGGACGGGACGTGATCCGCACCATCAGTGTCGACGGCGACCATGCAATTGTGCGTGTCCGCGCCTACCAGACCGACGGTCAGTTTCGGGTGTACCAGATGTCCTTCGTCATCCAGGACGGCGTGATCGTGCACGCCACCCAGCAATTGCTGACCACCGTGCCTGACGGCCGAGCCGCCAGACCTGACGCCCAGGCCATCAAGCCGCCCGGCACCGCCAGCCAAACCTGACGGTGCCAGCCAAGCCTGACGTCGCGGTGCCAGCCAAGGCTGTCAGCGCGGGTGCTGGCAGACTTCTCGGCGCCTGATGACGTGCGACGACCAGCCGGGTCAGCCGACCTGCGCGGTCCGGCCTGCCCAGTACGGCGCGCGGAGCTGCCGTTTCAGGATCTTGCCCGAGCCGGTCCGCGGCAGCTCTTCGATGAAGTCCACCGAGCGCGGAACCTTATAGCTGGCCAGGTGCTGCTTGCCGAACGCGGTGATCTCGCCAGCGGTCAGCGAGGCACCGGGCGCTAGCACCACAGTGGCGTGCACGACCTCGCCCCATTCCTCCGACGGGATGCCGAATACGGCAACGTCGTAGATCGCGGGATGCTGCTCCAGAGCAGCCTCGATCTCAGCCGGGTAGATGTTCATGCCACCGGAGATGATCATGTCGGTCTTGCGGTCGCAGATGTACAGGAAGCCTTCGTCGTCCCGGTAGGCAATATCGCCCACTGTGTGGAAGTTGCCGCGGCTGGCCGCGTCATAACTGTCCTGCTGCTTGTAGTACTCGTCGAAGACGCCCTTGGACCGGACGTACAGCTCGCCCGCGTGCTCGGGCCCGGTCCCAGTGACTACGTTTCCGTCCTCGTCGAAAAGCACGATCTCGATGCCCGGAGCAGGCTCCCCGCAGGAGCCGGGCTTGCGCAGCTGGTCCTCCGGTTTAAGGACGCAGTCGACGCCGAGCTCGGTTGAGCCGTAGATCTCCCACAGCGACTCCGGCGGGAAATCGGCGACGTACTGCTGCTTGAGCGCGAAGCTCCACGGGGCCGCGTTGGCAATCATCACTCGCATGGACGACCGGTCGTACCTGGCCTTCACCTCCGGTGGCAGCGCGCACACCATGCGGACGAGCGCCGGAGCCGAGAACGTCGAAGTGACCTGGTACTTGTCGACCAGCCGGAGCCAGTCCTCTGCATCGAACTTCCGCTGGACCACGATGGTCTGGCCGAAGAGCAGGCCGATCCCCATGAACGCGCCGGGTCCGCTGTGATACAGCGGCCCGGAGGTGATGTAGATGTCGTCCGGCCGGTATCCGAGCAGGCTCACCAGGGCCAGCCCGGTTTCCGGATCCGTGGCGTACCGCACCGCGCCCTTTGGCTTGCCGGTTGTGCCTGAGGTGTAGATCATGGTCCCGCCGGTGCCGACTGCGTCACCGACATCTGGCGGCTCCGTCGACCCCCCTGCCGTGAGCTCCTCGCTGCTCAGCATGCCGGCCGGTGCCGGGCCGCCGAACACGATCACATGCCGCAGCTTGTCAATCTCGCCGGCCAATCCGGCGAAGAGGTGCGCGTACTCAGCGTCGACGTAGGCGATCTCGGCGTCCGAGTGCTCGATCACGTAGCGTGCCTCTTCGGCGGTCAGCCGGTAGTTCAGCGGGACCGCCACGACGCCGATCTTCCTGGCGGCATTGATCACCGCAACCACGGGCACCGAGTTGGGGCCGCACCAGATGACCTTCTGCCCGGGCTTCGCGCCCAGCGAGAGCAATGCATTCCCGAGCCGGTTCGCCGCGGCCTCCAGCTCGGCATAGGTCCACTGGACTATGCCGGCCCCGCCCCGGTCGTCGATCACGGCGAGCTTGACCGGCTGGCTCTCGGCATAGGCCGTCAGGATGTCTGGCATTGCACCTGCTCTCGTCGTCCCTGCGGGCTGGCCCGCAGCCCCGAAGTTCCTCAGGTACACCCTGTACCGAATGGCGCTCGGTTGTCACCATCTGCACGGCGCATTTGGCCCCATTGAGTCGAGCCCGGGCCGGTCGCCGGGTCGGCCCGAGTTAGCCTCGCGCGGCTGCTTTGGCGAGTCGCAGCGCGGCGGCTACCAGCCGGTCAGCCCGAAGCGCCGCCTGCTGCTCCTCGTTCTCGGTCTGCGCGATGAGCTTGTCCGGGTCCTGGCCCGCACGCTCAGCCTCGGCCTTGCCGCCGTCTGCCAGCCAGCGGCTGACCTGGGCGGCGTCGACTTCCGGGTGGAACTGAACGGCCAGGTGCGGCCCGACCGTGAACGCTTGCACGCACAGCTCGTTGCGAGCAAGCAGCCGCGCCTCTGGCGGTGGCAGGCACCGGTCATGGTGGAACTCCAGCCACGGACCTGGCTCGATCACGTCCGGATCAAGCGTTTCCACCGTTGTCCAGCCGACCTCACTGCGCGGCGCCGCTTCCACCTGCCCGCCGAGCGCCGCGGTGAGCGCTTGCGCGCCGAAGCAGATGCCGAGAACCGGGACGCCGGCCGCGTCCGCTGCGCGGAGCCAGTCGAGCTCGGCGCCGATCCAGCCGCTAATCCCCTCCTCGTACACCGACCAGGCTGCACCGAGCACCACGACGTGGTCCACGCCATCCAGCGCCGGCAACGGGCCGCCCTTGGGGAACTGATGCACCATGAGCTCGGCGCCGCGCGCCCGGAACGCGTCAGCGATGAACCCGGCGTCGTCAATAGCGTGATGCCGCACCACGATGACCCGCATCCGCTCCTCCTGTCGTCGCGAGAGTTAGCGTTCATTTTCCGGGAACGGGCTGGTTTTCGCATCCTGGAGAGCGCCCGCGCGCGGCCGGCGCCTCGGTGGGGCCTTCCTGCAGACGCTGCCCGCAGCTTTCACGGCCCCTGATGTCACAGCACAGGGACCGACGGCGTCTTAGCGGTCATGAGAATCGCGATCGTCGGCGGGACCGGCACCCTAGGAAGCCATGTCGTTACAAATCTTGCTCAGCGCGGGCACGAGGTCAGGGTCCTCAGCCGCAGTAGCCCGGACTTCCCGGTCGATCTGGTCTCTGGCAACGGGCTTGACCAGGCGCTCGACGGCTGCGCTGCCGTCGTAGACGCGAGCAACGCATCGTCCCCCAAGCGCGCTGCGGAGGTCCTGGTATCCGGTACAGGCCGGCTGCTCGCCGCCGAGCAACGCGCCGGCGTCGGCCACCATGTCTGCATCTCGATCGTCGGCTGCGAGCAGGTCCCGGTCGGCTACTACCGGGTCAAGACCGAGCAGGAGGAGGCGGTCGAGCGCGGCCCGGTGCCGTTCAGCATCGTGCGCGCGACCCAGTTCCACGAGCTGGCCGGCGCTGCGCTCGCCGCCGCGGGCCGGTATCGCATGCTGCCGGTGCCGCGAATGCGGCTGCAGACCGTGGCGGCAGCCGAGGTCGCCAGTGCGGTAGCTGATGTCACGGAAGGCGAGCCCCGCGGCCGGGTCCAGGTGGCGGGCCCAGAGGTAGCCACCGCCCGTGACCTGGCGCGTACCTGGCAAATGATGACTGGCCGCACCGTCCTCAGGTTCCCGCTGCCGCTGCCCGGCAAGATCGGGCGGGCGCTCCGGGACGGCGCGCTAACCGCCGGTCATGCTGATGTGCTCGGCACGATCACCTTCGCGGACTGGCTGGCAGCTCAGCAGGCCTGAGGCGAGCGCTCCTGCCGGAGGCGGATGATCTCGACGGATCACACGAAGAAATCCGAACAAATATTTGGACTCGCGAGGTACCGTCGAACGTATGCACGCAACGTTGCAAGCCTCACTCCTTGACCTGACCGAGCAGCCAGGACCGGGGCCGCTCGACGGGCTGCAGCGCACCGAGCTCGGCCGCGGTGCCTGGATCGACGTCTTGCCCGGCTGGCTCGCCGGCGCGGATGAGCTGTTCAGCCGGCTACTGGAGGTCGTGCCGTGGCGCGCCGAGCGGCGCACGATGTATGACCGGGTCGTCGATGTGCCGCGCCTGCTGTGTTTCTATGCCGAGGGCGAGGAGCTTCCGGATCCGCTCCTGACCCTGGCCAGGGAGGCGCTCGACGAGCACTACGAAGCCGAGCTCGGCGAACGGTTCGCAACGGCCGGCTTGTGTTTCTACCGGGACGGCCGCGACAGCGTGGCCTGGCACGGCGACACGATCGGCCGCGGCAGCTCGCAGGACACCATCGTGGCGATCTTGTCGCTGGGCACGCCCCGCTCGCTCTTGCTCCGGCCGCTTGGCGGCGGCGGGTCAACCCTGCGGCATGACATTGGCCACGGTGATTTGCTGGTCATGGGTGGTAGCTGCCAGCGCACCTGGCAGCATGCGGTGCCAAAATCGGCCCGGCCGACCGGACCGCGCATCAGCGTCCAGTTCCGGCCGCGGGGTGTCCGCTAGGACCGCTGGCGGAATGCGCCGAGACGATTGCCGCATTACTGACTGGTTGTCCGGTTACCTGGAATGGTTGGCAACCGGCGCATCAGGGCAAAGTAGCGGGCATGACCGGGGAGGACGGGGAGCCGCAGATACTACGCTCGTCTGCTGAAACGCTCGCCGAGTCGGCAGAGATCTCGGTTTCCCTGACGCCGGCGCGCGGTTCGATGTACTTCTCGATGGAGTCTGACTTGAACGGCCGGCAGGGCCCTGCGGCCTCTCCTTTCCCACCGATCGCCGATTACGCGTTCCTGTCTGACTGCGAGGTCACTGCGCTCGTCGCGCCGAGCGGCGCGATCGAGTGGATGTGCTTGCCGAGGCTGGACTCGCCGAGTGTGTTCGGCGCGATCCTGGACCGGGATGCAGGCCGGTTCCGGTTCGGTCCGGAGGATTTCAACGAGCCCGCCGACCGCCGCTACCTGCCGGGCACGATGGTCGTCGAGACCAGCTGGGACTGCAACGAAGGCTGGATCGTGGTCCGCGATTGCCTGCTGATGGGACCGTGGCGGCACGAGCATCCTGGCCGCAGCTCGCACACCAGGCCGCCGACGGACTACGACGCCGAACACACCCTGCTGCGCACGGTTCGCTGCGTGCATGGCAACGCACAGCTAGTCATGGACTGTGAGCCAGTCTTTGACTACGGCCGGATCCGGTCCGACTGGCGCCACACCGAGCGGGGCTACTACCAGGCTCAGATCACCCCTGAGGACAGCGACCTTACGCTGACTCTCACATCCGACATCAGGATCGGCCTCGAGGGCCCCAGCGCCCGGTCCCGGACACTGCTGCACGAAGGCGATACCAGGTTCGTCGCGTTGTCCTGGGGCAGCCTCGCTCCGCCGGAGGACTATGACGATGCGTACCGCAGGCTCGTCTGGACGGCGCACCACTGGCAGCACTGGCTGGCCCGCGGCGAATTCCCGGACCACCGATGGCGTAGTTACCTGGCCCGCAGCGCGCTTACGCTCAAGGGCCTCACGTTTGCGCCGACCGGCGCCATCGCCGCCGCCTCCACCACCTCGCTGCCCGAGACGCCGTGCGGCGAGCGGAACTGGGATTACCGGTACAGCTGGATCCGGGACGCCGTGTTCGCCCTCTGGGGCCTTTTCACCCTCGGCTTCGACTGGGAGGCCAGCGACTACTTCGCGTTCCTCGCTGATCTGGTCGAGCGTGACCGGGGGAACATGCAGATCGTCTACGGCATCGACGGACGGCGCGACCTCTCCGAGCACACGCTCAAGCACCTGCACGGCTACGACGGCGCGCAGCCAGTACGGATCGGCAACGACGCTTACGCCCAGCAGCAAAACGACGTCTGGGGCGTTGTGCTGGACTCGCTCTACCTGCACACCAGGTCACGGGACAAGCTGGACGAGCGGGTCTGGCAGATGGCCAGGCACCAGGTCGAGCACGCCCTTGAGCACTGGCGCGAGCCGGACCGCGGCATCTGGGAGGTTCGCGGCAAACCCCGGCACTTCACCTCGTCGAAGATGATGTGCTGGGTCGCGGCCGACCGCGGCGCGCGGCTCGCGCGGATCAGGGAGGATCCGGACGCGGCGCGCCGCTGGCAGCGGGCTGCCGACGAGATCCATGCCGACATCTGCGCGAATGCGGTCGATGACCGGGGCGTGTTCTGCCAGCACTACGAGACGACCGCACTGGACGCGTCCTTGCTGCTGATGCCGCTGCTTCGATTCCTGCCGCCAGACGACCCGCGGGTTCGTGCCACCGTGCTGGCAATCGCCGATGAGCTAACCATCGACGGACTGGTGCGCCGCTACCAGGTCTCGGAGACCGACGACGGCATGCCCGGTGAGGAAGGCACGTTCACGATCTGCTCGTTCTGGCTGGTTTCCGCGCTCGCCGAGATCGGCGAGCATCACCGCGCCAGGGACCTGTGCGAGAAGGTGCTGTCCTATGCCAGTCCGCTGCTGCTGTACGCAGAGGAAATCGAGGCGAGCTCTGGCCGGCACCTCGGCAACTTCCCGCAGGCCTTCACTCACCTGGCGCTGATCAATGCGGTGATGCACGTCATCGAGCACGACGAGGAGGAGGCTCGGCTGGCGATGGCGGGCGTCTCGGAACGCCCCAGGAATCTGGGCAAGCCCAAGCGGCGCAGGGACCGGATCGACTGAGCGCCAGATCGAATGATGCCGGGCCCGATCAGCGAAGCGCCTACGGCCGGGCGATCGGCGCCGTCCGCGCTCCCGCCGCTGCCACCAGGTCAGCTGGGGCCAGTTCGATCTGCATCCCGCGCTGGCCCGCGCTGCAGAAGATGGTCGGGTAGCCGAGCGCGGTTTCGTCCACCACCACCGGCAGCGGCCGGCGCAGCCCGAGTGGCGCGATACCACCCGTTACGTAGCCCGATGCTCTTTCTGCCAGTGCCGGGTCGGCCATCGCCGCCTTCTTGCCACCGGTCGCGTTTGCCAGGGCCTTGGTGTCCAGGCTGCCCGAGACCGGCACGACCGCGACCGTGAGCTGCCCGTCGACATCGGCGACCAGAGTCTTGAACACGCGCTCAGGCGGCACGCCGAGCGCGTCGCTGGCTTCCTGGCCGTAGGACGAGGCGGCCGGATCGTGGGTGTACCGGTGGATGGTATGCGCGATGCCCAGGCTGGCGAGCAACTGCGTCGCCCGGGTTCCGCCGCGTCCTGCCACGTTCGGTGAGCCTATCGCCGCGGGCTAGCCGGTTCCCCGCAACACTAGAGCCGTGACCGTCTGGGTGCTGCACGCCGATCTCGACCAGTTCATCGCCGCCGTCGAAGTGCTGCGTCGTCCCGAACTGCGCGGGCTGCCGGTCGTCGTGGGCGGGGACGGAGATCCGGCCAAGCGCGGCGTCGTCGCAACGGCTTCCTACGAGGCGCGCGCTTTCGGCGTGCACTCCGGGCTGCCGCTGCGGACCGCGGCGCGGCGCTGCCCGGACTGCGTGTTCCTGCCGGTCGACCGGCCCGTGTACGAGGCAGCATCGGACGACGTGATGACGGCGCTGCGCAGCCTCGGCGCGGTGACCGAGGTGATGGGCTGGGACGAGGCGTTCCTGGCCGTGGACACCGAGGACCCGGAAGCCTTCGCCCGGCAGATCCAGGAGCGGATCAGGGCTGCGACGCAGCTGGAGTGCACGGTCGGCATCGGTGAGAACCGGCTGCAGGCCAAGCTCGCCGCCGGGTTCGGGAAGCCTGCCGGGATCTACCGGCTGACTGGCCAGAACTGGTATGAGGTGCTCGGCGAGCAGCCGACCAGCGCGCTCTGGGGTGTCGGAGCCAAGACGGCGGCCAAGCTGGCAGAGCTCGGCATCACCACGGTGACCCAGCTCGCCACGGCCGATGTCGGGGCGGTCGCAGCCCGGTTCGGGCCGACGACCGGGCCGTGGCTGGTGCTGACCGCGCGCGGCATCGGCTCCGATGAGGTCAGCGGGGAGCCTTATGTGCCCAGGTCCCGGAGCCGCGAGGTCACCTTCCAGCAGGACGTCGCCGACTGGGACCGAGTCCGGGCCGAAGTACTCAAGATCGCCGGGCAAGTGACCGCGGACATAGTGGCTGAGCAACGGCCTGCCGTCCGGATCGTGGTGAAGGTTCGCTACCGGCCGTTCTTCACCAGCACGCACGGCGTTCCGCTGGACCACCCGTCCAGCGAGCGCAGCGTCATCGAGCAGGCCGCGCTGGCGGCACTGGCGAAATTCACCGACCGGCGGCCGGTGCGCCTGCTCGGCGTGCGAGCCGAGTTCGCTGATGCAGGCGCGGTGAGCGTACAGGCCTGATCGGGTGTCACGAGGTGACCGCCTGTCTCGTCTCAGAGTCTGATCAGATGAGAGGCGCGACGGCAGAAGGGGACGCGATGCCCGGCGACGGTACGGACACGGCTGCGGTCTACGAGACCTTTCGGCCGCTGCTTTTCTCGATCGCATACCGGATGCTCGGCAGCGTCAGCGAGGCCGAGGACGTCGTGCAAGAGGGTTTCTTGCGTTATCACAGGGCGCTGGCCACGCACGGCGAGCCCGACTCGCCGAAGGCCTACCTGTCAGCGATCGTCACCCGGCTGTGCATCGATCAGCTCCGGTCGGCCCGTGCTCGGCGCGAGTCCTATGTCGGAGACTGGCTTCCCGAGCCGCTGCTGACCAGCCAACTGGCCGGAACGTACGGATCGGCCGCTGGCCAGCCAGCGGCCGATCCGGCAGCCGCGGCCGAGCAAGCCGATTCGCTGTCGATGGCGTTCCTGCTGCTTCTGGAGCGGCTGACTCCGCTGGAGCGGGCGGTATTCCTGCTGCACGATGTCTTCGGGTACTCCTACCCCGAGGCGGCCGGCGTTGTCGGCCGCAACGCTGCCACCTGCCGCCAGCTCGCGCACCGGGCCAGGCAGCACATCGAGGCCGCTCGGCCGAGATTCGATGTGGCGGCGCGCGAGCGCGATGAGCTGGCCGGGCGATTCTTCGCGGCCGTTCGCACCGGCGACATGGACGGTTTGCTGAGCTTGCTGGCAGCCGACGTGGAAGTGCGCGGCGATAGCGGTGGCGTGCCGCCGTCCTGGCGTCGGCCGATCACCGGGCGGCAGCACGTCGCGAAGCTCATGGCCGCGCTCGGCAACCAGCTAGGCCACGTACGCGGCTCGCTTGAGCCCGCCGAGGTCAATGGCCAGCCCGGGGCCCTCGCGCGCGGGCCAGATGGCCGCCTGATCGCAGTGCTGAGCATCGACGTGGCCGACGGCCAGATCCAGACCGTCCGGTCCGTGATCAGCCGGCCCAAGCTGCGCCATCTCGGGCCGCTGGCCGATCTCACCGAACTGCTGCAGCGCAGCGGCAGGGGCGCCGCCGGCTAGCCCGGCCGACTCGCCGCCCGGCAGAGCGCAGGCCACGTACCATGCGCTAATCTGCCGGCGCGCAGCGGGTGCAAGCCGGCGCAGTCCCGGGCGAGGAGAGACATGGTCGTTCCGCTAGCCGCGCGCTGGGTCGCGGCTGCCGTGGGCGTGGTCCTCGTCGCCACCTCGGCGAGCAGCGTGATCGGCACGCTGATCGTGCCGCGGTCGGTCGCCAGCTGGCTGACCAGGCGGGTCGATCACTGGGTCGCGGGCGCCTATGTGCACATCACCAGGCCGGTACGTGATTTCAAGCGGCGCGACCGGATCCTAGCCACGCACGCGGCAACGCTGCTGCTCTGCCAGATCATCGCCTGGCTGGTTATGTTCTTCCTCGGCTTCGCGCTGATCTTCTGGCCGCTCACGCACGCCGGCATCACCACGGCTTTCCGCCTCGCCGGGCCCGGTCTCTGGGAGATCGGCTCTGATATCGCCAAAGGCGGCCCGCAGCAGGCCATTCTCGATATGGCCTCGCTGATCGGAATCATTACCGTCACGCTGCAGATCGCGTATCTGCCAACGCTGTACTCGGCGTTCAACCGCAGGGAGAACGAGGTCGCGCTGCTGAACGCCAGAGGCGGCGTGCCGAGCTGGGGCCCAGAGCTGCTGGCGCGCACGCACTACGCGCTCGGCTCCGGCGTCTCGGCCATCAACACGCTGCCGGATCTGTATGCGAACTGGGAACGGTGGGCAGCCGACGTGGGCGAGAGTCATACAACCTACGTACCGCTGGTGTGGTTCCGGTCACCCAAGCCGCTGTCGTCGTGGGTGACGTCGTTGCTGGCTGTACTCGACTCGGCCGCGCTGATGCTAGCCCTGAATCCGACAACGGCGCCGGTAGTGCCGGCCCGGCTCTGCCTGCGCGCCGGGTTCACGTGCTTTGGCGACGTCGCCAGAGCGATGGGTTTCGATATCCCTGCCGAGCCCGACCCGGGCCTCGGGATCAGCCTCAGCTACGAGGAGTTCCTGGACGCCTTCGCCCGGCTCGAGGAACTCGAGTTCCCGATGGAGCGCGACGCGGAAAACGCGTGGCCGGACTTCGTCGGCTGGCGCGTCAATTACGAGCAGGCAGCCTATGCCCTCGCCTACGAGCTCGACGCAGTGCCGGCCTTGTGGTCCGGCCCCCGACGCGAGGACCGGCCGCCCATCCCGCCCTTCAGGCCGCCGCGAGGCCGCGCGAACGGCGATCCGGGCGCGGCGGCCCTGAGCCCCGACAAACCGGTGACACCGCACAAACCGGTGGCACCGCACAAGCCGGGGGCACCTCACAAGCCAGCGGGGCCGGACAAGCCTGTCGCCGGCTAGATCGCCGTCGCCGCGTCCGGCCGCGACTGGACAAGGTCCAGGTCGGTGTCAGCATTGTCCGGATCGGTGCCAGGCCTGCCCGCATCCGTGCCATCCGGTGGTGGCTCTGATGCCGGGGCACTCCCGCCCGGCACTTCGGGGCGGAGCAGTTCCGGCAGGTCCGGCAGCGGCACAAGGCTGCTGAACTCCTCAGCCGGCGCAGCGACGGGCTCGGGCACCGGGGAACCAAGCTCCGGTTGCGGCACCCCGCCGAACGCGGGCGCCAGGACCTGCGCGGCAGCCCGGACAGTGGCGTCCCGCAGGGTGTCGCCGACGAGCCGGGCGGCGTAAGCGAGCAGGCCCTGGCGCTCGCCATCGGTCTCCTGTCGCGCTGCCGCAGCCAGTTCCTCCGCGAGCCGGCTTGCCAGCGCCTCCGCGGTCGGCCACTGGCCTACCGCGCGGCGGGCCTCCGGCGTGACTTTGAACACGTACCAGAATCGGGGATCGCCGCCGGTAGTCGTCTTGCGGAAGTCGACGTACACCGGGTCAAGGCTTTCCAGGGCCTTGGCCACCGCTCCCGCATCGAGCCCAGTGCTGGCCGCGATGTCAGTGACCGTGACCATGTAACTTTGCTCGAGCAGGCGGACCGTAGCGTCCAGGACGGGCAGGTCTCTGGCTGCCCAGGTGTCTTGCACGTACATCTGCCTAACCGGGACCTGGCGGGCGGCCTCGGGCAGCTCGGCCTTGTCCCTGAATCGTCGGGTCCGCCCTGGCAGCGAGAACCAGGGCAATCTATCCGGCAGCTACGAGACTACCGACAAGCCAGGCTCCAAACAGCGCCAATG
>Ga0210401_10004822_pt1 | contig 13988 bp, 12 predicted proteins | sample IncBWH32MmetaG_FD_150866 | JGI IMG/M metagenome (GOLD analysis project Ga0210401, IMG submission 150866) | Forest soil microbial communities from Barre Woods Harvard Forest LTER site, Petersham, Massachusetts, United States - Inc-BW-H-32-M | ecosystem: Environmental > Terrestrial > Soil >... | reverse complement strand
ATTGGTGCAGATAAGCAACTGTTTTTCTCGATTTAAAAACACCAGTAGTAGCATGTTCATTATGCTCAACTTCAAGTGCAGGCTCATACACAATATTTAGATTTAATTTTCGGGCTTGCTCTGCAATAAACAATTCCTCACCAAATAATACAGAAGGATAATTTATAGTCCCACCTTTTTCGAAAAAGGTTTTATTAAAAATCATAAAAGAGCCATGTATGGCGTAAGGGTTGGCAACCAAATTTAGCTTACTATTTTGCCTGCCAATTAATTTAGTCTTTAACAAATGGTATACCGTAAACAGACTATATAAAATGTAAGAAGACGAAACAAAATGCAAAAATTTTAATTTTCCTTTCGAAATTCTATTAATGATATATGGGTTTTGATAATAATTTAAAAGACTTGAATGAATTGAAGGGCCTAGTACATCAAAATTTTGCTTAGCTATTTGTTGCTGCAACGCCTCGAAAAAGTTATCTTGTAATACAATATCTGTATTGCATACAACAACGGCACTAGGATATCCACTATGTTTATTTAAATAGTCTGATAAACCCAAGTTTGCTGCACCAAAATAACCAAGATTAGTGCCAGATTTTACTACAACAATATTTTTCCATTTATTAACAATATCATTCAACAGAAATGTCTCTTTACTACCGTTATCTATAATCACTACATCAATAAATTTGTTTGTATCAGGTCGCAATTGCTCATTTACAAATACGCCAACTTCTTTTTCATTGAAATAGTTTACTAACAGAAATAATATTTTCGGTTGATTGGTCAAACTATTTAGTTTATGGTTTCGTCATCTGCCGTGCCGGCCAAAATATTTGTACTAGTATCTCCTCTTAATTTTCTTCTTATAAGAATTAATTTATGAAACAGAGCCGTGAGAAACTTACTTTTTTTAGCCGTTTGATAAAAAAATAAAACAATGCTATATAAGTAAATATCAATATTGCTTGAGCGCTTAAAATCCTTAATAGCTAAACCAAAATCAATAAGCGGTACATTTTCATTTACTTCTTTAATCAACTTAATATATACGTTTTGATTAAGTTTAAAATTCATACGCAGCATTGACAGATACTCTCCTTTACGGTACGACCTGAAAATGATTTTCTTCTTAATCATTGGCATTCCTCCTCGGATAAATTCCTCTATCACAAGAAAAGAAGGGTTTTGAGCCGCAATATCATTTTTGCTGGTAAACATGGCTGCAACTTTTAAACCTTGTTTCCTTAGGTTAGCACTTAATCCAATTTCATAGGTATAAATTACTTTTTTATAATCACTTATTAAGCCATTCTCCATAAAATAATCGTACACAGGTTTAATAGCATTTCTATTAATTACAATAAAATACGACTGTACATGCAAAGCCACACTTTTAGAAGAAACCAGACCGCAATAATCAAAATCATTTCCATCTATCCATTTAAAAACATCGGCAAGTGGTTTAAACAACACGCATGAATCATTAATTAAGCCCACTCTATCATAGTCTAAAGGCTTATATTCTTTAAAGGCCTTGTACCACATACCAAAGTCAAAACCTTCGTTCGATACAAATTTTAATGCAATATTTTTTTGCTTTAAATAAGTAAGCTCTGTTTCTTTTAACTGCTTTTCATTTGTAAGGAAAATTATTTCACAAAAATGTTTCGCCAGTTCTTCTAAATAGTATTTTACATAATAGGGTATATAATCTTGGGTAAAATAACTGCTATAAAAACAAATAGATTTCATATCTAATTTTTCTTTTTATTTCTCAGAAAAGTTATTTAAACGCCTTGTTCTAAAATAATCACGTAACAGTTTAATTCCTAATCCCCTATAAATTGGCCCCAATATATAAAAAACACATCTTTTGCTTTGGTAGAAAAAAGAAATCAACCATAACGAAAAAAATCTTTTGAAACTAGGGTTATAACCGTCTGCTTTCAATAAATTAAAATCAAATAGACTAACTGCTTTGTTTACCCTTTCAATAATAGAAATATAATATTTAGGGTTATAATTATATTTTTTACCTCCTTCTTCTTTGAAATAAAAAATTGCTTTATACTCCTGATTTGAAAAAGAATTAAATACTATTTTTTTCTTTATTAAAGGTGATTTATCTTCAATCATTTTATATGCAGCATAAACAGATGGGTTAAACTTTAGCAAATATTTTTGATAAGGAAACCAAGCTCCCACTTTTAGCCCCACTCCCTGCAAATACTTGCATAAACCTAATTCATATGTATTAATAACACCTTCACGGTCATTCTGCAAGCCATGTTTTTTAAAAAATTGCAAAGTTGGCTCAATGGCTTTTTTATTTAGAATTAAAAAGTAAGATTGGATGTGGTAAACTATTTCCTCTGAATCAGTCATTCCCGCATAATCTAAATTTTGGCTATTTAACCAATTGAAATAATCATCTAAGGGCTTAAAAAGCACACAAGAATCATTAATTAACCCAACTCTGTCATGTTCTTCAATGTTATATTTCAGCATTGCTTTATACCACATACCAAAATCATGCCCCTCGTTTGATACAAAAAAAGGTTCTATTTTATTATTTTCTAAAAAAAATGAGGAAGTGTGTGTCAATTCTTTTTCATTGGTTATAAAAATTACCTTGGTAAAATGTTTTGTTAATTCTTTAAGGTAATATTGAACATAGTTTGGTATATTATCTGAATCAAAATAGCTGCAAAAAAGACAAATTGATTTCATACAATACTTTTATTGAGCATTTGTAGCTATCAAATATTCATTTACAACTTCATCTGTTTTACCTATTCTTTTTACAGTTCCATTTTCCAGGTAAATAGATGTTGGGCAAAGTTTTTCCATAGCCGGCATATTATGGCTTACAAATAAAATAGTTCGTCCTTCGTCTTTACTAATAGACTCCATTTTTGCCGCCGATTTTTTTTGAAATTGAGCGTCTCCAACAGCTAACACTTCATCAACAATTAAAATATCAGGTTCCATATGAACCGCCACAGAAAAGGCTAAACGAACAAACATGCCCGACGAATATCGTTTAACGGGTGTGTCTAAAAATTTATCTATTTCGGAAAAGGCAACAATTTCATCAAACTTTTTTTGAATTTCTTTCCTAGTCATTCCCAGTATAACGCCATTTAAATAGATGTTCTCTCTTCCAGACAGTTCCGGGTGGAAACCTGTACCTACTTCTAATAAGCTGGCTATTTTGCCTTCCATTGTTATTCGCCCTTCAGTAGGATGTACCACACGACTTAAAATTTTTAGCAAGGTAGATTTACCTGCTCCGTTACGACCAATAATTCCGATACGATCCCCCTGCTGTATTTCAAAGTTTACATCTTTTAGTGCCCAAAACTCCTCATTAGTAGGCCTATCTTGTTTATTGAATGAAAAAATATTTTTTGCTCCGCGCACTATAGTATCACGCAATGTAGCATACGTTTCCGTTTTTTGATGGCGTAAACGATATCTTTTTCCTAAATTTTCTACTGTAATAACTGCCCCCATAATAATTATATAATATCTACAAATTCTTTTTCTACTTTTCTAAAAAAAGCAATTCCTAAATAAAGTATTAGTAAAGAAATACATATCGACATAACCATACCCGGTAGAAACAATTTTGTTTCACCACCGAGTACAGCCCACCGAAAGCCATCAATAACACCTGCCATTGGATTTAGGTAATAAACTAATTTCCATTTTTCAGGTACCACACTACTACTAAACCCAATAGGCGAAATAAATAGCCCTAATTGCAATAAAAATGGAATAATAAATTTAAAATCGCGAAAACGCACGTTTAATGAAGCAATAAAAAAGCCAGCCCCGAGAGCAGTTGTAAAGGCCACGGCTAAAAACAGTGGAAGCAAAATAATAGTCCATGCGGGAACAAACCCATAAAACAACATTAGCAAACAGAGTATACCAAAAGAAATAGCAAAATCGACCAAACTTATAGAAATAGCACTAATGGGAAATATCATACGCGGAAAATAAACTTTAGTAAGAATTTCAGAGTTATTTACTAAAGAATTGCTGGCATCAGAAAGTGCATTTGAAAAAAACTGCCAAGGTAATATTGCACAACACACCATAATGGCATAAGGCGCACCATTATCTGGTAAATGGGCAATTTTACCAAACACAACCGTAAACACCATAATAGTAAGTAGCGGGCGAAACGCACTCCAAGCAATTCCTAAAAATGTTTGCTTATACCTTATAAGTATATCTCTAAGAGTCAAATAATACAATAATTCTCGATAGCTCCACAAATCACGCCAATAAGCACTATTTTCTTTTCCAGGTTCTATTATAATTTTCTTTTTACTCATTTTCTCTTCTACCAAATAGCTATAAAGTTATCATTTTTTTGTTTTGCCAAAGCATTACAAAATCATTCATAAAATAACCATTGCCAACATCTAAATCACTTACTTTTTCTATTTTAAACCCAAGTTTAAAGTAAAAATTTACTGATTTAAAATTTTGTCTATTAACATTAAGTCTAATACTGTTTGCCTCATAAAGCTCATTAAAAAGCCTTTTAAAAACCAATGTGCCTACACCTGTATGTTGCTTTTGTTGCAAAATGTAAAATTTATGTAGCCAAAAATTCTTTTTCTCATCTGAACTTGTAGATATAAAGCCAATTTCTTCATTACTATCATTTACAATCAAATAAAGTTTATGCCCATCAGCAGTTTGTTTTTTTAAAGCCTCAAAAGAATACATTTTACCCAACATAAAATCTATTTGCTGTTGACTAATAATAGTAATATAGTGTTTATCCCAAATAACACGAGCAAGTTTTTCTATAGTAGAAAAATCACTTTCATCAGCAAGTTTTAATGTAAACATATAGCTTACAAATATAAGGTTTAATATGTATTTTTGAGGCATGGCTATAAGTGCTAACAACATTAACATACAAAACCGAAGAGCAACTTTTGACTATTCTTTTTCAGAGAAGTTTATTGCGGGTATGGTGCTAAAAGGAACTGAGATTAAATCTATACGAGAGGGCAAAGTTTCTTTGGCTGATAGTTATTGTTTTGTAAAAAACAACGAATTGTTTATTAGAAATTTACATATTACAGAATACGAAAAGGCCTCTTTTTATAACCACGCACCAATGCGCGAGCGTAAATTACTTTTAAATCGAATAGAGTTAAATAAAATAGAGCGTAAGTTAAAAGATGCCGGAACCTCAATTATTGCACTTAGGTTATTTATTGGTGAAAAAGGTTATGCTAAACTAGAAATTGGCATAGGAAAAGGGAAAAAATCGTTCGATAAGCGTGAAGATATTAAAAAACGTGATATTGAAAGGGAAACTGCCCGAAAGTTTTAATTGTATGCAAGAAAAAAAACTACGCAATATCACTATAGCAGTAATGTTGTTAGGTGTTGTTTTATCTTTAATTCAATTTTTATATAATAGAAGTATTTGGCTTGATGAAGCTATGTTGTCGCTTAACATAGTTAACAGAAGTTATACCGAACTTTTACATCCATTAGATTCCATGCAGGTGGCACCTATTGGTTTTTTGCTTATAGAGAAGTTCTTTTCCACATTAATGCCTAATTCCGAATACGGATTAAGAATATTTCCCTTATTATGTTTTTGGCTATCTATTTACTTTTTCTATCAAATAGTAACTCAACTTTTAAAGGATGTAAAAGCAACTCTATTGGCTGTTTCTTTATTTTGCTTAAATGCCTCCCTAATTTACTATTCTTCAGAAGTAAAACAATACATGGTCGATGTTTTTATCAGTATGTTACTCTACTATTTTCTTCTAAAGGAATATAAAAAAAATACTAATCAATATATGTTACTAGCTTTATTTGGTGCAATAAGTATTTTTTTATCTAATGTTTCTGTTATTATATTATTTACTATTTCGGCATTTTTAATAATAACTCAACTAAAAAATAAAAAAATAAATTATTCGTATCTGGGTGCCCTTTTTTCAACATGGGCTGTTGTTTTCAGCTTTTATTACTTTAATTTTATTTATAACCACCCAAGCAAAAACACCATGCTTGCATATTGGGGTAACAGCTTTATGCCAATAAATATTTTTAAAATAAATTTTTGGGATTTTTGTTTTTATAAAACTAAAATGATGTTTGGGTCATTGTTATCGTTTGGTGCATTAGGTTTATTATCTTTTCTATTTTTTATAATTGGCTTATATCAGTTAATTAAGCGTAAGCAAAGAAAACTCATGTTTTTTTTATTGTTGCCAACTTTGTTACAACTTACTCTTTCTGTATTTAAATTATATCCATTCGACCTACGGTTAATTTTATATCAAACCGGCTTTTATATTATAATTATAACCATTGGTGTAAAGCAGGTATTAGAGTTAGCCATTTTTAAAAAACAGCAAAAATTGGCAACGTGTGTATTTTTATTGTTGCCTTTAATAATAGGAGTAGAATTTTTAAGGAATTATCCATTAAAAACAGAAGAAATAAAAAGCAGCATTAACTTTATAAAGTTACATGTACAGCCTAATGATACTATTTATGTGTATTATGGAGCTATCCCCGCATTTAATTATTACGAAAAAATAGGCGAAATCCCTTTTAAAAATCCAATTGTTTTTGGTCATGCATATAGAGGTTCAAATCAAAAATATATAGATGAGATACAGAATAATAAGGGTAAATTATGGATACTTTTTTCACATTTATATGATGACGAAAGTAAGTACATAATTACTTCACTCAACTCTAGCCATAAAGAAGTACTTAGTTATAAAACAGAGGGCTCGGAGGTTTATTTATATGAGCCTTTACACAAATAAAATTATAATTTAACGCATTGCCCAGCATCCAACCCCGGATGTACCATTGGTGCATAAGTACTGTCTGCATGCCATTTAGCAACTTCATTTGCCCATTTAGGATAAGCCTCAGTATATACACTTCTCATGCCACCTCTATAATAAACAGAATTTACAGCTAAACAAAAAATTAAAACAAATGAAGTAATGTATTTTAATTTAACGTTTAAAACATCCGTTTTAAGAGACTCGGATATAATTATTATCACAAATATACATGATGGTATATAAGCGTATCTTGGAGAGCCTTCCATATTTAAAGAACCAAGTGTCGAAAAAGTCCCTACTATCAGTAAGCTTGCTAATGAAATAAAATAGTCTGTATTATTTTTTAATTTGATTAACAAATAAAAAAATAAAAGCGCCATTAATAACCCAAAAATTGGATCAAAATAAACCATAATTGGATATAAATGAGCAATTGATGCATGTGGAAGCATTGAAAAATTATCTATAAAATAGTGGTAAATAGTTTTTATAAAGTTATGATTAGAAAGCCTGTGATAGGTGTTATTAAAGAATATAGAATATGTAATAACACTCATCTGAATAATAGCGCAAATACTCAATAGACCTGCTTGTATATATTTTTCTTTATTTTTTTCGCGATATGCTTTTAGTAAAAATGCGGGAGTAAAAAGTACAGAAGCCGGACCTGTTAAGCCTCCAATTATCAAAAGTACTCTAAAAAAATACTGCTGAAACTTTGATAACTCATTAATTGAAATTATCATTATTAAAAAAGTAGTTAGACCAAATATAAAATGGGAATTTGTTGTATTAAGCCATAACTCAGGCGCTGCTACCACAATAATAGCTAAAACACAAAGCATTTTTTTCATTGGATTATCCCAAAATTTATGGTTAGTAAAACTTATAATATAAACAGGGGTTAATTGCATTAAAAATCCCATGTAGGTAGAAACCATTGCCGCATTTTCAATCGAAAATATTTTGGCTTGCAAGGCACTCACTATACTATTAAATAAAGTAAGATACCCAACATGCGGTGTAGTAAAAATTTCATATAAAGAATGATGTAAAGCAAACTGGTAAAAAATACACCCTTCTTCAGCCCACAAACGCGGATACGAAAGTAAGGCTGGCTCTCTAACAGCAATAAGTAGTATACTACATAAAATTAAAACAATACGAAAACGTATATCATCTTTTAGCTTAGCGTTTATCTCGTTCAGTAATTTCATAGTTTAGAATAGCGTGTAAAGCTCAAATATATATAATTATTTTTTGCGTATATTCAGTTTATGCATTAAATCCTAATACAACATTGTTTGTAAAGTTCTAACTTCGTAGAATAAAAATTTAATTAAAACAATGAAGCAATTACCAAAAGTCATTTTTTGCTGGAGTGGAGGGAAAGATTCTGCTTATTGCCTTCACAAGGTTTTAAGCGAAAAATTAGTTGACGTAAAATATTTACTTACTACCATAAATGATGAATTCAAACGTATTTCTATGCACGGGATTCAAGAAGCCTTATTAGACAAACAGGTTGAAGCTATTGGCATTCCACTTATAAAAATGCGAGTGCATGAAGGAACTAATAATGAATATGAAAAACAAATGGAAGCTGTTTTATTGAAAGCTAAAGCAGAAGGAATTAATCAAGTAGTTTTTGGAGATATTTTTTTAGAAGATTTAAGAGCTTATCGCGAAAATAACTTAGCAAAAATCGGTATGAAAGCCGTTTTTCCTTTATGGAAAATAGATACAACGTTTCTTATCAATGATTTTATAAAACAAGGTTTTAAATCGATTACCTGTTGCATTAATGATGGTTATCTTACTGAAGATTGGGTTGGTAAGGAAATAGATAAGCAATTTATTGAAAAACTACCCGATAATGTTGACCCTTGCGGTGAAAATGGAGAATATCATTCATTTTGTTATGATGGACCTATTTTTAAAAACAAAATAGCCTTTACTGGTGGAGAGAAGGTTTACAAAGCACTTCAAATAAAAACAGATGATAAGTGTACTTTATCATCTAATATTATTACAAAAGGCTTTTGGTTTTATGATTTAATACCAAATTAAAACACATGCGTAAAAACTATATCATATTATTATTTGCTTTATGCTTTATACGCGTTCACGCACAAGACAGTTTATATGCTCGTAAAGTAATAAGCACATTATGCTCTAAACAATTTGCCGGAAGAGGCTATATTAAAAACGGTTTAGATATATCTGCAAAATATATTGTTAGCGAACTCAAAAAATGTAAAGCCCAACCACTTTTTAATACAGGATACTATCAATGGTTTGATTTTAATGTAAACACTTTTCCAGGAAAGATGAATCTAACCGTAAATAGTAAAATTTTAAAGCCCGGTGTTGATTTTATTATTAGCCCGGAAAGTGTTGGTTTAAAAGGGAAATTTAATGTAGAAAAAAAAGATAGTGTTACCTATATGGGTAACTCGGAAACCCCAATTGTATTAAGTTTAAAAAGAAAATTAACATTTAGTGTTTCAACCGAATGCGCAAACTATTGTGATGTAGAACTGTTGAACAACAACACCTTTAATGATATAAAAACTGTAGAAGTAAGTATCGAAAATAAACTACTAAATAAATATATCTGCAAAAACATTTGCGCTTACATAAACGGAAAAGATGAAAAAAATGATACGGTAGTTATGCTAACAGCTCACTATGACCATTTGGGAATGATGGGAAGCAAAACCTATTTTCCGGGCGCTAATGATAATGCCAGTGGGGTTAGCATGCTGCTTAACTTGGTAAAATATTACGCCCAACATCCACCAAAATACAAAACCATATTCGTGTTTTTTGCCGGTGAAGAAGCCGGTTTATTAGGTTCAAAATATTTTACCGAACATCCGGTATTCGAGTTAAGCAAAATAAAATTTTTAATAAACCTTGACTTGCTTGGCACAGGAGATGAAGGCATTACCGTAGTAAACGCTACCGAGTTTAAAACTCAGTTTGAAACATTAAAAAAAATAAATACAGAAAAAAACTACTTGACCTTAGTAAAGCCCCGCGGCAAAGCCCATAATAGTGATCATTATTGGTTTACAGAAAAAGGTGTGCCTTCTTTTTTTATATACACTATGGGTGGTATAAAAGCCTATCATGATGTATATGATATACCAAAAACACTTCCATTAACGAAGTATAATTCAGTGTTTAAATTGCTTGTAGATTTTATATCGACTATTTAAAATGAAAGGAGCCCCACATTACTGCGAGGCTCCTTTGCTTTAAAATATAGTATAATGATTAATGCGTAATCATTACTTTTCCTGTATTAGATTTACCTGAAGCACTTGTTGCTTTATACATATAAGCTCCAGTAGCTAAATCGCTAACATCAAAACTTACTTTGTGTAATGAGTTTGAAGGGGCTGTTGTACTCATGGTTTTAACTGTTTGCCCTAATGTATTAACTAACGACACCGTATAATTTTCTGTCTCGCTTGAATTAAACACAAAGTTTAATGCATTTGTTGCAGGGTTTGGGTACACAGCAAAATTTTGGATGCCAACTTTATTAATTCCCAAAGGAATAGGCACGCCATTATAACGTATATAGGCTGTATCTGCACTTGTTTGTAAATCACTTAAGCTATCCCCTGCTATAAGAGCAATTGCTATCTTCACAGAGTCATTGGCGGCAAGGGTAAACGGACCAGAACTCATTACATTACAAACATCATTACCCGTAGCTGTAGAATCTCCTGCTTGTGTACGCATAGTTGATAAGGTTGTATATTTATCCGCTTTTCTAAATCCGGCGGATGATGCTATATTAACACCTCCAGCACCTGCACCTACATTGTCTATTGCGTAAAAATTAGGGGGGGTACTTGTTAGTAATTGCATACCGGCATATAAATGACTAGTAGCAGGCGTTGCCCAAGTGTAGCCTAATTTTCTGGCAGCATCATAATCAGACCTATTTGTACTGGCAGTAGATGCATCTACATCCCAATCAGCAAAAATACCAGCGTATAAATTACTTAAAGTAGATGCGCCTTTGTTATGTATAATATACTCTACAATGATAAATTTACTACTACCCGGCGTTGACCAAGCATAAGCATTATGACGAACAAGTACGTTTTGTACAGGAGATGCATCTGCATCATTAAACTCTCCATTTACATCAAACTCTGATACTAAAGAAGGTACAACCTTATGAGCTGTAATTACTGTGACAAAATCTGTATCAGATGCTCCCGTTGTACTTGTTCCGCGTATACAGTCAGAAACTGCAGTTGATGAAGTTCCAACCATAAAACCACCTTCATAAAGTAAATTATCTCCGTTGTATGAAAATCCTAAACCACCAGCTTCTCCATCTTTACTCCAACCAATTTTTCCACGACTTGTGATAGTAGTGAAAACCTGATTAATAGTAATATTTACATAATCCGGATTTAATAAAACTGAGAAAAAGTAACTTTGCGTATAAGCGCCATCTGTAATTTTTACTTGAAACACTACCGTTGTATTAAGTGGTGCACTTGCTACTTTAAATTTAAAAGGTGTAGCTACATTACTTTTAGATGTATTAGAATTCATTACTCCTAAAGCATAAGAAGAGCTTACCCCAGTAACATACGCTCCACCGGTAACTGCTGTTATAGAAGCTGTTGCAGCACTTGATGTTGCATTTAAATAGTTAATAAAACTACCGCCAATAAATAAAGTATCACCTTGCGTAAACACTAAATCGTTATGGTCGGTTATACTATCGTTTGTAAAAACAACTGACTCGCTTTGTGCAGCAACTGTAGAAGTAACAGCGGTAAATAAATTTAAACGACCACTGCCTAATTTATTTGCATATGTAGCTGGATTTGATCCATAGTTGTTATCTGTAGTAACAATTAAGCGCTGACCTGCTTGCATGCCAGTATACGTTGGATATTTAGACAACACTAAAGCAACACCGCCTGATGTAATAGGAGATGCCATAGAGGTTCCTTGCAAAAAAGCATAAGTTGGTGTTGTAGAACTTGTTGCAGAATAAATAGTGTTATATATCCCCTGAGATAGAGTACCTGAGGCAGCGCAAGGCCCACCCGGTGTACATAAATCAACCGTATAATTCCAATTAGAGAAAGATGCTTTTGCATCGCTATACCCATTTGTTGCTGCAACAGATAACACATAATTGTATCCGGCAGGATATGATATTTCATCTAAAGCATCATTACCGGCCGCTGCAACTACAATACAATTATAGTTTATGGTAGCCGCAGTAATAATAGATTGCTCGTAACTGCTTCCGCCTGTACCACCCCAAGAACAGTTAATTACTTTTGCACCATGTGCAGCTGCATATTGTATGCCTTCGTAACCTGTAATAATATACCCTTCTCCACCTGAACCGCGTGTATCATTATCGGCAGCGCATTTAACAGGTAAAAGTTTACAATTAAAACCAACACCCGCTACACCAATGCCATTGTTAGTAACAGCCGATGCACAACCTGATACGTGAGAACCATGTTCGTTATTAGTTCCCATAATTTGTGGGCTACTATCTCCTACTATGTTATTATAATCAGCTCCTGCTAAATCCCAACCTGTATAATTATCAATGTAGCCATCATGGTCATCATCTATGCCATTATTAGGAATTTCACCATAGTTATGTTTAAAGTTTGCAGCTAAATCGGGGTGAACTAAATCTGTTCCTGAATCAACAATGCCAATAACTACATTGGTATCACCTTGTGTACCGCCGGCAGTTAAATCCCAAGCATTATAAGCCTTAATACGGTTTAAGTACGGGTACTGTTTAGTAGTTGATGCATTAGCATTAGGGTCGTTAGGGAAAATAGCCCAAGTGCGGCGTATATAACGAGGATCTGCATAATCAAATAAACCGGTAGAAAGCATTAAGTTGATAGCCTTTTCTAATGAAATATCTTTATTACTAAACTTAATTTCATAAGTCAATGATAAATCAGCATAAGCCTGTCCTAATTTGTTAACTTTCTCTTTAGGAGCTTTTTCCATAGGGAATAATTTAGCTAATGAGCTTACACCTAAATAATTTAAAATAGGGGTTAGTTTTACGTCATTAATATAGCTTACCGAACAATTATTTCGGTACTGTTCTTTTACTTTAAAAATTATATGCCCACCGGTATAGTTAACTCCTTCTTTAAAAGAAGGGTCTAATCTAAACATAGTTGTTGGTCGTGAGCCATGAGGTGCTTTACCATTATCTGCTTGAACATCAAATCCTACAAGCAAGCTAAGTGATAAACCAAAAGATGTAATTATTTTTTTCATCTGTTTAATTGTTTGTTTTTTTAATTGAGGCTAAAATTAATGCTGCTAATTAAGTGATTTATTTTTAGCATTCTAAATTTTATTAAAAATAAGATATCTTTTTGGTTTTATCAAGGATGGGCGGTATTTTTTAACAAAAAACCAGGCTTTGATTAGTTAAATTTCGTGGTAAGAAGGCAGTTCTTGTAAAAAGGTTACTTTTTCACCTTCCAATTTCATTACTACATGGTTTAAACCGTTTGTAAGCATACAATATGGTGCTTGCAAAGTTATTTGATACCGAGTCAATTGGCTAATTTCATTTTGTTTTAAGATTACATCTGCTGCCTTGCATTCTATCAATAATAAAGGTTTCAAGTTTTTATCACGTACTAAAATATCTACCCGTTTGTTTGTATTGAAAAGTGATATTTGCTTTTCTATTTCAATTAACCCTGTTGGGAATTTTTTTTCTTCTGCCAAAAAATGAATAACATGCTGCCTAACCCACTCTTCAGGAGTTAGTAAAATATACCTTTTGCGGATAACATCAAAAACTTGTGTCTGAGTTTTTTCTTCTCGTAACCTTAGCTTAACTGCCGGAAAGTTTAATGGACTAAACAATTTTGTATCTTTGGGTGCAAAGTAAATATTTTAATATACAATTTATGAAATCAAAAGAAGAAATAGTTAATAATTGGTTACCGCGTTATACAGGTGTTCCGTTAGATGAATTTGGACAATACATTATACTTGTAAACTTTAGCAGTTATGTTTACATGTTTGCCGAAAATAATGAAGTTGAAGTTAAGGGCACTAACCACCCAATGATGA
>Ga0210401_10004821_pt1 | contig 13990 bp, 9 predicted proteins | sample IncBWH32MmetaG_FD_150866 | JGI IMG/M metagenome (GOLD analysis project Ga0210401, IMG submission 150866) | Forest soil microbial communities from Barre Woods Harvard Forest LTER site, Petersham, Massachusetts, United States - Inc-BW-H-32-M | ecosystem: Environmental > Terrestrial > Soil >... | reverse complement strand
AATCGCCACTTGCGCTACTCCAGGCAGCGGTTTGCCGCCTTGATCAAAGGAAGCCGTGTCGCCTACCACAAAAATCTCAGATTGCCCTGGCACAGAGAGGTCACTCTCGACGCGCACTCGCCCGGCTCGGTCCGTCTGCGTCTGTAGCCAATGTCCGGCCGGTGATGGCGCCACGCCCGCGGTCCAGATCACTGTCTTGCTTGCAATGCGCTCGCCGCCAACCACGATTCCGCCGGCATCGATTTGGTCGACGCTCTGTCCCAGGCGGACCTCCACACCCAATCGTTTGAGACGTTCGTTAGCTGCCTTCGAAAGGTCCTCCGAGAAGGATGGAAGAACCCGTGGCGCCATATCCACGAGCACAATACGGGCGGATGCCGGATCGATGCGGCGAAACTCCGATTTGAGCATGCCCCGAACAAGCACTGCCAAAGCGCCGGCCATCTCTGTCCCAGTGGGACCTGCTCCGACGAGAATGAACGTCATCAGATCGCGGTGCCTCCTCGGATCTTCTTCCGCCTCGGCTTGCTCCAATGTTTGGAGGAACTTGTTTCGGACGGCCACAGCATCGGCGAGGGTTTTCAATCCTGGCGCATATTGCGCAAACTCGTTGTGGCCGAAGTAGCTGTGACTCACGCCTGTTGCAAGAATCAGATAGTTGTACGAGACCGGAACATTCTGGCGGTCAGCGTTGCTTACGAAGACGCACTTGCGAGCCTTGTCCACGCCCGTGACTTCGCCCAAGACCACCGTCGTATCCTTCTGTTTGCGAAGAATTCCGCGGATGGCCGTGCCAATCTGACCCGGCGTGAGCACCGAGGTTGCCACTTGATAAAGCAGCGGCTGAAATAGATGGTGATTCAGCCGATCGATCAGGATTATTTTCGCTGGTGTGCTCCTCAGCGCTTTGGCGGCGGCCAATCCCGCAAAGCCCCCACCCACGATGATGATCCTAGGCTGAGACATGATTACCTCGATTCAGCTTCGCAACGGAGACATGAAGTGAATGCCAGGACCGCCACTACTTCTGATTTACGGGCTGCCATTTTTCTCTTCCTTCGGCCGTGTTCTCGACACTAGGCCGTTCTGCGCACTTGAGATGTTAAACGGGGTAAGACAAAGAAAAACCAGACTTGCTAACACGACAATCAAGATGTCCTCGACCATATCTCCACATCTCTTTTCAAGCTCTGAGCAGATGCTCACGACGCAAGTCGATTGAACTCCGATCGATAAAGTGACTTCCGCTTTGCGGCCCTTGAATTACGCCCGGCCTGCCGGCACACAAAGTTCAAACGCTATTGCTGCCAGCCTCCTCCCAGTGATTCATACAACTGAACCAGCGCCAGCAATTCGTTCAAGCGCGCCTGCGCGAGGCCAAGTTCAGCCGAAAAAGCATTCGTTTCGTTGGTCAAGACCTCCAGGTAGCCAGTCGCGCCACCCGTGTAGCGCATGCGGGAGAGGCGCGCTGCGTCCTGAGCCGACTGAAACAGAGATTCCTGCTGCACGCGAAATTCGTGCGTTTTACGGTAAGCCACCAATCCGTCAGAGACGCTGCGAAACGCTGCTTGAATTGATTGTTGGTAAAACAGAACCGCCGTTTCCTGACGCGCCTCGGCCAGACGTACGCCAGAACGGAGCCTGCCTGCAGTAAATATCGGCTCGGTCAGTGAAGCGCCAAAGCTCCAGGCACCCGCCGGTCCGCTGAACAAGCCGGTCAGCGCAGAACTCTCCAATCCACCATTGCCATTCAGCGAGATCTCAGGAAAATATGCAGCACGCGCTACGCCGATCTGGGCATTCGCCGCAATCAACTGTGCTTCCGCTTCTCGAATGTCCGGCCGGCGCTCCAGCAGGGATGACGGAAGACCTGGCGGCACTTGAGGAGGTTGTCGTTGCTCGGTGAGCGTCTGGCCTCGCGCAATGTCGCCGGGATTCTGACCGAGCAAAATGCTGAGAAAGTTCTCCAGTTGTTCTATTTGCTGTTCGAGGGCAGGAATCTCCGCGCTTGCCGTAAAAACCAGCTGTTCGGCCTGGCGAACGTCCAGCAGAGAAGTCGCGCCGCCGTTTGCAAGAACTCGCGTCAGCCGCAAAGACTCCTGCCGTGAATCGAGCGTTCGTTTAGAAATCTCGAGCTGCAGGTCGAGGGCGCGTAGTTGGAAGTACGCCGCAGAAACATTGGCCACGAGCGTCGAGACCACTTCCTGGCGGGCCCATTCGCTCGCCAGGAGATTCGCTCGGGCCGCTTCCGTCGCACGGCGGAACTTACCCCAGAAATCAAGTTCCCATGCGGCGGACAAATTTACCTGTCCGGTACTCGATTCAAATGCTGGAAGGAATTTCGATTGCGCACTGCGGAGGTCCGCAATTCCGGCTCCGCCGCTCAGGCTTGGAAACTGGTCAGCGCGCGTGATCCCAACCTGCGCCTGTGCCTCAAGCACACGCGATGCGGCAACACGCAAATCGTAATTCTGCTGCAGAGCAGTGCGAATGAATGCGCGCAGCTGCTCATCCTGGAAGATCTCCCACCACTTTTGGTCGCCAAGAGAGCCAATCTGCGTTTGTGTGGTCTGTTCGGGGATCATTCCCCGATACGAACCCGGCACCTCGACCATAGGCCTCTTGTAGTTCGGACCCAAGGTGCAACCGGAAGCCAGCAAGGCGATGCTCAGCAAGACAAGCCGATGACTCATGCTAATCGCCCCCTGCTGGTGAGCTTTCGGGAGCTGCGAGCAGTTGGCGCTCCCTGTCCGCACCGGACCACTTCTCGACCAAACAGAAGATGGTAGGAATGAAGAAAATACCGATAACGCTCGCAGCCAGCATGCCTCCAATGACGGCCGTACCCATGATCTGGCGGGCCACGGCGCCGGCGCCGGAAGCCGTCCACAGCGGGACCGCCCCCAAAATGAAGGCAAACGAAGTCATCAGGATCGGGCGAAGCCGCAGGCGCGCTCCCTCCAGTGCCGCCTCACGAAGGGGCTTGCCTTGCTCGTATTGCTCTTTCGCAAACTCCACGATCAAGATCGCGTTCTTGGCCGCCAGGCCAATCAACATCACCAGACCGATTTGCGAATACACGTCGCTCTCGATCTGCACCATATAACCGGGCAAAAAAGCCGCGAGAATGTTGCGGCGCAACCACAGAACGAAGAAAGCCCCGAAGACTGCAACGGGAGTACTTAGAAGCACGCTAAAAGGAAGGGACCAGCTTTCATACAAAGCGGCAAGGATTAGAAAAACAAACAAAAGCGAAAAGCCGAAAATGGCGGCTGCCGGAACACCCTCCTGTGCTTTCTTCTCCTGAAACGACATGCCGAGATAGTCGAAGCCCATTTCACGCGGCATCGTTTTATGGAAAACGTCTTCCAGAGCAGCCATGGCCTGCCCAGCACTGTAGCCGGGAGCCGCGGCGCCGTTGATTTGGGCGGCACGATACTCATTGAAACGCATTGTGAATTCCGGGCCGGAGCGGGATTCAAAGCGCGTGAGCGACGCAAGGGGCACCATCCCGCCCTTGTCATTTCGGACATAAAACTGGCCGACATTTTCCGCTTTGGCTCGATAGTCGCCCTCGGCCTCGACATACACCTGCCATTGCCGCCCAAACCTGTTGAAATAGTTGATGAACAATCCTCCCATGAACGCCTGCAGCGTTTGGTACACGTCTTTGACGGCAACGCCCTGCTTTATGACTTTCTCGCGGTCGACGTCCGCGTAGAGCTGCGGCACGCTGGACAGCGAGGTTGTGCTTAGACCGGAGAGTTCCGGGCGCTTGCGGGCTTCCGCGAGAAAGATCGCAAGATTCGACGAAAGAAGCTCCGGGTCTCCGCCGGCACGATCTTCCAAGACAAACGTGAAACCGCCGGAAGTCCCGACGCCTGGAATGGCTGGCGGAGAAAAGGAAAACGCTATGCCTTCGGGAAGCGCCGACAGCTGCTCATTGATGCGTTCTTTAAGGGCCTGAAGTTGTTCGGACCGCGATGTGCGCTCGTCCCAAGGCTTCAACGTCACAAAGAAGAAGGCGTTATAGCTGGTTCGTACGAAGCTGAGGAGGCTGAACCCGACGACACTGGTGGTGTGCTCGACGCCTGGCATATTGGCCAGGACGTCTTCGATTTTCGCGGCGACGGCGTCGGTGCGCTGAAGGGAGGCCGCGGTTGGCAACTGCAGATTGATATACAGGTAACCTTGATCTTCGTCTGGCAGAAAACTGGAGGGCACTTTGTTGCCGATCCAGCCGGCTCCGGCTGCGAACGCCGCCAACAAAATCAATGCAATTGCGACCTTGCGGATGAGAAATCCGCATAGCCGGACATACCCCTCGGTCACGCCGGCAAAGATGCGATTGAACCAGGCGAAAAATACTCTGAGCGGCCCGCCGGTAGAGGTCTTGGGGCGCAGCAACAAAGCGGCCAGCGCCGGGCTCAGCGTCAACGCGTTAAAAGCCGAAAGGAGTACGGAAACGGCGATGGTAACGGCAAATTGCTGGTACAGGCGCCCGGTAATTCCCGGAATGAAGGCTGTTGGCACAAAAACAGCTGCCAGGACTAGTGCGATTCCAATGACCGGGCCGGAAATCTCTTCCATCGCTTTCACCGCCGCGGCTTTTGGTGCGAGACCTTCATCGATATGTCGCTCCACTGCTTCTACCACGACGATGGCATCGTCCACGACGAGACCGATGGCAAGGACCAGTCCGAACAGGGATAGCGTGTTGATCGAGAATCCGAAGAGCGGAAAGAAAACGAATGTTCCGACCAGCGACACGGGAACCGCAAGCAATGGGATCAAAGTCGCTCGCCAGCCCTGGAGGAACACAAAAACGACCACAAGCACTAGAGCAATGGCAATGATGAGCGTGAGGACGATCTCCTTCATACCTTCATTGACGGCCTGTGTGGTGTCCAATGAGATGGCATAGTCGACGTCCTCAGGTAGCCTGGTCTTCAAATCTGACATCAGTTTTCTCACGTCATTGGCCGCTTGCACAGCGTTGGAGCCCGGAAGCTGGTATGCGGCAACGATTGCCGCGTCTTTCCGATCCAACCGGCTCACCATGTTGTAGGTTTGAGCGCCGAGTTCAACGCGTGCGACGTCCTTCACTCGAACCACCGCCCCGCTCGACGATTCTCGGACAATGATGTTCTCGAACTCTTCGGGCGATGTCAGGCGGCCCTGCGCCCGCACGGAATACGTGAACTGCTGTCCCTTGGGAACGGGTTCGCTGCCAACCTGACCGGCTGGATTTACAGCGTTCTGTGCCTCGATGGCGGAGACAATCTCGGGAACCGTGATTGCCAGCTTCGCGAGCTGGTCCGGTTTTACCCACAGCCGCATAGCATATTGGCCTGCGCCGAACACTTGGACACTGCCGATGCCGTACGAACGGTTGATTTGGTCGGCCAGATTGATGTACGCGTAGTTGGCCAAGAAGCGGGCGTCGTAGGTACCCTTGGGTGAATAAAGTGTGATCAGCATCAGGGGAGCGGTCACCGTCTTTTGCACCGTGATGCCATAATTGGTCACGTCGGACGGGAGTTGAGACGCCCCCTGCGTCCGTCGCATTTGCGTGAGGATGAGATCGGTATTGGGATCCGTCTTCACGTCGTAATCCACGATCAGATGCATCAGCCCGTCGGCCGTCGAGTTGAGCGAATACATGTAGTTCATGTTGTCGACGCCGCTCATTTGCTGCTCGATCGGAGTCGCGACGGACTGCTCGATGGTTTGCGCATCGGCGCCCACATAAGTTGCGAGCACCTGAACCTCAGGTGGAACGATATTCGGAAACTGGGCGACGGAAAGCGTGGCGATCGTTACCGCTCCGACGATTACGGTCAGGATAGCGATCACTATCGCCACGATCGGCCGATTGATGAAGAACTTCGACATTGCTTCAATTGCCTTTCGGTGGAGGGCTCTGTTTGATTTTCACCGTTGAGCCGTTTCCAACCTTCTGCAGCCCTTCCACAATCACTTGCTCGCCCGGTTTGACGCCACTTTCGACAATCCACATGGTGTCAACACGGTCGCCGACTTTCACTGCCCGAACACTCACCTTGTCGTCACTGCCGACCACCGCCAGTTGATAGGTTCCCTGCAGTTCGTTCACCGCTTTCTGCGGCACAAGTAGCGCGTTGTGCCTCACTTCAGGCGCGGCCCGCAATCTTCCAAACTGGCCAGGACGGAGTAGGTTTTGGGGATTAGGAAACGAGCAAACAACCTGAATCGTGCCAGTGGTTATGTCCACTTGGCGGTTGGTCAGCAGACCCGTACCTCGATACGAATAAACCGATCCGTCAGCCAGAATCAGGTCAAATGGCGGCCCGCTAGTGGGAGCTGCCTTTTGTGTCTCGGCATTAATTCTCTCGGCGTAGTGGAGGTATTCTTGTTCACTGATCGAGAAATACGCCTTGATTGGGTTAATCTGTGAAACCGAAGTCAGAACCGTCGTAGGATTGACGAGATTCCCGGTCTGCACCTGTGCGATTCCAGCGATTCCGTCAACCGGCGACTTCACGTTGGTGAAATCAAGGTTCAGCTGGGCTTGTTCCACTTGAGCTTCTGCGGCCTTAACCGCCGCTTTCGCCGCCTTATTGGCTTGTACATCGTTGTCCAACTGGCTCTGCGCAATGGCTCGTTCTTTGGCCAGAGGCGTATCCCGGTCGACATCCATTTCGGTCTTGCCGAGTTGTGCCTGAGCTTGTGCGAGCTGGGCATTCGCCTGATCGAGCAGAGCTTGAAACGGACGCGGATCAATTTGAAAAAGAAGCTGGCCCTTGCGGACAAACGAACCTTCTTTGTACGTTTGCTGGATGACGTACCCCGTTACCTGGGCCTGAATCTGCGCATTTACGTAGCCGTCGAGGGTCGCCACCCATTCGCTGAAGATCGGGACGTCTTTCTGAACTACGCTGGCGACTTCCACGTCGGGACTCTGCATGGCGGACACTGCGTTCGGTTTCCCGCAGCCCGCAGCCAAAAGAATGCTTACCGGCAGGAGAGTCAGAATGTGACGTGCCGCAACCCTGAAGGGACTGCCGTGAATAACCGGTGAACAACGATAAGGTGGCGTATCCATGCTAGGTAGACGACCGCCCTGCAACGTTAACCAATTCCGGTGCGTTTTCGTTGCCAGGCCAATCCTTCCTAATGCTGATTCGTGTTGATGGTTGCAATTCCCCTGCCAACCGATTCACCGCTGCAAATCACTTTGAATCTGTGTCGGCAATGCACATTCCAACTCAAGTCGCGACCATAGAAAAACAGTGGCGATGCGCTGACACTTGTCCGCGCGATGATGCGTATCTCAATACGGTAAAGAGGAACAGGAGTAGTTATGGGCCTGATTCACCTAGTGCTTTTCAGACGGGAGAAATATGAAAGAAGGCGGTGGCTCAGTTCGCACGGCAACTTTGTGACGGCACGAGCAGCGCGCGCTGCGCATGGCCCATTCAGGTTTGTTCTAGGAACAATTAATTGGGCTCGCCAACCGAAGAATCGTTATAGGCGATTTGATCCGGAGTGCTCTCATCTGGCGGTCGAGTGATTCCGTGTTTTCTCATCCGGGCGACTAGGGTGGTGCGCTTCATTCCCAATCTTGTGGCCGCGCCATATGGTCCCCCGACTACCCAACCCGTGACTTCCAATGCCTCCAGAATTAAAGTGCGCTCGGACTCTCTCAGAGTCGTCCTCTGAGGAAACACAACAACTGAGGCGGAGCGGGTTGGGCGCAAAGGATTCGGAAGCGAGCCTTCATTTGATAGTATTACCGCGCGTTCGATCGCGTTTTCGAGTTCCCGAATGTTCCCAGGCCACGAATGGGACTTGAAAGCGCTCATGAACTCGTCGGGAATAGCGTCTATGTGCTTCCCCATTCGATGCGAAAAGACTTCAAGATAGTGTTGGACTAGAGGAGTAATGTCTTCGACTCGCTCACGCAGGGGCGGCAGCGTGATCGGAAATACGTTCAGGCGATAGAAAAGATCGCTGCGAAATTGATTACGTTTTACCATTCGTTCGAGGTCCCTGTGAGTTGCCGCGACGATCCGCACATCGACGCGATGGGTCTGTCCACTTCCGAGACGTTCGAATTCTTGTTCCTGCAGAACACGCAACAGCTTGGGTTGCAAGGGGAGTGGTATGTCGCCAACTTCGTCAAGAAAGAGAGTCCCTTTTCGGCCAATTCAAAGCGGCCAATTTTTTTCGCGATGGCACCCGTAAAAGCGCCTCGCTCATGGCCAAAAAGCTCACTCTCGAGCAAGTCGAACGGAATGGCAGCACAGTTCAGTTTGATCAATGGGTGACCGCTGCGGGGACTGGCATTGTGAATCGCGTGAGCGATCAGTTCCTTGCCAGTTCCGGTCTCTCCCTGGATGAGCACTGTAGAATCGGCTGCTGCAACACGCTCTACTTGCTCTAGGACGATTCTAAGAGCGGCACTGTCCCCGATGATCTGCTCGAATCGGCGGGCCTGTCGATCTTGATCAGCGAGTGTCATCGATTTGAGTCCCTGAGCTCAAGCGCCTTCGCGTGAGCCTCGACGGCGGCATGAATTGTCTCCACTAGGACCGCGTTGTCGAAGGGTTTCGTCAAAAACTCCACTGCCCCGTCACGCATAGCTTGGATCCGCATTTTGGCGTCGCCATGAGCTGTGATGAAGATAATTGGTATGCGGCACCGGTCCACCTTTAGTCTGGCTTGCAGATCAAGGCCGGACATGCCCGGCATGCGAATGTCCGCGATCAGGCATGCAGCCTTGCGATGGGCGCCGGAGTCAAGGAATTGTTCCGCAGAGCCAAAACAAAGCGTGGTTAGCCCTTCCGATTCGATCAGATCTTGCAGGGCGGTTTGAACCGACGTATCGTCGTCGACGATGGCAATGAATTGTGAGCTTTGCTCGCTGCTCATGGGGACAGCATGGCGCTATCCCTAATCCGGCACAATCAGACCTTAGTCGAGCGAACTACGACTTAGGTGGTAGTCAACTAGAAAGGGAAAGGCACGGGAATAACCGGACCGGCCACGAGGCGGGCGGGTCGATTTAGGAAGAGAATAGTTTGAGCTTTTCGGCCATGCGGACCAGTTCAACTACCGATCCGGCCTGCATCTTCTGCATGACGTGGCCGCGGTGAATTTTTACTGTAGCCTCGCTGGCTCTGATTCCGGAGGCAATCTGCTTGTTGAGAAGTCCGGAGACCACAAGAGTCATGACCTCGCGCTCACGCGCAGTCAAAGTGTGATAACGCTCCTGCAATTCGTCGATCCCAGCCTGTCGTTCCCGGTCAGCGCGGTCGCGCTGCAGGGCCTGCTGAATGGCGTCCAACAGGTCCTGGTCTCTGAAAGGTTTCGTCAAGAATTCCACTGCGCCCGACTTCAATGCTTTGACAGACATGGGAACGTCTCCGTGCGCCGTAACAAAGATGATCGGGATTTGCACGCCGGTCTCGGCCAACCGCCGCTGGAAATCAAGTCCACTCATCTGAGGCAGCCTTACATCCAGAACTAAACAACTCGGGTCGATAGTGCGTTTCCGCTTTAGAAACTCCTCGCCAGTTGCAAAGGATTCGGCGCGAAGGCCGACTGACTCGACGAGATCCTGGATCGCCTGACGCATGCCGCGGTCATCATCAATAATGAACACGGTGGGAACGGCCGCGGATTTCATGCATGGGCCTCGCCATCGATAGGGAGAGTGAAATGAAAGGTCGCGCCCGGTCCTTCATTGGCAGTGGCCCAAACTCGTCCTCCGTGAGACTCCACGATGGAGTGTGTAATAGCCAGGCCCATACCCGTTCCCTCAGGTTTCGTCGTATGGAACGCATCAAAGATCCGTTCGGCATTTTCCGTTGGCAGTCCAACGCCCGTATCGCTGATCGAGACGATTATCTGACCTTCGGGGTTTGGTCGCGCCGTAATCGTCAATTCGCCTCCGGTATCCTGCATAGCCTCGATCGCGTTTAGCATCAGGTTCATGAAAACCTGTTGAACCTGCACGCGGTCAACCAGGATTTTAGGCGTATCTGCGTCGACTGCGGAACGAATCGTTACAGAGTGCCGAGTCGCTTCGGTTCTGAGCAGAGCCGCCATTTCAAGAATGATCGCCTTGATGTCGACCATCTCGCGTTTAGGGGGCACGCCTTTTTTGTAGAAGGACCGCAAACGGTTAATGACATCGGCCGCGCGGTTTCCTTCCCGCTCGCTTCGAGCTGCGGCGGCGCGCGCTCGTTCCAGGTTGGGGGGATCATGCGCGAGCCATCGCAGACACGTGTTGGCGCTTGTGATCGAGGCGGCTATGGGCTGCTTGATTTCGTGCGCCAGCGCGGCGGCCAGTTCGCCCATCATGTTGACCCGGTTGATATGCAACAGATCGGCCTCCAACTGGCGAAGCCTTTCGCGCTCCGCCTCGGCACGCTTCTGTTCGGTTATATCCATTGTGATCCCGAGGTATTCACCGGGTTCACCCGAGGGATTGTGGTGTCCTATGGTACGCAGGAACCTGATCTGGCCGTCGTCGGCACGAACAATACGAAATCCACTGACATCGTAATCCGCTCTTCTGCGGACTGCATTCTCGAGAGTTGCCCGCACGGCCGGCTCGTCTTCCGGGTGAGTGGTGGCCCAAAAACGTTCGAGTGGAACAGGACCTTGGCGTGGATCGAAGCCGTGCAGACGAAGCGTTTCATCCGACAGGTGAAGTATTTGTCCCGTGTCGAGATTCGTGGCCCAACTACCGATATGGGCCAGGCCTTGCGCCTCAGCCAGGTATGCTTGTTCCCGGCACAATTCTCGTGTCAATAGCTCATGCTCGGTGACGTCAATTGTTGTCCCATGAAATACTTTGAACACCCCATCCTCAACAACCGGAACCCCCACGCAGCGAACGTACCGCACCTCACCGTTGGGTCGAACGATCCGCTTGGTTACGTCACAGCCACATCGGTGTTCATGCATCGCAGTGATGGTTTCCGCCATGGAAGCTCGGTCATCGGGGTGGACGGCGGCAAGATACTGCTCAAGCGTAGGGGGCCCTTTCTCCGGGTCAAGGCCGAAAATTTTATATACCTCGTCAGACCAATAGAGACCCAAATCGTCAGACCAGCGGATGCCCAGGTCCTTTGACGCCCAGCTTCCCATATGAGCGAGGCGCTGTCCTTCTCTCAGGTAAAACTGGCTTCGCTGCAGGGCCTCCTCGGCGCGCTTGCGTTCGGTAATATCCATGGTGACACCGACGTACTCGCCTGGTTCACCGGATGCATTGGGACGTCCGATCGCACGCAGGAATCGGATGCTGCCGTCCGTATGATGAATCCGATATCCGTCAAGGTAAAAATCGGTCCCCTCGCGGACTGCTCTTTCAACGGTTGCATTCACGTAGGGTGCGTCTTCCGCATGTAGAGTGGCGAAAAAGCGTTCGGCCGATATCGGGCCTTGGCTGGGATCAAAGCCGTACAGACGAGCATTCTCGTCCGATGAATGCAGTGGCATTTGTGTGATGAGGTTGTAACTCCAACTTCCGATGTGGGCCATGCGTTGTGCATCAGTGAAGTATGCCTGCTCCCTTCGCAATTCCTGTGTAAGTAACTCCTGCTCTGTGACGTCAATTGCGGTGCCGTGAAACCCTTTGAAAACGCCATCTTCGACAACCGGAACGCCCACGCAGCGAACGTAGCGCAGTTGCCCATCTGCTCGAACAATGCGCTTCGTTACATCGCAGCCACAGTGTTGCTGAAACATCGTCTCGATCGTTTCAGCCATAGAGGCTCGGTCTTGTGGATGAATGAGGGCCAAATGCTGCTCAAGCGTGGGGGCCCCGTTCCCCGGGTCCAGGCCAAAAATGTGGTACAGCTCGTCAGACCAATAGAGACCTGAATCGTTGAACGCCCAACTCCCCATGTGAGCGAGGCGCTGCCCCTCACGAAGGTAAATCTGCGTTTGCTGCAGCGCCTCGTCTGCCCGCTTCCGGTCAGTGATGTCCTGGGTCGTACCGAACATTTGGGTTCGGCCTTGTGAATCTTTCTTCAAGTCACCCAAGCTATGGACGACGCGTATTTCCCCACCTGGACGAATGAGCCGATGTTCACAGTCAGCCCGCGTCCCAGAACGGATAGCTTCTTCCGCTGTCCGAAATACAATCTCTCGATCATCCGGATGAAACATTTCCCCCACTATCGCTATATCCATGGAGCCCACCTGGGGCGTCAACCCAAAGATGCGGTAGGTTTCTTCCGACCAGATCACCTGATTGGTTTGAAGATCCCATACCCAGTAGCCAAGATGGGCAACACGTTGGGCTTCTTCGAGCCAAGCTTTGCTTTCTTGCAAATCCCGGGATAGGGCATGGTGGACTTCCTCTGCGCGCTTTGTTTCAGTGACGTCTTGAACGGTACCGAACAGCCTGCGAGCCTTTCCGGATGGCTCATTGGCCGGATCTCCCAGCATCGCGCCCCAAAGCTTTGAGGTGATCGCGTGCACGGTGCGGACTTCTCCACTTGGGGTAACAATCCGAAATTCAGCAACGGGGTGCACGCCGGCATCAAGCTCCACGTCCACTCCGCTGTAGAGAGCATCGCTGTCCTCGGGGTGGACCATTTGGCGGACCATTTCTAAATTCATGGGACGTTCTTGCGGCTTGAGTCCAAAGATGCGATAGGTCTCGTCAGACCAGATGACCTCGCCTGTCTCAAGATCCCACTCCCAGTAGCCCACATGTGCGACGCGTTGTGCTTCTTCCAGTCTGGCGTTGCTCTCTTTCAAGTCGCGAGAAAGCGCTTGCCGCTCCTGTTCTGCCAGTTTGCGTTCGGTGATGTCGCTGACTACGCCTATGTACTCGCGATTGCCTGACCGATCCTCTCCGGAGTGGGCAACCACGTGGATATACTTGAGGGCACCGTCCGGGAGGAGGATTCGATACTCGACATCCAGGTCCATGCCGTTCTGCGCTGCGCGGTCCCTGAGCTGTTGCAGCCGATCACGATCGTCGGGGTGAATTCTGTCGAATGCCAGATCGAGCGTAGGATTCGTTTCTCGTGTGAATCCCAGAATTTTGTAGGTTTCTTCGGACCAAATGAGTTCCCCAGTCTGGACCTTCCATCCGAAAGTTCCCGAGTGACTTAGCTTCTGAGCCTCAGCCAAATACTGCCATCGCTTTTGCAATTCTGCCTGCGCCGCCTTCAGGCCCTGATTGGCCTTTTCAAGTTCGTTTGTTCGCTGAGCCCCTCCAGGTTGCAAGGGGCCAGGCGCTTTGTCGGGAAGTTTTCGGGCGCGGCGCCGGTTACTAGACATGCTTCGGACCTCCAAATGGGAGAACCAACCCAATCTTTCCAGTCAAATCTCGAATAAGCACTCGCAAAGTTCAAACCAGGTCCCGCTCACCCCAAATCGAGCTGCAAGTGAATAGCCGTTCCCACCTTAGATGTGCCGGTCGTCCCGTTCACTTCATCGACTCATGTGTCTTGTATGTCAGCCAAAAAACTTCAGCGCGAGATCCGCTGCCAATCGGTGGACACCGACAACTCCTCGTCGCGGGTAAGCACACCTCTCGTTGCATAAGTCCTGATTATGCAGCAGAAAACGGCCAATGTTGTTTTGGAATTACGACTGCATCGTTACATTGAAGAAAGTAGGACCCGGATGTCGTGACATTCCGGTGTACGAGGGCTGCAGGCCGGATGAGCTTGGCGGACTTGGTTTCGAGAAGGATGTCGCGGGGCGGCGTAAAAATTGTCAGGCGCGGGGAAAGGGCGGCCGCTCACGCGCGTCGTAGTGACTGGTTCTGACTGAAATTCTCACACACGGAGAAAACGCGTTGAAAGGAATCATGAAGAACGAGACGATTAAGACACTCACAACGCACTACATTGATGGAGCGTTCATTGAATCCCATGGCCGACAGGTCATGGACATCATCAAACCGACCAACGGGCAAGTGATCGCGCGGGTCACGCTGGGAGATGAGGAAGATACGCGGCGTGCCATCGCAGCGGCC
>Ga0210401_10004820_pt1 | contig 13990 bp, 13 predicted proteins | sample IncBWH32MmetaG_FD_150866 | JGI IMG/M metagenome (GOLD analysis project Ga0210401, IMG submission 150866) | Forest soil microbial communities from Barre Woods Harvard Forest LTER site, Petersham, Massachusetts, United States - Inc-BW-H-32-M | ecosystem: Environmental > Terrestrial > Soil >... | reverse complement strand
ATATGACCACACGAATCTAAACAGCCCTTTGCGCACGACGATGCGATGCTACAACGCCGCAACAGGCGACTGCACCTCAACTGCCGTCAATGAACCGGTCGCACAGCTCGCAGTAACAACTACACTCGGCACTGGCCCGAGCAGCAAGATCGTGACCACCTATACTGCCGTCGGTACTCCCACTGAGGTCGACGAATACGACTATGGCGCCTCCTCTCCCGGCCGCAAGACGATCACGACGTACAACGCTTCTCTGGGAAATAACATTCTCGATCGGCCGGCGAGCGTCATAGTCTATGACTCTTCAGGAAACCCCGCCCGAAAAACCACCTATGCTTATGACGAGACGACGCCAGCCCCGATGACGCTTCCGGGGCACACCACGATCTCGGGATCTCGCGGAAATCCCACGAGCGTGTACCGCTGGATACTGGCTTCGGGCCAATCTCTCCGAACGCAGTACTCCTACGATGACGCAGGACAGGTCGTGAGCATTACCGACCCGAAATCGGCCACTACCAACTATGCCTATGATTCCGCCACGGATGCTTATCGGACGAGTGTTACTCTTCCAAACGTGAACTCCGTGGCGCACGTATCGACTTTTACTTATAATCCCAATTCGGGGCTCGTTGTCACATCCCACGACGAGAACAATCAACTCACGTCTTACGCATACGATTCGATGTTTCGTCAAACGTCTGTTATCTATCCGGATGGGGGCCAGACCACGACCTGCTACACCGATGAAGGTGGCTCCGGATGCGTGCAGTCTGGTCCGCCGTACCAGATCGTTACAACTAGGACCGCTTCTCCTTCACCGAATCAAATCCGCACTACGGTCTTTGACGGCCTCGGCCGCGTTGTACAGACTCAATTGAATTCTGACAATGCTACGGACTACGTCGATACCACTTACGACGCGGTTGGCCGCGTTCATTCCGTTAGCAATCCCCACCGGTCGGGGTCTTCTTCAACCGATGGCACGACCAGCTACATCTACGACGCCCTCGCTCGCGTGTGCGTAGTGGTTCCAAGTGACGGAACAGCCGTATCCGGTAGTGGTTGTCCTGCTTCACGGCCCACCGGCGACATTTTTACAACATACGCCGGAAATATGACTACGGTCACTGACGAGGCAGGCAAGACCCGTAAGAGCCAGACCGACGGGCTCGGTAGAATGACCAACGTCTGGGAGGATCCTTCCGGTCTAAATTATCAAACCGTGTACAGCTACGATGCGCTCGACAATCTGACGTCCGTTGTCGAAAACGGTTCCCGTAATCGCTCGTATGCCTATGACTCGATCGCTCGATTGACGAGCGCAATGAATCCTGAATCCGGCACAATTAGCTATACCTACGACGCCAACGACAATATCGCGACCCGAACCACCCCCGCGCCAAATCAAAACGGCTCCGCAACCGTAACTACAACGTATTCTTACGATGCATTGAATCGCTTGACCGGGAAAGTTTATTCGGACACCACGCCGGTCTATGCAAATGGTACACCCACGACTTTGTGGGGCTACGACCAACCCTCCATTCTGATGTGTGCGACGCAGAGCTTTGCCGTGCCCAATGGAATTGGCCGGTTGAGCTGGTCGGCACCCGTGGATCAGAATGGAATCCCTCTTTCCATGACCGCATATGGCTACGATCCAATGGGCCGCACAGCATTGTTTTATCAATGCCCGCCGTTGTTCAGGAGCAACCACCAGGACGCGCACGTAAGTTATACCTATGACGAAGCGGGAGATTTGCAAACCGCCCTAAACGGTGCGAACGTAACAATCTCGTATTCATACGACGGCGCTGGACGCGCCACTCAAGCTACGAGCAGTCTTCAGGACGCAAACCATCCGGGAACCCTAGTCACTGTTAATCCCTCGCTTGGATACTGGCCCACGGGCTCACTGCACACACTCACGTACGGCAACGGCTTGACCGAAACCTTCGTGTACAATAAGCGGATACAACTCTGCCGAACGAATCTGAACTCATCCGGCACATCGTTAACCGGATGCAGCGACACGGTTCCTTCCGGCAGCGTCCAGGACTTCAGTTACGCTCTGAATCTCGGTACTGCCGACAACGGCAACATGGCGCAGATTACGGCCACAGGTAACCAGACTTTCAATCGCTCCTACAGCTATGATACGGTGAATCGGCTGCAAGCAATGACCGACTCGGTAACTTCGCAACAATGTCGAGGTCTATCGTGGACTTACGATCCCTGGGCCAATCGCACCAGCCAAGTCCCGACTGCTGGCTCTTGTTTTTCGCAGCCAGTAACCACCTTCAGCAGCAAAAACCAGCTTCCCTCTCCGTACCAATATGATGCCGCGGGGAACCTCATCGCCGACGGCAGTCACACCTATACCTTTGACGCCGAGAACCGCATCATCAAAGTGGACGGTGGAGCGACGGCGAGCTACGCATACAACGCGGACGGATTGCGGACGGAGAAAAAAATCGGCACTACGGTGAGGGACTACGTCTACGAGGTCAGCGGAGAGGTGGTCGCGGAGTTTGGCTCGGGGTGTTCGGGAGTGTGCTGGAACGCGGGTTACGTGCATTTTGGTGGGCAAGTAGCGGCGGAATACCGGAATGCCACCACGTATTTCTTTCACAAAGACCATTTAGGATCGACGCGCTTGCTCACCGCCCCCGACAAATCCATTGCAGATTCGATCGACTATCTGCCCTTTGGCGAACAAATCGCAGGTGACACCGGGTCAAGCCACAAATTCACCGGCAAAGAACGCGACACCGAGTCCGGCCTCGACAACTTCGGGGCACGATATGACGCAAGTTCGTTGGGCCGGTTCATGAGTCCTGATCCAGTGACAATGCTTCCGGAGAGGCTGCGCGACCCGCAACAGATCAACCTCTACGCCTATACCCGAAATAATCCGTTGCGGTTTATCGATCCGACAGGCACAACCATCGACGACAGCGCCTGCCTAGCGAACAAAAGCTGCAAGAAGTGGGAGGACAAATACAAGAAGTCGAAAGAGGGGCAAGCACAGTGGAAGAAGCTGGACGATGACAAAAAGCTTCTCGTGAAATTGCAGTGGGACAGCAAGGCCAAGGACTCCGTTACTAGTGACTACAAGTGGGATTCGGGCGGAAAGCTTACCGGAGCCACTGTCACATTGGCTCCACGCACAGGCGACCCTTCGTATCAGATGAGCTCAGAGTCCTATCCCTTCGGTTCTACGATTACGGATTCAAGCGAGCGCCAGGTGTATGTCTTCGGGCACGAACTGGCTCACGTGGAAGATTCCGATACACCGGAAGGCCGGAACTCCATTCAAGAGGTCGAGAAGCTCTTCCCGGATGCCAACGCCCGCTTCAACGCCGAAGGGTCCTCGGGTTACGCCCAAGACAAAGACCTGCAGGCAACCTTCGCGATTATCCGTGCAGACAACAAGAGGAACGAGAATGTGGCTGATCAGCGAGCGAAAGGCATTGTGGAGAGCTATCGCGCTTGCGAGTCCAGCAAAGGCTGCAAATGAAAAGAATATACCTAGCGATCTCTGTTTGTGTCGTACTTGGCCTTTACCAGCTGCAGCTATCAGCGGGTGAAAGGACAACATCTGTGTTCAGGCAGAACGGGCCGACCTCTTATGTGCCAGCGTCAAAGGCCGCCCCCGAACATGTACGCCTGCTGGATCAGCGAAAAAACGACCTCGACCGGCTGCTCGACCTCTACAATTACAGTCGGAAAGCGGGCCTGTGGGATTTTAAGGAGCTGCAGTCTCCGTTGATCAAGAAGGATGCGATTTTCAAGTTCGAAAGTGTCGAGTCTTCGGAGGGCAGTTCCGCTTTCGTTGCGATAGTTCCGCTCGTAGCCGGTGAGATCAGCATTGTTCCGTTGTGGGAGCATGGACTGCGGCCCATGCGCAACGTCGAGTTAGACCCTCACAATATCGCCATCTTCAACGCACTAGTGGCCAGAGAACAGCCGATGCTGAAAACTGATTCGGATCGTTTGAATCTCGCGGCTCTTTACCTGCACTTTTTTGAGGAGCAACCCAAGGTACTGGAAGAAACGAAGTTGGCTGCGATCCTCGGAAAAACCCCGGCGAGAACCAAGAGCTTGCTGCCAAGTGTGAGACTTGGGGCTAATGACGGATTTGACGTTCGGTTGTTCGAGCAGATAGGCGCTGACGGATTCGGAGAGATTCTCTTCTCGTTCGACCGGAACGGGATACTGAGGAGCCTAACGAAGGAAACTCGAACAAAAGCCGAAATGCTCGATATCGAATGATTGATCGTCAGGGGACAACACCGGGCCTTTAAGGGCGAACCTACCAATACGATGCTGTCCGCCTATGCCTACGACGAGCACTCCCGCATGTCTTGTTGGCACGATTTTGATACCCCTCTTCCACAAGTTCACCGGCAAAGAACGAGACGCTGAATCCGGCCTCGACGAATTTGGAGCGAGGTACTACTCCTCCTCCTTAGGACGCTTCACAACCGCCGACTGGGCGGCGAAACCGACTTCCGTCCCGTACGCCGAATTCGGCGACCCCCAGAGTTTGAATCTCTATAGTTACGTTCGAAACAATCCGCTCAACCGAGTCGATGCCGATGGGCATTGCTGGCCATTTTGCGAAGTCGTCTCCTGGGTTGCGACGCATATCGCTCAAGTAGGAATCGGCATATCTTCAACCCGGAGTGAATACAACGAGCCGCGACGCAAGTCTATGACGACGTTACCAAAAAGAAGCCTGACCAGCCAAAGCAGGAGTGATCATGCTTCGGGAGGCGCTACATAACATGAGGACAAACCGAAAGGGAGCAGGCGGTGCGACTGCCGCCAAACTCAAGAAATTGTTGCCTAAATGCCCCGTATGCAATGCAGCATCCGACTCTCACCAGTTTGCACTCATGGGGACAACTGTTATCGGCGACCAAGAGAAGCCGCGCGTTATCAAGTTCTTCGGTCACGTCAAACGACATGAATGGAACGACCTAAACCAGTTCAAGGACTGGCAAAGCCAGCGAGACCACTTGGTCGCTTATGCGATTACTTGCCCGCATGGCGCAGGGATGGTTGTCGTAGTTCGTAGCCCCTTCGAGCTATACGAGGCAGACGAAGTCTTTCTGCAGGAGACCCTCACTTCTGAGGACCTGGCAACAGTCTCGGGGCTGGTGCCGCAGAGTGAATGGCAGGAGCTAGTTCGCCGGATCGGTGTCTACGACGAGTAAGCCAGCGATGTACGTGTCCGGATGCCGCCCGCAGGGGCAAAAACCACCTGAACGTCTTCCCAAACTAAACTTTCGGGGGCATCTTTCTCCTTGGAGGAGCGATGTCTTCGCATGATTCGTTTTCAGTCTCCGGCAGTTCGCCAACTCAGAAAAAGAGAACTGCGATCCCGAAGGCGAACTTCCGCATTGAATTTCGCAGCAGCATTTGTTTGATCGTTCCTCTTTGTGCTTCCGGTCGCGAATGGCTCGACGAACACATTGGCAAGGAGAACGGGTATCAGCCGTATTGGCCGACCGCCATAGTTGAGCCGCGCTATCTAAAGGAAATCATCGTAGGCATTCGGCGCGATGGGTTGGTGGCGCGATGAGCCGCAAGAACGAAGAGCCGCAAGGTTCCAGCAGCGCTACGTTTCGCGAGCCTGACTTCGTCGACGCTGACGGGATCGAGTACACCGACATTCAGGTGATCGTCCAGATGGACGCTCCCACACACGACACCGTCAACCTCGCTGAGACGCTGCAGCGTCCCCTGAAAGGGAACGCCAATGAGTAAGGCCGCGAAACGGAAAGCTTCTCGCCGTGGAGCGAAGCGAGTACAGACCAGGGCGCAGCAAGGCGACGTGGGACAGAATCACCAGGCGAGTACATATAAGAGGTAGGGATGATCTACGATTCGCGCCCTCTCTTCAGTTAAGAGCCCTAGATTCAACAACAAACAGACTTCGCAGGAGTCACCTCCCCTCCCCGAAATAGCAGCCGTAGTACGAGCCTCTGCTGAGAGGGACAGAGGCAAGCCACTCCCGTTCCGTAAAATAGTGCCTGACTACCGGCCTCTACTGAGGGGGACTAGACGCCGATATACAGAGGGTACTCTCGGATGCCCTTGGCGTCGCTTCCGGGAATACCACTTCCTTGCAGGCCTCGATGCCAAGGCTTTTATTATCAGCGAGTTAAAATAGCGCCCCTCTACCCACCCCCTTTGCAGGGTGTATTACACGTCGTCCTAACAAATGCTGCCTTAATGCCCGCATGTAATTAGAGGGACTAGAGGCAGTTTTGAGACAAGCCTACGGATTTTGTCTCAGACCGGGGCCCCTTTTTATTGGGTGCCTCACTGCGGACTTCTACTGAGAGGGTAGAGTCCGTCAATCCTACCTTTGTCACTTTGACCAGTTTGGAAGTAGGCGCTGGTTCACATTTCCCAGCTGTCCCAGCATCCGGGTTTATTTTTGATTCAAATTTGAAGACAGCAGCGCTTCGGTCTGAGATAGGACCACACCACAGCACTGGCAGCATTCAGCAACGGAATGAAAATTCAACGCCGCCATAAAACATAAACCTTTACGAATCTTTACGCGAGCCGGGACGCTGGGTTCCCGATTACAAGGAAAGCCATGAATTGTTATGAACACGCATCAGCCGCAGGCCAAGCGCGGAAAGTTCCAGCAAATCAAGACGGCGGGAAAGACCGCGAGGGGAAATCCATGAGGGATGCATCGATCGCCGGCGTCAGCAACGTAGGTCACGACGTTGGTCAGTCGTGGTTCGTCGTCGACAAGGAAGGACTGCGAAAAACGCTATCTCGGAAGGGCAAAGCTTTCGCAATCTACGAACTGTTACAGAACGCATACGACGAGGCTTCAACTCAGGTTGACGTGACTTTGACGGCGCCTGATAAGCATGGAAATTCCATTTTGACATGCACGGACAACTCACCTCATGGCTATGCGGACCTATCGCATGCCCACACGATGTTCGCCGAGTCGAAGAAAAAGACGGACGAAAAGAAGCGCGGTCGATTCAATGTTGGCGAAAAGCATGTTCTCGCGCTGTGCGACAGCGCATCGATCACGTCAACTTCCGGGCGCACCGTGTTCATGGCGAATGGTAGACGGAAGCACGACCAAACTAAAACCAAAGCGGGCACTAGGTTCGAGGGCGTGATGCCTTTGACGCCGAAGGAATACGACGAGATGACTAAGAAGGTCCATTTGGTCATGACGCCAATTCCTACCACGTTCAACGGCGAACTGTTGAAGATCAGGAAGCTACTTCACGAATTTGAGGCGAAACTTCCTACTGAGGTCGCTGACGAGAATGGTGTGCTTCGTTCGCGTCTGCGCTCGACGAAAGTCCGTCTGTACGATTCCAATCGCCCGATGCTTTACGAAATGGGAATGCCTGTGGTCGATATCGATTGCAAATGGTCAGTCGATATCCAGCAGAAGGTGCCACTCAACATCGAACGCGACAATGTAAGTCCGGCTTATCTCAGGCAGGTACTCGCAGCGATTCTCAATCAGAAGGGTGATGACATTTCGGATGAGGATGCGGCCGCAGCTTGGGTAAGCACGGCGATGGAGTCCAAACAACTCAAGCCGGAAGCGTTAAAGAAGGTTTACCACAAACGCTTCGGCGAGGGCGCTGTGCTGTTCGATGGCGGAGACCTGGGCTCAAATCGTGAAGCAGTGGCGAAAGGGCGAGTTGTAGTTCCTCGTGGCGCTGTCACGGCTCATGTTCGGAAGATTCTGTTCAAAGCCGGGGTGAAGAAAGCCGGCGAGGAATTCTCGACAACAACCTCCTCGCCGGACAACATCATCCCAGACAACAAGCTGACGACGTCGCAACGACGTTTGAAGACTTTCATTGAACAAGTCGCTCCGCTCGTGCTGGACCATCCGCTGAAGAGAGTCCAGTTCGCGCATGACAAGAAGGCGAATCTTCTCGGATGCACTCACTGGTCCCGTAAGGATTACGAGTTCACCGTGAATGTTGGACATCACGACGTCGACGACTGGAAAGCGAACTATGACTTGTTCATCCATGAATTGGCTCACTTCCATGTTCAACGCAACGACCATCTTTTCGAAGGATTCTGGCGTGCTTGCTCGGACATCGGCGCGAAGCTAGCCCAGGTTGCGCTAGAACAGCCCGAATTATTCCCGACACCGGTCAGGCAACTAATCGCCGCATAACCATCAACCGCTGGGGCGCAGAGCGTTATCTGCGCCACGCAGGCGCGTGCGGAGAAATCGCGCTCAATACAAAAGGTCAGTCCCGGTGCCAGACGACTATGTCCATTAATCTCCAAATTCCAATCGGCCCCTGCTTCCTCGACAAGCCTACGAAACCGTTGGCTTTTCACAAACTTCCGTTCAACTTCAACCGCCGGCGGGAGGCGTAAATCCGGCAACACCTGGGAGGACACATGGGAGTACGAAACCGATTTGACGACGCCGCGTATGAAGTCACTTCGAAGTTGCTCGACTCTGATGAGCCACTCATCGCGAAACGAGGAATGGGCATTCACGCGGCCAGAAATCGCCAGCATCGGAAGGAAACGCCAGAGTTTTTTCACTCTATGCCGAAGGTTGCCTGGTTTCTCGGGTGGAAATTCCCGTATTCCATTCGTCCTCTCACCAAATTGAAGATGAAATGCCAATGCGGCCCTTGTACTTTCCCTTGGTATCAAGCCGGGAGAAGAATCCCGGTCAAGGATTGTGAATTCGATCCACCTTGTAGAGCTTGCCGGGACACTATGAAGATGATGGACTGGGCGGTAGTAATCATGGAATGGTTCCGGATGCATAAAACAGATCTTGAAATCGAAACGGACCACCGCTGGAAGCAAGGCACGGTCAACCAAATTGTGCAAAAGATTCGTCGTCAGATCCGAGGCGAGCGCCAAGACGGGCTTCCCCGCACGGGTAATCCACGCGGGCGACCGAAGCGAAAGATCGAGCTTTTGTCTTCATCGAATGAAATGCTAATTTGTTAAGGGGAAAGGCTTTAAGCCCTAAAAAGTGAATTCCTGATAGCCCATAGGCATATTATGGAGGGGGATACACCGATCGAGCCTTCATAGTCGCGCCTCGCAGTACGAAGAGGCCCCTTCGAGTTCTTGCCCACCAGGGGGTCGTGAGTAGGTAGTTCGACACTTCCTTGTTGGACCGTTTACCATCGCTGTTCCACCCCAATGCTTTAAAGATTTTGCCGAGTATTTTCTACCTGGAAATACTCGGCTCTTTTTCACGCTACAAATTCAACGAACAAACAACTTTGTTCCAGGAGCATCACATGGCGACTGCATTGGCGACACATAGTAACGAAGGAAAGATTCAGCGCGGTTTAGGACACCTTGGCTGCGCCGCCCGCAACTTCGTATTAATCGCAAACACGGTCGGCTTGACGCGCTTTATGGAGGGAATGAATGGCGTTCCCGGACGGCACTTTTCGGATACGGCCGCTCAACGCATGCTCGAAATCCTTGGTGAAATGTACCAGCTACAGATCGACTTGGATGCCGTGAATGGCGCTCACATCCCGATCGACTTCAGCAAAGTCGATGCGATTACAACCGCGATGACGATACGCCGCGTAGCGAGGATTGCCGCGGAAGAGCACGACCACACCTTGGATTCGCAGGCTCTTCGAGCAACCACAGTATTAATGGAGCGCAGATGACAAGCGGCGTGATTGATCTGGAGAAACACCGCGTTAGTGAGAGGGAGATCATCGACATCTCGATCGATTTTATGTTCGACGGACGTTCAACCTCCGAATGCCGTGGCTATCTTCTCAGTGAGTATGACCTGGATGCCCGTGATTTGGACCCACTGCTGGAGCGCAGCGCGAAGTGCAGGAGTGCGAAGTGGAGTTCGGCACACGATTGAGGTTCTGAAACTGGAAGGATTTAGCAGACATTTTAAAAGTTTCGGCGGCTTACGTCGCCTGAAATTCTCGAACGGCAAAGCTACCCGCCGAGGATTGGCATTTACCCATTAGGGCCGTCCGGCCAGCCGGGTTCCACGCCATTAGCCGATAGCAATCTTATATATTTTAGGGTGAGAAATGAGAGAAGGACGAATCTACACATGGAGTCCGTTGCAATACGGCTACATCATCATCGGGCAGGAAATTTTCTTCCTGCACGGTTCAGAAATACAAAACGCAGGCGAAGCAGTCATCGGAGCGAGGGTCAGCTTCGAGGTTGCTCCTCCGTTGGCGGGAAAGAAATACCCTCGGGCAATCAATGCAGTAATCGGGGGTGCGCTGTGAACGTCAACAACGATTCTATCTTGGCAGCGAAGGAATTCACGGCTCAACCTGTTGTAGAGCCAGGTTTGATTCCATCGGTGAAGCAGGCAATAGACAAGGGATTTCACGTATTTGGTTTGCAACCGAGGGAGAAGAAGCCGCTTGTTGGTTCGAGTGGGTTCAAAGATTCTAGGCCCCCCAGCGACGCTGCTGTGCTGGTGCCCTGGAACCAAGACCCCAGCCGCAATATCGGCATCGACCTCGGCGCGTCTGATTTGTGCGTGCTCGACTTCGATAATCCCGATGGCGTCCCAGCCTGGGTTAACGAGACCAGAACCTACAAGGTACGGACCGCGCGGGGAGTCCACGTATATTTCCGTGGGGCTCGTCCAACCACCGGCTTATTCGTTGATGGCAACAAAGTAGGCGACATCAAATCGATGGGCGGCTACGTATTGGCAGAAGGTAGCGTCCATCCTGATGGCCCCATTTACACGGTTATCGACGATTCCGCCATCATTCCGCTACCAGACATCTCCAGTTTGATGAAGCGTAAAAAGGAGCGCGTTAACGCTAGCGCTGATGGTGAGCGCGAAAAGGAGCGCGTTGACGCGAGCGCTGATGGTGATCCAATCCCGCATGGAAGTCATGACACGGAGCTTTTTAGAATTGCCTGCATGCTCCGTAATGCGGGGATGGGCTACGAGCAAATCAAGAACAATCTGATTGAGCTTTGCGAGAAGCGCTGCGTTGCCTATGGCGACGACTACGTCGACATGTGCGAGAACAAAGCTAGATCGGCGTGCAAATATCCGGTCGGCAAAGCAAGCCCGATTCCGGTGTTCGGTGGAGGAGTCGCAAACCAGACTGCCAACACCGATGTTTCCGGTTGGCGTTCGGAGTTCCGAAACCTCTCCGAGATGGAGCAAGGGCCGATCACGATGGTTATCGACGGGGTGCTCCAAGAGGGGACATGCTTTATCGGTGCGAATCCTGGACACGGTAAGACGCTCGTTGCGCTGGCGCTTGCGAAGGCGATCTGTCTGGGCGAGCCGCTGTTCGGGATTCCTGAGTACACAGTCAACAAGCCAAGGAACGTTATCTACCTGATCCCTGAGAGCGGCGACCGGGCGTTCCGTAAGCGCGGCGAGGCATTCAGGCTGCCAGAGGATGATCGGTTCATCGCGCGTACGATTTCATCAGGTGGCCCGTTGGCTCTGTCTGACCCATCGCTGATGGAAGCGGTACGTCAACTAACTCCGGTCGTTATCTTGGACACCGCTTCGAGATTCCTCCAGGCGAACGATGAAAACAGTGCCGCTCAAAATCGAATGCTCGTTAATGATGTGATCGCGTTGCGAGCCGCTGGAGCCATCGCAGTCATCATTCTTCATCATGCTAAGAAGTCCACGACTGAGAAACGTGAAACCATGACCCTGGAGAACATGCTTCGCGGTACTTCAGACTTCGGGGCCATGTGTGACCAAGCTTACGGTCTCAGGGTGGATGAGCATCTCCATAACCGGGGCGCCGGTCCGATGGAGATCGAACTCGTAAATCTCAAGGATCGCGAGCGGTTGGGCGGATTGACTTCGGTTCGACTGGCGGCGTCGTACAAGAGGCCGGGGGCTATCTACCCGACATCGCATATAGACGAGACTGGGAACTTCCGTCCTGTCGACTTCAAGGAGACCAAGGACCGAGATCGGGAGACATTGATACAGCTTGTGAAGAGCGAGCCTATGATGTCCGTTCCTGAGTTATGCGAGGCGACTAACCTTAAGCCTTTCACGGTTAAGGAGACGTTGAAGAAAACCGGCTGGCACGTCGCTAAGGGTGGCTCCGATGGGCATTCACCGTGGCACCAAGATGCCGGCAAACCGTGTCCCTTCGTGGCCAAGAAGACTCCCAGGGTCGTCGATCTTAACGCGCCGGCAGAGCTTAAGCGGGCCGCGTAAATTGAACCAAAACAAACACCAGCGACCGACCGATAGAGGTAGCCCCCCTTTATAAGGGGGGGCACTACCTCGATCGTCGCTCAGTGGGTCTACTTTTATTTCCACCTGGATCGACTTCGATCGGTACCTCGATCGGTTATCTGTAAGATACCAAGGCACTTATGGAGTAATCGAAGAATGACTTCGATCGACCTCGATCGGTACCTCGATCGCTCTGCATGTATCGACCGAAAATCGGACTTCGATCGGTACCTCGATCGCTTTTGGACAGGCGAAACCCGGCGCGTTCCTTAGAAAACGATCCGTCAAATTTTTACCGAGTTTTGTGGTCACAGAGTAGTAATTTCGACATGATCGACTCGGAGCCGGAAATTTGAGCGTCCCTGAGGGCGTTTCCGTGCGATGGTTGGCAGGTTTAGAAGCCGCTGGCGTCTATTGTGGATGATAGAGTTCACGAGCGATGAGATTCAGGGACATTGCCAGAAACATGGCGAGCGAGTCTGCTATCGGATGCCTAACACACTTCCTGATGGCGGTCGCGGGAATTGCTTTGCTCGGAGGGGCCGCTAGTCATCGCGGCTGGTCAGACCGGATTCTCTTTATTCTGGTCGCGCTGCTGTTATTTGCTGGCGCTGTGCTTCTCCCTGTGAAGCTACGGAAATAGCTATCGCGTCAGAAACGGGTCGTTTTTACCCTGAAAAGTAATGTTGCGTATTCCAGCCTGAAAACAACTATGGCGCTCTCAACACCTTGGGAGGGTAGAAAGCGCCTGAATGCAACAATACCCCTATTTTGTACCAACTTCTCAGTGATGTCGAATGTCCCAGACGCCGTCCAATATCGCGGCTAGGCCGAAAAGGAACAGCACCAGCCGAATGATCCACCTTGGCTCTATCGGCGGACCGTACTTGGCCAATCCGGGTCCGTGCGAGCGATAGAACGTGGCTTTTGGCAGGAATGACAGCCCGATTATGAAAACTCCGAGAAGAATGGCGAACATGTTGTTAAAAGACCTGACTGAACGCCTTGGCCGAGGCCGCCGAAGCGTCAGCGTCACTGGGGTTGACGTAGGCGAGGGTGGAATCGAACGATCGGTGTCCGAGGTGCTGACGGATCAAGAAGGCATTAGCACCCTGTTGGACCATCAGCATCGCCGCTGTGTGCTTTAAGACGTGTGGATGTTGGAGCGTCTCGCCGAGCCCAGATTTCCTAGCGATGGCCTTAAACAGCTTGTACACCGTAACACGGTTCAACTGGGTCGATTTCTGGGAGTTGAATACGAAATTGTCGGCATCGGGCTCCCGAACGGCTAACCATGCTTTCAGTGTAGCTTTCTCATCAAAGAGCGAATTGCCCTTCACTTTCAGCAAGTTCTGAGTCGATGCTAGCGAACCCTTCAGCCGAGCGATGTGAACTTGCTCGTTGTTGAAGTTGATGTCTGTAAGCCGCAGATTCGCGATCTCTTGCGCCCTTGCGCCGTGAGCCACGGCAAAGAGGAACATAGCGTGTTCGCGTGGCCCGTATTCCTTCGCAGTCCGCAGAAAGCGCTCAAGTTGCTCGCTGGACATGTACGAGATGCGAGCGCGTACCTGTCTGGCTCGCCGCTTGGGCATGCTGACAACATTCTTGACAATCGATGGGGTCATCGCGATCTCCATGATAGGAACGATAGTATAGTAATGTTGCATTAGCAATGGTACGTCGGTACCGTTTTGTCCGATTGGACCCATCAGCAGTTCGAAGTTGCTTTTCAATACCCCCGCCAGTGCC
>Ga0210401_10004819_pt1 | contig 13990 bp, 14 predicted proteins | sample IncBWH32MmetaG_FD_150866 | JGI IMG/M metagenome (GOLD analysis project Ga0210401, IMG submission 150866) | Forest soil microbial communities from Barre Woods Harvard Forest LTER site, Petersham, Massachusetts, United States - Inc-BW-H-32-M | ecosystem: Environmental > Terrestrial > Soil >... | reverse complement strand
GACTTCATATCGAAAACGCCCGGCCCGTACAAATGTCCATCGGCTACCCGCCACTGCATGGTCGCGAGCGTGCCCATGGGATAAACCGTGTCCATGTGTCCCAGCAGCATCACCGGTTTCCCCCCGCGGGCGCCGGCGAAATCTACTTGCAAGTGATCGCCAAAGTTCGGCACCCGGTGAAACTTGGCATGTCCGCCGAGCCCCTCAAACCTGCCAGCGAGCAGTGCTCCCAATCGGTCCACGGCCTCCTTGTTATCGCTGGGCGACTCGGTCTCCACCAGTTGGCGGATGGTCTGAATCATCTGATCCTTACGCTCTTCGAAGTACGCCAACCGGTTCGAGATTTCGCTTGAGGGAACGGCTTCACTCGGCTTAGCTTTCAGAACCTTTTTTTTGGGGGCTTTCCTGGGCATGCAATCCTTTTCTGGAAGGGTTTAACAACGCGCGGTACAGTATAATCTTCGCTCTCCACCTTTCGCTCTTGGCATTGACGAAAAGACGAGAAACAGAATGACCGATACCGCTCAACCCGCGACCGAAGCTCCCGCATCGGCCAAGACTACGTTGGATGTGATTGACATCCAGCGCATCCTCCCACACCGTTTTCCTTTCCTGCTGATTGACCGCGTGCTTGAGCTCACGCGCCGCCAGCGGATTGTCGCCATCAAGAACGTCACCATCAACGAGCCGTTCTTTGCCGGACACTTTCCCGGCCTCCCCGTGATGCCAGGCGTCCTGATCGTCGAAGCCATGGCCCAGGCCGGCGGCGTGCTGCTGTTCACCGAAGTGGAAGACCGCGAGACCAAGCTGGTATTGTTCACCGGAATCGAGCGGGCCCGGTTTCGTCGCCCCGTGGTTCCAGGCGATCAACTTCGCGTCGAGGTCGTGGTGAAGGTATGGCGCGGCAACGCCGGGCGTATGCAAGGGACCGCTTACGTCGGCGACACTCTCGCCGCCGAAGCTCTTGTGACTTGCAGGCTAGTCGATAGGTTGCGCGCTGAAAGATGAAAGCCCATCCCACAGCCATCGTCAATCCCGGCGCCAAAGTTCACTCCAGTTGCGAGATCGGTCCTTATTGCGTGATCGGACCCGAGGTTGAACTGGGAGAAGGTTGCCATCTGATCTCGCACGTAGCCATTGAAGGGCCCACGAAAATTGGCGCCAGCAACACCTTCTTTCCATTCTGCTCGATCGGCTTGGCGCCGCAGGATCTGACCTACGCCGGCGAACCGACGCGCCTCGAAATTGGCGACCACAATACGATTCGCGAGTTTGTGACCATCAATCGCGGCACGGTGAAGGGCGGCGGCGTGACTCGCGTGGGCAGCCACATCCTGATCATGGCTTACACTCACATTGCTCATGATTGCGAAATCGGAGACCACGTCATCCTGGCCAACGCAGCGACTCTCGGCGGCCACGTCACGGTCGGCGAGTGGGCCCAGGTAGGCGCACTCTGCCCCGTGCATCACTTCGTTCGCATCGGCGCGCACTCTTTTGTCGGCGGCGGGACGACCATCACCCGCGACGTTCTTCCATTCTCCAAGACTTCCGCCGCCCGCGATGTGCAAGCCTACGGACTGAATGCGGTCGGCCTCGAGCGCCGCGGTTTCACCAAGGAGCGGATCCGCAAAATTCATCACGCCTACAAAGTCCTGTTAGCGTCGAAGCTCAACACCTCGCAGGCCCTGGAAAAACTAAAGTCAGAGCCAGACAGCGGACCAGATGTGGAAGCGCTTATCAACTTCATCGAACAATCAGAACGTGGAGTGATTAAGTAGCGCCCAACCGTAGGCACTCGGACGGCTGAACCTACCTCCTCATCCTCCCAATCACATACATCAAGATGGAAAGCACAACGCTGACCACGATCGAAGTCGCGAGCGGAAAATAGAAAGTCGTATTCTTCCCGCGATAAACAATATCCCCAGGCAGCCGCCCGATCGGAAGGCCGGTCCGTCCCAGCAGAATCAGCCCTAGCCCGACTACAACAATAATCCCGCCCAGCAGCACCAGTATCTTGCCCAAGTCGGTCACCCAAAAAGTCTAAATCATGCCTCGCATCCGGATGAATCTCTACCCGCGGACAGTGCTAGAATCGGCTCTCATGAAAAGCCGCCTGCTATTTCCCGCACTCCTACTCGCCGCCATAGCACTGGCAGCACAAAACACTTCCGAGGTCGAGATCACCGCCGAGCCACGTCATCACCTGGCGATCGAAAACGCATCCGTGCGCGTCTTCCAGGTCGAGGTCGCGCCGCACGATGCCACGCTCCTCCACATCCATCACCACGATTACGTCTACGTAACGCTCGGCGCCGCCGACCTCTCGAATGAAGTCAAAGGCAAGCCGCCGGTCGAAGTGAAATTGCAAGATGGCGAAACCCGATTTTCTCCCGGCAACTTCGCCCACATCGCCCGCAATCTTTCCGACCAGCCATTCCGCAACGTCACCATCGAAATCATGCAGGACGAAGCCGCCCACAAAACTCCTCCCCCTGCCTGGGACGAAGACCGCGGCCTCCACGTCTTCACCGGAGGCACGCAGCACATCATGTTCGTGCAAGACGGCGTCCGCGTATCCGAGATTGACCTGCAACCCGGCGCGACCATCCCCAGCCATCACCACACCGGCCCGCATCTCGTGGTAGCGGTCACCGATCTCGAAATCCGCAGCGACGTCGAAGGCCAGGGCCCCATGCCCGGACACCTCAAGTCCGGCGACGTGAAGTGGCTCCCCGGCGGCTACACCCACACCCTCACCAACACAGGCAAGCAGGAAGCCAAGTTCGTCACCCTCGAATTTCAGTGAGTGTGGCGTGGGCCCTCGCCCGCATTTCAGGACGGGATTCTGTCGTTCTGCGTGATTCCGGCGAACTCGAGAATGGTACGCAGTGCAAGGGAATCGTATGCATCCAGGCAGTCCGCCAACACCTTCGCTTTCACGTGCAGAACGTAGAAGTAAAGCATATTTAGATAATCAGAAATCGCATGTCGTCGGTCTTCGGAGCGAGGTCAACAACGAGAACATGGTAGCGCCGAACTCGTCGGCGACGTGCGCAGAACCGCCGCCTGGCTCAAAACGTTCGTGACTCGCCTTGCTTTGTACAGACCCAAGCCTGGGGCCATGTCGAAACTATCTGCTTAGCTGCGTCCCCGTCAGTGCCACCAAAATGTAGAACAACAATATGGTGCGGCTTCCATTTCTCTTTGATGAAAGCTCCACCTTTCGCGTCGAGTAGCCACCAGGGCACCATGGCCACATCCGCCTGCCCCGCACGTGTCAGGTCGGCAAAGTTCTGATCTGAGAGCCCTGCGTCTCCTAAATGAAAAAGAACTTGTTGGCAGATCGAGATGCGATAGCCGAGATTTTGGGTCGTGCTGTAGTCACCGTGCTCCAGGGGAAAAGCGTCCACCAGTACGTTGCCTACCTGCAACCGTACGGGCTCTGATTTTTCGGGCCACAACGTCCGTATTTGCTGGCCAAGCGACGATGGCAACATGGCCGTGGCTTGAGGTGTCGAACCGAACACGGTATGGGGATTGTTTGTGAGAAAACGCGTGATTGCGCCGGCGTCCCAGTGGTCGAGATGAAAGTGTGTGGCTAGAGCGAGCGTGAGACCGTCGAAGGGGGGCTTGCCCGTTTCCATTTCCTCCTGCACTTGGGGCGGATGGCGAACGTACTGGTCAAGACTGTCACGAAACAGGGCATCGACAAGTATTTTGTCGCTGCCACACTGAATCATCACGCCTTCGTTCGCCAGGTACGTGATCTTAACCTGGCTTGCACTGAGAGAAACCGAGGCAAAAACTGAGAAGATGATGATGATGGAGCGCATGAGAGCAGTCTGTCGGGGCTTAAGATGAAACCGAAACGCTGGGAATCCGCTCTGAAAGACCCCTACCACACAGGTTACAATAAGACGTGTACGGCTCACTACTATTAACTTAGGCTATAAATCGTGATCAATTCACTGTTGGAACGCAAAATTGAGAAACGGCCGGACGAAGTTTGTCTGCAAGGCCGCATTCTTTTTCTTACCGAAGATCCGGAACTCATCAAGCGGCAGCTCGCCGGCGAGGATCTGCCCTGGGATACAACGAACCCGGCCAACAATCCCAAGCTGCGCGACGATATCTCGACCGACGAAATCACTCCCGCCCACTACTGTTTTTATTTTGATGAGACCCTGGGCGAAATTCCGTATCTCGGCCTCAAGTGCGGCAACGTGTTCCCGATTGGCCGATCTGACGTGAAAAAAGGCGGATTCGTCTGCGCCGTCAGTGGCAAGCGAAGGGGCAAGGGCTCCAGTCGCGAGCAGTCGCCGTATGCCGAGATGTGCGCCGGCATTCGCGTCGTCATCGCGGAGAATATCGAACGCATCTACAAGCAGAATTGCCAGAACCTCGGCCTGCTGACCTCGACCAACTTCTCGCTGATCGGTCAGATTCGCGCGGGCGAAGAGATTCCTCTGAACGAATTCACCGCCGGAGAGGATGAAATCACGCGGCAGGTGATCGAGTACGGCGGCCTGTTTCCCTTCAACGTGGCGCGCATGCAGAAAAAAGTATTTCTACCGCCCATCAAAACAGAAAAAAGGCCGATGACGTTGGCGGAGAAAATCTTCGCGCGGCACATGATTAACGAAAAGGGCGAAGTAGGCGTTCCGAGCGTGAAGCCAGGCGACACCGGCTTTGCCCGCGCCGACCTGCGTTTCAGCCACGAATACGTTACTCCGATGGCCTCCATTTTCTTTGAGCGCTACGTCGGCAAAGACGCCAAGGTGAACGATCCCTCGAGCATCTTGTTTTTCCGCGACCATCTAACCTTCCTCGACGAAGTAATCTCCGAAGAGAAAAAGAAGCTCGGCCTGCTTGATCTGGCGACCCAGCTCAAGCTGAAGCAGGGAGACTTCGCCGCCAAACAGGGAATCAAGCTGCACGGCGAACTGAAAGACCGCAAGGGTTCGGAAGGAATTTGTCACTCGATTGTGCTCGAGAGCTACGCGCTTCCCGGACAGTTGAACATCGGCTCCGACTCGCACACGCCGCATGTGGGCGCAATCGGATGCGTCGCTTTCGGCATCGGCACCACCGACGTCTTCAACTCGTGGATCACCAAAGATGTTCGCGTGAAAGTGCCTGAATCGGTAAAGATCGTGATTCGCGGCAAAAAGCACCCGAACGTGACGGCGAAGGATTTGATTCTCAAAATTCTTAGTCTCGACTATGTTCGCAGCGGGAAAGCACTGGCCAAGGTGATGGAATATGCGGGCGAGACCATCGAGGAACTCAGCGTCGACGAACGCGCCACCATGACCAATATGGCCGCGGAAATCGGCGGCTTCACCGGAATTGTAGCGCCCGATCGCAAGGCCGTTGATTTTCTGGTGGAACGCCGCGGCATGGACCGCAAGAAGGCCGAGGCCATGATCGAAGGCCTGTACAGCGATCCCAACGCCCAATACGCGCACGTGATCGAACTCGACGCCGCCGAGATTACGCCGATGGTCGCCACTCCCGGCGATCCCGGAAATGGCAAGTACATTCGCGATCTGAATACGCCTGTGCCGGTGGAACTTGCGTACGGCGGCACCTGCACCGCGGGCAAAAACGAAGACATGGACATGTACGCGCTCGTGCTCGCCGATGCCCTCAAGCATGGCAAGCGCGTAGCCGATTCAGTGAAGTTCTACATCCAGTTTGGATCGCAGGAGACCCGCGACTACTGTATTCGCAAAGGCTATCTTGACGTTTTCCAGAAAGCCGGAGCGCACGTGATCGAGCCTAGTTGCGGCGCCTGCATTAACGCTGGACCGGGCGTGACCACGCGGCCCGAGCAGGTCGTGATCAGCGCCCAGAACCGCAATTTCCCCGGACGCAGCGGTCCCGGGCAAATGTATCTTGCCAGTCCGCTGACTGTAGCGGCGAGCGCCGTCGCGGGACACATCGTCGAATACGAACCCAGCGCGCAACGCGAGTTGGTGGGCGCGTAAGAGGCTGGCTCAATAGAAATCTTCCTTTGTGTACCTTCGTGCCCTCTGTTGTTGCAGCATTTGAACTTCGTTAACCACAAAGGACACGAGGGAACACAAAGGAATGCGCGGAGCCCTAGAAACTGCCAGAGCTACGGTTTGGACCAACCCTTGCCCGGAATGATCCCAGCTCCTTCTTTAATCGCGATCAACTGATCCGCCGCAACGCATTTGAATTTTTCCTGGAGTCCATTCGGCCAGCGAATTTCGATATCCGCGCTTTTTTCCGAACCCAAACCAAAATGCAACCTTGGATCATTCGAGGAATAAAAGCTTGACTGACTGAGCACTTCCTGGGCTTGCATCTTCTGCCCATAACGCACCAAGACCCGCGCTCCGATCGCGCTGCGATTCGATTTTGTTCCCACCAGCTTGAGCTTCAGCCAGTGGTGCTCGCCTCGCAAATCATTTCGCAATAAAGATGGAGGCTCGTTCAAGTTCACAATCAAAATGTCCAGGTCGCCATCGTTGTCGAAGTCCCCGAAGGCGCAGCCGCGGCTGCAGTGCGCGGCCGAGACCCCTGGCCCGGCTTCTTCCATCAACTCTTCAAACGTGCCATTGCCGAGATTGCGAAATATGGCACTCGGGGTTTTGCTCGGATACTGCGGGAGCGTTCGCTCGACCTGAGGATAAACATTGCCTGTAACCATGAAGAGGTCAGGATATCCGTCGTTGTCGAGGTCCACGATGCCTGCGCCCCAGCAGATGTAATGAGTTTCGACGCCGAGGCGCGCGGCTCGGGTCACATCCTCGAAGTTTCCCGTGCCGTCGTTGTGATACAAGCCGTTGGTGTCGTCGGCGAAATGGGTCTTGAACAAATCCAGATGGCCATCGAGATCGTAATCGCCAACACCAATTCCCATTCCCGCTTGTTCCATGCCGTCTTCGCTTAGCGCAACCCCGCGCAGAACACCTTCTTCGCGGAATGTCCCATCATGATTGTTCATCAACAAAAGGCTGGGAGTGGAATCGCAGGCCACATAAATGTCGGGCCAACCGTCTTCGTTGAAGTCGGCGGAAACGACGGTCATCCCGTAGCTGTCGCGCAGCCCCGCGATCCCGGCTTGACGGCTGACATCGGTAAACGTTCCATCGCCATTATTTTTGTACAAAGAATGAAAAGGCATGGGCAGGCCGCGCGGCCCACACTCTACGGGGAGGCCTTTCCAATCGCAATTACTGTTCTGGCCCGGCTTGGGTACGTGCTTCAGATCGAACTGCACGTAGTTCGAGACGAACAGATCGAGATGGCCGTCGCGATTGTAGTCCAGGAACGTGCAGCCAGATCCCCATCTCGACACGTCGCTCAGCAGCCCGGCCGGTTTGGTTACGTCGGTGAAGGTGCCGTCGCCGTTATTTCTGTAGAGCTTGTTCTGCCCGAAGTAGGTGCAGAAGAGATCCTCGTAGCCATCGTTGTTATAGTCTCCCACGCATACGGCGGAAGCCCAGCCTACGTCGTGCAATCCGGCTTTCTCGGTTACATCGGTGAAAGTGCCATCGCGATTGTTCTTGTACAAGCGGTTGGTTGCGCCTGCGGGGGTTTCGTTCATACGAGTGCCGCTGAGGATGAAGATGTCCATCCAACCGTCGTTGTCGTAATCGACAAAGGCGCAGCCGCAGCCGGTGGCTTCGAGGATGTAATCCTTGTGGTCCACATCTCCGTAGATCACGGGAGCGAGCAAGCCAGCTTCGCGGGCCACGTCGGTGAAGTGGGCGTCGAAGGGACGTCCTGAAGGAGCGGGCTTGGCTTGGGCTTTGACGCCGCGCGAAGCCACGCCTTGTCCCAGCATCTTGGTGGCGCAGGTGGCGAGGGAGAGGGAAACAAATCCGCGGCGTGTGAGGTTCATAAGAATGGCAGGCTTTGGCAAGTGTTCACTGGGCAAGCCCTGTGAGCGGCAGTATAAAGCACGGGAAAAACGTTCGGTTCCGCAATGGGAAAGTTTACTGGTTAGTACCGGGCACCCCGTTCCCCGTTTGGTGGCAATTTCGCGACTACCTGCTAGATCTTTGATTTTACAGGAGTTACGGGCAAAATCCAGAGAACATGGGAGTTAGGGCTGGTTTAAGGCCGCTTGGCGTGGCACTTTGGAACCACCTAAGGGGGTCTGGAAGCGACCCGGCGACCGGGTTAAATTGTCAAAGATTAGCCATTATCCTGAAGATAATCTACGTTCCTATATCTTATCTAGTGTCAAGCGTGCAGTCAATGATAATCGCCCCGGGGAATTCGACTTTGGCGAGGAAAACTCTCGCCCAAGCGGAAGCCTGGACGGGGCACCCTCGAGAGTGAAATGAGCGCCCTAGTCTGAACCACCCGCCTGCACTGTTGCCGTCGCGGCTACGGGATCAGCTTCCACACCACTCCGAGGCCATACGCACCGCCACCCGCAGTGGTGCCGTAGAGATTTCCGTTGGCATCTCGGATCACTCCAGCGTAGGCAATCCTGCAAACCTGCTGATCGGTACTCAATACGACGCGTTCGGTCATATCACGACAGGCACTTTGGCGAATGGGCTTACTGAATCGTGGGCCTACGATCCACGTGGCCGCGTAACCGCGATGGCCGTCGGCACCAACTGCGCGGGTGGCAATTGCTCGACCAATCAATACCGCTTCACCACCGGTTATGCCGCCAACAGCAACATCGCTTCCTCTACCGACACGGTGAACGGCAACTGGACTTACAGCTACGACGATTTCAACCGGGTGAGCACTGGGGTCGCCAACAACGGAGAGGGCTGCAGTTGGGCTTACGACCGCTACGGCAACCGCTGGCAGCAGAACGCGTATAATGGAAGCTGTCCCGCGCCGCAGTGAGGGGCGATTGATATGAAGGCGCAAAAAAAAATACTCTGGCTACTGCCTTTACTGCTCGGCGTGAGTGTCCAGGTCTGCATCGCGGCACCGACGCCTGACAAAGTGCCTCTGTGCGATTTACAGCGGACGGCTAAACAAGGTGAGCAACGGTCTGTTCAGGTGGGCGGAATTTACAGCGATGGGTTCGAGATGGGTGTTCTTACTGACGCTGCATGTCCGTCTGAACACACTTGGGTTGAGCTCGATCTTCAATCGACCACGAACAGAGAGATGCTTCGATCCATGCTGGACACAGCCGGACAGGCAGACGTGGTATTCGAGGGCGAGTTTTACGGGCCGGGGCTTCCTGATCCCAAGCTACCGGAATCCATCAAGAAGTCGTACCAGCCTACTTGGGGTCATCTCGGAGCATTTAGAACCAAGCTGGTTGTTCATGCGATCCAGAGCGTGAAGCCCGTACCGGCGGCGGACCATCCAGCCGCCGCAGACCCGAGCCATGAGGTGCCTATTCTTCGGGAATCCTCCCTGCCAATGTACCCGCCCATCGCCAAGGCCGCGCACGTGACTGGCAAGGTGATCGTGCGAGTGACTGTCAGAGACGGACTGGTAGTGAAAACGGATGTGCTGTCTAAACTCAATCCATCCGAGCATCGGTTCTTGGAAACGCCGACGGTCGAGAACCTAAAGACATGGCACTTCGCCGCCGACGTGAACAGCGAGTTTACCGTGACTTACAGCTACACCATCGCGGGCGAGGAAACGGAAGGCCCGACGAACCCCACAGTCGAAATATCTCCATCGCTGGACGTGAATATCACAGCCCGCCCGGTCAAGCCAGTCGTCATGTATGGAGCGCAAGGCGTTCCTGCCCCGGACATGCTGCTCCACGAATCGGGCCACTTGCAGGCCGCTGCCCAGCAATAGGCTTTCCCTGATCCGGTCGCCGAGCAGAATACCTTGCCGCTGGCGTTCCTGGGCAGCTAGGAACTGCGATCCAGGAGCGGGTGAGAGTCAGGTATCCGGGTGGGTCTGGCGGGCCCGAAAGAAGTTTTTTCTTTAGCCGCGCTTTGGTTCCTGGCCGCGCCGATATGGTCCCGATTCCGGGGCCGATCCGTGACCCAACGATGCGGAGGACCGCAGAGTGGCTAAGAACGTAAGCGGGTCTTTAACCGATTTCATTTACGACCGCAACGGGCAGATCATCCTGGACAACCCGGCTACACCAACGCTCATCGAGATGTACGCCGGCGGGCTTCACCTGGGAACCTATATCCTGAATTCAACCCATACCGACACCGTTTTCTACTATGACCATGGCGACTGGCTGGGGACCGAGCGAGCTCGCACCGACCTCAGCGGCAGCCCGTGCGAAAAGATCGCCAGCCTGCCCTTCGGCGACAACCAAACCATCACCGGAACGTGCGGCGACATCAGCCCCATGCACTTCACCGGCAAAGAACGGGACGCCGAGTCGGGCCTTGATAACTTTGGGGCTAGGTACGATTCCTCAAGCATGGGTCGGTTCATGAGTCCCGATCCGCTGGGCGGACATCCTGAAGATCCTCAAACCCTGAACAAGTACGCTTATGTCCGCAACAACCCGACCACGCTCACGGACCCCACGGGGCTAGATTTTTATCTCAGATGTTCCGGAGGCGATACTTCTACTTGCAATGGAGGCCACGTTGGAACGAGCGATGACAAGGGGAACTTTACGGCGACAGTCGTAACGAGTGATTCGATCCGCGCGGGCCAGAACTCTGCGAACGTCGATCAGAATGGCGTTGAAGTCACGACCGGCGGCAAGAGTTACTCGGGCCAGTACTTCGACAATCCAGCCAGTCATACGACCGACGCCAACGGCAACGATGTGAACCACAATCCGGTTGATCTCAAGGGCGGCGGACAGTTCGTTGGTTTTTCCTTCAATATCAACGGCAACTGCAGTGGAACTTGCCTGGCCTCCGGCAGTTTCAGTTTTAACGCGCCGAGAGACTTCACGGGTAACGTGCTTGAGCTGCGTGGATCTTTCCGCTCTATAGTCGACAGGCGCATTCCAGGATGGGGAAAATCACTGGATGAAAATGAGTTTCATCCAGGCACCGAACAGTATCGCTTCGGAACAGGTCCGTCGCCCCATTTTTCACTTCCCGACAACCCCAAGGACACGGTTCCAACAGTGGGTCCATTCCACGTAGACAAGGACGCTCCGGGGCTACAGCACTTGGGCTGTGCAAAGCTGGGGGTAGGATGCCAATAGCGATTGCCTTCATCATCGTCGCGCTGCTCCCTACCGTTGCAGCTTGGAGAAAGTGGATAGCTGTTGATCAGCGGTCTCTTGCGGGCACGCGCAAGGTCTTGTTTACCACGGGACTCTGCATTGCCACGTTAGCCCTACTTGAGTACTTGGTCTTCGCGCTGTACACCAACCATGTAGGTGGTTTCGGGACGAACTTTCCAGCAGTTTTTAGGTGGACTCGGCCCGGCTTCTGGGCCTCGGTGCTGGCGCTCCTTCTGGTCCCAGCGGGGCGAGGTAAGAGCAGAGTGTTCGGTCTGAGTTCTGGGGCGTTGATGGTCATTCTGTGGATCATCCCGGACTGGGGAATGTGACATGCAAGACAGACGACTAGCTTGGACAGTACTGTTGGGTTTCCTTTGCGTCGTGATCCTACAGAGAGCATCGGCGCAAGACACTTCGACGCCTGAAGAGCGGGCGCAGTGGGTCGAGATCACACACAAACTGGAGAACAGCCCACTGGATGCGAGTATCGACAAGCAAGGCGAAGCAGCACTGAAACGGCTGAGCGATGTGCACGATATCCACGTGCCCCTGTGCCCGGCGCTTCTGAACGAGTTCAACGGAATGAAGTACGCTTACGCACACACGATCACGCGGCAGTACATGCTCGCCAACGCTGCGTTCCTGATCGAGAATCCAGACAAAGCCGCCGACACGAAGGCGACAAATCTGGCTGCCGTGGAAAGCGTTCTGAAGACCTACCAAGCCATCCTGCAACAAAAATCGGACGCGAAAGCCAAACCTCTTGACGATCTGCTGAAGAAGCAGCGCCAGGGTAAGCTCAACGACGCTCTGAAGCAGTGCCCTTGACGTGAGCTGAACGTACGATGCAGATCGGCTACAGCTACGACGCGGGCGAAAGCAAGTTCACCGGCAAAGAACGGGATGCCGAATCTGGCTTGGATAACTTCGGGGCCAGGTACAACGCTTCCAGCATGGGAAGGTTCATGTCCCCTGACCCATCGAACGCGAGCGTTGATTTTTGGATACCGCAGACTTGGAATCGATATGCCTATGCGCTCAACAATCCTTTGCAGTTTGTTGACCGGAATGGCCTGTGGCCCACGAGCATTCACACGGAAATTATCACGAATGCGTTTCCGGGGTTAAGCCAAGGGGACCGCACGGAGTTGATCGAAGCCAGTTATGACACCGACTACACGAACAGAGTCAATGGACATGATCCGCAGGACCCGGAAGTTTCTTTCGTGCACGGAATGTCAGACGGCGTCCACAATCAGGACCCAGCAGAGGCTCAGGCGGAGGGGGACGCTTTCATAGCACAAAACGAGCACGACGCACAGCAGATACAAGCTGAATGGGTAGCCGAAGGCAATACGGGGATTGCTCCGGCGGCGTTGACGGCGTTCGGGAATGCGTTGCATACCATCGAAGACCGAACGTCTCCCGCGCACGTAGGAAACCAGCCTTGGTATGGAACGAAAGGTATAAAAAACAAGTACCGAGCGCTGCAGCATGTTAGACGAGAGGCAACCATCAACAGCGCACAGATGAGAGCCTCCGTGGCCGCAGCGCAACAAGCGTTCCGCCAAACATTCGGTGACGAATTTGAATGGTTGGCGATCCAGCAACGTCCGAAGGCTTGCGTTGAGGTGGACGATGGCCTAGGTAACCACAGCAAGAGCTGCGACTGAAATGCTTAGGGTTTTGGAGGCGGATTGAAAAGGCTGCTTTATGCATCGGTGATAGCCTGTGGCCTTATTGTTCTGTTGCTGGCGATATTGCGGCTTCCATCTGATTCTGGCGTCGCCAGTTCCTTGAAGTGGGCGAGTGCAAATCTTTTGCTGCCTGGTACCTATTTCGGGTTTCTCGCGGCTGGCAGCAGGATCGATGACATAAGTTTTTTTGTCGCTGACTCGATTAACTTTCTTCTCTACTCTGCCCTGATCTACATTCTGCTAGCAGTCTGGGGGAGACGCAGAGCCAAGTCGGCTTGAGAAGAGATCTGACCAGAAAAGGGAGCTTCGGGGGACTTATGAATCTGTTGTCGTTTTTAGTTTGCTCAGCTTGTTTGCTTGCCTTGTGCAGCGGCACTCCGTGCTTGGCGCAGGGACATGGATCAGATGAAAAGCTGATTGAGCAAGCTCAGCACGAGTACACTGCCGGGAAGTTGGCAGAAGCAGAACGTGATTTGCGAGAGATCACGAAACGCGATCCGTCGAACATCTACGCTCAGGTATAGCTCGCGCAAGCACTCTTCAGACAAGAGAAATATGCTGAGGCTGTGGTTCCGTACGAAAAAGCTCGTGCGCTAGAGACAAACGGCAGCAAGCTCTCTTCGGATCAGCACCGCATCCTCGTTGACCAGCTAGTAATGGCTTACGGAGTCAGCGGCGACCTGAAGAAGGCGCGCGCACTCCTAGACGGTGCCATCCAACAGGATCCCGAGTATCCCTTGAATTACTACAATCTGGCTTGTGCTGTTGCAGAGGAGGGCGACAAGAACAAGGCGCTCGCGAACCTCTCTCTCGCCTTTCAGCACAAGGACAACGTTCTCAAAGGGGAAAAGATGCCCGATCCCCGCACTGATTCGTCCTTCCAGAAGTATGTTCGAGACGATGACTTTATGGTGCTCATGAAGAAACTAGGCTACCAGTAACATGGGCCGCGGCCCTTGCCGTTTTACCCTGCCGATCCGCGTTCTAATCCCGATCCGACCCGGTCCGCTATCCGATCCCGATCCTGCCGCCGATCTGGACCATGCAGTGTTGACCTGCTCCCCATTTTCCGAGCGAATCTGAGTATGATTTCGTCGAAGGAAAGGGGAAGAGAGCATGTCGAAGAGCAGGCACACAGAGGCGCAGATGATCGGGGCGC
>Ga0210401_10004816_pt1 | contig 13998 bp, 9 predicted proteins | sample IncBWH32MmetaG_FD_150866 | JGI IMG/M metagenome (GOLD analysis project Ga0210401, IMG submission 150866) | Forest soil microbial communities from Barre Woods Harvard Forest LTER site, Petersham, Massachusetts, United States - Inc-BW-H-32-M | ecosystem: Environmental > Terrestrial > Soil >... | reverse complement strand
CAGCTGATGATTTCCTGCGTCGCGGTTTGCCCGCCGGTTCCCGCCGTGAAGCCCGCAAGCGCAGTGGTGGACCCGATGGTGCCAGGGATATCGATGGTCCACGAGTTCGTGAACGTCGCATTGGTCCCCGTGTCCGTGATGGTCATGGTGAGTGTCGTGCCATCGTACGTCATGTGGACCTGGAAGATGTCGCCGCTGTGAAGGTTTACTCCTCCGCCGAGCGTAATCGCCGGGCTAGTTGGAGACGCCCCATTGGTATAGAGCCCCGTGGAGTTGTTCCCTTCATGTGAGTTCTGGAACAAATCGAATTTGACCGCGATGCTTGTTGGGATTCCGCCCGTGCCGCCCGGCAAGCCCGCACCGTATCCCAGTCCGCCGCCCAAAGGACCGAGCGCGGTCGGGCCAGCGTTCTGAATGGCGAAGGTCATGCCGTCAGCATTCGGATTGGTCAGCTGGAAGTTGAAATCTGTGGTGAAACTCTGCACGTTCACGGGCGTAGTAAACCACGCGCTGGAAGCTTCGGACGAACCACCGTCCGTCAATTCCAAACGCGTCCCGTTCAGTTTCGTCCTTCCATTAAACTGCAGGCCCGCGGCGGTGAAGCCGGAAGCGAAATTGATGCTCGTTGTACCACCGCTCTGAATGGTGATGACGGAGGCTGCTGTGTTGCTTTGCGTGAAGTTAGGTGCCGTCGCAATGGCTTTCACGGTAGTCGTCGTGCTGACGGTAAAGCCCCCAGTATATTTAGTCGATGCTGTTGTTGGCTGGCTGCCGTCCAGCGTGTAGAAGATCGTCGAGCCGGAGGTTGCATCCGTGATGCTCACTGTCTGCGGCGAAGAGTAAGTGCCGGTAACCGGTGAAATCATCGGCGTAGAGGTTTGCGGCTGCGAGCCAATAGTGATTACAGAAGTTGCCGTGGCGCTTTGCAAGAAATTGGGAGCGGTCGCGATGGCCTTTACGGTGGTTGTGGAACTGACCGTGAACGAGTTGGTGTACTTCGTCGAAGACGTGTTCGGCTGCGTGCCGTCGATCGTGTAGAAGATACTGGAGCCAGCCGTGGAATCCGTGATCGTCACGGTCTGCGGCGAAGTAAATGATCCGGTGGTCGGCGAAATGATGGGAGTGGCGGTCGTCGCCTGGCCCCCACTGGAATTCGACACATAGCTCCAATTCAAAATGTCTTGGACCGATGAGTAGTGTGCAGTGCCAGCCGTAAATCCGATATAAGCGGTGTTGCCGCCGACGGTGGCCGGAATATTGATCGGCCAAGACGTCGTGAATGTCTGGCTCACGTTCGACGTATCCGTGATGGTCATCGTGAGCGTCGTTCCATCGTAATCGATGTGCACGGCAAAAATGTCGCTGGTCTGCAAGTTGACGCCCCCGCCTAGAGCGACTGCGGGTTTCGTTGGCGACGCGCCGTTTGTATACAAACCCGTCGAGTTGTTGCCTTCCCCCGCGTTGCTGAAAAGATCAAATTTTACGGCCACGCTCGTTGGGATGCCAGGCGTGCCGCCCGGCAGGAGCGCGCCGTAACCCAACCCTCCACCGTCCGGACCAACCGCGGATATTCCCGCTCCCTGTATGGTGAAAGTGATGCCGTCGGCGAGACGGACCGAGCTGACCGTGGGAATCTGCTGGAAAGTGAAATCGGTCGAGAAACCCTGCACGTTTACGGGGGTGCTAAACCACGCAGCCGAAGCTTCCGTGCTGCCCCCATCGGTAAGGCGCAGACGCGATCCGTTAATTTTTGTCACACCCACAAACGCCAGACCGGTTGAAGTAAAGCCGCTGCTAAAGTTGATGGAGTTCGACGCGTTCGGGACGATCGTGTACACGCCGCTGGCCACATAACTGTTGGTCAAATTAGGCGCAGTAGCGATGGCTTTCAACGTAGTGGTGGACGGGATGGATACCGGCGCCGTGTAGGTAGCGCTGGACGTGGTCGGCGTTGTGCCGTCGGTTGTGTAGTAGATCGTCGAACCCGGCCAGGTAGTCGCCATGCTCACGGATTGAGCCGATGTGTAATCGCCAGGAATCGGACTGAACGTAGGCGCCGGGACCTGGTTGACCTCGGTATACGTCTCGCTGGCGACCGTACTTGCCAGGAGCCCGGTGCCTGCAGCGATGGCTTGAATGGTCTGCGAGGTCGAAATGGTAAACGGCCCTGTGTAACGAGTGGATCCGGTCGACGGAACCGTTCCGTCGGTCGTATAGAAGATTTGCGCGTTGGGCGTGGAATCCGTGATCGTGATTTGCAGGGTGGGATGATATAGCTGCCCAGTAGGAGTGATCACGGGCTGGGCCGCTTGCGTTGCTCCGTTGAGCTGCCCATAAACGCTGAGGTTGTATTGCCCCCCAACGTACACTCTGCCATTCACGATCGTAGGCGTCGCAAATTTTACGGCATTGCCGGCGCTATCTCGAGGAGCATTCAGTGCGCTGGAATAGAGCGTGGTTGCCACATTCGTGGCATCGTGCGCATACAAAATTGCCGGCCCTGGCGTGCCGAAGGCATCTGTCTGTACGCTCCACACGATTCCGTTGTTGGTGCCGTTAGAAGATACGGATGAAGATGCGCCCGGAAAAGCGGACGTCTCTGCGCCTGTGGACGTAGGATTTGGCGACAGAACTCCGCTTCCGATAGAGAACGCCTTGAGCTTGTCCCTCAAAGACCAAAAATAAACGTTTCCGTTCCAGTATGCGTGAGCACCGAACAATGGGTTCACAAACGCTTTAGCTTGAGCGTCGGATGTGTTGGTCGGGTGATATCCTCCAAGATTGTTCTGATCCAACAGATAAATTCGTCCGCTCTTCCCTGCTTGAATGATCAGATGTTTTCCGCCACCAACAGAATCCGGGAGTACGACTGTGCCACCAGATCCTTGGTCTTTGTCGCTGCCGTTTAGCGTCTTGGCGTCAAAAGGTGTGAAGTCGTCGAGTATCGTGGGCACGCCGTTTGTCAGGTCCAGCTTGACGATGGAAATTGCGTAATCCATCGCGTTCGTGTACGGCGTCGCGGGATCAATCGTCCCATTCCCGGTTGCGGCGTAAAGATAGCCAAAGGGATGGCCGACTGGGTCAGATACGTTTGCGGCCAAGCCCATTCCGGAGCTCCAAAAGCTGGCGCCATATCCATTTGGACTCGACGTCCATGCTCCTGTTTGCTGCAACGTCGTGCGGTTGTAACCCAGAATCCAACCATGCCATTTTCCGCAACCGTAGTGCGCTGCGAATCCAATGTAGACGATGCCGTTCAGAAGAAGCAGACCGGGACGCTGGTTTTCACACAGCGGATCAAATGAAACCATGCCGTTTACGCTGCTTTGCCCATTTCCGGGCACGGAAGCCTTGATGACAACGGGTCCACTAAATTTTTCAAGGCCGGTAGTTATATCCAGAGCATGCAGGCGCTGTACATTGGCTCCGTTCAGCTTGCTCTGGCTCACCACGTACATCGTGTTCGTTGCAGGATCGATCACCGGTGTACCCGTGACTCCAATCTCCGGCACGATATCAGTGGAGCCAACGTCACCCGGCAATACGGTCGTTTCTCCCGCCGCAGCACCGTGGGCGGAATCGAGCAGCGTGACCTGCCATAGAGGTTTGCCGTTGGCCCCGAGATTACTATCGGCGTCGAACGCATAAACGCTGTCGTGTTCGGTGGCTATGTATACGACGTTATGCTTCGTGCCGGGCTGCGCGGTCCCAGTGCCCATCGTAATGTTGGCCATGTACAGCGGCTGCGCGTACACGTAACCGTCAACGACGTAATAGAACACTTTCCCAAAGCCGTTTGAGTTCACATTGGCGGGAGTGAGGACCGTCTCCGTTGTGTAGCCGCCAGTCCGAGCGATGTCGTTATGCTGTGTGGTTACGTTTTGCGCCCGCAAACTGCACGCAAAAGCGAATAAGACTACGGCGGCGTTTAAGAAACGAAGCAATAATAAGGATGAGCGCACACATCTGCCACTGCTTTCAATCAACACGCGGTTCTCCTCGAGGCTCGGCTGTGCCAAAGCTTTAGTCTGTGTTGCCTGATGGAATTTCTATTCAGGACAAGCCAATTGGAACAGCGCTCCAATTCTGGTTGCTAAGCATGCATCTCTGGGCGTTCACTCCTGAGGACCCTGGCTGAGCACCGGAGGGGAATGAAACATCTCTAAAACCCACAGTTGGAAATGACACCTACCCCACGAACCTCAGTTTAGCTACGAGCCATTAACTCAGACAATACCGGGGACCTTGTACGAGCGAAAGGAACTTACCTGTGGCACGCGAGCCGCACTAACGCGGCAAATAAGCGGATTGCCAAACGACTGAAAATAAGAAAGATAGAGATAACGAATGCGAATAAGAATGCACAATTGGGTCAGAGCTCTTGGGCTCCCGCGGAACTGGTGCAACCTTCGCTCAGCACAACCAGTCCCTGCCACAGCAGTGGCCGCGAAGACGCCCGGAAGCTTGGTTGGCGCTTTTTCACATGGATAAAGGGCGTAGATGTGAAAACGGAGGTCAGTTGGGCGGTTAGGCAACAAGAGGCCACGAAGCAGCGAAGCGGACACCTGGCGATCTGCCCTCTTGAAGTAGCATTGGCCCTCCAACCGGACAGGGTGCAATTATCTAAACCATTGCGCCATCGACAGTTACGATGCTGGCAAAGCTCGGGCTTATGCCTGCGGGGAAACCGCAAAACAATCGCAACTTAAAAGTTCCCGCCCCAGCACTTAGTCTACGGGCGTGGGATCCAGGCCTCGGCACTGGCGCTCGCTCAAGGGTTTTGAGCTCGCCGGCTACAGGAAACACCTTATTGCGATATATCACCCGTGGTTTACCTTTTTACTCAACACCATGCGTGAAAACGCTCATGGCGAGACCGACCCTCGCTGACGGATGGGTGCCTGCCTCCTCACACCGAACACAGGCACCTGTCCCCCCTTTTTCCCCCGGGCCTTGGATCAAGTCAGTGACATTATGGTTGACTTAGGTGACCCTCCGGGTTAATATCTGTTCCGTAAGAATCTACGCCTTCATCGCGGGAGCCCTCTCCCGCTTTTTTCTTTTCAGAGACAACAAATCCCGAGCCACGGTCGGGAGGCACCCCGCCAACACCTTTGTAATCAACACTTGCAAAAGTGTATGAAAACAAAGGACTTTAACCCGTTCAGAATGAACACTTATGAAAAACAGGGGAGGGGGGGTGTCCACCCGGCCGTACACCGATGTGACGGATTACCAGATCTCTGACCCAAGGCAACGACCGCTTTGCTCGCTAGACGTTCAATCCGTGACTGCGGCACAGATGGACGATGCCCAGTCTGTTTGCCGCGCCAACTTTTTGCTTCATGCGATACAAGTGGTTCTTGACGGTTTGCTCGGAGAGACAGAAGCAATCTGCGATTTCCTTGTTAGAGGCCCCACGCGCCAGAAGCGGCACCAGCTCCTGCTCGCGTTGCGTCAGCCCCAGGGAATCGCGCACCATGGAGGAAGGCAAACTGGTCGCGCTCTTCTCGAAGTAGTTAAACAGGAGTTGGCAGAGGTGGCCGTCACAAAATGCCCCTCCGCGACACACCACGTGCACGGCTTCCAACACGCGCTGTGACGATGCATCGCGCAGCACATAACCGGCGATTCCGGCACGGATGCATTGCAGGAATTCGTGTGCATCATCGTTCATTCCGAGCAACATGATGCGCACCCGTGGCGCCTGCATCCGCGCCATGCGAACGACGGATAAATCGTTGGTTACATCGCCGCCGGAATTCAACAAAAGTACGTCGGCCCGCGATTGCGTTAATTCATGCATACTTTCGACCGTAGCAGCGCCTTGCCCCACCACTTGCAGATCGTTCCGTTTGGTCAACAACTTTCCCAAGGTCTCACGGAGCAGACGGTTATAGGCCACTACATAAACGCGCCAGACATTCTCCGACGGGCGCTTGGCTTCGCCTCCCGTGGGGGGCCGCAAGCTCTCGGAGCCGCGATTCTCGCTTACCAACACTTCTAACTCAGGGATAGGACTCGTGATGTTTTGCCTCATCGTAAACCTATCGTTATAAAAATTAGACTTCTGCTTTAATTGCGATGGCTGGGTCGGAGAGAACTGGGCCGTTTGCACGACGCTATGCAGGAACACGCGTCGCGGTTATCTGATGAATACTGGCGATACCAACGTCCGCCGCCTGACGAATCTATACGAGACTCGTAAGACGAATAACAAACGAAGGCCCCCACCGGAATACGGTGAAACCAGTAGGGCCAGAGTCCCCTACACTTACGATGCAGTAGCGCCGTGAAGTGTTAGGTCCTAGCTAGCCAATCGTCGCCGCCCTTCTCGCTCCCGGGCGGCGGGTCGTGCGCGGATGGGCTTTTTTCGCCTTTGGGCTTCTGATTGTTCCAGGCTGCGCTTCAGCGCCTCCATCATATCGATGACGGGCGCGCGTTTAGGCCGCTCCTCTTCTACGATTGGCTTCCCTTCCCGCTTCGCCTCGATCAGGGCTTTTAGCCTTTCTTGAAACGTGTCGTGATACTGTTGCGGATTGAAATCCTCGGCGAGGCTTTCGACGAGCTGCTCCGCGAGTTTTATTTCTTGCGGTCTCAGCTTCACGTCTTCTGCGATCTTTCCGTAACCCTCCACTTTGCGAATTTCATTCACAAAGTACATGGTGTGAATTGTGAGCCCATGGCTTCTCGGCCGTATGAACACTGTGTACTCTCGCAGGTGCATGGCTACCTTGGCGATTCCCACGCGATCGGAATCTTCCAGTGCCTTCACTAAAAGACCGTACGGTTTTGGATTGTCTTTTTCCGGAAGCGCCAGATACGAGGACTCGAAAAATATTGGGTCGATCTGTGAGCTCTTGACGAACGCCTGAATCTCCATGTTCTTGCTGGACGCCGGCGCGATTTTCTTCAACTCCGGCTCCTCTATAAATATGTAGTGGCCCTTCTCGTATTCGTACCCCTTGATTACTTCAGACCGCTCGACGATGCGACGGTGCTTGGGACAATAGAGAGGTTGACGCAATCGGGTATGGCATTCCTTATGAATCTGGTGCAGCTTGATGCGCTCCGGACGCGCTGCCGGAAACAACCGAATGGGAATGCTAAGCAGGCCAAAACTGATCGAGCCCTTCCAGACCGAAGCAGCCATCTACGTTCCTCCTGTACGGATGGTTAGGTGAGAGAGACTGCCGCACAATACGGTAAAACCTTCACAGACTTGACTTCGGAAGAGGCAGACAGGGAGCGAAAGGCGCGCCAACGATGCGTTTCGCGCTGGCACCCTCCTGACGTCCCAAGGCATTTCGAGACGCCAGCCCGCCAGGGCGCACTATAATGCGGTAAATGGCTGGACTTGCCGAATACCGTCGAAAGCGGCGCTTTGGGGATACGCCTGAGCCTCGAGGCAAAAAAGCACGCAAAGACGAAAAACTTTTCGTCATTCAAAAGCATGCCGCGCGACGGCTTCATTATGATTTGCGCCTGGAAGTCGGCGGCGTGCTGAAATCGTGGGCTGTTCCCAAAGGACCTTCGCTCAATCCCGGGGACAAACGCTTGGCAATTCAGGTGGAAGATCACCCTTTTGATTACCGCACGTTTGAAGGGACGATTCCCGAGGGAAATTACGGTGCCGGCGAAGTCATCATCTGGGATCAGGGCACCTACGAACCGGAAGGACCTCTTAGCGCAGCGGAACAACTCGAACGCGGCGAGCTGAAGTTTCGTTTGCGTGGCCACAAGCTCAACGGAAGTTTCGTGCTGGTGAAGTTGAAACACAGCCGAGGCAAAAATGAGTGGTTGCTGATTAAGCATCGAGACGATCACGCGGACCCCATGTGGGACGTGGAAGAGCACGGCGAGTCGGTGGTCAGCGGCCGCCCTATTCCCAAGACCCACAAGGAAAAACAAAAAGAGAAACGTTCCGTCCAGGACTCGCCTCCGCCGAACCCGGCCGAGCTGCCCGGGGCGAAGAGCACACCGATGCCGCGCGAGGTTTCCGTTACGCTCGCCAAACTCGCGGACATGCCATTCTCCGATCCAAACTGGCTTTTCGAGATTAAGTGGGATGGCATTCGCACCGTCGCATTGGTGGAGAATGGCGACGTGCGCCTATTTTCTCGATCCAAACGCGATGTCACCGCGGAGTTTCCTGAGTTTCAGGATTTGGCGAAGCACTTGCGTGCCGGCACTGCCATCCTCGACGGCGAAATCGTGACGCTGGATAAAAACGGGCGCAGTGATTTCCAAAAGCTGCAAAACCGCTTCGGTGTGACCAAGCCTTCGCAAAAGTTGATAAACGATGTTCCGCTGACCTACTACCTTTTCGATGTGCTCTATTGCAATGGCTTCGATGTACGCAAAACACCCCTGCTGCAACGGAAAGAATTGTTGCGTCAGGTACTTCGTGGCGAGAACCACGTGCGCTTTTCCGAGCACCAACTCGAAAAAGGCAAGGAGTTATACGCCGCGGCGGAGAAGCAGGGACTGGAAGGGATCGTCGGAAAGCAAATCGAAAGCCCTTATACCGGAAATCGAACAGGCTTTTGGCTCAAATTTAAAATCGTAAACGAACTTGACGCCGTGATCGTCGGCTGGACCGCGCCGCGGCGCACACGCCAGTACTTTGGCGCGCTGGTCCTCGCTTTGTATGACGACAAGAAAGAGCTGCAGTTTATCGGAAGCGTGGGCACCGGCTTCGATCAAAAAACCCAAAAAGACCTGCTCGCGCAACTCGAAAAGCTACACGTTGCACGCTCACCATTGCGTAACCCACCAAAATTGCGCGAACCCGTCGAATGGGTACGGCCGGAAATGGTTGCAAGAATAAAGTTCGCGAACTGGACCGAAGACAATCACCTGCGCGCGCCCGTTTTCCTTGGTATTCGCAAAGACCGCACTCCGGAAGAATGTACGTTCAGTGCAGCGCGGCCGGAGCATGCCAAGCGTGAGCCACCGCTCTCAACGCGAAACTCACTGCCAAAAGCGGAAGCGCCCTCGGAAGATGCAGGCTTTGAGGAATTGGCTCACGGCAAAGCAGAAAGCTTGCGCTTGCAAGTCGATGGCAGAACGCTCGCTCTGACGAACTTGAACAAGATTTATTTTCCCGAGTCCGGTATTCGGAAGCGGGATCTGCTCGCGTATTACTACCGAATTTCAGGAAATATACTTCCGTTTCTCAAAGATCGGCCGTTGGTCATGCGGCGGTACCCGAATGGAATTGAGGGAAAGAGTTTTTTTCAAAAGGAAGCGCCGGAATCGATTCCTGACTGGATCCAACGGGCTCGCGTGTATTCAGATGAGCGCGGCAGCGAAATGGACTACGTCATGGCCCCGGATCGCGCGTCGCTTCTCTTTCTGACCAATCTCGGCTGCATCGACCATAACCCGTGGTCGAGCCGCTTCGACCACCAGGACTACCCCGACTACGTCTTTTTTGATCTTGATCCAACGCCGGGAACGCCGTTTTCGACTGTGCTTCGTGTCGCGCGCGCGATTTACAAAGTGTTGCTCTCCACGCGCCTCGTGAGCTACTTGAAAACTTCCGGGGCGACTGGATTTCACATCTACGTGCCTCTCGAGCCGATTTACAAATATGCGCAGACGCGCACTTTTGCGGCCATCATTAGCCAAATCGTCGCTTCTGAGTTGCCGAAAGAAACGACGCTGGAGCGCAGTGTCCGTAAGCGCCCTGAGGGGCGCGTCTTGCTTGACGCATTGCAGAACGCAAAGGGCAAGCCGCTGGCTGCCGTGTATTCTGCAAGGGCCCACCCGGGAGCCACAGTGTCGACTCCAGTAACTGGTGACGAGCTAATGAAGGGCAATATCGATCCCGACGCGTGGACGATTAAGACTCTCCCCTCGCGGCTGGAGACTGTCGGTGATCTGTGGAAAGATTTTTGGAGCCACCGCCAAAATCTGGACGCAGCGCTGGACGCATTAAGCCGAAGCGTTTCGGGAGAATAGAAAAAATCGCAGGCTTGAAACAGAACGGCGGCTGGATATTTTCGAATACCCGGCCGCCGGAAATTACTACGAAGCTCGAATGGCTTAGGCTCGTGCCCCGCGTGCTTTCCCGCGCGGTGCTTCCTCCTCTTCCCCTTCTTCGCCCTCGCTTCCTTCTTCCTTCGCTTGCACGTTCATTTCTTCAGCTAACTGGGTAAGCTTCTCGTCAGTCTCTTTCTCTTCTTCAAGCGTCTTGTCCAACAAGCTGCTTGCTTCGTTTTCGCCAAGCAAGTCCGCCCAGGTTCTAACGCAGCCATAGGCTGCGATTTCATAGTGCTCAACGCGCTGAGCCGCCGAAATCAGCGCCGCATCCATCACTTCTCCCTCATAATCCTCGTCCATGAGCTCCTCACCTTCTTTGAGGATGCCCATCATGCCGGCGCATTTTTTCCCCGAAGCCTTTTCGCCCAAGTTGTCGAAGATCTCCTTCAGACGATCCACGTGACCCTTGGTCTGCTCCAAGTGTTCCTCAACAGCGGAGCGAAGCTTCTCTGACGTCGCGGCCTTGGCTACTTTCGGTAGCGCCTTCACCAAGCGGCTCTCCGCGTCATACAGATCCTTCAATTCGTCCACATACAATTCCATCAATGCGTTGTGCTCCATTGCTACTCTCCTTTGGCAATCTTCCGAGACTCTCGCGTTTCGCGGGCCAAGTCGAAGGTAGAAGTTGAGCGATGCGGCGTCTATACACGAATGTCTCTAAGCTTTGCGTAATGAGTGCGTAACGATGCGCAGAAGTTGAGTCGCAATGTACGTTGTAGCTAGCCCTAATGCGTTTAAACAGGATCAAAGGGACGGAGCGCACGCTTCAGCGCCGCTGGGGTTTCTGACCTCTCCTCATCGGGTCAACGCTGTATGGAACGTGTCCCTGCTGGCCTCGAACGGAACCGCTAGTACGTAAAACGCCTCGTAGCTATGGCTGTAGGCTATTGCTATCCGTCTCGTCAGTCGGCCAGCAATAGAACGTCTCATGCCGAAGTAATGCCGCGATTCCGTCTGTGATCTGCGACACTTTTGACTTGGATACGGCACCTTGGATCCCCACCTTCTCGGCTTCCCTAACGACGAATGTCGAGAGTTGCACCGTGCAGAGCAGAATTTGCAGCTCGGGTTGCAGCTTGGCCAACTCGCGGGCAGTGTCGAAGCCATTCATGCCCGGCATTGCCAAATCCAGCAGCAAAATGTCAGGATGCAATTCCTGCGCTCGTTCTATAGCTTGGCGCCCGTCGCTGGCTTCCCCGCACACGTCCCAGTCTTCGTGGTGTTGAAGCACACCCCTCAACCCGCGCCTGACGGTGGCATTGTCGTCGACAATAAGAATTCGCTTCATGACCTGGACTTGTCTAAAATCTGTCACGCTTAGTGTATAGGGTGCAATAGAGACTTCGCTGCACTCCATTTTATTAGTGGAATTCAGGCAAAACCCGCAGCACGATGCTGCAACCCGTCCGGTCCTGTGGTATCTAACTGGAAGGTCTCTCTACATACATGGGCGCAACGTTATCCGCGAATGCGGCACGAATACCGCGCTGGGGCTTGCCACCCTGGACTGTCGAATTTCATTCCGAAGCGCTCCCGGTACCGGATGAGGTTGATTTCGCCGTCGTTGGTGGAGGCTTTACCGGTTTAGCGGCAACCGCCTGGCTGCGGTATTTGGAGCCGAATAAAAGTGTTGCACTCTTTGAAGGCAGCCGTATCGGCGCGGGTTCCAGCGGGCACACCGGCGGCATGACGCTCTCGGAAACGGCCGCAGGAGAACTGCCAGGCCTCGGAAATGTGCTTGCGGGATTCGCTAGTATTTTGGAAAAGTTGGAAGTCCGCTGCGACCTGACGCTCCCCGGCGCATTCGAGATTGGGCGCGCTGGAATAATCCCGGATTCACCGATTGTGTGGACCGATTCCGGCACGCTGGGGGTCACGCGAGAGGTGCCGGGCGGCACGATTGACCCCGGCAAGATGCTAAGCGGCCTGGCGCAGGCGGCCAGCAAACGTGGCGCGCTGATTTTTGAAAACGCGCCAGTGGAAAGTCTCGCGATTGTGGGGCAATCGCCGGTCTTAAGCGTCAACGGAAACTCGGTGCGCGCCCGTCGCGCTCTGTTGGCGACAAACGCCGAGTCCCTGGAGCTGAGCGGTCTTTCTGGCCAGGCTCAACCGAAATTCACGCTGGCTGTAGCAACCGAACCACTGTCCACCGAGCAAGTCGCGGCGCTGGGGCTCGCGCCGGGAAAACCATTTTACACGGTCGATTTGCCGTATTTATGGGGACGCGTTTTCCATCAGAACCGCGTGATTTTCGGAAGCGGATTAGTGCACTTGGAAGATTGGCGGGAATTGCTGACATTGAACGTGGCGGAAGGACAGGCCGCGGAGCTTCTTGCGGACCTGGAACGACGTGTGCGCCATTTGCATTCCGCGCTGAACGGCGTGCGCTTAAGCCATCGCTGGGGCGGACCGATTCTGATCGCAGACAAGTGGGAGCCCGTGTTCCGCCGGCACGCGAACCACCGCGACGTAATTGTGCTGGGGGCCTATAGCGGGCACGGCGTGGCACTCTCGGTGTATCTGGGAGCATGGGCGGCCGAAGCCATGCTCGGTAAAAAAGACTTACCGCGATGGGAAGACGACACTAATACCCCAGACTGAGTACTTGACCTCAGTGAACATGCAGATCTCAGAATCGCGGCGTTGATTCCTGCGCCGGTAACTTTAGGTTTTTGTTGCAATTATTGCGAAAGGTCCCTGGAGTACTACATTCAAGCAGGCCGCAAGTACTTTAGACTCAGGCTTTGGTACTTTTTTTTCCCCACTTTTTCGAACCTTCTCCTCAGCCGCACTTGTCCTTAGCCTCGCAGAGTGCCAGCCGATTCAAACGCAGCTACCGAACCAGGTAAGCCCGGCCGGGGTGCCGTTGTGACGGAAAACGCAGTTCGTGTCCTGGTGGCTAATCGCCCGCGGCTCCTTCGAGAGGCGGTGCTCTCCGCACTTTCCGAGCAAGCGGGAATCGACGTAGTAGGCGAGGTGGAAGATGAACGCGATGTGCCAGAGCTGGTGGAAAAAACAAAACCCGACTTCTTGCTGATTGGAATGGATGAAGGCCGAAAGCGTCCGCGCATTTGCGACGTCTTGCTCAAACAATATCCGTCGTTGCGAATTATTGCGGTAGCTCCGTCTTCGAGTCTGGGAATTTTTTATTGGGCGTCGTTTGAGATTCATTCCGCGACGTTGGAAGCAAGCGAAGAAGGATTACTGGAAGTGATCCGAAAGAAGGATGCACTCCCTGGGGGGCGAATCACTTGAGGACCATGCCGGCTATGCAAAGGAGGCCAGACAACTGGCTGCGACAAAGTTTGCAGCGTCCGATTGCCTTGTTGCTCGCTTGGACCCTGGCCATTGGACCGCTGGCAGCTGCGGGCCAACAGCAAGGCGCCTCACAAGGACGTGATGATTCAAAGAGTCAGCAGAGGCAGACAGGATTAGAAAGGCGACCATCCTCTTCCGATCTGGTTTCGGAAAATTTAGCGCGCGTGACGGCTACGGCGGACCAAATTTTGGGAGTGCTCAACAGAGATTCAGGGCTCATGGTGGAGCTCAAGGCAATTTACGCGCAAGAGGCCGGACTGCAGGGGCAAGTACTGGAAGAGAAAGACCTGACCGATTCGGCAGTGGAAGCGCGGCTCCGGCAGGATTTGCGGTTGCGCATGCTCGCAACAAAACTGTTGCAACGCTATGGCTATTTGCTGCCGCGCATCAATCCGGATTCGGACATGGCTGACGAGCGAATGCTGTACATGCGCCAGAAAGCGCAGGACATGCAGCGCGCTGGCGCGAGGCAAGATTTTGCGGGGCAACTACCGTTGGCGCAGGGGGCGGGCTGCGATCCACGAGCGGACTTGAGCTGCCTGGCGGGACAAGCAGGCGCGATGGGTGGGTCATTCGGAGGATCGCCGAACGGCGGCGCACCGCGACAGCAAGACCCACAGCAGGCGCCCGCGC
>Ga0210401_10004815_pt1 | contig 14000 bp, 13 predicted proteins | sample IncBWH32MmetaG_FD_150866 | JGI IMG/M metagenome (GOLD analysis project Ga0210401, IMG submission 150866) | Forest soil microbial communities from Barre Woods Harvard Forest LTER site, Petersham, Massachusetts, United States - Inc-BW-H-32-M | ecosystem: Environmental > Terrestrial > Soil >... | reverse complement strand
AGAAATAGCGCAGGCGCGTGTGGGGCTCGCTAGCGACGTGTTCGGAAAGTGCCGCCGTGAGCCGCGACTTGCCGATGCCCGGCTCGCCGGAGATCAGCACCACCCGTCCGTCGCCGGTCTTCGCCTGTTGCCAGCGTCGGACAAGCAGCTCGACTTCCTCGCCGCGGCCGACGAGCGGCGTCTCTCCCGAGCGCAGGGCCTCGAAGCGGCTCAGCATCCCGCTCTCGCCAATGACCCGCCACGCGGGTTGCGGCTCGGCAAATCCCGCGAGCGCCTGCGGGCCGAGATCGGCGAGATCGAACAGTCCGCCGATCTGCCGGCGCGTCGCTTCGGCGATGACCAGTGTATTCGGTGCGGCGAGCGCCTGCAGCCGGGCGGCGAGGTTCGGGGTCTCGCCGACGACGCCGCGCTCCTGTGCGGCACCCTCGCCGATCAGATCGCCGACCACGGCGAGCCCGGTGCTGATGCCGAGCCGCACGCGCAAATCTTCTCGCGCCGGCAATCGGCCGACCGCCTCAATGACGGTGAGCCCAGCGCGCACCGCCCGCTCGGCATCGTCCTCATGCGCCTGCGGGTAGCCGAAATAGATCAGCACTCCGTCGCCCATGTACTTGGCGACAAAGCCGTCGAAGCGGCAGACTGTTTCAGCGACCGCGCGGTGATAGTCGCCGATCAGCTCCCGCAAATCCTCCGGGTCGAACCGCGTCGAGAGTGCCGTCGAGCCGACGAGGTCGCAGAACATCACCGTCAGCTGGCGGCGTTCCGCGTCGATTGGCGGAGGTGAGGTGGGAGCAGGTGTCGCGCTCGTCGCTGATTGAGCCACATCACGCGTCGGGGGCTCTCCCCCCAGGGCGGTGATAGCGTTGAGGAGCCTGCGGCGGTGGCCGAAGGAGCTGATGCCCAGCTCCTTCAGGTCCTCTGCGGTCATCCCGCATAGGATCTCGCCATCGATGTCATTGTCGCGGAAAAGCTGGGCGTATTGTTCGAGGCCCAGCCCGCGCAACCACGCCGCTACGTCCATGCGGTGATCCTCGCCTCGGAGGAGCGGTAACCCCTCATGGGCGACGATATTACTCTGCCCTTCGACCTACCAGCGGCAGAACTGAATACGCGCAGTGTCGGGTCTCGGAGCTTCAGGCCGTTAATGGCCGCTTTCGGAGGGTGGACCTCACCGGGCCGGACAAATCGGGGATGACGCATTTCTACCCATCTGAGCCGCTGCCTTATAGCGCTGGCAAGGTCGGGTATGGGGCATGAGGACGCGTTCCCGCGGCCAAAGCTGAGCGCCGCGCCGAAAGCAGGCATTCGCCGACGGCTGACGGCGAGGATGGTGGCGAGTCGGCGGGTCGCCGGCATCTACATCGGAAGATTCGGATAGCCAGTCTATCGGAAGAACGCGCCGCTCGCGCCGCCCGTCGCCAGCGCGGCGCCGCAGTCCGAAAATTGCTGGCCCCTAAGAAGCCCAGTGCCAGCCGCAGCCAGCAGCCAGCTGATTTCATTCCTCGGGAAAACCGGCGCGGCGCAGACCTTCAAAGACGGAGTGTTGGCGCTGCAACCTCACCTTTGCGGCCGAGCAGCTCGAAAATGCGCTGCGGCTCGGTCTTGCCGACGACCAGCACCGAGTCGATCTCTCGCGTCTCCACCGTATCCGCAGCGAGGTCATTGGTCGCTTCGCTGATCAGCACGCGGGTGCCGTAGGTCTTATTGGCGCCTTCGAGACGCGACGCCAAATTCACGGTATCCCCGATCACGGTGTAGTTGCGGGTCTGCTCCGAGCCAATGCTGCCCACCACGACGTCGCCGGTGGCGATCCCGATGCGTATGTCAATTTCCGGAAAGCCGCGTTTGAGGCCGATGAGGTCGGGTAACTCCGAACGAAATTCCGCAAAGCCAGCGAGTTGATCGAGCGCAGCCAGGCAAGCGAGACGGGCCTGTTCGTCGGCACCGGTGAAAGGTGGACCCCAGAACGCCATGATGGCATCACCGATATACTTGTCGATGATGCCGCTATGGCGCCGGACCGGTTCCGACATGACGGTCATGTAGCGGTTCAGCACGGTGACCAGCGCGGCCGGGCGCTGAACGTGGTGAAACCCTTCATGTCGCAGAACAAGATCGTCATCTCGCGGCGCGAGCCTTTAGCATCGGTTAGCTCGGGCCGGTCGATCCGCCCAGCAACAATTCGGGGATCGACATATTTCCCGAACGTCTCGCGGATCTGCGCTTTGATACGCAGCTCGCCGACCATGCTGTTGAACGACTGCGTCAGCCGGCCAATCTCGTCACGCGAGGTAATCGGCACCACGGTGTCGAGCGCGCCACCCTCAACCGCAGCGGTCCCAGCCAGCAGACGACGCACCGGACGCACCAGGCCGAGGGTGACGGCGGCGGCGACGGTGATGCCGAGTAATGCGGCAATCGCCAACAGCGCCAAGCCAATCTGGACAACGTGCCGCTGATAGGCGCGGGTCCCGACGATGGCGGCACCAGCGAGCCGACGCATCTCGCTCCGCGCGGCATCAATCTTACGATCGAAATCATCCCGCCAATCGTCTAGTTCGGCGAGCAGTTCGGATGTCAGCACGGGCGGTAGTCATTCAACGACAACTCGACAGCGGTTGCGCGGGCGATGCGACACCGGTACCCCGCGAGGGCGATCGTGAGCGCCAAGTCGAGCGCGTCATGACGAGTTATGAGGGATGGCTCGTTCCTGATCGACCGGCTGGCTGCCGGCATGGTTGTCGATCAAGGCAACTCAACTAAACCAAGCTGCGGCGGGGCAAGCGGTGAAGGCCGTGGTAAATGCCATTCTCGATGCCCTCGTCGCCGGGGATGTGGTCCGTGTCTCCGGACTTGGCGTTTTCAATGTGGGAAATAGCTCCTCGAAATTTCCGGTCAGGGCAAAGTAGGAGAGGATCATGCCGCAAATTGAGGGTCTTTACGTTGTCGAATTTGGAGACGTTGCGATAGGCGGTCAGACCTATACCTATTGGAATGGCGGCGTGGCCGTTCTGGAAACCAACCGCATCTTCGGCGGCGACAGCGGCTACTATTACGTCGGCAACTACACGATCAAGGATAGCCAATTTGAAGCGACCGTAAAGATCGTCAAGCACAATCCAACTTGGGAGGATGCCTTCGGCAGTACCAGCCCATCCTTCAATGTCAAAGTGCAAGCAACGGCCAACAACGGCATCATAGAGGGATTTGTGGACCGGCTAGATCCACCTCAGGCTCGGCTCCCGATCCGCCTGACATGGAAGGAAGATCTGCCCTCTTCCTAGACCGGACTTAAACAGCGCGTTGGAGAAAGTCGAGTAGATTTAATGGCTTACCGACGAACGCCGTGGTCTTAGCACCACGGCGGCAGTGTCGGGGCCGGGTTAGGCGGCCGGCTGCGGAGTAGTGAGGGGGAGTTCCTGAAGGTTGGGCGGTAGGGCGACGCCAACCGCCTGAAAGAGCTTACCAGCGACGCCGGTGGTCGGGGTGCGCAGCAGGAAGCGCTTGCCATCCTGCTCAAGCTCGATTTCCTGCAGCCGGTCGAGATCGCGCAGGATGTCGTCCCATATCGGCCGGCGCATGCACTCGACCTAATGAACGATGAACGATGAAACCGGCGCCAAGCGGGGGTACCAGCTCAATCCTCCTCCGGCTTCCACACCCAATCCGGATGCAGCGCCTGGTATTCCATTGACCCAGGCGCGGGCTCTGACTTGGGCCGCCCCGCCTCCGCCGCGGTTTTGGCATTGTCGATCTCCAGCGCTTTGCGCCGGGAAAATCTATCAACCTGGACGATCATCGAGCGGTGCTGTTAGACATTGGCTGGACGATCGAGCTCGGCCCCATTCCTGGACGACGCGTGCGACCATCGCCTCGACCGCCTCACGGTCACGGACATCCACCTCGATCCCCAAAGCGCCAGCAACGCCGCCATGTCTTTCCGCGGCCGCCCGCGCGGGTTGGCCGACGGCTCGCCCTGCTTGAAGCGCGCTCACGTGTGGATCAGCGTTCCGATCGGCTCCCCATTGAGCGCGCGTGTGAGATTCCCTGGCACGAGGCCGTTGACCATCCGAATGCTCTTGGCGAGCTTGGCCCGCACCAACAGCTCCAGCACCGTCGGCTCGATCGGCAATGTCGACAGCTTGCGGGCTATCAGTTCCGCGGCGCCGATCTCGGCGATGAACTCGGCGCCCGGATTGGTCTTTGGGTCGGTGGTGTAGAGCCCGTCGACGTCCTTCAATAGGATGACCGAGCGCGCCCCGAACACCTCGCCGACGAGGTAGGACCCGGCATCGCTGCCGTGCGGCGGGATCTTGCCGATCGCCGGCGGATGCTCCCACAGATCGTAAGGCGGAATGCCGTTGAACACCGCGCCGCGCGCAGCCGCCAGCATAGCTGGAAGCAGTTGCACGATGAACGGCGCCTCGAGGTAGACGAAACCGCTATCGGCGAGCAGGCACGCCACCATGTAGGCGTTCTGCGCCGACGACTTGGCAGCGAGCGTGGCGAGCGCCCCGGTTGGCAGACCGAGGTCGAGCCCGACCGCAAAAATATGCCGTGCCCGCACACCCGGGCCGACGCCAACCACCTGCGTATGCTCGTCCTGATTGGCGACGATCTCGTCGAGCAGGGGCAGCACGGCTTCACGCCCGCGATCCATGATCGACAGGCCGCCGATCTGGATGACGTTGAGCTTCGGCAGGATGGCACGGACGGGCGCCTCAGTGCCCGCAATTACCTTTTTGTCGACGAGGGATTCGCGCATCAGCCGCGAAACCACGTGCTGCGCGGCTTGGCTTGCGCTCATACCACGTCTCCCCGTCGAATCTCGGCGTTGTAGATGATGGTTCCCACCGGTTCGCCGTCCAGCGCAGCGGTCAACTGGCCGGGCTTCAAGCCGTTGACGAACTGGATCTCGCTGATGTTGCGCGCGGTCAGCATAAGCTCCAACACAGCGCGCTCGACCACCAGGTCATTCAAATCCTGTCGCAGCAACTCCTGCACACTAATGCGCGGGATGTGGCGAGCGGCCGGATCCTTTTTCGGGTCGGCGGTGTAGAGGCCATCCTCGTCTTTCGCGTAGATCATCTTTCTCGCGCCGAACACTTCGGCGATCAGGAAGCAGCCGGTGTCGGTGCGCTGCGGCGGAATGCGCCCGATCTCGGGGTTTTCCTCCCACAATTTGTAGGGCGGCATGCCCTGACAGATCACGGCGCCGCGTTCCATCAGGTAGTGCGGCAGCGACGGGAAGCCCTCCGGCTCGAGAAAGGCGATACCGTGTTTCGCGAGCAAGTATTGCAGCATCTGCGCGTTCTGCCATGCGACCGCGGTGCCGAGCACGGTCAGGACGCCGACCGGCATGCCGAGATCGATGGCAAGGCTGTAGACGTGGCGGGCGCGGGTGCCGGCGCCGGTACCCAGGATCATCTTGTGATGCGGCAGGTTGGCGACGATTTCGTCGATCAACGGCATCACTGCGCTGCGTCCGCGATCCATGATGCTCTGGCCGCCGATCTTGACCACGTTCACCCACGGCAGGATCGCGAGGTTGGGTGTCGACTCGGTGGCGCGCTGCAGTGTGGCGTCGCTGAGCGATCCGCTTGCCAGGCGTTGCCCGAGTTCGGTCAGCATGGCGTTCTGTACGGGGTCCGGCATTCAGTGCGCCATCCCTGGCTGGAGGCGGTAAATCATCAGGTCGAACCGGAAGGGTTCGACAGACACGGCATCGAGGGAGCCGAAGGTCGCGACAGCCCACTCACGCAGGCGCAGCATCGCGATATTCTGGACCGGTGGCGGCAAAACGGAAAATCGCGCGCCCGTGGCGTGACGCTCCAGGAAGGCGCGCGGCGTTCGTTCGGCCGCCCATGCAGCGGCGGTCACGGTGCGGCTGTCGTGCGCGTTGCCGGCGAGCCAGTTCAGGGCATCGTCGCTCCACTTTTCCCGGTAGGGATGGACGCCCGCCGCGTCAAGCGATCCGGCGAGGTGCTGCCTCATGCAGGCGTCAATGCCGTAGTCCGGTGCAACAGTGCGGCCGAAAATCAGACAGCCGGCGGGCTGTAGCACGCGGCCTGCTTCCGCGATCAACCTACGCCCATCGCGTGCGGCACTCAGCACCTGCATCAGCAGCACGGCATCGAAGCTCGCGTCAGCAAGCGGCAGTCGCTCTCCGTCAGCTTGCACCAGACGGGCCGGCGCGCCGTTCCACTCGGCTCGTCCCGTGAATTCGCGCAGCATCCCAAGTGAGAAGTCGACGCCAATATAGTCGTCGCCCGCGGCCACGAACGGCCAGCCGATCCGCCCCGCGCCGGCGCCGATATCAAGGAGACGCGGCCTCGGCACGCCGCCGGCAGCGGCCATCACAGAGGCGCGGATCGCCTCCGCAACGCCATCAGGCAGGGCACGATGGCGATCGAAGCTCGGCGCCGCCGCGTCATATGCGGACATGATGGCTGTCCCTCCGTCGGCACCGAAACCGGGTCGCCCGTCGTCGCCCGCCCGCCGAACGCGCCGGCTGGTGTTTCGCAGTTGCTCGCTAATGGTGCTGAACCATCAACCTGGGCGGCGGGATCACTTCGACGGTGAACATCATGCCGCGGTCCTCGTGGATCAGGATATGGCAATGCATGACATAAACGCCATGGTAGTCTACGAAGCGGCTGCGCATCTTGAAGTAGCCGGGTATGACCTTTTGTTGCTCCACGCGAGCCGACGGTATGGCAAAGGTGTCCCACCAGATCAGATTGGATTGCGGCGGCTGCGCCCCGCAGGCGCCGGCCACCGACCAGGTGTTTGCATTCGCAAGGTCAAGAAAACACTGACGCATCCGGAAGAGATTCTGCGGATCGCTTAGCTTGGCCTTATCCGTGACATAGCGCGGTACCGGAACTGTTTTGCAATGAGTCCCGTCGTTGAGCTTGTCGCATTCGCCTTGGGTCATAATCTTCGTTTGGCCATTTGTATCAGTCACCTGCAGCTGAGTTAACAACGTACCGGTCTCCGGGTTGACCAAATTCTCATTGGGATCGAACACCTCGGTGATCTGGTACGGGTTGATGTGAATGTGTAACGGATGATCGATTGGGCCTGGCGCGTTCGTTGTGTTCTCGATTGTCCATTCCTCCGCAGCGCCCAGCGTGACGTGCACGTTTGCCTCTCCTTTACTATCTTCGAATTGGACGTTGTTGATCGTGTGCTGCGCCTTGCTTTGCGGAACCTTCGAATCGAAGATGAATTTTCTCGTGACGTAGTTGCTGCGGGCCAATTCCTCGTCGGTGATGTCGGCGAGGAATTTGGGCTGATTTGGAGCCTTGCCTTCTGGGGGAAACGGCATTGGCGCCTGCACCGGCTCGCCGTTGTATGTGACCGGATCGCCGGACACTTCGACCGTCATCAGCAGCGTTCCCGGCGCCTGATCGTTCACGTTCGGGTGGACCGGCGTCGGCTTGACTTGGCTGCGAGCCATGACCGCCTGAATCTCGACTTTGAACTCACGCGGCGTCATCGGCGCCTGAACCAGCAGGTCCACGCGATTGGCTGGCGCCATGTAGAATGGCGTGTTCTGGTTCTGTGGGCTTGCGTAAGTCGGCCGGGCGAATTGCACCCCGTCCTGCGCCAGTTGCCGCCATTGCAAGCCTCCGGGCGCCATGAAATAGGCGGCGCTGCGCGACGACGAGTTCACGATGCGCCAGAGCTGGACTTCTCCGGGCTGCATGTGCGCCTTGGGACCGACCCGACCATTGACCGCGAAGGGGACGCCGGCTGGGCCCGCCGGGCCCGTCCCGGCACCCGAAAGCATATTTGGCGTGGTCCCAAGCTGGTTGAGAACCAACACCGGCTGCGAGCGCGTATTCCAGGGCTTGGATTCGCCGCCGCGCTTGACGCCATAGCTCGCATACAAGGCATTGAGGTCGTCGTCGTACTGGCCTTCGATGACGAAGGCGCCGGTCATGCCGTTCATCACGTTGATCGCAGTGGAGCCGTGCTTGTGCGCATGATACCAATGGGTTCCCGGTGCCTGGCCCATGCGGAGATCGCCCTTGTCCACAGGCTCGGCTCCCGGCTTGTACGGCAGCGCAAAGCAGTACGGAACCACGCCAATGTAATACTGCGGCCAGCCGTCATGAATGAGCTCCTCGTCCTTGTCCCATATCGTCTGGTCGGGGTGCTTGGCCTGGTAGGCCTTCAACAAGTCGGTCTGTTTTTGGATCCAATCATTCGGGATGTCGCTCCAACGACGCGGCCACTGATTCGATGGGTGGTCTTTTAGCTGCGCGGTGCAATCCTTGAAGAACTGTTCTAAGCCGACCATCGCGTCCGTCGGCTTTGTCGTCAGGTCGCCAGCGTTGTCGCGCGGCAAAGGGAGGATTTGCAGGAACACATCGTCTCCGGTCGCATCGGGGTTGGTGTGCGTCCCGTGGTAATGAATATTGGCCGTGCTGGAGGCGTGCAGACAGTTCGGAAAGATGTCAAACGCCCCACCACCCGTCCCCGGATACTGCGCGCCCCCCTTGCCGACTTGCATGCAGCCGTTTGGACCGAGGACGACGTTCCTGTCGAAGCGGTTCGCATCGACCGTGTTGACGAAGGTGAGCTGCACGAGGTCTCCGACGCGCGCCCGCAAGGTCGGTCCGGGCACGGGATTAAGCAAATCGTTTGAAGGCGGCAATGGCAGCCCGGGCCGGTAGATCCGCACCAATTGCTGCGGGCAATTCGCGTTCCCTGCGGCAGTCGGGGGCAGGCGCTGAAACTCTTCTGCCAGGCTGATGATGCCCTTGAGCACGCCGTCGGACGCGTCGATCTCGGGCGGCATGACGAGGTCTTGTCCCGCGGGAAGGCACGGGACGGTCGGGCTGGTTGCCTCGCTTGCGGGGGGAGGCGTAAACGCGGGAGGATTATTCTGCGCATAAGCAAACGAAATGGCCCCCGACGCTAGGGCGGCCCCAACGATAAGCAACGCGATCCGGCCGCGCATTCTCCGGGCCGGGCGGCCACCTGACGCTTCGGTTCGAAAAATAGTTGCGGTGCGGCGGAGCGTGGGGTCAGGGCCAATCATGGATTCACCCCCTTTGGATGAAGAAGAAGAAGCTGTGCTTGGCGGATCCGCGCCGTTGCCCATCAATCCAAGGCGCGGCGGCGGACGGCGCAGGCCGCGATGCAGGAGTTCACGCTTTGACGTTAGACGACCACAATCCAGGCGTCCGGCGGGTCCGGTGTTGGCGCCGCGCTCTGCCGAACCCAAGAATATCCGACTGTCTGCGTGACATTGAAGATCGGGTTAGAGACGTCTCCGGCCGGAATTGGATCGCACAGGAAAACACCCTCCGGTTGGATAGACTTCAGCGTGATCTCGTGATTAGTCCGGTTATTCCACGTCACGTTGTCGCCGGAATTCACCCCGAGCGGTTGACCAGCCGTTGCGCCCGGGACGTCAGGCTTGAAGGTGATCGCGCCGTCGTGCTGGTTGATAGTAATTGACCACGAGCTCGCCATGATAGATCTCCCGTTTGGAGCATATTTCTTCGCAAAACGATCAGTGGCCGTATCATCGAAGCGGCCTCGGCGCTCCCCAGCCTCGAATTTGGATCAGTTGACGATAACCGTTCCCTTCATGAACGGATGGATTTGGCAATGGTATGCGACCGAACCACTCGCGCTGAACGTGTGCGAAAATGTGGCTTGCGGCTTTATGTGTCCGCTACTTGGAAATCCGCTTTTGTCGGGAGTGACCGTATGGTCCATCGTCATTTGGTTAGTCCACTCGACGGTGTCGCCGGTGGAGATTGTGACGCTAGCCGGATTAAATGCCATGTTATTTATGGTAACTTTGTGGCTCTCCGCCATCTTTTCCTCCCTTGCTGGCACATGCTACATCGGGCTTGCCGCGGCGATCCGAGAGCCGACACTTAACCATATACCGTCAGGGTAAATCGACAAGGCGATATTGCCGTCGGCAGCGAGAATCGAATGAAAACACCTCGTCGAAGCTGACCGAGCTGATGGCGACGCACTCGAGCCTCATCGGAGACCCGCTCGATCCGGCGGATCCAGGCCATACCTCGAGACGGGTCTGAGAGACTCACCCTGGATACCGGAAGGTCGCAAATGACCCGCGTGGCGCGAGAGCAGAATGTGGAGCAGGTTGTTCGTCTCGGAGCCTTCTTCACCGCGTTTCTTATCATCGCGCTCTGCGGTGTCGGCGGCGGCAGTGGGATTGTCTGGGCGCGCCGCATCGCGGTCGAGAACCGCCGCTGGATAGGCGATGGGGAATTTGCCGACATACTCAGCCTTTGCCAATTCATGCCAGGGCCGAACATCATTGGCATTGCGGTCTGCGTCGGAGCGAAGATGCGGGGCGTGATCGGGGCAATAGCTGCGCTCTGCGGCTTTCTTGTAATCCCTTGGACCGTTGGCCTCTCGCTCGGCGTGTTATACCTTAACCCGCAGACTTGTTGAAAACACGATCTGAACTTCCGAACACCACGAAGTCATCTCCGAGCAGATCGCTCAGTTTCGCTGCTGAGCTTCGTTCTCCGGTCGGAGCAACTGTTCTTTCAGGCTCCGAAGCAAGTCTGCGGTTTGCGCTTCTTCATGCATCTGAACGTCGTTCTTAATTATGCACTACGGCATGAACATGTAAAGAGGTTCGAAAACCGTCCCTAATTCTTGGCGCTGTGCTTAAGAACATATGCCTCAGCACGATGAACCACATCCGCGACAGGCATGGCGGCGGTGTCCAGAATAAGGTGCTCGCCCTCCCAAGGCTCGAACACATGCTTCATCACCGCCTCCCAGGTCGGGAGAACGTGGCCCGGAATGTCGGCTATTCGGCCCTCTACCCGATTACGATGTTCAACGGGGTCAGAGCAGACGATCTCAATTTCTATGAGGTCCGCTGAGGATCGCACTGCTGTTTGCTTCCATCCACTTCGGCTCTCCGAAACGGGGTTCACGCAATCTGCCACCACCGAAATGCCAAGTTTCAGGTTCGCCTCGGCCAACGCATTGGCGACCCCGTAGCCAGCGGCCCCAACCTCACCAACCCCCGAGGATTTTACAGCCTGCTCGATTACGTCAATACGCAGGTAAGTGGCTTTCCGCTGCGGGCTCCCTACCGATCAGAAGAAATGGTTTGCTGGCCGGTCAGTCCGCGCGTCGGCAACGTCAAGAACAACGATCCGGATTTGGTCGAACCGATTCATTTGCCGTGATACGGTGAGTTCGGATCGAGAGCGCTCAAATCAATGCCGGAAGCCCAAATCGCCCAAGCGCTGCAACTGCTCGACCTGATGCTCGAGCATTTTGCCGACGACGGTCACTGGACACGCGGCCGTTATGATGACGGAAACGGCGGCTACTGCCTTGTCGGCGCTCTTCTGCATCTGAGCCGCAAGCATCGCCTGCCGAGGGCACCGGCGATCGTGCTGCTGCAGGATGCGATGCCCAGGCCCGGCCTTCCGCTTGTGCACTTCAACGACAGTTGTTGCGGCAGCGTCGCCGAACTGCGCTCCATCATCCTTAAGGCCCGCCGCCTCGCCGACGATCATGCGGAGCAAAGCCGGGCAGCCGCCGCGGCCAAGACCTGGCTGCTTGCCCAGATCCGGAAAAAAACAGACCGCGCCGCCGGCGGATATGGCGGACACGGCGCCGGACGAGCCGTTCGCGCCCGAACGCCTCGCCGCCTAGTGCTGAAAATCCGACACTTGAATCCCCTGCAAGCGTCCAGTTTTCTCATCCCGCTAGCCCTCCTCACGGCGCCGCTCGCGCAGGCTGCCGGTTTCCGGTTCATCGAGGCGCCCGCCGACGCCGATGGCCCGGCCCTCAAGGGAGCGATGTGGTCACCTTGCTCCGCAGCGCCTGCCCAGATCGATCTCGGCAACGTCACCCTGCCGGGGGTGAAAGATTGTCCGATCGGTGGCGACAAGCTCCCGCTTGTCGTCATCTCGCACGGCAGGGGCGGTTCCTTTGTCGGCCATCACGATATCGCTGAGATGCTTGCCGATGCCGGCTTTGTCGCGGCCGCCATCAATCATCCCGGCGACACGGCCTCCGATATGAGCCGCTCTGACGACCTGTCGGTTTTCATCGAGCGGCCAAACGACATCAAACGGCTCATTGATTTCATGATCGGCGCATCGCCTGCCGCGTCCAACATAGATCCCGACCGCATCGGCTATTTTGGCTTCTCGCGGGGCGGCTACACGGGTCTCGTGCTCGTCGGCGCCAAGCCTGATTGGGCCACGGCCGCCGCCTTGTGCGAGCAATCCTCGTCCCGCATCTGCGGGCAGATCCGCGCGAAGGAATACCCGGAGCAGCCCCTCACGCATGACCCGCGCATCAAGTCCGCCGTGATCGCCGACCCGCTTGCCTTGTGGTTTACCGCTGACAGCCTTCAAGAGATCAAAGTGCCGATCCAACTCTGGGCGTCCGAGCTTGGTGGCGACGGCGTAACTCCCCATAACGTTGCCGCAGTGGATAGCGGCCTCCCCATAAAACACGAATATCATGTGGTCCCGAACTCGGCACATTTTGCCTTTCTCGCCCCCTGCCCGCCCGCATTGGCCAAGGCCCGGCCAGAGCTATGCACAGATGCGCCCGGCTTTGACCGCGGCACCTTTCACCAGCAGTTCGACGCGGATGTGCTCGCGTTCTTCCGTGCGCAGTTGGGTGATCGATAGACTTCCGGGTTGCTACCCCGCGGCCATACCGTGATCCGCTGCTTGGCAGGCGGCCTCAGGCGCGTGCGTGTGATTTTGACCACCTGCTATACGAAACGGCTTACCCTCCAATGAGGCAGGCAACACCAGGCTATGAGCGCACGGCGGCGCCTCGTGAATATTCTGCCAGCTCTCCCCCGGGACCGTCGGTAGCAATCGTCGCCGCGATCTGCGCCGCCGAAATCCTCGGCCTGGCCGGATTCTCGATTGTTCCGGCGCTGCTGCCGCAGTTCATCGAGGCCTGGTCGCTGACCAACACGCAGGCCGGTTGGCTCGCGGGGATCACCTCCGCTGGCTATATGCTCGTCGTCATCCCTCTCGTTAGCCTGACCGACCGGCGACCCGCCCGGCAACTCTATCTCGCCTCGAGCGTCCTCAGCGCGCTGTCCTGCTTCGGCATGGCGCTGTGTGACAGCCTGCTCCCGGCGATCGGATTCCGTGCTTTGGCCGGCATCGCCATGGCCGGCATGTATATGCCCGGACTGCGGGCGCTCACGCATGGTGTCGAAGGGGCCACCCGCGCCCGCATCGCGGCCTGGTATACCAGCTCCTTCACCATCGGCGCGTCGCTGTCATTCCTGTTCGGCCGCGTCGGGACTCTGCTGGGCTGGCGTAGCGCTTTTATTGTCGCCGGCATCCTCGGCGCCGCCGGTGTCTTGATTGCCTGGGCGGCGTTGCCGGGCGGGGATACCGGAGGCGAGGACGATCCCCAGCCGCTGCTCGATTTTCGCCCGGTCCTGGCGAACCGGAATGTCCTCGCCCTGATCGTCGGCTACGCCGCGGCCATCTGGGGCTGCGTCGGATTGCGGCAGTGGATTGTCGTCTTCCTCACCTTCTGCGCCGGCAATCAGGCCGCTGATCCCGCGCAGGCCTGGATCATTCTGGTGGTCGGAGCGGTGATCAATTTTCTCGGCGTGCCCGCCGGCCTGATCGGCAACGAGCTGTCGATCCGTTACGGCCTGCGCACCATCGCGACCCTGGTCTTCGTGCTCTCGGCGGTCGCCGGCGGTTTGTTCGGCTTCACGGCGATGCTGCCATACATCGCCGTTCTTGGACTTTCCGTGGTTGCCGGCTTCATCGTGCAGAGCAACTTTTCCAATCTCACTTCGGGCGTACTAGCCGTTGCCACCCCGCGTTACCGAGGCGCAACAATCGGGCTCTATTCCTGCATCGGCTTCGGTGCCGGGTTCCTCGGAACGCTCCTATTCGGCGTCACGCTCGACCAATTCGGCGGGACGTCGCAGCTCGCCGCCTGGGCGCTGAGCTTCGGCACCTGCGGGCTCGCCT
>Ga0210401_10004811_pt1 | contig 14005 bp, 8 predicted proteins | sample IncBWH32MmetaG_FD_150866 | JGI IMG/M metagenome (GOLD analysis project Ga0210401, IMG submission 150866) | Forest soil microbial communities from Barre Woods Harvard Forest LTER site, Petersham, Massachusetts, United States - Inc-BW-H-32-M | ecosystem: Environmental > Terrestrial > Soil >... | reverse complement strand
GGTTCGTAGAGAGCTTCCCGTCCACCGTGACCGGCAAGGTCCAGAAGTTTGCGATGCGTGAGTCGATGATTGAGGAATTCGCCCGCTCGATGAGAGACAGCGCATGAGCTTCAGCGGAAACGGCACCGAAGCTTTTTCAATATACGGCATTGCCGGCTCGCGTCCTTTTCGGATTCGGCACCATTGCGAAGGTGGCCGACGAGTTGGTCTCTTTGGGTCGCAAGAGGGCTTTCGTTCTTTCCGACCCGCATTATGCAATGGCTGCCGGGGCGCGTCTTATGCGCGTCCTCGGCGACCTCGGTGTCCACCTCTAGACGGATGCCGTCATGCATACGCCAGTAGAGGTCACCGAGCAGGTCATGGAGAAGCTCGTCGGGTGTAATGCCGATTGTATCGTCGCTCACGGTGGTGGCTCGACGATAGGCCTTGCCAAGGCACTTGCGCTCAGCAAAGCGCAAATCGGGGAATTACGTCGTCAACGTCGATAGCTTTGGGCAATCGATTACGCGACAGCCATGGTGCAGCCATGAAGAGTGGTTCGACACTTCGCTTGGCGTTCGGTTGGGAACTATGTTAATCGAAAGCCAAATGGTGAAGAAAACTGTCCGGCGAGAGCGCCCGCGCAAGAGAGCCGAACAACAACGCTCGATTGAGACGCGCGCCTCGATCCTCAATGCCGCGATCGCGGAATTTGCCGAACGGGGATTCGAAGGAGCGAGCATTCGCGTGATCGCCGATCGGCTTGGCCTGCAACATCCGCTGATCACCTATCACTATCGCAGCAAGGACATTCTGTGGCGGGCGGCAGCGGAGCATGCCTTCGCGCAGATACGGAACGAGTGGGATATTTCGGTGCCTGAAGGATTCGATTTGTCACCGCTGGCGCGGCTGCGTCAGGAGTACACCACCCTTTTCCGGTACACCGTCGCGTTTCCTGAATTTCATCGGTTCATGCGCCAGGAAACCTTGACGAATAATCCACGGCTGAAATGGGTGGCTGAAGCGGTCCTGGCGCCGCTTCTGGGGCGATTGCTGCCTCAGATCATTGAGGCTCAGAAACAGAGTCTCCTTCCCGCCGTCGATCCCATTCTCTTTCATTATATGATGGTAAGCCTTACCGCCACGCTCTCGGAGTTCGGGCCGGAAATGCAGGTTACAAGTGGGCTGTCCTCCGAAAACGAGAAGGTCGTCGACGCGTATTGGCGTCTGGTTGACGAGATGGTCTTCGGCAAAGAGTCGAAGCGCGTCGGAAAAGCGCACAACCGCTGAAGCTTGAGGCAAGAGCGCATGGGAGTCCTTTTCTCTCCGCTAAATCTGAAGAGAAGCCCAGGCAAACACGCCGCGGCTGCTTTTTGGCGCAAAGCGGCCGTTCAGCATCCCGAGACTAAAGAATAAGTAGCGAATCTATCAGTTTGGAATCTGGCTCGGGGAGGGGACTTAGCCATTCACTGGTACGATGATCTTCCCCTTTTGGAGCGCGGATTTTATGAAGCGCAAAGAGCCAGTTGCAGAAATCAGATGCCCCGCCTGTAACGGAACGGGCTTCCCCAAGGTGAAGAAACCCGTCGAATGGGGTCGCAGAATCTATCCCGCGCCGTGTGAGAAATGCGCGGGCAAGGGACGGCTCCCGCGTGCCTAAAAATGTGACTCTCTCTTAGCGGACCACGGCTGCGATTCACGCCGTTTCGATTGACCGCGCTAAGGACCGTATTTTCCCGCCCTTTACCAGCCGTCAATAACTCCCCGGTAAGTCCTTCCCTGCTGTGGATATCTGGGAAATCTCCACCGATCCCCACAAAATTCAATTGACCAGCCGCTGTTGGGGCGGTGGCTTCGTTTTGGAGTTGCTGCATGACCTATCGACCGAGCGATCTTGCCGAACGTATGTCCAGCCGGCGTGAGCCGGCCGACGGAATCGTGCGAGAGACATTCAGACTGCCGGTCGAAGCGGCTCGCATTAAGGCTCGTGAGATTCTGAATCAGACTCCACAGGGCGGTCACATGACTATTGTTGAACAATGGCGGCAGCTACCGGACGGCCAAATCGAATTCACGATGCGGCGTTTGCGAACAGCCGATTGAGCTAATGACCGGCGACCAATCCAGACTGCTCAAGGTTGGCGACCGCGTTTGCTGGGAACGCAGCACGACCGATCTTGGAACGGTCAAGAGCAACAGCTGGGGGGGCCTTGTGGTAGCATGGGATGATGGTCGTACGAATTCCATTCACCACAATGATATGAAGCAAGTTGAGCGGATGCCTGTGAAGACCGAATAGTTAATTGCGCTAGCCATTTCTAGAGGTGCGGCTTTACGGGCCTTCAAGACCTTCTCAATAAGCCAATCGTAAGGCGGTGGTGTTCAGTGGCAAGCATTCGCCGTTTCTCAAATCAAAGCCGTGTCATCCTTTGGGTTGGCACGGCTTTATTTTAGCGACCACGCAATCTCGGCAGCACCTTCACCAATCCCGCGCCAGCTTTCGCTTTCCCCAGTGCTTCTTCTTGCCTGGGCTATCAAACACCCGCTCAACGTGCCGGTTTAACGCACGCATACGGCTGCTAGAAGTGAAGTGCCACCGTTGCGAAACCAAGCCCAGCATTCCGCTTGAACACGTTCGCAGGCCGCGCAACACACCGATTTGGAAACTAGCCGCGTATCGTGCCGTCGCTGCCTGTGTCAATCTTGACTTCGAACTGGCATGGTGTTCCTAAAAATAAATTGAGTGTTGAACGGGCCGCATTTTGCGGGCCGCGAAAGTGTGCGGTGTTGATAAATTGAATCGGTGTGCTATAGGGCCGCTCCAACAAAAGGAGCTAAGATGGCCAAGAAAAAGAAGATTGTTCGACGCGCTTGGACTTCATCAGAAGTGCGTGAGTTGAAGTCGCTGGCAAAGAAAAAGGTCGGTGTTAAGCGAATCTCAAAAGGATTGAAACGGACTGTCGCCGCTACAAAAATGAAAGCGTCGCAGTTAGGTGTTTCATTGGAGTCGCGGTAGTAAGCATAAAGTGCCCGCCGACCCGCCGATCAATACGACGAGGCACAGGGACGGGGTGAGGTGGCACGGCAGGGTGAACCTTCCAAAGCGACATACAAAAGACATTCACGAAGCCCGCGCCGTTCGTTTGCAGTTAGCTGCTGTGTCGTGGAACCGCTTTACCATTGTGAAGTAGATAACACTCAAGAACAGAATTTCATATTAGCAAGGGTGACCGAGCAGAGGCACCCTATGCAAACTAAACCGCGCATTCACAACACAACCCGAGATATGGAAAGATCGCGTGAAAGGCTAGTGATCTGGGCGGACCGAGCGATGACTGTTCTTCTTCTAATATGCACCTCGTATTTCATCGTCGATATCGTTAGAATACTCGGGCAGCCCACCGGGTATTGAAATTCGCCAGCGGCGGCTCGCTCGCCGATGAAGACGCGCTCCGTTCCATTTGGTTGAATCAAACAATTTGTGCAGCCTGTCACACCGCTGACTCACCCGACCGATAGACGACATCCGCTAACAGGAGGTTCGCGGTGCGGAAGTTGCAATCGCCCAAATTATCGCCATCGCGGTTTGAGCCAGAACCGGTGTGGACGATGCGATCTGTTCTCGACTCGGCTGTTGATCAGATTGACGCCGCTAACCGGACGCCTGCGACAAAAGCGAAGATGGCGGAACGAATTCTGCGGGCCGCATCAGATGGAATCACTGACCCGATGACGTTAACTGCTATCGCGATAGAAGACGGTATGCAGCCAGCGGCCTAGGTGAATTCTCGTTTGCCGAGCCTGCCGCGCCTACTTCCTAACGAGGCAAAAACGGCTAGCGGCAATTTAAGAAGCCGCTGAGGCGGCGGCACGATACGGTGCCGAGCCTTTACTTTGAGCGAGCCGAGTTTGGTGGTCGCAATGGGACAACGACACTAGCAAACGATTCTGTCGGCGCTGGTTCCGGCAGTCGAGCGGGTTCAGGAATTCCGTTTGCGCGAAAAAGCCATCCGGCATGTTTCACGTAATACCGTTCAAGCGTTCGGAGCAGCGTTTCCTCAGAAGTATCCGGGAATTCCTGTGTCATAGCCCCCGCCCTAGCCGAATGATCTGGCGATCTGCACATCCGTCGCACCCCGTATCTCCACAAAACTGAGTATGAGGGAGCAAGAATTAATTTAATCATTTTCTTAACCGACGGCGCTTGCGCGGCCGTTTTCATGAGTTCCACGATTTGTTCGTTTCGAGGTTCCCTCGGCTACCAGAGCCTTCATACTTGGGCAGGGGGAAGGCGCCCCGCCACGTTCTCAGCGCGACGGGGCCGCTTCGTTTTTGGACGCGTCGAGAAAGCACAACGTCGCCCGAGCGCAGTATGATCGCTTGGCGGCGTTGGTCAGTCACCGAGACCCTGAAATCCCCCGGCGAAGGTATGTCCGCAAAGGCAATGCGAAGGTTCAACGATGAAGGCTCGATCACCGTGGTCATATGTGCGCACAGGCCTGCGTAGGGGGTGCTCCCGCTCGTGAGCACATAGGCGAAACGAAAGGGACGGTACTGAAAAAGGCCGCCACAGGCGGCCCTCACTCTTCATCTTGGCCGAACAACGCCGGGTCTTTCGGTTGATGAAGTGTATCCCGGTGCCGGCCGGACAGGTGACCCCCTCGTATTCACCGTCGGACGAGCCGTCATCATCGTCCAGCCCAATGCTGGACCTTCATCGAAGTCTCTGGACAGGTGAAGACCAAAGCGGCCGTCGGCCTTGATACAGCACCAAGGCGTATTGGTTTTGATCCGTCGCAACGAGGTGGCCTTGCTTAAGGCGGCCCGGCACGCTTCCCCGTCGGTCACGCGCCGAGCCTAACCGGTCGTTGATTTTTTGCGTTTGATCCAACCGGCTAAGTCAAATTATGATGTTAATGCGTTAAAGATTGGGCTTGCGCCCTCGGGTCTCACGACGGGAACCATCAGTCCGAAAATATTTCAGCACGAACTTGCCTTCACGGCCGTGGAGCGGGGCACCGCAACTCAGACAGAGTATCTGGTGATCGTGGGTTAGAGCAGCTTCGACGCGCACGACTTTATATTGCGCATAACAATTCGGGCACTGGAATGGGGTCGCGTCCGGTATGGCGGCACTATATCCGAGAAAAGGTTCGAACTAGGCCACTTTCCGACTACTTACGCGGCCCCCTCAAGCAAACTCGCTCCCGGTCGGAGTCGGAAAACAAAGAGGCCGCCAACCGAGGCGGCCTACACTTGTTGCGCATGGTGGCGATCGAGGCCACCCCGCTCGCTCACTTACAAGCACCATCAAAGACGCCTCGGGCATTGCCGATGAAGTATTGGGCCTGTCCCTCGTTGCCCAGCCCCCTCAAGGCGATGCCAGCCGTTAGATAAATTCGGGCAAGCACGCATGCGGTGTCACAGTCCATTCTTCCGCCAGCGACCATTTCGATTTCGGCTTCGTTCAGTTCGCGCGTTTCGTATTTCATGTTTATTTCCCTTTGCTCATGCTGAGGACCATTTCTCAACCTGCAGGGTGTGCGCGTTTTGCTCAGTTCCACCGCGCGGAACGTTACTCCGAATTTGAGAATACGGCCGGTAGTGATCGGCGTCACAGCCGGGTCGGAGTGGGACCATGGTCAAAATCCGACATAGACCACTGACCGATTCAAATCAGGTCACAAGGGGTTAAAACAGGCCAGTACCGGGCGATCAATAGGACCGCCTGCGACCAACTTACGAGCCATCGACTGTCGATTGATGGAATGCGGGGGCCGTTTAGAGGAGTGAATTTTTCGCGCAATTGTCACCGGTACGATCGAGGCTTCGATACACGTTTCCGGTGTCTGCCTCGCCGGCTTATTGTGCTCGAGATTAGAAACGCTCAACCGCAACGGCGAACACATACCCGACGCCGCGTTCGGTCTGGATGACGCGCGGCGCGCTGGGATCGCGCTCAAGCTTGCGCCGGAGGCGGAGAATCTGCACGTCGATGCTGCGATCGAAGACATCTTCGTGAACGCGGGTCGCCTGCAATAGTTGCTCGCGGCTTAGCGGACGTTGTGGCGCTTCGAGAAAGGCGAGCAACATCGCATACTCGCCCTTGGTCAACGCGACGGGGGTGCCGGCAGGGTCGGTGAGCTGCCGGATTCGGCGGTCCAGCTGCCAGCCGGAAAATCGAAAGCGACCGCGCTCGGGATCGCGAGCCGGCGCGGTCCGACTGACATCGAACCGTCGCAGAACCGCACGCACGCGCGCGAGCAATTCGCGCAAGTTGAACGGTTTTGTCAAATAATCATCCGCGCCGAGCTCCAGACCAACCACCCGATCGATGTCGTCGCGGCGGTGACCGGTGATGATGATCACCGGCACTTCCGAGCTCAAGCGGATCTCCCGCAGCAGATCCAGTCCGTCCTCCGACCCAAGCCGGAGATCGAGGATCACCAAATTTACTTCAGTCTTAGCAAGCCGATCGACCATCTCTTGGCGATTATTTGCCACATGGGTCCGGATGTTGTTCTCCGCGAAATAGTTTAGGATCATGCGCTGCAAGGCAGGATCATCTTCCACCACAAGGACGCAAAGTTGGCGATCGACGCTTCCGCGAGGACTGGGGTCATTCGGTGATGAGCCGCTCATTGCGTCTAGTCCCTTCAATGACGCCGCAGGTGGTGACGGCGACCGTTCGCATCTGCAGTTTCGCGTATCTGCTGCTGGCGCTCGTTGGCCTTCACGCGATCTCGCCGGCGAACGCTCAATCGCCGGCCTCTGAGGCCCGCGCTGGCCGAGAGCCGATTACGCCAATTCCCGCGCCGCGCGCCCAGGACCCGCAGCGTGTACTGCTCGGAGAGCGATTGTTTAGTGACCGGCGTCTGTCTCACGATAATACACACGGTTGTTCGTCGTGCCACGATATAGGATCCAATGGTGCCAGCGCCAATATCCACGATACGCGTGAAGGCCAGCCGATCGCGCTCAATACGCCGACGGTCTTCAATGTGAGTCTGAACTTCCGCCTGAATTGGAAGGGCAATTTCCGGTCGCTGGAAGAAGGAATAGAGGGCAGTCTTCGCAATCCGGCGATTATGGCGTCGAGCGTTGACGAAACCGTCGGAAAGCTGCGCGCTGACCCCGAAATCGTCAGGCAATTTCGCGACGCCTACGGAAGGGAGCCGGACGTCGCGGCGGTGCTGGATGCGATCGCGACATACGAACAGTCGCTGGTCACGCCGGACAGCCGCTTCGACCGGTGGCTTGCCGGGGAAACCGACGCGATGACGCCGGACGAGTTGTCCGGTTATCAGGTTTTCAAATCGCTTGGCTGCATCACGTGCCATCAGGGTGTCAATGTGGGCGGCAATCTGTTTCAACGGCATGGCATCTTCCGTCCATTGGGTTCGCCGGAACCGGTATTGGTTCGTGTCCCCAGCTTGCGAAATGTAGCGACCACCGCGCCGTACTTCCATGACGGCAGCGCCTCCACGTTGCCGGAGGCGGTCAAAGCGATGGGTGTCGCCCAACTCGACCGCGTTTTAACCGATCAGCAGATCGCCGCCATCGTCGCCTTCCTCAACACGCTGACGGGGACCTACCGGGGGCAAGCCGTAAGGCCGGCCGCCGCCACGCCGCGTACGGGCTCGGCGATCCCATGAGGAATTCGCCATTTATTCTCGGGGTTTCATTCCTGCTCGCGCTGCTGACCTGGCTGTTGTTGCGCGGCATAGATACCAACGCGCCTGCCTATGCGGTGACGCTCCAGACGCTCAACGATTATGCGCTTGCCGAGGCTTCGCTCCACCGCGACGTGCTTCAGGCGCGCGCTGGTCTGCTTCGCAACTACGATAGTTTCACCACGGCCTCGCGAGCCATGGAGGATGCGGTCACCCGGCTCCGCTCCCAGGCGCGGGCCGAGCGCCTCGATGCGAAACCGCTTGATCAGCTTGCGGCGGCGGTTGTCGAGCAGGAAGAACTGCTGGAGCGTTTCAAGACCAGTAACGCGCTACTGCAGAATTCGCTCTCCTATGTTGGCCTTCTCAGCACGAGCCCGGCGTTCCTCGCCCACGACGTGCAGCTGGCGCCGGCAACGGGCGCATTGGCGGCAGCGATCCTCTATCTGTCGCGCGACACGTCACTTGACGCTCTCCGGGCGTTCCAGGAAAGGATCGACCAGTTCGCGCAGCAGGCGCCCACCACTGGACCGGACGCAGAATCGGCGCGCGCGATGCTGTCGCACGCCCAACTCCTCTATGATCAACTCCCTGCCGTCGATGAAACGCTGAAAGCCTTCATCGCCGTGGCTAGCACGCAGGCCCTCGAGGAGACCCGTGAACTGTTTTCCCGCCATCGGTCCGTAGTCGAAGCCGTAGAGCAGCGGTTTCGGCTTCTGCTCTACGTTGTCTCCCTGCTGTTGCTCGTCATGCTCGTCACCCTCGGCCTTCGGCTACGGACACGGGCCGTGGCATTGCGGCGGCGGGCGGCGTTTGAGCACGTCATCGCCATAAACTCGACGCGTCTGATCAATTGCTCGCCGGCCGAAACCGGGATGCGATTGAAGCAGGTGCTAGGAGAGTTCAGCCGGCTCATCGATGCCGATCGCGCATATGTGGTGCTCGATGAGAAACCGGTCCGGGTGCACGCATGGTTAAAGGACGGAGTGACGTTCCCGCCAGGCTGGCCTCAACGGGCGCTGGCGGTGGCCGAGCAGCTAGGCTTGGATCAGCCGGACGGTGTCACTTTTGCCGATGCGACAGCCCTGCCGCCCGGTTCTGTTAGGGATGCGCTGATGGATGCCGGCGCGCGTGCATGGGCATGTTTGCCGCTGATCCGGCCGGGCCGGGTCCGAGGCATCATGGGTTTTGACCGCTTCCAACCGATTCGGAACAGAATTTCTCCTGTCCCGGTTGCGCGGCTTGCCGGTGACGCCGTGGCTAACGCGCTCGAGCGCGAATTTCTGGAGCGCGAAAGAACCAAGCTTGCGATGCGACTGGAACGGGCACGTCGCATGCAGATGGTCGGATCGCTGGCCAGCGGAATCGCGCATAACTTCAATAATATCATCGGCGCCATCCTCGGATATTCGGAGATGGCGGAGCCGCAACTTACCCGCGGTACCAAGCCGGCACAGCATATCGACGAGATACGCCGGGCCGCCGAGCGCGGTCGCGACCTTGTCGACAACATCCTCACCTTCGGTCGCCGGGCCGACGGGCGTGCCCGACCAGTGCAGGTCCGTCCCCTGCTCGAGGAGTCAGCCGCATTGCTGCGTGCCTCTCTGCCGCCGGAGGTTGAGCTTGTGTTCGAAGCAGTCCCATCCGACGTCGCCCTATCGGGAGAGCCCGCGCAGCTGCAGCAGGTTATTCTCAATCTCTGCACCAATGCTGCTCAAGCGACGGACGGCACGGGTTGTATCCGTGTGGCAGCGAAGCAAGAGCAGGTGGGTTCGATCGTTGTAATGAACCACGGCGAGCTTTCACCCGGTCGCTACGTGTGCCTTTCTGTCAGCGACAATGGACGCGGAATTGATGAACGCGTCGCGCGACGAATGTTCGAGCCATTCTTTACGACGCGCGTGGCAGGAACCGGCCTCGGTCTGGCGACGGTTCGCGAAATCGTCCGCGATCATGATGGAGCCATCAACGTTCAGAGCGAAGTTGGCTGTGGAAGCCGGTTCGAGGTTTGGCTGCCCGCTGCGGCGGCCGACACCGTTCCGGCCGAAGGATTGTCGGCGCTTCCGCTTGGGCGCGGCGAGATCGTGTTGATCGTCGAAAGCGAACGAGATCGTTTGTTGCGCAGTGAAGAGAAACTGGCGGCGTTGGGATACGAGCCCGTCGGGTTTGAGCTTGCGGCTGACGCCATTGCTGCGTGCCGTTCCGAGCCGCGTCGATTCGATGTCATCTTGGTCAGCCACGCCTGGGAGCCCCAGGCCGGGGTAGAATTGGCGCGGACCCTGCACGAGGTGTCGCCGTTGCAACCTGTGCTGCTTGCCGTCGCATCTGCCGCCGATGTCAGCGTCGAGGTGCTGGCGTACGCGGGCATCTCCGAAGTGCTGCGCTGGCCGCTGGACAACGCCGAACTTGCCACGGTGCTGGCGCGGTGCCTGCTACCGTCCGGCAGGTTACAGCCGTAACACGATTACCCTTGGCTGAAATACTTCCGTAGCGCAGGGCCGCCATTTCTGGTGGCCCGCAACCGCGCATGCGCGCGTCAAAAATGACGGAGGTGAAATGGCTACTAGATTGAGTTCTTCGCCAGGCGCGAACCTGGCTGCTGCGGCAAGAGTTCTTTCCCGCGCACCCGGCGCTCAACTTGGCGTCGACACCCTCAAGACGATCGCGATGTTTTGCAGTGTTGGCCTGGTCGTTTTGCTGCTTTTGGCAACCAATGGCCTGGATTCGAGCATCGGATTTTTCTGAACACACCTTGAATGCATTTGCGCTGATTCATTAACCTCGAAAGGACGACTACAATGGCAATCCAAGCCAGTTTTTCCGCAACTTCCGGCGTGCTGACGGTGATCGACGATGCCCTCGGCAACACCATCATCGCCAGCCGCGATGCGGCCGGCAAGATTCTCATCAATGGCGGCGCCGTAGCCATCCTCGGCGGCCAACCGACGGTTGCCAACACCGGGACGATCCAGGTGTTTGGCCAGTCCGGCAACGACACGATCTCGGTCGACGAAAGCAACGGTGCAATGCCGGCCGTCCAGTTGTTCGGGGGCGCGGGTAACGACACCCTGATCGGCGGCTCGGGCAATGATCTGCTGTTCGGCGGCGCCGGCAACGACGTCTTGCAGGGCAAGGGCGGCGACGATCAGCTGTTCGGCGGCGACGGTAACGACACGCTGACCGGCGGCACCGGCAACGACCAGATGTTCGGCCAGGCCGGCAACGACGTGATGATCTGGAATCCGGGTGAAGGCACCGACCTGATGGAAGGCGGCGACGGCATCGACACCGCCGAGGTCAACGGCGGCAACGGCGCCGAAGTATTCACCATCACGCCCAACGGCTCCCGCGTGCGTTTCGATCGCATCAGCCCGGCGCCGTTCTCGCTCGACATCGGCACCACCGAGAACTTCGTGCTTAACATGAACGGCGGCGACGACGTCTTCACCGCCGGCAACGGTCTCGCCAACCTGATCCAGCTCACCATCGACGGCGGCGCCGGCAACGACACCATCACCGGCGGCGACGGCAACGATACGCTGATCGGCGGCGACGGCAATGACATCATCACCGGCGGACGCGGCAATGACACCCTGCTCGGCGGCACCGGCGACGACACCTTCATCTGGAACCCGGGCGACGGCAGCGACACCGTTGAAGGCCAGGACGGCACTGATACGCTGGTATTCAACGGCGCCAACGTCGACGAGAAAGTCGACATCACGGCCAACCACGGGCATGTGAAGTTCACTCGTGACGTCGCCAACATCACCATGGACCTCAACGGCATCGAGCAGATCGACTTCAACGCTCTCGGCGGTATCGATAACATTAACGTTGGCGATCTCACCGGTACCGGCGTCACCCAGGTCGCGATCGACCTCGCGGCGACACGCGGCAGCGGCGTGGGCGACGGCGCGGCCGATGGCGTGACCGTCAACGGCACCAACGGCAGCGACAGCATTCAGGTGGCGGGAGCGGGAGGCTCGCTCACGGTCGCCGGCCTGCCCGCAACGGTTACCCTTGCCGGCGCGGAGGGCGCCAACGACCAACTCATCGTCGACGGCGGTGCTGGCAACGACGTCATCACCGCTGCCGGCCTTGCGGCCGGTGTCATCGGCCTCACCATCGATGGCGGTGCCGGCAACGACACCATCACCGGCAGCGCTGGAAACGACATTCTGATGGGCGGTGACGGCAACGACACCGTGATCGGCGGCCGCGGCAACGACAACGCCTTCCTCGGTAACGGCAACGACACCTTCACCTGGAATCCGGGTGACGGCAGCGACACGGTTGAGGGTCAGGCCGGCACCGATACGCTGGTGTTCAACGGCGCCAACGTCGACGAACAAATCGACATCTCGGCCAATGGCCAGCGGGTGAGGTTGTCGCGCAACGTCGGCACCGTCATCATGGACCTCGGCGGCATCGAGCACATCCAGCTCGCTACCCTTGGCGGCGCCGACACCGTCACAGTCAATGACCTCTCCGGAACCGACGCCAAGCAGATCGCCATCGACCTGTCGGCGACGCTGAGCGGCGGGCGGGGCGACGGCGTGGCGGACACCGTGAACGTCAATGGCACGGTCGGCGATGACCGCATCAGCGTCGTCAGCAATGGTTCGTCGGTTGTTGTCAACGGATTGGCGGCGCAGGTCACGGTCAATGGTATCGACGCCGGGCTCGATCAACTTGTCGTCAATGGAGGTGCCGGAAACGACATCATCAACGCTTCCGCGCTTCACGCTGAAGGGGTCAACCTCACGCTTAACGGCGGTGACGGCAATGACACCATCACCGGCAGCGCCGGCAACGACACCATCATCGGCGGGCGCGGCAATGACGTGGCCTCGCTTGGCGCGGGCAACGACACCTTCGTCTGGAACCCCGGCGACGGCAGCGACACGGTCGACGGCGGGACGGGCAATGACACCCTGCTGTTCAACGGCGCCAACGTCAACGAGAACATGGAAATCTCGGCCAACGGCGGACGGGCGATCCTCACCCGCGACGTCGGCGTCGTGACTATGAACCTCGACAACATCGAGAACATCGATGTCAACGCCTTGGGCGGCGCGGACGCCATCACGGTGGACGACCTCTCCAAGACTGACGTCAAGCAGGTCGCCATCGACCTCTCGGCGACTCCGGGCAGCGGTGTTGGCGATGGCGTGGCGGATACCGTAATTATCAACGCGACCAACGGCGACGACGTGATCAACATCACCGACGACAACGGCGTGATCACGGTGTCGGGTCTGGCTACCGACGTGACGATCACCGGCTTCGAAGCCAACAACGATCGCCTCGTCATCAACGGCCTCGGCGGCGATGACATCATCAATGCCTTTGGGCTTGGCGGCGCCATGCAGTTCACGGCCAATGGCGGCGATGGCAATGACATCCTGATCGGCAGCCGCGGCAACGACACGCTGAGCGGCGGCGCGGGCGATGACGTCCTGATCGGCAATGGCGGGCAGGACGTCCTGGACGGCGGAACCGGTAACAACAACGTCTTCGGCCCGGTGTCCGCCGTCAATCCCGTGACGGCCTCGGCTGCTGCCTTGCTGGGTCAGTTCATGGCGTCGAGCTTCGTCTCGGCGGGTGATGGTCACAGCGCGGTGCCGATGGCCGATCCTTCGACTGCCCAACAGCCGCAGCTTGCGCAGCCGCACGCCGCCTGACGCCAACGACCTCGCCCTGGAGAGCCCCCATGAGCATCGAAACCAACGACGCGAGACCGACCGACCCAGGTCTCGAAGTACTGGTGACGCTGCTGCATCTCCAGGGCGTTGCGGCCGATGCCGGACAGATCGCGCATCGGCTCGGAACGAACAAGATCGGCGCATCGGAGATGCTCCGATGCGCCAGGGATCTCGGGCTCAAGGCACGTGCCTACCGGACCGACTGGTCACGGCTCGGCAGCACGCCCTTGCCCGCCATCGCGTTCTTACGCGATGGCGGGTTCCTCTTGGTCGCCAAGGCCGACGGGGACAAGGTGCTGGTGCAGTCGCCGCTTGCGCAGCGGCCCGTGTTGATGACGCGGGACGAATTGCTCGCCGTCTGGGACGGCCGGCTGATGCTGATGACCCGGCGCGCCGGACTGTCGGATATCACCCGCCGGTTCGACATCACCTGGTTCATGGCGGCGATCCACAAATATCGTCACCTCCTGAGCGAGGTGCTGATTGCATCCTTCTTCCTGCAACTGCTCGGTCTGGTCTCGCCACTGTTCTTTCAGGTGGTGATCGACAAGGTGCTGGTGCATCGCTCCGTGAGCACCCTCGACGTTCTCGTTCTCGGGCTGGTCACGATCTCGGTTTTTGAGACCGTACTCGGAATCCTGCGGACCT
>Ga0210401_10004810_pt1 | contig 14007 bp, 15 predicted proteins | sample IncBWH32MmetaG_FD_150866 | JGI IMG/M metagenome (GOLD analysis project Ga0210401, IMG submission 150866) | Forest soil microbial communities from Barre Woods Harvard Forest LTER site, Petersham, Massachusetts, United States - Inc-BW-H-32-M | ecosystem: Environmental > Terrestrial > Soil >... | reverse complement strand
GGTTCTCCTCCACTAACTTCGCGTAAGGAAACTCCGCTTGCGGGTACTTGTAGAGATACCTCATGTAGGAGTGCGAAGGCGTACTGTCGAGATAGAAGTAGTATTCCTTCACGTCCTCGCCGTGGTTGCCTTCGTTGCCCGCTAGACCGAAGATCCGTTCTTTCAGAATCGGGTCGCGCTCGTTCCACAATGCGAGGGCAAAGCAAATTATCTGTCGGCGATCACTAATCCCGGCCAAGCCGTCTTCGTTCCAGCGATAGGCGCGCGAACGGGCATGGTCGTGCGGCAGGTACTCCCAGGCGTTTCCGTTCGGGCTGTAGTCTTCACGCACGGTGCCCCATGCACGTTCACTGAGATAGGGCCCCCAACGTTTCCAGTGCCTCTTGCGCGTGCCCGATTCTGACAGTCGTATCTCTTCTTTCGTCACGAGAATTTCCCGGCCTCAAATCACGCTCAGTAAACAAGCTAACTCGTCTGAAATCGCTTGAACGGAGTCCGGACGTGCGAGTCCGGTGTGACGCGCCGGTTCCATCCCGGTGACGTCCTCTTGACGAAGCATGGAGGGGACCGTGTAGGTCAGCTCCAAGCGCAGAGTCTTGTTGGTTAAAGCGGTCTGGATGATGCCCTGGCTCACAAGATCCCCCTCCCTTACTTCTCCTCAATTGCGACAACGTGACCGTCGGGATCGCGTACTAGAAAAGCTTTGTTGAATCCCTGCTGGGTGGTTTGATCCGCAACACGCCAGAAGAAACTAAAGTTCACCACGCTGGGGTGCTTGGCCAAAAATGTCGTCTTGAGATCGAAAACAATTGCCATCGCCCTGCCCCTTCTAAGATTTGCGCCAAGGTTGCTACGGGGACCATGCCGCTCCACGGCCTTCGCCGCCGCTTATCGGCGTTGCTCCCCGTACCACTCCTCACCCTCAATAGTGGCTCGAGGACTCATTTTGCTCCGGCTGGCGATCCGCTGGCTTTGACACCACCCATACCCCTTCGCCATTCAAGACATAAATAAAATTCCGCTCGTCCTGAAGCCACTTCACCACGCCAGAGAATTTTTGCACTACTCGAGGAGCGGCTGGATTCGACAAATCCCATAGCACAAGGTCATCATCGGACGTGCGGCTGTGCATCGGGAGAACTTCGCTTTCGGCAATGATCGCCAAATCACCCGTCAGATTCATCCTGCTCGACATGGCTGGATCCGGCCACGGAATTACCCCCATCGCTTTCGGCTGAGCGGGCTTGCTGATATCGATAATCGAGATGCCTTGGTCTTTTGAGTGCTGCACATAGAGGTAGTATTGGTCGTTCACCTTTTTTTGCATCACCATGTCAACAGCCGATAGTCCGCTAAATGAGATGTGAGCGACCACCTGGCTCTCCGCGCCAGATCCTTTAGGCTTCTGTTCCTTCGCCGATGCGCTACTAACCGTCATAACCAACACGATAGTAAGAAGCGCCAATGTGCTCGAGCTGAATTCAACAAACTTGCTGATTTTGATTTTGTTCATCATCCGCCTCCGCAAAATGAGTTTCACTGGGAATAACGGACTGTTTGATCTTTTATTCCAGGCTGGCCCAGTGATCGCCAGGGCAGAATGGAGCACGGAGACCGAGAGTTTCTTGGGAGGTCGTTTGTTGTCTCTCTGATTTGGTCACGGTATCGGAACAAAACTCTTCCGTTCCAGCGTCTCTAAATTGACTATGCAGACAGCCCCAAAAAACGTCTGCACGGTGATGACCGGTTTTCCGCCGAAATGTCCAACATGGCTCTCTCCAGACTCGGTCTTATGCAAATGATTTTCTAAGCCGACGGTTCGTTCGCTCGACTATTGCTACGCGCCTGCGACGGCTTGGCATCTGTCTGTCGGTGCAGAGCCACAATTCGTGGGCTGACTTGCGCAGTCCGAGCTTTTGGATTACTTTACAGATCTCGCAGTTCATAGCGCGTTCGTCGTTTCACGCTTATCTTTGTTGTCCGCTCGTTTTCCTCTTCGATCTACCACGTTCGATAACACTCGTGCTACCGATTTGTTCGCTGCAATTCTTGCAAGCACGAGGCGAGGTTTCACCCGACATTCTGAAACAGCTGTGGATGATGGACACCTTAGTTTTCAGACCTGGAGTCGCCCACATACTCCGTTCATCGGGAAAGTTAATCTGCAAAACAGGTTGTGTCATCCGTAGTTTCCGAATCGCATAACGGATGGGGCGGCGGTACATTGTGCCTCAGGATCCAGAGTCCTTCACTGTTCGTGATGTAGATCAAGTTCTGTCCATCGTCCAACAGAATGCTGCTGACTGTGTCGAATGTCTGAAGCGTCCGCGGATTCGCCGGGTCATTCAAGTCCAGCAGTCTTACGAATTGGGCCTGATCGCCACCAGTGCCCCCACCAAGCGTCCCTTCTCCTTTCGCGGGCGTAAGGTTATTGCGAGCGCTTTCCGTTCCGGCGGCGCCTGGTGCTTGGGCGATGGCCAGACCCACTCCGACCATCTGCAACGTTTCGCCGGACGCCTTATTCGACAACTTCACCCGGTTGACGACGTTTGGTCGGTTCGGCTTAGTGACGTCAACGATCGTGAAGTTTTCCTCGGAAGCCTGCTGGATGTACAGGTACTGCTTGCTGCCGTGTCCCTGCAGGAAAATCTGGCTCACCGAACCTCTGGGCAGCGGCAAGTGGGCAACCACAGTCACCGAATCGGCCGACGTCTCGGGCTTATGTTTTGCGATAGCGCTGGGTGCGATCGCGACGAAAAGTAGGAGAAGTGCTAGCGTATATCCCACAAACCTGCGGGTTATGATTTTGTTCATTATCGACCTCGCTCAGAATGCTCTCACTGGCGATAACGGACTTGTTGATCTTTTATTCCTCCTCTGTAAAGCGATTCTTGGGCGCGCGAGAATTGATTCCACGCCGATGGAATATTACCTAGGCACGCTAGTTCTCATCAGGTGATCGATGACCACTCGGGATCCCTACGAAGGGTGCAGGATGGGTTGGCCGATACCCCGAGACAGCGACCTATTCCCACAGAATCATTCTTCTGCAACGGAATAAAGTGACGGTTCGGCAGTTTAACCCTGTATACGTGTCAGGGACTAGTCCTCAATCCGGCTCGTTCGAGGAACTGGCCATGCCGCTCTTCGACCAGCTGTATAATTTCGCGCACTGGTTGACACGGAATACCGAAGAAGCGGAAGACCTCGTCCAAGAGACCTATGTAAAGGCTCTGAAAGGATTCTCGTCTTTCCAGTTGGGGACTAATTTCCGGGCATGGATGTATCGCATCTTGCGCAACACGTTCTTGACATCGCGCACTGGACTGAGAGTGACAATGACTGTGCCTCTTGATCCTGAGCAGGACGAACCTGAACTGGCGGTTGAGAACGAGACTCCCGAAACGATTCTAATGAATCGCTCTAATTCCCAACTGGTACTGAGCGCCATCGATGATCTGCCGATGCATCACCGGGAGACCCTCCTTCTCTGCGACGTGGAGGAAATGTCGTACCAGGAGATTGCGGAAACTCTTTCCATTCCTGTCGGCACGGTGATGTCGCGTTTATCGCGTGCCAGACGCACGCTGCGCGACAATCTAGGGCGGAAATTGCAAGGGGATGAAGCGGTGAAGGAAGGTAAAAGAGGAACTAACTATGGTTTGTGAGTCTTGGAAGGAAACACTCGACACGTACCTCGACGGTGAGCTTCCGGAGGCGGAGATGCGCAACTTCGACGCTCATGTGCGCGGCTGCCACTCTTGCTCGGCGGATGCTCTTACGCGCGTACAGATGAAGCGCACGATTCAAGTCGCTGGAAGACGTTTTACTCCCAGTGCTGAGTTCCGCAGACGGGTGCAGCAGCGCATTGCACCCAAACCGCAGCGCAGTCTTGGTCTAGGATGGATGCTCGCTGCTGCCGCGGCCGTCATTCTCGTGGTCGGGGCGGTGACTTCAACCTATGTGGGAACCCGGTCCGGCGGAGGCCAGGTTTTCAGCGAGATTGCAGACTTGCACGTGGCGACGCTGGCCAGCTCATCGCCAGTAGATGTGATATCCACGGACCGGCACACGGTGAAGCCCTGGTTCCAGGGAAAGATCCCTTTCGCTTTCGATTTGCCGGAACTCCAGAACTCCGAGTTCTCACTGCTTGGAGGCCGAATGGCCTATCTTGACCAAACGCCGGGCGCGCACCTGATCTACGATGTTCGGAAGCACCACATTTCGGTGTTCGTCTTCCAGGAACAATCTTTACGAGCGAAGTTAGACGATAATTCTCTCGCACCGAAGCAACTGTCGTTCAACATGGAGACATGGAGTCAGGGCGGGCTTCGCTATTTCGTGATCGGCGACGCGAGTGCTGCGGACATCGATAGTCTTGCGAAATTGTTTAAAGCCGACACATAGATCGGGAATGTTCGGAGTTGGAGAATGCGGTGACAACCACACGCAAGGTACGATCATTGCTCCGTCTTAGGCGCGAAGTGCTGATGAGCCTCGGTGCCTTGGCATTCGGAATTGCAAGAGGGGCTGGGGCCGCTCAAACGGCTCCCCGCCCAACCTGGCCGATCGAAAGCGCTGGCGGCCAAGCCTATTTGGTGGGCGAGACATATCCACGTCCGACGGATTGGCACGACGAACGGATCGAGGCGCTCGTTCCTGGCTGCAGCGTGCTTTGGACCGAGACAAATCAGATAATTCGGGGCGATCTGAAAGAGCTAGTTACGCGCAACGGAATCGATAACGCAACCCCTTTGATGGTCCGGCTGGGTGCCGACGATCGGGTGCGCCTGGAAAAGGCAGCTGCGCTCTGCAAGGTGCCGATGGCCAGCCTAACGAACTTCCGGCCGTGGCTTGCCGGGGCCACGCTGGAAGACGCCTTCTATCAGACAATGGGCCTGTCCGGCCTCGCGCCGGATAAAGTGCTTAGCGCCAAGGCGCAGGCGGCGGGCGTTCCGCTCTTCAGCGAGTTTGCCGTGAAGGACGATGTCGTGACGTGGTTCGGTAGCATGTCGCCCAGGCAGGACCTTCAGTTTCTGCGCTATATTCTCGACGAAGTCTTGCGTCCCCGAGCGCACAAGCGGCAACCTTCACAGACTGGGGGCGTGGCGATTTCCGGCGAGCGAGAGGCGTCGTCGCTCGGATCAAGCAACTTTATCCCAGAACTCTACGAGATCTTGGTGTTGGATCGTAACCGCAAATGGGTGCCGCGCTTCAAGAAAATGCTGTCGGAGAAGAGGCCGGCGATGGTTGTTCTGGGCCATGTCCATTTGGTCGGAAGTGACGGCGTGCTGGCGCAGTTACAGGCGGCGGGAATGACAGTCCGAAGGGTCTAATTTTTTTCTGATTGCAGGTAAAGATCCAGCACTCGATCCTGGAGGCGATGCCCTAATTGATACGCAGCCGGCGCGTCTGCTAGGTTGGATGCCATGTCAGCGAGTTCAGCTCAAATCAAAAGTGTCAAGCACCGATCCGTCCACGTGAACGGAATCGAGATGCACATTGCCGAGCAAGGAGAGGGTCCGTTAATAGTACTAGCGCACGGTTGGCCGGAACTCTGGTACAGCTGGCGCCACGTCTTGCCCGCCTTAGCCGCCGAGGGTTACCACGCAGTGGCCCCGGATATGCGCGGCTACGGTCAAACCGACGCTCCGCCGAACATCCAGGATTACACGCAATTTCAGTTTGTAGGCGATGTGGTTGCGCTGGTGCATACGCTCGGCTACGAACAGGCGGTAATCGCCGGCCACGACTTGGGTGCGATGGTCGCTCACAATGCCGCAATCTTGAGGCCCGACATGTTCCGCGCCGTAATCCTGTTGAGCGTTCCGTACGGAGTGCGCACTGAAGGCGCGGTCAAGCCCACAGAAGCAATGCGCAGGCGCTCACCAGAGGGGCAGCAGTTCTACCAGACATATTTCCAGATACCCGGAGCGGCCGAGAAGGAGTTCGACGCAGATCCGAGGCGCACGCTGCGCATGTTCCTGTACTCGCTTTCTGGCTCAATTCCGAAGGAGCACAAATGGCGCTACATGTTCGGCGTAGAGGAGGAGGCGCTGGACGGCTGCGTGGATCCGAAACAGCTCCCGGCATGGCTAAGGCCCGAAGATCTGGAGTACTACGCCAACGAATACTCGCGGACCGGGTTTCAAGGCGGATTGAACTGGTATCGCGGGCAGGACATTTTCTGGCAAGAGACGCCGTTTTTGATCGGGCGCAAGCTGCTACAGCCGACGTTGTATGTCGGAGGAACAGACGACCCCGTGGTCGAGTTCGCGAGGCCCTACGTTGACAACCTGGAGAAGAGCGTTCCGAATCTCTGGAACAGGGTCCTGCTGCCGGGCGTTGGGCACTGGACCGAGCAGGAAGCGCCGACTGAGGTGAATCGGCTCATGATGGACTTCCTGGCTAGCGTGGACGGCAAAGGTGCGGCGAAGTGAAGACTGCACCTGGAAGTACATTATGGCTAATGAGAGGGTTGGGTTTGTTGTGCACCTTCCTCGGTGCGACGCGCGGTCAATCGATTCTCGCCTGGCACCCCGCGCCTTCTTGAGAGGCCGTTCTGGACATTGCCTTCGTGCAGGTAGCAAAAGAAGACAAGACACGTTGATCCGCGCACCGAGAAAGCATGGGAAAGCCTCCTGATAGTCTGGCAACAAGAGGGTTTCCCATGCCCGTGGAGATTACAAGGTCTTCAGGAAGGCAACGAGGTCTTTCTTCTCTTGCTCTGACAACCTAGTCCCAAGTATCAGGTTGAAGTATTCGACCGTGTCATCCAGGGTCAGCAGCCGATCGTCATGCAGGTACGGCGGGCTGTCCCTGATCCCGCGAAGGGGGAAGGTCTTGATCGGCCCATCGGCGGCAGCGTACCTGCCATTGACCATCTGCGGCTGGTAGAAGCGTTCCGCGTGCAGGTTGTGCATGAGGTTGTCGGTGTAGTACGGAGCTTCGTGGCATGCGGAGCAACGGCCTTTTCCGTTGAAGACTGCTTCACCACGGAGTTCTGCCGGGATCGCTTTCGACGGATCCAGCTTCCCGAAGACATCAAGCTTAGGGGCAGGCGGGAAGTCCAGGATTTCCAGGAATTCAGCCATGTCGTGCACTTGACCGCCGCGATCCAGGATGTTGACTCCCTTCTTTTCGGCCATTACCGGGTCGCCATCAAAGTAAGCTGCGCGCTGCTCAAACTCGGTGAAGTCTTCGACAGTCTTGAGTGCCCGTTGCGAACCGAAGAGGCGTTGGACGTTGACGCCCCTCAATGAGGGAGTGTCGATGCGATGGCGATACGGTTGCGGGCGGATGTCACCGACCTCATGGGTGGCTGCGTTGGTATGACCATTGGCATGGCAATCGAGACAAGCAACGCCCATGCTCGGTTTTTCCGACCGCCGATCCGCCGTAAGGTTGAACTGCTGCTGCGCAAACGGAGTCAGAAGCAGGCGCAATCCGTTGAGTTGCTTGGGATTGAGGATGCCGTTAAAAAGTTCGTAATAGTTCTGGTTCGTGACCAGCTTGCCTTGCGACACGTCTCCCAGGTCGGGCCGCGTGGTCAGATAGATTGGCGCCGGGAACTCGGGAAGAAACTGATCGGGGATGTCATAATCAAGATCAAAGCGGGTCAGATCGCGTCCTTCCTGCTTCTTGACCTCTTCGATTTCAAAATGCGGAAAGACCATCCCGCCTTCCGGTTGATTCGGGTGAGGCATGGGAAGAAATCCCTTGGGGAACAGATCCTTGCTTCGGATTTCGTCTGAACTCATGGTGGCCAGCTTGTCCCATGTCATGCCCGAGGGAAGTTTAACCCGCACGCCGTCCTGCAGGGGTTTGCCACCGCTCATCATCGCGCCCGCTGCGGCACGGTTGCTGAGGTCGTAGCGTTGTTCGAGCAACTCCTGCTGCCGGTGCTCGATCTGGGGTTTTGCGGATTTCATTTTCTCCGCGAGCTGAACCAGGTTTTCATCCATGTTGACGGGGCCATAGCTCGTGTCCCCACGTGGTGCGGGGGCTTGGGACGCCTGCTTCTCTTGTCCGCGCGCTGCGAAGTGAACAACACACAAGGCAAACAGCGCAACGATCAGCTTGCACGCGGTCACAGTTATTTGTCGAAACGGTTTCATCATTGTCGATCACTTCTCAAACAAGGTAATTGGCTTAATCTTCAACTAGTCCGCATCCTCCAATAGGCAACATGACACGATTTGGTTAAGGCACAAACTTATAGCCCAGACCAAATACTGTGAGAAGGTGCGACGGGTTGGAAGGGTCTATCTCCAGTTTCTGTCGCAGCTTGAGGATGTGGTTGTCCACGGTTCGAGTACAAGGATAGTTTTGGTAACCCCAAACTTCATTGAGAAGTTCATCCCGCGAGATCATGCGTCCGGTGTTCTTTGTCATGAACTCCAGAGTCTGGAATTCTTTTTTGGTGACCGTGATCTTCTCACCCCCGCGAGTGATCTCCGCCTTGGAGAAATCAACTATCACATCCTCAAAGACATACAAGTTTTCTGGACTGCATCGCGACGCGCGTCTTATTAGCGCACGCATGCGCGCAACCAGTTCCCTTGGGCTGAACGGTACGGTCACGTAATCGTCGGCACCCATTTCCAGGAGAAGCACCTTGTCCGCAACATCGGAGCTCGCGCTAAGAATTACAAGTGGCAGACCAGGAATCAAATTCGCAATTTTCTTGCAAAGATCACAGCCCGAAGATCCAGGGTTCAGCAGGTCGAGGATCACTGCGGAGGGCGGCTTTTGGTGAAGGATTTCCAGACCAGCCATGCCGTCGGAGACGACATCGACCTGATATCCTTCCGAGGAGAAAAGCCGCCTCAAAACCTTACGCAAAGCATCATCGTCCTCGATAACCAGAATCCGATCCACTGTAGCCGGTCGGAGTTCGGATATCGGAGTGTTCAGGGTTGCTGCTAACGTAGCGGTTGCCATAAGCTTTGCCTCTTTCTGCAGGGTTGCCGCATGATCCATGCTCAGGGATCAGGGTGCTGCTTCATGGAAGACTTCTTCGCCACGGACCGTCTTACGAACGGTTTTCCGGGCTCTGGCCAGGCGTGACATAACGGTTCCTATCGGGATTGACAATATTTCCGCGATCTCCCGGTAAGACGCATCTTCAACATCGCACAGCAGAATGACCTCGCGAAGGATAACTGGTAGTTGCTCAATTGCGCACTGGACTGCATCGTTTCCGGAGCGCTCGATCAGTAGCGACTCAGGAGTGGCCGAAGTTGCGGGCAAAGCGGGGAAATCCTCCTCCGAGTCTATCGCAACGGTCATGCGCCGCTCGAGTCTTGAGCGCGAACTTAGAAAGGTGTTCCTCAGGATTTGAAATATCCATGCCCGGAAATTGGTGCCACGATGAAACGCCCCGAAACCTCGTAAAGCCTTTAGATAAGTCTCTTGGACGAGATCCTCGGCATCACTCGAATCGTGCACCAGCCACCGCGCGAAGTTGTAAAGGGAATCGAACAGGGGCATGGCCAACTCTTCGAATCCTGCCAACGATGTATCGTCCTGGAAGGATGAAGTCCCGAATCCGACCATCTCTTGTAGTCCAGATCCAATACTCTTCATTTGCCTTCTCCGAAACGCTGCGACTGAGCTTCGAACTGCTAGTGCCGTGCCTTGCGTGATAATCTGACGCTCCAGTCGTCTGGCGTCAATTGACGGCGAATTTTTTCCACATATCCAATGCATCGCCGGTTAGAGAATTGCCAGCTAATGAGTTAGCTGCGCGCATATCCTGAACCCGAGAGTCTGTGCGCGACGTGGTAGACTTCCCTGCTAAGCCCAAAGGCGCTATGGAACCCCTGCGGCCTACCTCCGTCATGCGATTCGGAACCTATGAGGTTTCTCTCCAGTCGGGCGAAGTGCGCAAGGCGGGTTTGAGAATCAGAGTGCAGCCGCAGCCGATGAAGCTGCTGGAGATATTGCTGGAGCGTCCTGGGGAACTCGTTACTCGGGAGGAATTGCGCAGCCGGGTCTGGCCGAGCGAAAGTTTCGGCGATTTCGATCAGGCTCTCAATATCGCCGTCGGGAAGCTGCGGAGTGCCTTGGGGGACACGGCTGAGAATCCGCGATTCATCGAGACTCTTCCCAAACGTGGCTATCGTTTTATTGCGGACGTGTCGGTTGTCGATGCCGCCGCCCGCCCAAAAAGACCGGGATCTGCAGACGGAGATTTCACTGGTCCAGAGCGTAAGACAGCGCCTGGGGATAAGCTCCAAGGCGCCGGGCTGACCATTGCGCCCATTGCGCAGGTTGCGCCTAAGCGTCGGCTGTCGCCGACGCATCGGGTCATCATCGCTTCGGCGCTCGTCCTGAGTGTGCCGATTCTCGCCGTCTGGCTATTTCGTTCGCGCGGCCGTCCGCCCACGAGCATCCGATCCCTGGCGGTGCTTCCGCTAGACAACCTTTCTGGTGATGCTTCGCAGAATTACTTCGCTGACGGCATGACGGACGAGTTGATCACTGGCCTGGCGCAGATCAGCGCTTTACGGGTAATCTCCCGCACGTCTGTGATGGCATACAAAGGAGCGCGCAAGCCTCTGCCGCAGATCGCTCGCGAACTAAACGTGGACGCCGTGGTAGAAGGCACCGTGCTCCGCTCCGGCGACCAGGTCCGTATCACGGCGCAGTTGATCGAGGCTTCTACGGACAGGCACTTATGGTCCCAGAGCTATGAGGGTGAGTTGCGCGATACTCTGGCGCTCCAGAACAGGGTGGCTACAGCCATTGCAGATCAAATTCGAATTAATTTGACTCCGCAGGAACAAGCTGCGCTGAAAAACGCAAAAGTTGTTAATCCAGAAGCTTACGAGTCCTATCTCAAAGGGCGCTACTTTTGGAATAAGCGAACGGCGGATGGCTTGAAGGCCGCCCTGGCTTATTTTAAGCAGACAATCGAAGAAGACCCGAAATACGCCCAAGCCTATTCTGGCTTAGCCGACACCTATGCTTTGTTGGGAGATTGGGAGTACGGGGTTCTAGCCCCGAATGAGGCATACCCCAAAGCGAAGGCGGCGGCGATCAAGGCTCTGGAGCTGGACAAGACCCTTGGCGAAGCTCACACTTCATTGGCATTCTCCTTGGATGCTTTCGACTGGGATTGGGAGTCTGCCGAGACGGAATTCCGGCGAGCCATTCAACTAAACCCCGGCTATGCGACCGCTCACCATTGGTATGCCTGGCATTTGAGCGAGATGGGGCGGAATAGGGAAGCCATCGCCGAGATGAGGAAAGCGGAAAACTTGGATCCGCTCTCTCTGATCATCAGCGCTGACGTGGCGGAGATTCTTCTGGTCGCGCACCTAAATGACGAAGCGATACAACAAAGTCGCAGGACCGTAGACATGGACCCTAACTTCGCCCTCGCCCACTATGAACTCGGCCAGGCGTTCGTGCAAAAGCACAGTTACAACGAAGCGATCGCAGAATTTCAAAAAGCCATCGAGTTATCCGGAGGCAGCATTCCCTGCACATCCAATCTGGCGTACGCCTACGCCGTATCGAACAAGAGAAACGAAGCGGTAAAGATACTGAATGATCTTAAGACTCGATCCACTACCAATGCTTCCGAGATTGCTTTGATGTATGTCGGTTTGGGCGACAAGGATCAGGCGATGAAGTGGCTGGAAAAGGCTTATGACGAGCACTTTAATCCTTCGATCCTCCTGCGGTCGGCCTTCGACCCTCTACGCTCAGATCCGCGTTTCCAAGACCTCGTGCACCGCATTGGCCTACCCGTGTCATGTAAGATCTGCATGCCTTCTGCCGTTTACTGGGGCAACCGTTCCAACGGTTCAATGTAATGTAAAGCCGCTTATCGACGATTTACCCATAAATCGCCGCTACTGTCTAAATAGACGGCAAGTCTGTCAAGTAACGGCTCATTTTCTTACAGCAGCCAACTGAGGTCAGCCGCCCCGAGAACCTGAGTAGCTCACCGGACCAAAATTATAGGCGCGGTTTTTCAATGGTTCGCCTAGCCTCGGTCCTTTCCTCTTGACCCGCGCTTTTGAAGGATCTTGTGGCGCCGTATCGCCTACCAGATAAGGCGAACGGCGAGCTGAAGAATGCGTGGGGTGACGGAGCCTGATGGGTTACCGAGTCCACCGAAATTGGGATTGGAGAAAGACTTGTCGACACGGCCACTCGTGAAATCGTTTATGTTCAGGGTCGCGCCGTTTGCACCGAGGTAGAAGCTTTGCGCCAATTTGCGCCGAGTCACTCGACTTGAGGGTTCACCCTTGTCCCCTGAAATAGTTTCTGGCTCATACAACCACCCCGACGGGGTGGTCGGTGCTGTAATGAGTGCAGGGTCGGGAAAAAACGGGAAGGAAAGTGAAGGTTGCTTCGCAACGCGTGCAGAGACCGCGGCGAGTCTCAATCCAGTCGTGATTCACGTCATGAGCTTGTTTGCGCCGTCGGCCATGGCCGATGATCGTATCGCACAAACACATCGGACAGAAGCGAATGATCTGCTCGCCACTAGCTGCCGCACAGTCAAAGTCTGGGTTGCAATAGTCCCCAGAAAGTGGGATAAACAGAATCGTGTTGCTTTGAGGCTCTCTCACGGCGCGGAACCTTACCAGGACAAGCGCCCGCAAGAGAGCCTTCTTCCTACCTTCCTGCAACAAAATCTCAACTGAGGAAGAATAGCCCGATTCTCATCTTTCTATTGGTTGGTTTCCGAGGATTGGCCGGTTAAACGCTCACAACCCAGTCAATCAGCGTTAAGCCGCTCACCCGTTGCGAGTCCGGGAGTGAGTTAGCAGTGTTGTAGCGCGACTGTCATAAATGCAGCGCGACGCCGTTCCGTGGCCCGATGCGGAATCCACCGCCGGGCTATGCGGCCTGGACTCGCGCCAACAGCCATACCTTCGGCACTGACTGAAAAATCAGTTCATTTTCAGGGACGGTGAAATCGGTTCCGCAGCGCGAACACGTGAACTCACACCACGATTTGGCATTGATGCGTCCCGCGCGGTCTGGTGGTCTGTAGGAAATCACTAATGCACCGCAGTCGGGAACTGGGCAAATCGACCCTGCCACAACCACCTCATCGCGCTCATCCCAGTCATCTACCATGGGGCTTGCCTCCAAGTCACGTACTTTCACTGTTACTAAGAACGCGGGACCGAAGAAAATATTCCGGATATTCCCTCATATGGCCACGCTTATTGCAAGATAGAGCACTATCGGAACGGCTATTCGCTGCGAACCGACATACTAGCGCCGGAATCGCCGCTGCGGACGCTGGCACCCAGGGTGCATCGAGAATGCTATCTTCCGCTCCGGAAAGCCTGCCTCCAAAGAATTCTGATCGGCCTCGACTGCCTCAGAATTCCCGAACAAAAGCGTACTTGGTGAACCGCACCCCCGGGCGGAATGGAATAAAAGATCAACGCTTTGGTTATCTCCAGTGAGAGGCGACCTGGTTTTCAAGAAAAGGAATTCAATGTGAACAGGAGTCTGGTTGGATAGATAACCACATCATGAGGCTAAGACAACTACTGGAAGGCGACACTCTCAGGGTTCAAGCAAGAAAATCACATCTAGGAAGGAAACAGACAAATGACGAAGCAAAATGTGCGGATTGCAAGCGTGGTAATGCCGGTGATGATTGCGATGCTGCTGCTGTTCGCGGGATTCATCGCGCGTCGCAGCAAGTGACCAGCCCTCCGCGGCAAACGTGGCGGTGAAAATCGATAATTTCGTTTTTGGGCCGCAGGCGATCACCGTACCTGTCGGAACAACAGTTACCTGGACAAACAGTGATGGCATTCCTCATACCGCCGTGAGCACAGACGGCGTGTTCAAGTCCAAAGTGATGGACACGGACGAAAAGTTCTCTTACAGGTTTACAAGGCAGGAACGTATTCCTACTACTGCTCGGTCCATCCGAAAATGACCGGCCAGGTCGTGGTGAAGTGAGGCTCGTAATTCTAAATGGCATGAAAACGGAAACGGCTTTCCATTTCCATGCAGCAA
>Ga0210401_10004809_pt1 | contig 14008 bp, 11 predicted proteins | sample IncBWH32MmetaG_FD_150866 | JGI IMG/M metagenome (GOLD analysis project Ga0210401, IMG submission 150866) | Forest soil microbial communities from Barre Woods Harvard Forest LTER site, Petersham, Massachusetts, United States - Inc-BW-H-32-M | ecosystem: Environmental > Terrestrial > Soil >... | reverse complement strand
GCCTGCCTTCCATCCTCACTTCACATACTTCCCCGACTCTCCTTTCGACCACGGGTCGTAATTGTGCGCAAACTCCAGCCGTTCTCCCAGCGGCGGGTGGCTGTATAGCCAGAACGTGATGAGCTTCGATGGATTCGGATCCGCCAGGTCGATGTCGCCCATCTTCTGAAACGACTGCGCGGCCACTTCCTGTGAATTCGGCAGAACTCCATGCGTCACTTCCAGCCCGTACACATCGGCCGCGTGCTCCTGCATCCGGCTGAAGGCGTTTCCGATCGGCGTTCCTACAAACTCCAACACATGGAATATCAGCAGCAACACGGCCAACGCGGCCCAATCTTCCTGACCGTGCACGCCCCACGCTTTACCCCAGCGCGCCAGCACCCATTGCAACGCGCGGTAGGCCAGGTACAGCCCGACCACCAGCCCGCCAGTAAAAAACAGGAAGCCCTTCCACGTGTGTCCCAGAACGTAATGCCCTAGTTCGTGGCCCACCACCGCAAGAACTTCATCGGGGTTCGTCTTCTGAATTGTCGTGTCCCAAACCACCACGCGTTTCGATGCGCCCACGCCCGTCACGTAAGCGTTGATCTCGTTGGTCTTAGCGCTCGCTTCCATGAGGAACATGCGATCCGGTGGAATCGGCACTCCCGCTCGCTGCGTCAGTTTGCCGATTGCTTCCACCAACTCCGGATGCTTGTACGGCAGCGGCGTAAACCGATTGAACATGGGATCGAGAAACCACGGACTGATGAAAAACAAAAACAGCGACAGCGGCACCATGGCATACCAGAAATACAGCCACCAGGTCCGCGGCTTCCACCGAATCACGCTCACTAGCAGGAGCGCGACGATGTAGCCCAACCCCAGTGAAAGCAGTTCGCCTTTCGTCCAATCCCAAAACCACGAAGCCCATCCTTGAACGGATTGCTGATACTGCAAGGAAAGCCGGTGGGCGTAGATCGAAATCGGTAGATGCAACACCGCCAGCAAAAGCATCAATCCGGGAACGAAGATCAAAGCCTGTACCATCCGCTTGGGACTTGCGCTTTCGGCCATGTCCCTCAATCGTGCCACCATCCCGGTCTGCAACAGCGCCAATAGCACCATGACGCCCCACGCCACGGCCACGAAGTACAGCGTGTACTCTTTCCTTGCGAGTGACACGGCCTTCTGGTAGCGCTCGGGCGGAAGTTGATAGCTCTGCGTTGACGGCTTCGCCACCGCTTTTACATCAGCGCTTGAACTCGTTCGCGCAGGGGGGCTTGTACTCGCCTGCCCTGCGTTTGCCGGCGAGACGCCCGCCAAAAGCGCGCTGACTACCAGCCCTAGAACCAGCACCGCCCGCAAGTTCCACCCCTGCCACCTTGGCCCCGGCCCTCCCAGTTTTCCACTATTGCGTTCCATCCACTTCACCTCTATCTTGTCAAGGCTGCGTATCACTCTTACGACTTAGGACATCCCAATCGCCATGCGCAAACCAACTGCCTTGTTTTCCTTCCTTCTTATCCCGGCTGCGGCGGCGCTGCTCTTCGCGCTTCCCTCTCATTCTTCCAAGCCGGACGCTCCGTCCGCGGCGCCCTCGCGCACTTTCTCGTTCAGCTATCAGGTTCACGTCCCTGCCGCCAAAGACGCCTCGGGCAAGCTGCTGCTTTGGTTGCCGCTTCCGCAACAAGACGGCTACCAACAAATCAAGGATCTGCGCATTGCGGCCGACGTCGCTCACTCGGAGGGCCAGGACCCAGAATACGGCAACCCTTATGCCCTGTTCCAACCGACAGCAAGTCAGCTCGCCGCCGGTTTTGATGTTAGCGTCACTTTTGTCGCCACCCGGCTGGAGCACAAGGTTTCCCTCACCTCGGCAAAAGCCACGAACGCGTCGATGAATACCGCTAGTGATCCGGCTTTGCAGCGTTATCTGCAGCCCGACAAACTCGTTCCCCTGAATGGCGTCATCGCTGAACTCGCCAAAGAGCATACCGCCGGCGAAACAACTGATTTGGCGAAAGCGCACAGTGTCTACAACTATGTGGTCTCCACCATGCACTACGACAAATCGGGCGAAGGCTGGGGACGCGGTGACGCCGTGTGGGCTTGCACCTCCAAGCGCGGCAATTGTACCGATTTTCACTCCCTCTTTATTGGCATGATGCGCTCGTCCAACATTCCCGCGCGTTTTGAAATCGGCTTCCCGCTCCCGGAATCGAAAAACGAAGGTGACATCCCCGGTTATCATTGCTGGGCCGAGTTTTATCTGCAAGGAACGGGTTGGGTTCCTGTCGACGCGTCCGAAGCCTCGAAGAATCCTGCCAAGCACGACTATTTCTTCGGCGCCCACGACGACAATCGCGTCTTCTTCACTTCGGGCCGTGACATTCGCCTCTCTGCGTTGCAGAAAGGCGAGCCCTTGAACTATTTCATCTACCCTTATGCGGAACTCGACGGTAAGCCCTATTCTGGCCTGCAGTCGCATTTCTCGTTCCGCGACCTCGCACCGGCAGGGGCCACAGCGTCCACTGGCAATAGCGCCTCTCGGTAACTTTCCGATCCTGCATTGCTTGTTTCGCCTCAGCCCCACTTGTTCCGCGCTCATTTTCCGCACGGGGACGTATCATTTAGGAGAAAGCCTCCTATCGGAAGCTTGAAGGGGTTGCTATGCGCCATAGGGTCATCGCGCTAACTCTGCCGTTCGCCTTGTCTCTCTCCGCCTTGCTGGCCACGCAATTGGCAGCGCAGGATTCGCAAGACACTTCTGTTGCCGAGGCGGCTCGCCACGCCCAGGAACAGAAAAAATCCACGCCCAAGTCCCCCAAAGTAATCACCAACGACAATTTGCCCGCTGCTCCGAAGCCAGACGCCACGACTCCCTCCGGAACTCAGGCGCCCGACGCGGCCACTCAGTCTGTTCCCGCTGCTGACACCGCAGCTGCGCCGACCGCAGGTACTGAGGCCAAAGCGGGAGACGCTGCGGCGAATCCTGAAGTTGCCGCTCTGAAGCGCCAGATTGCCGATCAACAAAAAGAAGTGGACCTGCTCCTGCGCCTGCACGCACTCGACCAGGACGCCTTCCTCGCCAACCCCGACCACGCCAAAGATCCGCAAGGCAAGGCCAAGCTCGACACCCAGCAGGAAGAAATTCACGCGAAGGTCGCTGAGCTTGCGGCCCTCAAAGCGAAACTCGACGCCATCGCTCCCGGCGAATCGGCAAAACCTCCTGCGCCTAAGCCCTGACATGAAACACGGCAAACGAAATTGGGCGTCAGCCCCTGAGGATTCCGAATCCTCAATGTAATTCCGCACAACGCTGCATCGCTTCGGCATCGCTTCGTTTTCCACAGCGTCAAAAATTTCCTCATCGCTTAGACCTTGTTTCCCATTGACTCCTCATGAACGCGGCGTGACAATTCCGCGCAAGTCATCGTTCCGCCCAGGAACGAACTTGGCAGCCAAGGGAAGCTCACCACCCATGCGTGAGCGGGCTGCCACGGGGAGAGTGCATTATGTCCTTCATGCCGGGCTCCACCGTTCAGTGTGTGAATCCGCATTGTGAAACCAGGGGCCACTGGCTCCGCGCCGAGATTGTCAACTCGGAGCACTGCCCCACCTGCGGCGAATCTCTTCGTCATGTTCCGCCGCCGCTGGCTCCCCGTCCCCATTTCCGCCCCCGCCCCTTGGCCGGCCGCCCCCCACTCCGCCCCCGCTGACGCCCAACGCGTCAGGCACACCACGATTTCGTCGTGGTGTCTCGATTTACCGCCCCGATCCGGTGCGCAAACAATCTTCGTAAAACGGCCGCAGCACCCAGCCACGATTCCCAATGCTCGGGACAGAGCGCGCGGCCAGTTCGGCGCAAAACGGCTTGGCCGTTCGTCGAGCGTCTTCGGTGTAGATGAGCGTACCGTCGGATTCAATTCCCTCGATGCCATTCGCCCGGGCCCATAGATTGTTGAACTCGACAGCCTCATCCCTCGAGATTCCGGCCGGCAGGTCCAGCTCGATACTCTTTCGACGAACGCAAATGGGATACCCGCCCGGCAGACCTAATACCCCGGGGGCATGCGTGCGCCCGCATATGTTTTCATCCACCAGTGCGCTAAGCAGACGAATCGCCGTTACCGCGGTCAGCTAGTTGAAGTGCCGCCCTGGCCTCAGGTCAGAGCGAGTCACGAGATCTTCTTCTTTGAGCCTCTCGCCGTTTTTGTCCGCGATGGGTAAAGGAAGGTTCCGGCCCTGCATGCGTCCCGGTCAGAAACCTTGTGACGTGCGCGATGATCCGCAACCTGCCTTTCCCGTGTTTCCCGCGCGCTTCCTCCAAAAGAGGAGCGATCATCGCCACGTTGCCAATCCCGGTCGTCGGTGCCGAACCTAATCGCCACAATATATCGGGTGGCTAAGATCCGGAAAACGAACAGTGCATCACCGCGCAGGACAGCCCAGATTCGCATGGGCGCGCATCAGGGTCGCGATGATTGGCAGCTGCGCTGCAATTTGCAGCGCGAATCCCGCTTTCATAATCCCCACGGCGGCAGGTGCGCCACTTTCTAGCAGTGCGAAAGGCGAGAGCAGGCTTGCGCATTGCATGATTAGATCTGGCTCGAAACTCACAAGCACATTTCTCATGCCCACCACATCCAGACTATCCGTTCTCTCGCTCGAGACACGGCAGTCCGTGCCCAGCCTGAGGAGTTGAGCCCACTCAACCGCCACTTCCCCGCGGCTGACAAGTTTCAAGTCCGTCGCTAGCCCGCGCTCCGCGACCGTCGGTGCCATCCGAATGCCCAGGTCTCCAAGCCTAGGATCACTACCCTGCGTTTTTGCTCATTTTTTGTGCTTTGAGATTGCGTCATGTCTCCATCACACGAGCAACAACGAAAAAAAGGACCAACGCATTCTGCGCGTTGGTCCTTTTCGAATTCCAACCTATTATCCTCGAATCTAGCCTTCGACCAGCCCTCGTTCGAGCATCTCGTCGTCGCTCAGCCACAGATCGGGAATGTTCGCCGATCCCAGCCGCAGGATGTCTTCCAGCGCTCCACGAACCTCGCGTAGCCGGAAGTCTACCCCGATGCGTTCCAGCAGATCGATCAGCGCCTGTGCTCCTTCGGCAAGCATCGCTTTGGGTCGCGCGCCAATCTTATCCAGCCGGTGATAGGTGACAATGTAGAAGGTGCTGAGTCCTGCTCCGTGCCTCACGATGTGGAGAAACCCTCGTGCTCGCGGCTGGCTCGGCTTTTGTTTTGCTGCTAGTGCTGACCCGATGGGGAGTGCGCTCATCGCCTGGTCTCCATTCCCCTATCGCTCAACTGCATCCGCTCGTACTCCCGCAGTTTTCGCACTTGTAGCAAGCTCCGTTCGGCACCATCAACATGCCGCACTCCGAACACGTCGGCGCTCCTTCGTGCGCGTCACGCGGTGACCTGCTCCCCGTCTGAACAGCTGTTCTGGCCCCCACCAACGTCGGCGCCTGCGGTGGCATCGCGATCGCATGTGCGACCTCGGTTGCTGTCGCTCCGTTCAGCTTCAGGTAGTCGGAAGAAATGAACTTTCCGCCCAGCCAACGCGCGATGTAGTCCAACACCGACGTCGAGAAGCGGATGTTCGGATTCGCCGTGATCCCGCTCGGCTCAAAGCGCGTGTTCACCAGCTTATCCACGAACACCTTCAACGGCACTCCGTACTGCAAGCCCAGCGAAATCGTCAGTGCCAAGCCGTCCATTACGCCCGAGAGCGTGGATCCTTCCTTGGACATCTTGATGAAGATTTCTCCGGGACGCCCATCTTCGTACATACCGACGGTGATGTATCCTTCGTGGCCGCCGACGCTAAACTTGTGCGTAACGGAGTCGCGTTCCACCGGCATCTTTTCCCGCTGCTGCCGGGCGAACAGTTCCCTCTGCAGTGGCTCCGTCGCGGCCGCCACCGCTGCTTCCGTTTTCTTTTCGTCCTTCTGGTTGCCGGCGGCATTCAGCGGTTGCGAACGCTTCGAATTGTCGCGGTAGATCGCCACAGCCTTCAGCCCCATTTTCCACGATTCAATGTACGCCTTCATGATGTCTTCGATGGTAGATTCTTCCGGCATATTGATGGTCTTGCTGATCGCACCCGACAGGAAGGGCTGCGCCGCCGCCATCATCCGTACGTGGCCCGTCCAGGCGATAGAGCGTCCACCGGTAGTGGCCAACGAGCAGTCGAACACCGGCACGTGCGCTTCCTTCATGAAAGGCGCGCCGTCGATCTTGCCATTCTTGTCGATGTAGCTCACGATTTCGCTGGTCTGCTCCGGCGTGTACCCTAGCTTCATCAGCGCTTGCGGAACGGTGTTGTTCACGATCTTGATCACGCCGCCGCCCACTAGCTTCTTGTGCTTGACCAGCGCCAGGTCTGGCTCGATGCCCGTCGTGTCGCAATCCATCATGAATCCGATGGTGCCCGTCGGTGCCAGCACCGTCACTTGCGAATTCTTGAACCCGTGCTTCTCGCCAAGTTCCAGCGCGGAATCCCAAGCGCTCTGCGCGCCAAGGTAAAGTTCCGCCTGCACATGGTCCGGCTTGATGCCGCGCATCGCTTCGCGGTGCATGCGGATCACGTCCAGCATCGCTTCGCGGTTCACTTCGTAGCCGGCAAATGGTCCCAGGCGTTCCGCCACTCTTGCCGATTGCGCATAGGCTTCGCCGCACATCAGCGCCGTCACGGCACCCGCAACGTCACGCCCTTCATCCGAATCGTACGGCAACGCCATGGACATCAGCAGCGCGCCGAGATTCGCATAGCCCAGCCCCAGCGGCCGGAAGTTGTGCGAGTTTTCCGCAATTTTCGGCGTCGGATAGCTGGCATTGTCCACCAGGATTTCCTGCGCCGTGATGGTCACGTCCACCGCGTGCTTGAACGACTCCACGTCGAACGAGCCATTTGGCTCCAGATACTTCATCAAGTTCAACGAAGCCAGGTTGCACGCCGTGTCGTCCAGGAACATGTATTCGCTGCAAGGATTGCTGGCATTGATTCGCGCCGTGTTCTTGCAGGTGTGCCAGCGGTTCACCGTCGTGTCGTACTGCATGCCGGGATCTCCGCAGTGCCACGTGGAATCCGAAATCTTGTACAACAGATCCTTGGCGCTCAGCTTCTCATTCGGCTGGCCGTCAATCACGTTCTTCGTCCACCAGTCGCGATTTTCTTCCGCCGCGCGCATGAACTCGTCGGAAACACGCACGGAGTGGTTCGCGTTCTGGAAGAACACGGAACTGTAAGCCTCGCCGTCGATGGACGAGTCATAGCCCAGCCCGATCAGCGCGTGCGCCTTCTTTTCTTCCTTCACCTTGCACTCGATGAATTCCACGATATCCGGGTGATCGATGTTCAGGATCACCATCTTCGCCGCTCGCCGCGTCTTTCCGCCGCTCTTGATCACTCCCGCGAATGCATCGAAGCCCTTCATGAAGCTCACCGGCCCGGAAGCAATGCCGCCGCCCGAAAGCGTTTCCTTGCTGCCGCGCAATGCCGAAAAATTGGTGCCCGTCCCCGAGCCCCACTTGAACAGCATGCCTTCCGTCCTCGTCAATCCCATGATCGATTCCATATCGTCATGCACGGAATTGATGAAGCACGCCGAGCATTGCGGCTTCGGTTGCACGCCGACGTTGAACCACACCGGCGAATTGAAACTCATTTTCTGTTCGACAAGCAGGTGCGTCAGCTCGTCGCGAAACGCGTCGCGCGCCTGCGTGCTCGCAAAATAGCCGCCCTCCTCGCCCCACCGCACAATCGTGTTCACGACCCGGCCAATCAATTGCCGCGCCGAACCTTCACGCTCCGCCGTTCCCGGCTTTCCGTGAAAATATTTGCTCGCCACGATGTTGGTTGCCGTTTGCGACCATCCCTTCGGCACCTCCACATTTTCCTGCTTGAAGATGGTTACGCCCTTTTCGTTCCCGATCTGCGCCGTCCGCTTTTCCCATTCGACCGCGTCGAAGGGAGAAATTCTTCCATCCGTAAAGTAACGCGCAAACACCAATCCTCTCGTCTCGCCGGCATTCTTCGTTACGTTCTCCAGTTCCTTCGCTTTGCCGTTCAATGCTGACTTCACCGTTGCCATTCATTCCTCCCCAACAGGTTCCCTGCCCTCAGGCGAAGAACCTTCTATTTTATCCCCGTGCCGCCCTGGGGTGCGCGCGCCCCACTCGCAAGCCGCGCTGCTTCAGACTCTGGTGCCGTGGAAGCTCCAGCCGGAAAATAACCGTAAAAAGCGAACGCGCTGCCCTTGGCCGGTGTTGCTCACGCGGCTGAACAGCTTCATTTCCCCGCCAAACGCACTGCGCGGAGAATCCACTTCGCGCTCGTTTTTTACGGTGATCCCGGGCTGGCTCGTGAGTTCATTGCCGGACCAAGGCAAGTCCCCGACTCTGGTCCGTCTGGCGCTTCCACGTCCCCCGAATCTGGATGTGCAGTATCAAACCATGCGCTGGTCCTGTCAAGAGAAAATCGCAAAATCTAGCTAACGTTTTCCAAACGCGCCCATATCTTGTGGTGTCGTTTCGCGACGGCACGTTCTAAATCGGCGCTCGTCACATACCTTTCATCCCCGATAACGCTCTAAGCTCTTTTATGACAGCCTATTAGTATGATGGCCCGAGTTGCTGGCTCGCTCATTGCGTTCCTGGTTGTCTCGTTCTCATCTGCAAAAACTTTTGCACAGGATTCCCGCACGCACACATCGCACTCGTCTCATCCAGCCTACGCGAAGACGCTCCATGTCCACGGAATCTCCGATGTCGGCAAGCTCAACGATTTTCTTTACCGCGGCTCGCAACCGAATGAGCAGGGTTTGCGAGAACTGAAAAAGCTGGGCGTAACGACCATCATTGATCTGCGTGGCGAACAGCAGGGATTGGTGAAATCCGAGCGCAAGAGAGCACAAGCCTTGGGCATGCGCGTCGTAAATATCCGCGCCAGCGGCTGGTCTCCTCCGAACGACCAACAGATTGCCGAGTTCTTGTCACTCACTCAGCAGCGACCGCAGCAAGTGATCTTCGCTCATTGCTGGCTTGGAGATGATCGCACCGGTGTGTTTTTCGCGACGTATCGCATGGTTTTCGATCACTGGACGCCGCAGCACGCCATCGCGGAAATGGATCATTTCCATTTCAAAAAGTTTTGGCATCCGGCCATGAAAAAATATGTGCTGAATTTCCCGGCGCATTTCGCTAAATCGCCGGCATTCGCGGAGCTGCGCAAGCAGCAGGAACTTGCGGCACAACGATGATCGGGGCTTACACGCTGCCCCTCGCCCTTTCGCGCTATCGATACGCCACGGCACACCCTATATTCCTGTCGCTCAGGCCTTCAGGCCTGAGGATTGTTCGCGCTGCGGCGTGGTCGCGGTGAGAGCGAAAACCCTCACCCCTGGAAGGGGTGCGCTACGGAATCTCGCCGGCGCGCGAACCGTCGGTGCGCCGAAGACGCCTCGGAAGGCGGCCGCCACATCGGCCGTTTCTTGAAGGCATCCGAAAGCCAAGCCCGTACCATCCAATAGGAATGCGCCGCTTCTTTCATAACCTGGCCCTGTGCGCTCTTCTGGCATCCCCGGGAGTGCTCGCGGCCCAGACCCCAGCTTCCACTTCTTTTGCCGCTTCCAGCTACGCGGAGAAGTTGCAGTTTGCGGGATTGCCCAAGTTCGGAAGGATCAACGATTCCTTATATCGCGGCGCGCAACCCTACGCGGAAGGTCTCAAGCAGCTCAAGAAACTTGGCATCACCACCGTCATCGATCTTCGCGGCGAAGATCCCCGCAAGGTTGATTGGGAACGCAAGCAGGCGGAAGCCCTGGGAATGCGCTTCATTCATCTTCCCGTTAGCGGCTGGTCCACTCCCAGCAATGAGCAAGTTGCGCAGTTCTTTTCAATCTTTCGCAGCAAAGCTAACGAAAAGGTTTTCGTTCACTGCCGTTTCGGCGAAGATCGCACCGGAGTCTTCATCGCCTCGTATCGCATCGCCTTCGAGCATTGGTCATCCGACCAAGCTTTGGGCGAAATGCTCGCCTTTGGCTTCAATCGCTTGTGGCACCCGTCCATGGCCAGCTACATTCGCGACCTTCCCCAGCGCCTGCAATCCGACGCGGTCCTCAAATCTTCCCTGGGCCCTCAAGTCACCCCTCCCCTGGAGCTAGCCCGCTAAGGCCGCCAGATCCATAGCGTTGCGGGCATGCTGTAGCTCACCCCTGTCAGGGGTGAGGCTTTTCGCTTGGGTCGGCGTGCGACGGTCGCTGCACACCGTTCTCCTCTGGCCCAGTACTTCCGTACCCTTCACATCGTGACTTGCGCTTCATATCCTTACTTTCCCTCTCACGGTATTCTCCTTGCGTTGCAGCGTTTATTCTTCGTGTCTCCCGGAGACCCTGTGAACGTCGGCCGCTATCAGATTCTCGAAACGCTCGGCACCGGAGCCAGCAGCCGCGTGGTGCGCGGATACGATCCTCTGATCGATCGCTCCGTGGCCATCAAACTTTTCTCGCCGGAACTGGGGCGCGGGGAGGGGCGCGCGCGTTTCCTGCGTGAAGCCCGCGTCGTCGGCAAACTCTCTCACCCTTTCATCATCTCGCTGCACGACATGGGCATCGAGGAATCCACTCTCACTCCCTATCTTGTGATGGAACTGGTCGAAGGCCAGTCGCTCGAAAAAATGCTGCTCAAAGGAAGCCTTCCCATGCCGACCGCGTGCGCCCTGGCCGCCCAGGTGGCCGTGGCCCTTTCTGTCGCGCACCGCGCGGGCATCATTCATGGCGACGTCAAGCCCGCCAACATTCTGGTCACTCCGGAAATGCGCCCCAAGCTCACCGACTTCGGCATGGCGCGTCTGGCCAGCCACGATAATGGCGATACTTCTCTTTTCGGCACGCCCGCTTACTGGTGCCCCGAACAAATTATCGGCCGACCCCAAGACGCGCGTTCCGACCTGTTCTCGCTGGGCGTGGTGCTGTACGAAATGCTCACGGGAATTTCTCCCTTTGCCGGCGAGTCCGATTCCCTGCAGACCGTTTGCAATCACGTGCTCTCTTCCACGCCGCTGCCACCTTCGCACGTCAACGCTTCGATTCCCACGCCAATAAATGAAATCATGGCTGCTTGCCTGGCCAAGGACCCGCAGCACCGCATTCCGTCCGCCGAAGCCCTGGCCGATCATCTCTTCCCTCTCGCCCGCCGCAAACCGGGCGCGCAACAGCCGGCTCCGCCGGAACCAACGCTGCGCAGCCGCACCGCGCGCTTCCTGCGCTCCGCATAACCGTAGCTTTATCAGTCGCTTGTTGTTCCGCATCCGGGAAGAAATGCGTCGGCCCACATGGCAGTAGCGGCGTGGGTGCGGGTCAACGCCCAAATTTTTGCTGACTCTCCCTGACCAAAGCGGCCCACCCCTCGTCTATACGCCCAGAGGTGAGCATCATGGATTCCCGCAAGCTGCTTCCGGTTGTTGGCATCGTCATCTGGTCCGGAGTCGCCCTCACGGCCGCACCGCGCGCGCTTTCTCATCGGCATTCCGTCGGAACGTTCGTCCACCACGGCGAGCCGATCGAGAGTTGCTCCGATCTGAACATCTACTTCGACAGTAACCGCCGCTCCATCGTGCAATCCGAGGAGCGCCGCATCAGCAAAGCCGAAGCGCCTACGCTCCACATCCAGGCGGAATCCAATGGCGGATTGCAGGTGGAAGGCTGGGACAACAACGACTACGCCGTCACGCTTTGTAAAGCGGCGGATCCGGACAACGACGCGGAGAGGGTGCTCTCGCAAATTCATCTCACCTTTCAAAATGGTGAACTTGGCGTCTCCGGCCCGTCATCCCATGACCGCTGGTCCGCTCACATCCTCGTAAAGGCTCCCAAGGGGACCTCGCTGAATTTGCGCGTGAATAACGGCCCCCTGGGTCTCTACCATATTGATGGCAACATAAAAGCACACGCGCAGAACGGGCCGATTACGGTGATGCGCTGCAGCGGCGATGTCGACCTCTCCACGCAAAACGGTCCCGTCACGCTAGAAGGCAATAGCGGCAAGCTGCGCGTCGATGCACAGAATGGCCCGCTGACGATTTCCCTCAGCGGCACGAACTGGAATGGCTCCGGCATCGAAGCGCACGCCAACAACGGTCCGCTTACCGTGGAAATTCCCTCCGGCTATCAATCCGGCGTGCTGGTGGAATCGGAAGGTCACAGCCCGTTCCAATGCCACTCTTCGGTTTGCTCCGAGGGCCGCAAAAATTGGGACGACGACCGCAAGAGCATCGAATTCGGCTCTGGCCCCACGGTCGTACATCTCTCCACCGTGAACGGGCCGGTTTCCGTCCACTAATTCTCGACTTTGATTTTCGGGATTCTTACCTGCTGGAATATCTGCGCTGCTCGCGCCGCGGCTGATTTTCTTGGGCATCGTGGCTGGACGCGCCTTCGAATATCGCGGCGACTTCAGCGTCTCGTGCGCGGTTCGCTTGCCGCAGACGTCCGCGCTCAGCTTCTAAAACCAATTCCAGCCAGCGCTGAAAGTCTGCTTCATTCGCGATGACAAACCGATGCTGCGAGCGCTGTCGAGAGGGGCGCATGGGTCGCGAGTGTCTAAGAACGCCGCTCTAACGTCAATGTACGGAACTAGATTTAGTTCTTTACTAAATCTTAAGCCCTAGTCCGCAGATAAAACATGGGTTAGCGTCGTCGCGTCGTCGCGCAAATGTCCGCTGGAGTACCGGTTCTGTGCTAGAATCCCGCATCCGCCGATAGTTCCCCGAAGGACCGCAAAATGGAGCAGGTTTCCAGCCCGCCAACGCTCAAGTTTGGCCCCTTCCTTGTGGACTTGGCAGCGGGCGAAGTGCGCAAGAACGGCTCGCGCATCCGTCTCCAGGAAAAACCGTTGCGTGTACTGGTGCTGCTCGCCGAGCGACAGGGGCAACTTGTCACCCGAACCGAATTGAAGCAGCATCTCTGGCCCGCAGACACCTTCGTCGATTTTGAGACCGGCCTGAACACGGCGGTCAGCAAGCTTCGCGACGCGCTCTCCGACAAAGCCGACAGCCCTCGCTACATCGAAACCATTCCTCGCCGCGGCTACCGCTTCTTGGCTCCCGTAGAATTCCAGGGCCGGCGCGACCCAGCGCCGGCTCAGAACAAAGACCAATCTCCGCAGCCCGCACCGGCGGCTGCAAGCGAAACGAAACACGCAGCCCCAGAGCCGCCGGCCGCCGCCGCAAAACCGCCAGCCCGCACCACGATCTGGATCTCGCTCGCCGTCGCGGTTGCCATCATCGCCGGTGGCTTGTACTGGCTCACACACGGACGTCCTGCGCTTTCGTTCCACTCCCGCGATTCCGTGCTCCTTGCTGATTTTGAGAATCAAACCGGCGATCCGCGCTTCGACAGTGCCTTGGCCACCGCCTTCACCGTCAGCATCGAGCAGTCGCGCTACGCCAACGTATTCCCGCGCATGGAACTGGATGCCGTGCTGAAGCGTATGGGCAGACCGCAGAACGAGCGTGTTACTCCTACATTAGGCCGCGAAATTTGCCAACGTGAAAATGTCCGCGCGTTGATTGCCAGCAGCATCACCCGCACCGGCCAGGAATACGCCCTCACCGCGCAGCTCATCGATCCGAAAACGGGAGACACCGTTCGCGCTTACACCGAACGCTCCTACGGCGAAGATCACATACTCGAAGCGCTGGATGTGCTTTCCCGCGATGTCCGCGAAGCCCTCGGCGAGTCTCTGTATCAGATCCATCGCACCGACAAACCGCTTCCCCAGGTCACCACAAAATCGCTCAGCGCCTTGCAGCAATACGCCGACGGCGAACGGCTCTGGCGTCTCGGAAAATTTCAGGACGCCACCACACTATTTAAGGCGGCGATCGCCAGCGACCCCGAATTCGCCATGGCTCATGCGGCGCTCGGCGGCGCCGATTACAGTTACATCTACAATGCCCCCGATGAGGGCCAAGCCGAATACGAGAAAGCTCTCTCTTTAGTCTCGCGCAG
>Ga0210401_10004807_pt1 | contig 14014 bp, 11 predicted proteins | sample IncBWH32MmetaG_FD_150866 | JGI IMG/M metagenome (GOLD analysis project Ga0210401, IMG submission 150866) | Forest soil microbial communities from Barre Woods Harvard Forest LTER site, Petersham, Massachusetts, United States - Inc-BW-H-32-M | ecosystem: Environmental > Terrestrial > Soil >... | reverse complement strand
GTGGATAAAGTTGGGGAGGACGTTTATGCCTGAAGTAGCCGTACGCGAATTAACGATGGCCGAAGCGGTTCGCGAAGCGCTATCGGAAGAAATGCGCCGCGACCCAAGCGTTTTTATTATGGGCGAAGACGTTGCCGAAGCGGGGACGCCTTTTAAAGTTTTGTCCGGAATGGTGGAAGAGTTTGGAAAATCGCGCGTGATCGATACACCGATTTCCGAGCCGGGATTTACAGGGATCGGCGTGGGCGCGGCGATGACCGGATTGCGTCCCGTAGTGGACATCATGTTCGGCGATTTCCTGACGCTCATCATGGACCAGCTTGTGAACCAGGCCGCGAAAGTGCATTACATGTCTGGCGGCGCGTGGAAAGTGCCGATGGTTTTGCGCACTACGCTCGGAGCGTCGCGCCGTTCCGCCGCGCAGCATTCGCAATCGCTGCAGGCTTGGCTCAGCCATGTTCCCGGCCTGAAAGTTGTGCTGCCCTCGACGCCGTACGATGCTAAAGGCTTGTTGAAGACGGCCATTCGCGATGACAATCCTGTCATCTTTTTCGAAGACAAAATGATGTTCCGGCAAAAAGGTCCTGTGCCCGTGGAGGACTATACGATTCCGTTTGGCGTTGCCGACATCAAACGCGAGGGCGATGACATCACTCTTGTTGCGACGAGCAGCATGGTGCAGGTAGCGTTGGGCGCGGCGAAGATGCTCGAAGAAATTGGAGTCAGCGCGGAGGTTGTGGATCCACGCACGACGTGGCCGCTTGATGAAAAAACTTTGATCGAATCGGCTCAGAAAACTTCGCGCGCGATTGTGCTCGATGAAGGCTACGAGAAATATGGCATCACGGCGGAAATTGCATCGGTGATTGCCACGGGCGCTTTCTACGATCTTGACGCTCCGGTAAAGCGGATTGGCGCGATGCACGTGCCGATTCCGTTCTCTCCGCCGCTGGAGGATGCTACGATTCCGACGGAGAAAACTGTGTTTGAAGCGGCACGCGCAATGTGCAAGAAATAAATGAATTTTGTAATGTCCGATGCCGCATTTGTACGGGCATGTCATGCCGTTCACGGTGAACGGTGCCCCTACGGTGCATCTGCGGAAGCAAGAAATGCCAACCTGAAGGTTGGCGCTACATTTGTTTTCTGGAAATAAAATCTAAACCCACAGGCTAAAGCCTGTGCTACTTCTGGCGGGGGTGCATCGGTGGCATTACCTACATACGGAACGATGGCGGTCGATTGGGAAGACCGCGTAGATTTTGAACGCTTGCGAACCGAGCGTCTGGCGCGCGCAAAAAAACTTCTCGCGGAATCCTCTATGGGCGCCCTGCTTTGCTTTGACATGAACAATGTGCGTTACATTACCGCGACGCACATTGGCACGTGGGCGCAGGACAAGAACAGCCGCTTCACGCTGCTGCCGCAGAATGATGAGCCGCTCATGTGGGATTTCGGCTCGGCGGCGAAGCATCACCGCTTGCACTGCCATTGGATGGGCGAGCGCTCGCAGGCGGGAATTCCGCTCTTGCGCGGAGCCATGTCGCCGGAAATGGGACGCGCTGAAAATGTGGCGAAAAAAATCCGCGTCGAACTGGAAAAGCGCGGCCTGCACAAGGAACCGCTCGGCGTCGACATCATCGAGCCGCCGATTCTTTTTGCGCTGCAGCGCGAAGGAATTACCGTCGTCGACGGACAGCAGATCATGTCCGACGCGCGCGTGATCAAAACGCAGGATGAAATTACGCTGCTCAACACTTCAGCAATGATGGTGGACGCTGCGTACCACGATCTGTATTGCGCGATGAAGCCCGGCCTGCGCGAAAATGAAGCCGTCGGCCTCGTGAGCAAAGTTCTGTACGATCTCGGCTCCGAATACGTAGAAGCTGTGAACGCAATTTCCGGCGAGCGCTGCAATCCGCACCCTCACGTGTTTTCCGACCGCGTGCTGCGTCCCGGCGATCCCGTGTACTACGACATTCTGCATTCCTACATGGGCTACCGCACCTGCTACTACCGCACTTTTTCAATCGGCTATAGTTCGCGCGCGATGGTTGACGCCTACAAGCGCTGCCGCGATTATCTCGATGCGGCGATCTCACTCATTCAACCGGGACGCACAACAGCGGAAGTTGCCTCCGTGTGGCCCAAAGCGCAGGAGTTCGGCTTCCCCGACGAAGAAGCGGCCTTCGCGCTGCAATTCGGGCACGGCATCGGTCTCGCGATCTGGGAAAAACCCGTGATCAGCCGCCTCGTTTCGCTGGATCATTCGCACGTGCTGAAGCCGGGAATGGTTTTTGCGCTGGAAACATTCTGGCCCGCGAAGGATGGCTGGAGCGCGGCGCGCATCGAAGAAGAAATCGTCGTCACCGAAACCGGGCACGAAGTGATCACGCGATTCCCGGCAGAAAAACTTCTGGTTGCCGGCGCTCCTTACGTGACGGTCGACGGGCCGCTCGAAACCACGCGCGAACATGACGGACCTCCCAACGCGGATGTGGTGAAAATGGTTGCGGCAAGCTCCAAGGCGCTGGGGAAAAAGCCGCCCAAGGTCAACAAGGTTCGAGCCGGCAAATAATCCGAAAATAAAAGAAGGCACACATGGCCCACAGCATCGTTATGCCCGCGCTCGAAATGGCGCAGGAAACAGGCAAGCTGATTGCCTGGCGAAAAAAAGAAGGCGAAGCCATTGGCAAAGGCGAGCCCTTGCTTGACGTCGAAACCGACAAGGCCGTCGTGGAAATCGAATCGCCGGCGGACGGAATCCTTGTTGGCGTCAAGGCGCACGCGGGCGTCGTCATTCCCGTAGGCCAGACAATTGCATGGATCGTGAGTCCCGGCGAAGAAATACCTGCGGAGATTGCCGCTGCTTCAGGGCGGCGTATGGACACAGCCGCTGCTTCGGCGCCTGCGGCTCCTGCAAATGTATCCGCGCAGGCGTCCTCCGCCTCGACAACGAACGCTAGAATTTCTCCGAAGGCTCGCCGCCTTGCGCGTGAACACGGGGTGGATCTCTCGCTAGTTCGCGGCACCGGCAGCGAAGGAGAAATTCAGGCGGAAGATATTATGGCGTTTGTGGCTGCAGGCGGAACTTCGGCTAGTGCACCTGCTCCGACTGCAAATAAACCCTCGCAATCTGCAGCCCACACCATGCAGCCCCTTTCTCAAGTCGCTCGATTGATGGCTGAGCGCACGACGCAGAGTTGGACGTCTGCGCCGCACTTTTTCGTGATCCGGGAAATCGATGCGAGCGCATTGCTTGCCGCGCGCGAAAAATTTGGACCGGCGATTGAAAAAGAGCGTGGCGTAAAACTTAGCCACACTGATTTGCTGGTTGCAGCAGTGGCGCACGCGCTAGCGAAGCATCCTTCTGTAAACGCGAGCTGGATCGGCAATGGCGTTCAGCTGAATTCCGAAATTAATGTTGGCGTCGCCATGGCCGTGGACGATGGCGTGGTGGTTGCGGCGATCCCCGCCACAAATACAAAACAACTTGGTGAAATTGCAGTGCTGCGACGCGATCTTACGGAACGGGCGCGCGGCGGAAAATTGCGCCCAGCTGACATCACGGGCGCGACATTCACGATCAGCAACCTCGGCATGTATCAGGTCGATGCTTTCACGGCGATTATCGTCTCGCCGCAAGCAGCGATCCTGGCCGTCGGGCGTATCGCCGATCGCGTTGTTCCCGTCGACGGGAAGCCGGGGATACGGCCGATGCTGACTCTCACACTTTCTTGCGACCACCGCGTCCTGGACGGGGCGCGCGGCGCTCTCTTCCTCAATGACCTGGCCGCTGCCATTCTTGAACCGGGAAAGCTCATCCAGTGATAGACTCCCTTGAACCAGGCAAATGAATAAATGACCTATCTTGCTTTGAGGCCCTTTAGGGCCTAGCATAGGCGCTCGACTCAAGGAGAATTTAGATGGGATCGATACCCACCGCAGATCAATCGACAATCGTTGCTGAACCTCAGCAACCGAAAAAAAAGACTCCGTTTTATTTGACACTGTGGGGCCAGGTGTTGATCGGCGTGGCCCTTGCTATTATTTACGGATATTTCAGACCTGCGTCGGCCGTAAAGATGAAGCCTCTCGGCGATGGCTTTATTCGCTTGATCACCATGGTCATCACCGTGATTATTTTTTGCACGGTGGTTACGGGCATCGCAGGCATGGAGAATTTGAAGAAGGTTGGCAGGATCGGCGGAAAAGCGCTGCTATATTTCGAGATCGTATCAACGCTGGCGCTGTTCACCGGAATGCTTGTTGGCAATGTATTGCATCCGGGCTCGAGCTTCAACATTAACCCCGCAACGCTGGACGCGAAATCGGTGGCGGATTACGCTGGCGCAGCCAAGCAACAAACCGTGGCCGACTTCCTGATGAACATTATCCCCACGACCATGGTGGATGCATTTGCCAAAGGCAATATTCTGCAAGTGTTGCTGGTCGCCATTTTGTTCGGCTTCGCGCTATCCATTGTTGGCCCCAAGTGCAAACCGGTTGTGGAGTTGTTCGAAGCCTTAACCCACGCCGTGTTCGGCGTGATCAATATTTTGATGAAGCTGGCGCCCATAGGCGCATTTGGAGCCATGGCGTTTACGATTGGCAGATATGGCATCGCATCCCTCGGGCCGCTGGGATATTTAATCTTCGTTTTTTACCTGACATGTATTTTATTTGTGCTGGTCATCTTCGGATTGATCGGCTGGTTTTCAGGATTCAATATCTTCAAATTCCTTTCCTACATTTTTGACGAGATCGTCGTAGTGCTGGCCACCAGTTCGTCGGACCCAGCTCTGCCCACGCTGATGGCAAAAATGGAAAAGCTGGGCTGCTCGAAATCGCTGGTCGGCCTGGTGGTCCCGACTGGGTACACGTTCAACACGGACGGCAGCAGCCTTTACATGACCATGGCCGCTCTGTTCGTCGCTCAGGCCACCAATATCCATTTGACATTCAGCCAGCAGCTAACAATTTTCGCCGTAGCCGTGCTTACCTCCAAGGGAGCCAGCGGTGTAACCGGCGCGGCGTTCATCGCACTGGTGGCCACGCTTATGGTGATTCCAACAATTCCAGTTGCCGGCATGGCGCTGCTCATCGGCATCGACCGCTTTATGAGCATGGCGCGTGCGGTAGTAAACATGATTGGAAATGGCGTGGCAACACTTGTCGTAGCGCGATGGGAAAACGAACTGGACAAAGCCACGCTGCAAAAAAATCTAGCATAGGCCGTAGGGGCACGGCATGCCGTGCCCGCACCATTTCTGCGTTGGCAAAATTGGTATTCATTTCCCCAGCGATCTAAAACGCATTTGTGAGAAATGATGGCCAGGCTTTTCGTGGCGCCGGCATCTTGCCGGCGGTTTTTCTGGACCCTGAAGCTACGGAAAACCGCCGGCGGGACGCCGGCGCCACAAAGAAGCATCCACGAATAAATATGTAAAGAGGATTGAAAATTCCTGTTAGCCGAGGCTTGAGCCAAGTCTACGCTTTTTGAAGGAAAAAAGTGGTGCGGGCGGTGGGAGTCGAACCCACACGGGCCTTACGACCCTGCGGATTTTCTTACCGTCTACGGCTTTCGCCGCCCTGACATCGCAGGTTTGCGGTCTGGACTATCCCTTCGCCTTACTCCTTAATGTCGGAGGTTAGGTGCTGCCCGTCTAGTCTCTACACCTTCCTGAAACCCTTTTTACAGCGTTTCAGGCTTGGCTCGGGATCGCCAGTTAAGGTTTCCCCGAATTTGAGCAGTTCTGCATCACAGGTTTCCCAGTGAGCACTCAAGGTATTTTAAGTCCGCTGCGTATGCCATTCCGCCACGCCCGCACTGATGGAGCGACGAAAAAGAATACCACGTTCGAAGGCTGAGTCGAAATATCGTCAGAGGTTCGAACGAGACTTCAGCTTATTCCAAACGATTCAGCGCCAGATTATTGCGTGCGCAATTGAGCGGCGATGGACAGAATGGCTTCCGCCCGGGCGAGTACAGGACGGTCCACCATTTTTCCATCCACTGAAATTGCCGCACCGGGAGCTGCTGCCGAAGCCTCTACAACGCGCGTGGCCCACGCCACTTCCTGGTCTGTGGGAGCGAAGCATTCATTCACAATGGGCACTTGCTTGGGATGAATGCACATCTTTCCTCCAAAGCCCAGACGGCGGGCACGCAGGGTATCGGCGCGCACGCGATCCGGTGAGTTGATATCTGTCGTAACTCCATCCACCGGCGGCAAAATTCCCGCGAGGCGCGAATCGAGAACGATTTGCGAGCGGAAATACAAAAGTTCGTCTTCCTCAGCCAGCATGCCGAGATCGAGTTGGAAATCGATGGAGCCAAACAAGAGTCGCTTTACATTTTGCGCGCCGGCCAGAGTCCGCGCATTCCGGAATCCGCGCGCCGTTTCAATTTGCGGCAGGATGGGCATGGCGGGACCAAAACTTTCCGCCACAAGGCGTATTTCTTCCAGCCGCTCGGCCTTCGGCAACAAAACGCCAACGAGCCCTGTTTTTTTCGCCAATGTTAAATCGTCGCGAAACCATTCGCTCCCTGAAGTGTTTACGCGAACCATCACGGGGAGCGCGGCTGATAACCACTCTGAGATCGCCGCGCGCGCCGTTGTTTTATCCGCAGGCGCAACAGAATCCTCCAGGTCGAGAATCACCACGTCCGCACCGGCTGCGCAAGCTTTTGGAAAACGATCCGGCCGCGTGCCCGGAACAAACAAGTAGGAACGCGGGTTGAGCAAGGGCATCGGATCACTCCAATATAATTTTTTCGATTGCTGGTAATTCGGATCAGCGCTGCAAGCTCCAGCCTACACTTCGGTATAGTGAGCCGCAAGGTTGCGCTGTCATTTCAAATTGTTTAAGGGTGCAGGTTTTAAATGGCGCGGGCTTCAGCCTGCGGTAGTTAGTCCTGGCATGGACTAAACCCCGCAGGCTAAAGCCCCGCCACTTGAGTGCAGCTACGCGCCAACTGCAGCTCACGCGGCTTTTTTCTGACTGTCCTTCAGGAGTCCCAGCCGCACGAGGCTTTCGGCGGTGGCGACGATCGCCTCTTCGTTCGAACGTGGCGCCCAGCCCAGCAAGCGCCGGGCTTTTTCGTTCGTTCCGTTCTTTACTTTGCCGAGTTCGGGCAAGATCAATTTAATCGCCGGATCGCGCAGCGAGGCGAGGCGCACGAGCCAATCCGGGACTTGGCGCGTGGGCACTCTGCGGGCCGCCGCGCCCATGCGGCTCTTTAACACTTTCGCGATTTCCTGCATGGTCATAAAATTTCCGGAGACCGCGAGGAAGCGTTCGCCCTTTGCCAACGGGTGAGTCATCGCACGAATATGCAAATCGGCGACATCGCGAACATCTACAACGCCGAAATAAAGCCGCGGGCATCCGGGAACCGCGCCGTCCATCAGGCGCTGCACCATGAGAATCGAAGCCGAATAGTCAGGCCCCAACACGGGACCGAATACGCCCACCGGATTGATCACCGAAAGCTCGAGGCCGCCTCCTTCTTTGGCAATGAAATCCCACGCCGCGCGCTCGGCCAAAGTTTTTGATTTGGCGTAAGCCTGCACATCACTGCCGTTCGGATCTGTCCAGTCCGCCTCGGTGAACAACGCTTCTCGTTCCTTGCGCCCATACCCGATTGCCGCGAACGAAGAGGTCTGTACCACCCGCTTAATGCCCGCATCGCGCGCAGCGCGCAACACACGAAGCGTGCCTTCGCGCGCTGGCACGATTAACTCGTCTTCATTCTTCGGAACACTTGGCGGCAGTGGTGAAGCCACATGCACCACGTAATCGCATCCGGCTACAGCTTCCGGCCAACCCGCTTCATTCAACAAATCGGCCGCAGCAAACGACAAACGGTCGCCCGGTTCAGTTCCGCCTTCTCTCAGCATGGCGCGAACTTCGCCCTCGCGCTTCAGGCTGCGCAACGTGGTGCGCACCTCATGACCGGCAGCCAGGAGTTGCAAGATCACATGGCTCCCGATAAATCCAGATCCTCCTGTAACTAACACTTTGCTCATTTCAACCTCCCGATCCTGGATAATAAACTAAATAAAAACACATAAAAAATTGGATGCGTGGAATTGCGTTATGGACTCGGCTGAAGTCCCATGCGAACCGATCATAACTCTTGTGGATTTATGGAGCTGAACTGATTTTTGGGTGCCGCATCCTTCACCGGCTTTGTTAAGGGTGCGGTTCTTTTCCTGAATAGACGAAATATTCAGGACGCAATGAAAAAACGCGTCTGAATCTGCAATTGGGGAGTATGCTTCGAGGATCAGAAAACCCGCACCCGTGAACCCTGCAAGAATGCGGCACCCGAAAATCAAAAATTTCTCGAAGATTATGGCGCCGAAATTACTCACGCGGAAGAGGGATGCGGTCCTTTTCTGGAATCACAGTGGCATCGCACAATTTCTTGAAGTCCGAGTAACTGCCCCATGTGAACGTAACTTTCGCCCGTTCTTTCGGATTGTGCGGATCGGGATGAAAACCTCTTTCCCAGCCGCCGTCATCTTGCATCACGAGTTCCGGACCACTCCACCTGCCGTGAAGATCGAAATAGCGCCGGTATTGATAATTGATTCGAAAGGGGCGCCGCCAGTCGAGCAGCCTGAAGCCGGTCTGGTTCCCGTCCGTGTTCAGGTAAGTGCCATAAATGTCGCCGCTCAGCTCCATACGTTGCGTCACACCTTGCGCCGAGCACAGATAACCCATTCCGCGCAACGAATTCGTAGGACGCTGCCCGTTCAATCGCAGACGCGACATGCCTCTGAAGCCCGGGAAAAAATAAACATAGAGCGGGTAAGCCTGGCCGGATTCGGTTCGCAGCGTTCCGATGCCCTGCCAGAATCCCGGAGTCCAGCGTCCGCCGATACGAAAGGACCATGGCGCCAGAAGTGCAAAAATCAGAAAAAAGACTACAAAGACGAGAACAAGTCCGCCGAAACACCCCAATCGCGGCAGTGGTCGAAAAGCCATTCGAGATTATAAGTCGAAAATTGCAAAGCGACCAAGCATTCGCGAAACAGCGGGAAGAGCCTACGGATTCCCTTGCCGGGCGAAACTCGTTTTGAGTGGCAGGCTTCGTGGCGCCGGCGCCACGAAGCCAATCCCATCTCGCCACGCCCTCGGCAAGCCCGCTGAACAGGCTTTGCATTGGGGAGTTTCGGTTGCCGGGGCTTTCTGCGTTCGAAGGGTACGGTTGGTGAAGTGCGGCCACACATCGCGAAAGCAAAAGGTCCAGAACTGTCATGGGGGATAGCACTTAGGAACGATTCCAAAAGACAATTATTTTCATCATTCAGCAGTTCGATATATTCAAACGGATCGATTTCTCTTGAAAGAATTATCTGAAAAAGTAATCAGATTTCAATTTCGGACGGCGGGGGTCGCACGGTGAACAGTAAATCAAGCTTGCGACAGGCTAGCTCCTCTCTTCTTTAAACCAGGCCTGAAAATATTGTGCGTATGTATCGACGAGATTAGTCCCTGTGGTTACCACCCGATTGCAAACGTAAGTATGGAATCTTGCTTGGAATTCTAAATTAACGAGGATTCAATGATATCGAAAAATTGGTGGCGAATCAGAGTGGCCCAAATTATTCTAGTTGTTTTTGTATTTGCACTTATCGCAATCCGCGGCGCCAATGCAGGAGAGGAACACGAGCATCTGGTGACCGATTGGAGCCATCGGCACCTGGTGTTTTCCGAACCACACTCCTTGATGAAGCGCTTTGAATTGTCAAGAGACACGAGATATATACAGCAGGTGAGGCGGAAAAACGCCGAAAGGCGAGGTCTCGACCGGGACGAATGGCGGTGGCGGCGAGCGCTCGAACATCCGGACAACCTTCACGGGGACTGGAGCGTCAATTTGGGCTCCGGGGCCACAGTGGGCGCGGGCAATTATCCTGCAAAATATTCATTTGATTCGACTTCCGCGAACTGCGCGGCCCCACCTCCGGGCGCGGGCCAACAACCGGATTTCGTCGTGTACAATACGAGCCAACCGGGATCGAATTCTCAGGCTACCATCGCTGCGTTTACCAATCTTTATTCTAGTTGTACAGGCAGCCCATCCGTGTATTGGGCATACAACACCGGGACGGTCGGAGCTGTTGTGACTTCCCCGATTCTTTCCTTTGACGGCTCTCAAGTTGCCTTTATACAAAGCACTCCGGGTGCAGCAACTCTGGTCATCCTCCGGTGGGCAGCGTTTTCGGGCACTCTCTCCAACCCCGCGATTCCGGCCACGGGGGGTTGTACCGCGCTCACCGCGCCGTGCATGACGACATTCGCGTTATCCAGCAGCAACAGTGACACCAATCCTACCGACACCCACTCATCTCCTATTTACGATTTTCCGACCGACACTCTGTTTGTTGGTGACGCGGCTGGTTTCCTGCACAAATTCACAGGCGTCTTTCTGGGGACACCCATGGAAGTTGTGTGCACTTCGACCACGATGACAGACGGGTGCACCCCGCCGGCGGGAAAGAACCTATGGCCGGCAATTGTGGATCCGGGCGCTCAGTTGAGCAGCCCTGTGGTGCTCGATAACTTTAAGGAAGTTCTCATGACCGACACTTCGGGTCTCCTCGCCGTAGTGGATATGACGGTCGGCGGAATCGACGACTTGGGAAGCACCACCACCGTCAAATTGGCAAACACCGGGTTTGATGACGCCCCGCTCGTGGACGTGACGGCGGGAAAAGTGTACCTTTTTGCAAGGGCAGATTTAGCAACCAGTGCAACCGCTGTGTTTCAGCTCCAAGTGCCACCCTTCGCCGACGCCCTTGATAATGCCACGGGACCGGAAGTACTGGTTTCGGACAGCGGCACGAACCCAACCCCTGCCATGTTCAACGGAGCTTTTGACGAAGCCTATTACGACACGGGTGGGACAGGAAATTTATACGCTTGCGGTATTAGCGGCACATCCAACGCGCTGTGGCAAATACCGATTAGCGCTGGAGTCATGGGAACTCCAGTCCTTGGACCCTCGCTGACTACGGTCGATGGGACCTGTTCACCGATCACCGAGTTTCAGAACGGAGCGACGGACCGGATGTTCCTTAGCGTGACGGGAAACGCGGTGACAGGCACGCCCATCAATTGCTCAGCGGGATCGGCTTGTATCATGTCCTTTGACATCACCGACCCTTCGACGTGGGGTCTCTCGAAGGTTACTTCCGCGACGACGACTGTGACAGGCGGGACCAGCGGCATCATCATCGATAATTCATCATCGGATGTCGGCGCTTCGCAAGTGTACTTTACTCCGCTGGCGGATCAGGCTTGCACGACCACACTGGATACGGGCGGCTGCGCGATCCAGGCGTCACAGGAGGCATTAGATTAGTCAGGCACGAATTTGGCCAATACTTAATATTGCTAGCGATAAAAAGTTTCGCGCGACAAAAGCGGGAACATAACTCAATTCTCCGTTCTTTTTAAAACCTAACTTGATTTACAGGTTTCGTGGCGCCGGCGTCTCGCCGGGAATGTATGACGCGTCGGCGGATAGTTTGATCGCGCTTAAGTCGGCGGGCGCCAGCGACAAAATTATTTCAGCGATTCTAGTGAAGTCTTCGTCTCCGGCATTGACTACTCAGACTACATCGGCTTCGTCTTCTTCGTTTGACGGAGCAGCGAATTCCGGACAGCAAATCATATCTTCTGCAGCTCCGCCGGCTCAGGATGCATCTCAGCAATCTTCGGCACAGACACCGGGGAAACCGCGAATCTTCTTAGCATCGGCAAGTAAAGAGTTAAACCAGAACGCGCAACGGGACCAGTCAATGGAGATGAGCAAAGACCTCGAAAAGGACTGCACTGGTGTGCGCGTTACAATCAACCAACAAATGGCGGACTATACGATAAGCCTGAATCACATCGAGGTTGGTTTGCTTGTCCGAGACAATCAAATACAAGTCGCAAACAAGGATGGCGATCTCATTTCCAACACCAAAGAAGGAGGGAGCATTGCGGGTGGCATGAAGAAGGCCTGCGAACTCATCCTTACAGACTGGTCAAAGAAGTAAAGAAAAGTCGAGTGGCCCGGACACAGACGACGGATTTGAAGTTTGGGGATATTGATATACGTCGATTGCTGATACCTGGTGCACGCGACTGATTGAAATCGAAAAGACAGACTCAAATACGAAAAGCCCCATCCTTGAAAAATCGTCAAGGGTGGGGCACCCCAAATTCAAAAGGAAGGGCGGGCCACGCGTCTGGTCACCCGCGATTAGGCACAGTCCACCTTTGCGCTTCTTATGGCGTCTGTTACTATTTAATTTCGTCCCTGCTATTATTTTATCTAATATGCATTATAAGAAATCACCAATCGTCGAAGCCCTTATTGACATTAGAACAGAGGCTCGTCCAGACCTGACATTTGAAGGGCTTAATTCCATAGCAAAATCTCTAGTCGACGAGTATCCACGTGTCGAAACTCGTTACCTTAGCGAGGGTAAATTTTCTTTTGGTACAGAGTCAACGGCCACTGCCGAACAGAAGCCGTTTGCGATCATGTTTTTTAGTTCCGACAATAAACAGATATTTCAAGCACGCAAAGACGGGATCACATTTAGCCGGTTGGCTCCGTACCAAACTTGGAGCATGCTCGAAGAAGAAACCAAGAGACTATGGCAGATATATCGAGACTTTACTCATACGATCAAGATTACGCGTTTGGCAACTCGATACATTAATCAGTTCGTTTTCCCCGGAACCATCATTGAACCGGAGGAATACTTGAAAACTTTTGCCCAGCTGTCTCGAGATCTTCCGAAGGAACTACGGAATATCGGCCCGTTCTCGCTGAGGCTTCCAATCCCACAGAGCGACCTTGAGGGGATGCTAGTAATTAATCAGGCCTTGGGCAGCACCGCGATGCCTGGCACAGTTCCGATTGTGTTAGATCTTGACCTTTATATCGAGAACCTTGCCATTACTGAAGATAAAACCCTCTGGGATAAGCTAAAATTGCTACGGGAAAGGAAAAACTTGTACTTTGAAGCGTGCATTACAGACAGAACCCGGGAGCTTATAAGCTAATGCCCCTTACCCTTCTAGAACCTGAGATCGTTCCTGATTGCTTTCGACCTAAAACTTACGCAATTGGCGAAGCAATCAGACGAGTGGAAGAAATGCAGTTACAGGCCTTAGAACAGGACTCGAGAACTAGCGTGCTGAGGTTCAAAAAGACGGAAGCGCAACAAAACGTTTTGAATTTAAGTGGGTTGAAGGATGGGTGGGACAGCTATGCTGCACCGCCGCCAAATCGTACCGCAATTCAGAAGGCGCTACATATTCTAGATCTTTTAGATATGCCCGATCTCTTGGGGGTGCGTATCCTTCCTTCTGCCGAAGGCGGGGTGGGAATCTGTTTTGTTCGTGGAGACCGCTACGCGGACCTTGAGTGTTCAAATGACGGAGAAGTATTTGGAATTCGACATATCGGAAGGCAGGCGCCAACATTACTTCCGACGGACGGATCAGACATTTCAATCGTAGATGCAATCCGAGAAATTCGGGATCATATAAATGGCTGAAATCCCCGAAAGATTGAAAATAAATGGTCGAGCCGCCGACCAACATTTCGATCCTGCGGAGAAAATTTATCGTCGCTATGCAAGGAATGACTACGAAATCGGAGTAGTCCTGAATATTGGACTAAGTTCAGCTCCCTCGGTGAACCGCGAAAAATTCAGCCATCCCAAAGATGTTTTACTTTCCACGACTGATGAGTATGAAGGATTAGGTGTGCTTTCCATCGCGGTTCAGGATATTCCAGCACAACTGCTCATCGAAAATCCTTCGCATAGATTCTTCCCTCAACATGTCCCAGAAGAAAATAACTACGCTCACTCAGAGGTGTGGTGTAACAGAATAGGACAAGTTGGCCCGCACATAAAACCTAGCAATTTAGTTAAAAAGATGTTTCGTACGCTGCTAGGTCAAAGAGTTAGTGTTGAAATCCAGGCCCTTA
>Ga0210401_10004806_pt1 | contig 14014 bp, 17 predicted proteins | sample IncBWH32MmetaG_FD_150866 | JGI IMG/M metagenome (GOLD analysis project Ga0210401, IMG submission 150866) | Forest soil microbial communities from Barre Woods Harvard Forest LTER site, Petersham, Massachusetts, United States - Inc-BW-H-32-M | ecosystem: Environmental > Terrestrial > Soil >... | reverse complement strand
TGCCAGTAATTCCTTCCCTGTGCCTGTCTCCCCGCGGATGAGCACAGTGGAATTGCTGCGCGCGGCTCTGGCTGCCGTGTCTAAAACCTCCAATAGGACGTCAGAACCTCCGAGGATGTTTTCAAAGCCGTACTTCTGGTTGAGGCTGATGCGTAATGTGCGCACCTGCTCCACCAAGTGGACGTGCTCCAGAGCGCGGCGCACCACTACCGACATCTCATCCGGATGGACCGGCTTCGTAAGATAATCGTATGCACCGGCTTTCATGGCTTCGACCGCCGTGTCCACCGTACCGAAGGCCGTTAACATGATGACGATCGTTTGCGGGTATTTTGATCGAGCGTGTTTGAGCAGCTCAAGCCCACACATTCCCGGCATCTTAAGGTCGGTAATCACGAGGTCGAAGGGACGAAGCTCCAGGACTGACAATGTCTGTTGGGCAGAGGCTGCCACAGCGACCTCGTATCCCTGTTGTTCCAGTTGAACCTGTAGAACTCGGCGTAGGCTTGGATCGTCATCGACTACGAGGATTCGACCTTTCGTCATACTTGGCATGGCTTGAGAGGAAGTGATACTCGGACCGTCACGCCATGGGAGGTATTGCGGAGGATGGTCATCGTTCCGGCGTGTTGGCTCACAATCTGATGTGCTACGGACAGTCCGAGGCCCGTGCCGCTTTCCTTAGTCGTGAAGAAGGGATCGAAGATCCGTTCCGGATTCTCCTGGTCGATCCCGCCTCCCTGGTCATGAACATCAATATTGATGCTGGTTCCACTATGGTGAGCTTCCAATAACACGGTACCACCCTGCGGCATGGCTTGGCTGGCGTTCGTGACGAGATTGAGCAGGACCTGCTTCAGTTGCTCGGGGTCGCATTCCAGCATCGGCAGGCCGGGCTCGATTTGCTTTCGCAACTCGAGCGGGCTCGTGTCACCCGCATGCCGAACCAGAAGAATGACAGAGTCCAAGACTTCACCGACCTCGACCCTCTGCAGATCCGGTTGCCTGGGCCTGGCAAACTCGAGAAAACTGGTGAGCAGGCGATTGAGCCGCCGGCTCTCCTTCTGGATGATGTCAAGGAATTCGCGACGTCGTTCCTCGGACTGAGTCTCGCGCTGCACCAGTGCCGCCGCGCCTTCGAGGCTCGCCAGCGGAGTCCGAATCTCGTGAGCCAGACCAGCCGATAGTTGTGCCAGCGCATAAATCCTCTCTGCCCGCTTCATTCTTTCAAAGTTGCTTTCCAACTCCTGATGAGCCTGGCGCAGTTGATTGGTAGTCCTGTGAAGATCTGCTCCCTGTTTTCTGTATCGATCCGTGAGTGCTCCGGATAGTCCGCCAACCAGGCAGAACACACAGATCTCCAGACATTGATCGAAGGCGTCGATGCGACTTACGGTCCATATAGACGGCGTGCCAATTGCAAAGCCAGCGCCCGCGAGCAGGGCAACGCCCAATCCTCCCCGCCAACCTATGATCAGGCCCGCGACTACAACCGGGATGTAGTACAGCCTCTGAAGAATATAAATCCACTGCATCTGGCTTGAAGCGGCCAGATATTGCAGCGTTCCTATTATGAGGACCATAGCCACAAGCCAGCCTAGCCGCAAGCGCTGCCACACCACCGGGACAGGATCGTCGCGCGGAGCGGCGAATTTGGGGGCATTGGACAAAGATCGGATCCTCCACGATTCACGATAGCGCAAACCGGAACGGCTAACTCAAGAACACCCCAGCGTACAACTAACTTCCTCGTATCCTCAACCCGACTGCTACTGTAAAATTCATCTAAGAATCAGTCCCATTCTTCCCTGCATGCCACCCCTTTGTCGCACTTTCCCGTTCTCTAGCAATCGCAAGTCCGGAAGGTGAGGGAAGCAACTCGATCTGGGCGGCTTGGAACTCACGCTAGTGAATATCTGCAAGCACGGAGCTCCAGGTGTTCGATTTTGTTCCTGCAGATCCTTGACGCAAAGCGCCCGATTTTGAGCCAGGGCTGCCTCATTTGAGGCATTTATTGGCCCGCTGGGTCGGCGAAGCCTTTATTTTGTGGATTCGCCGATGGAAGGCGGCTTGCATCCTTTGGCAAAGTGCAACGGAGAGAGGCACGACAGAACAGCACAATCAGCGCCGAACGGATTTCGCAGAATTGCCTGGTTGCTGCGAGCGCTGCGTGATCCCGACGAATCAGTGCGGGATTGGAAGAATTGCCGCAGGCCCTACTTCAGCGATTTCATTTGCAGCGCAATTCGGGAGTCTGGGTTCGTGGATCCCATTGTAGCCCGGTAGGCAATTGCCGCAGTCCTGGCGGTAATCGAAACGCAAGGTCCTGTAATGGAGAGGTCGTGATCTTGTTAGCGCGGGTTTACGAATCCTTGGAGTACGACCTGCCGATCACGCTGAGCTTGATCTGGAGGATAATTCGTGAGGTGCTCTTTGAGGGTGTCGCTTGAACTACCCTCACACGGTGGCATCGTAGCAGACCAGTTCTACTTGATTGCCTTCGGGATCGGTTACTTAGAGCGAACGCCAAAGTACCCATGCGTACTCGGCGGTCTCGACTTGATTGCCAGCCCGACCGTTAAGTATTCCTAGCCATTTAGTCACCCGGCCCGGATTTCCTCGCCGGACCAGTCGCATGAGTCGACCTCGATTGGCTGCGGAAGCGCGCGGGGGGAGCGGTGAACTCGCGCTTGAACGCGCGGTTAAAAGCGGCTTCGGACTCATAGCCGACTTCGGATGCGATCTGTGCCACCGAGTAACTGGTCGAAGCAAGCATCTGCGCTCCCAACTGAAGTCGCCAGCGCGTGAGGTACGCCATTGGAGGTTCGTTGAGGTAGTGGCGGAAGCGCTCCGCCAGCACGGAGCGTGACACTCCAGCTTCCTTTGCCAGGGAAGCAATGGTCCACGGATGCGCAGGATTCCGGTGCATTAGCGCCAGCGTCTTTCCGACCTCCGAATCGCGTGCGCCAGCCAACCAACCGGTGTGCTCAGCTGGAAGGTGCGCTATGTAGACCCGCAGTGTTTCAACAAACAAAACTTCCGACAGTTTGGCCAAGACTGCTTCTCCGCCGGCGCGGGAAGCGTCGGCATCATTCACCGAAAAGCGTATCGAGTTCTCCAACCATCTGCCCGAAGCATCGTTACGAATGCTGACTTTGAACACCGGCGGCAGGCCGCTAAGGAAAACTTGGCTAAGTCGTGGCTCGCAGGCCATAAAGCCACAGACGAATTTCGTAATTTCCCCTCCACCACCCAGAGTCGATCGCTTCAAACCCTGGGAAAAGATTCGAGCTAGTTCCTTCTCCATGTCCACAGATTTCGTCGGACGCCCGTTTTCGAGGATGTGTGCGTCGCCATGGGGAAAAATCACGATATCGCCAGCTTCAAGAATGATGCGCTCGCCATCCACCAACCGGGCAGAGGCGCGCCCTTCCGTCAGTAAGTGATAAACGATAACGTGCCTCGCGGCCGGTGCTACATACGGGGCGATCGTGCGAGAGTGAGGAGAGCAAAAACTCCAGGGCGAGGAAAATTCTCCGTTGTAGAACATGGCCCCTTGGAGCTTCACCACCTTCAGCACTTCGGAAAGCACATCCATCTGTCCTCCCGTGGGACTCCCGGCAAACTTTTCCAGACTCTGGGGCAAAGCCATCATACGGCAAGCACGCCACAAGCAAGAAAGCCGGACGCGTGGACAAGTATGGGCCGAGATAGTGGCGCATAGTACGACTCGTTGAAGCCTTCGCAGATGCGAGAGGCGCTTCAAGCAAATTCAAAATGCTGAAGGAGATTACGAATGGCAAGCACAAGTGATGTTCTTGATCAACATTTGAAGTGCTTCAGCGAAAACGACCTCGATGGCGTTGTCGCTGATTACTCATCGGATGCCGTGTTGTTTGTACCCGGCAAACCACTAAAGGGACCGGACGCAATCAAGCCTTTCTTCCAGGCTTTCTTTGTGGAATTTGCAAAGCCAGGCGCGTCGTTTTCGATGCGGCAGCGACACATTGAGGGCGATTACGCTTACATCTTGTGGAGTGCAGAAACCGCAGACAATTCGTACGAGGCCGCGACTGACACGTTCGTTGTGCGGGACGGAAAGATAGTGGCGCAGTCCTTTGCTGCCAAGATCACCCCGAAGGGCTGATCAGCCAGTCCAGCACACTGGTTGGTGGCGCCGAAGTTCACTCGGGCGTGCTGTGAGCAGGAAAGCCGGACGCATGCGAATAAAAAACATCGGAGGGAATATGAACACCATCACAACTACACCGGAAATCAATGGTCTGAAGGCCCGACTAAAGGAAACGTGGACGGCCGGAGACTACGACCGCTTCTCTCGCTATATGGAGCAGGGCGCGCGCATTTTCTACGAACAACTCGATGTTCCCGCAGGATGCCAGCTGCTCGATGTGGCCTGCGGCTCAGGTCAGCTCGCGCTATGGGCGGCGCGGGATGGAGTGAACGTCACCGGCGTGGACATCGCGCCGAACCTCGTGCAGCGGGCACAGGCGCGCGCCAAAGCGGAAGGTCTCAACGCTCGTTTCCGGGAAGGCGACGCAGAAGCGCTCCCGTTTGAAGATGCCAGCTTCGACGTCGTAACCAGTCTGGTCGGAGCGATGTTTGCTCCGCGACCGGAACTCGTGGCTCGCGAGCTGCTACGAGTATGCAGCCCCGGAGGCACCATTGCCATGGGAAATTGGACGCGCGAAGGGTTCATCGGACAAATGTTCAAAACCTTCGCAAAGTTCATCGCTCCTTCCGGCATGCCGGCCCCGGTGTTGTGGGGCGATGAGGCTGTCGTACGCGAGAGACTGGGCCACGGAGTTTCCGACCTTACGATGACGCGTCGCCAATATAGCTTCACCTACCCTTTCCCGCCGGCAGAGGTGGTCGAGTTTTTCCGGCAGTATTATGGACCCACCAATCGCGCGTTTGCTTCCTTGGATGAAATGGACGCGAGGAAACTGCGCGTCGACCTGGAAGCATTGTGGTCCGCGCACAATCGCGGAGGGGACGAACTCACCGTAGTTTCATCGGAGTATCTGGAAGTGATCGCGGTGAAAGCCTGAAGTTCTGGGTCTTCGCTGCGAACCCTGGCACGATAAGGAGATACAAATATGAGTTTAATGCGTCCGGATCCAACTTTTTACCCTTCACCGGGCATGGCCATGCAAGCCCCGCCAGAACGCCTCGCATATGTCGCTCTGCTCAACGCCGGCAAGAATGGACAGCGCGATGCCATGGGGGTGATTGACCTCGATCCGAGTTCCTCTGGATATGGGCGACTCGTCGGGCAAACGGATTTTCCCCGCGGCGATAATGAGCTGCACCACTTCGGCTGGAATGCCTGTAGCGCGTGTCTTTGTCCGCAGGCGCCCCATCCGCACATGGAGCGTCGCTACCTGATCGTACCGGGCATTGGGTCTTCGCGGATTTACGTCCTGGATACTAAGCCGGACCCGAGGCAGCCGAAAATCGTGAAGGTGATCGAGCCCGAAGAGTTCATCAAGAAGACCGGCTACACCTCGCCCCATACGATTCATTGCGGGCCAGACTGCATTTATGGAAGCGCCCTCGGATCGGCCAGCGGAGACGGCCCTGGTGGCCTTTTTCTGATGGACGCGAACACGTTTGAGCTGAAGGGCCAGTGGGAAAAGGATCGTGGCCCGCAGCAACTGGCATACGACTTCTGGTGGCACCTGGGACAGGACACGATGATTACCTCCGAATGGGGTACACCCAACATGGTAAAAAACGGCGTCAACCCGGAGTTGCTGCTGGCCGGCAAATACGGCCACAAGATTCATATCTGGGACCTGGACAAACGGCGCCATCTGCAGGAAGTGGACCTCGGTGCCGAGCAGCAGTGGGTGCTTGAACTACGGCCCTCTCACGATCCCAACAAGACCTACGGTTTCGTCAGCGTGGGCGTCTCGCTTAAGGACCTGTCATCATCGATCTGGATGTGGTACCGGGAGGATGGTGGTAAGAACGGTAAGTGGGCCGTCCGCAAGGTGATTGAAATTCCCGCCGAGCCCGCCGACCCGGAAAAGCTACCGCCGCTGCTGAAGGGCTTCAAGGCCGTGCCACCGCTAGTAACTGACATCAACCTGTCGCTCGACGACCGCTTCCTTTATGTTTCGTGTTGGGGGACCGGGGAGTTCATCCAGTACGATGTCTCGGACCCGGCCAACCCGAAAAAGGCGGCCTCGGTCCATCTCGGCGGCATCGTGCGCCGCGCGGCTCACCCCAACAAGCCGAAGCAGGCGCTCAACGGCGGGCCGCAGATGGTTGAGATCAGCCGCGATGGCAAACGCGTCTATTTCACCAACTCGCTTTATTCGCCGTGGGACGACCAGATCTATCCCGACGGGTTAAAGAGTTGGATGGTAAAGCTTGACGCGGACCCGAAGGGCGGAATGAAACTCGATGAAAAATTTTGGGTCGAGTTCGACGGGCTGCGCGCGCATCAGGTACGGCTGGAGGGCGGCGACGCCTCATCTGATTCCTATTGCTACTCAGAGGCGCGATGACGCACGAGATGGGCTCAACTGCGTTGTGGCTGATGCTGCTCCTCGGCGCCTACCACGGAATCAACCCAGGGATGGGTTGGCTTTTCGCGGTGGCGCTGGGGATGCAGGAGCAGAAGGGGAGTGCGGTGGCGAGGGCGCTCGTCCCGATTGCGCTTGGCCACGTTTTGTCCATTGGAATCGTCGTGGTGACTGCGGCGTTTCTCGGGATGGCGCTGCCGCGCGAGGCGATCCGCTATTGTGTCGCCACGCTTCTATTCGGTCTCGGAATCTTCTCCCTGGTGCGGCATTACCATCCGCGCTGGGTGCGCATGCAGGTGGGCTTTCGCGACTTGACGGTCTGGTCGTTTCTGATCGCATCGGCGCACGGTGCTGGTTTGATGTTGCTGCCGGTGCTGCTGGCCAGCCGCACAGTTGAAGCGGCTGACCACATGGCAGGCCACCATCACACATCCGCGGCCGCCAGCCCTCTGGCAGCACTGCTCGCCACCGCGGTCCATACGATCGCCTATCTTGCGGTCACCGGACTCATCGCGTGGGCGGTTTACAGCAAGTTCGGCCTCGCGATTCTTCGCAAGGCCTGGCTCAATCTCAACCTGGCATGGGCTGCCGCACTCGTCGTCACCAGCGTGATCACTCTGCTGATGTAACCTCTTGCATTTTGACGGCCGACCCCGGACGCGAGCAAGTGGTCGGCAACTCGCGCGCATAACGCGATTGAGGGCCTGCCCCAAGAGGAAAACCGCAGGCCCCCGTATGGTCAAAAAAGTCGTTCGCAGACTGCACTACTCGGATGAGTATTGTTATGGGTTCAGGGTCGGTCTTGATTTGAAGCCGCTCACATGCCGCGACCAGTATTCAAGCTGTGCGCCCAGACTCAATATCCCAAACAGGGACCACCACCTGCTTATGCCGCCTTACGTTCATAGTATTTCAGCAGGCCGCCCAGCCGTTCCCGACAGCACACCTGTTCTTGTTTTCCCGGGACTGCTGGAGTCCGCAGGGGAACAGCAGGAGGTTGTCTTGGCCTTGATGATTTCGTTCCGCATGATAGTCGGCCTCGTAGTGGCGTAGCACTCGGCGCAGAGAACCCTCTCCCAACAGGATCAGCTTCGACAAACATTCTTCCTTGACCGACCTGACCCCGCGTTCCGCATAGGCGTTCAGATTCGGACTTCTGGCCGGCAAGGCAATTGGTTCGATGGCCCCCTCCCGGATCACGTCGCGAAACCCTTGGCAGTACTGGCGGTCGCGATCGTGCAATAAATACCTGCGGTTGTTCAGAAAACCAGAATCTTCTTTTTGTTTTCATACCCGCGCGGGTACAAATCCAAGCTCTCCAGCACCCTTTCATCGATAATCCTGAAACTCTCCGGATAGCAGACAGTCAGCATCGCGGTCGCCGTCGCCAAACCGATGCCGGGGATTTCGTCCAAAGCCTTGAGCGCATCTATCGCACCATCGGCCTGGGTCGCATCCACAATCGCCTCGTTGATTTTTGCCAGATTAGCGTCGGAGACGGTTTCCGCGTTCGAACCCTTAATTCGTCCGAGCTTCCATTTCAGGATCAGAAGTATGTCGCGCTTGCTTAGCGTCTGCCTCTTGGAGACCTTTTCAGTAATCTTCGGGAAGACCCTGGTTTCCGGGTCATAGCAGTCCAGCCCCTGCTCCACATCTTTGTCAAAGTCTTTCATCTCCCCCTCGCTTCCGCCAAAACTAGCAGACTCCATCGCATCCCAGCTCCTGTCGTTTAGAATTCTCGCCTATGGCAACCCGCAACCCACCTATCTCCGAAGACCACCTCGTCTGGTACGCGGGATATGGCTCCAATCTTCTCCGGAAGCGTTTCGACTGCTATATCAAGGGAGGAAGGCCGGAGGGATCGACCAAGACCTATCCGGGTTGCCGCGACAGAACGGACCCGCGGGCCGACTGCCCGCTTACCCTTCGCCATGAATTTTTCTTTGCCGATCACTCTACCGCCTGGAACGGCGCGGTGGGCTTCATCCGTCCCGTTGCATCGAACGCCACCACCCATGCGCGCATGTACCTTGTTACCTACAGCCAGTTTAACGATGTGGTCCGGCAGGAGAATGGAAAGCATGTGCCGGGTGACATTATCGTTCCGCCCTACGAGCGCCTGTCGCGCGGCGAACATTGGGAAATTAACGGAGTGCGTCTCTACGGCCGTCTTATCAGGACCGGAATACAGGACGAGCATCCGATCCTGACTTTCACCGCCACGCGCGACGATTTCGCGGTCGGTCCTCCCAGCGAAGCCTACGTAAAAATGATCGTCTCAGGCCTCGAAGAAACCTATCCGTGTATGCGGAAATCGGAAATCCGAGACTATCTCGGCGCCACTGTGGGAATTCGTGATGCGATCCCCGGCGATGTGCTCGCCGCTTGGATACTGGGACGTTAAATCTTAGTTGCTCAACGGTTCGTTGTCTTCCTAGCGCGCCGGCAACGTCACCGGCCGAAGACACGGTAGCCGCCACTCGCTGTCAATAAGGAATGTTGGCAGTTCCCCTACAGCCATGGCCCTGAGGACCTGAATCGGTCTTACGTCCTGGCACACCCCGCTTGTTTGTTGAATACCTGACAAGCGTGGATTCAAGATTCCTTTTGAGCCAGTTTGGCTTGCCAAAATTGGCGTTTGAGGCTTTTCGTTTTGAAAACCCGTCGCAGTTTCAATGGCTAAGCAATTCTCACGTTATCCGCTTGCGACGTTTCCCGCTGTCCGCAACTCTATTGGTTGGAATCAACGATTCCGAAGAAGCTGAATCTCTCCTTCGGATCGTGTAGGTCAAAATGTGCTGTGTGGTGTCCTAAAGGCCGCCGATGCTCGGCAAACGTCTTCACGGCAATTCCCTCAGTGTCGATTTCTGTAACAATCCCGGAATAATCCAAGCGATAGGCGTCTTTCAAATGTTGCATATCAGTGGTTGGATAATTGTCTTTGAAATGTATGTTGTACCGTGGCTGGAAATACCGTATGAAGGATGCCTCTGCGATCGTGACCAGTTGCGCACTGGACAACGGCTGCTCCAAAAGTGACTGAAAATGCTCGTCGTCCACATCCCAGTAATAGCGGTCCTGCTAGTCCCATCGATTACTGAGACGAGTTGGTGGTCGTCAAATACAAAGAGCAGAAGTACTGCCTCCATCCACCAGGAAACGTGTTGCTGATCTGCCAAGACCTTTTGAAGTGTGCTATGTGCTTTGAGTCGATCGATTGCCGAGCGAGCTCCTGATTCCCCGTGAGCCTGTCCAACATAAATGACCTCCAGATTTGCGAGTTCCGGGAATGTCTCGTCGCTAATTCTCGATAGATACTCGGGAGGCATCAATGCAGTCACGTCGCGCTCATCAGTTAGTTTCAGGTATGCACCGCCTCTCGCCCGGGACACGGATGTGATCTTTAAGTTGAAAATCGCTTCTGGGATGACAAGTTCTCTTTGAGTCGTGCCCGTCTCGGTCGCAAAGCTAAGAACAACTCGTATCCCTTCAGCCTGTCTAATTTCAGTATCGATGACTCGCACTCTTGGACGCTGGCAAACGAAGTAGATGTGAGCATGCTGAGCTATTTCAGGATGTCGAGCAGCGAATCCTTCCAACTCGGCTGGCTTCGTAAGTGCGACGGATTTGGTAGCTTGGAGTAGCGTCGTCTCCGTCAGATATTTCTGTTTGGGGCCCATGTGTTCCTCGCAAACAAGTGTCGCACAGCTCAAATCGGGGAACTCACAAGGGAGATGACAAACCTGAGCCCTTACCCAGTAGCAAACTAGGCCGATGTCGAAGCGATTTGCCTCGCAAGCCGGCGTTTCCGCCTGAAATGTCATCAGCTCGCTCTCTCGCTGCATGACGCAGAATCACCTGTGATCCTCACCTGTGGTACTTCCGTTTTTCGCGTATTTAGAGGTACTAACGCAGTCCTCGGCAGCTTGTAAAGCGTTGAAAGTACTCAAAAGCGGCGTTCTGAAAGGCTGGCGTCGGCGGATCGTATTTCTCTGGTAGCTTTCTTCTGCGGCCCGCGCTATGGTACGGCTACCGAGCGGCTACCTTTTTAGCTGTTTAGAGAGCCGTCACGAATCCCAATAGCACTGGGAAAATCAACAGTGAGCCGATACGCGATCTTTTAGGACCAACGATTTAGGCAGTCTCGTTGGGAATTTGGGTATGGCGGTGTAGAATCATTCCCTCTCCGCCATATTTTCGAACAGCCGCATTTTTACTGCATTTTAATTGACATAAATCTACTTGGTGTCTAACATGGTGTCTGAAGGAAACAGGCAGACACCATGAAGCACCCGGTCACTCTTCTCAAACAAGTCAAGCTGGACGGCGTGTGGAAGCGGCATCCCGTCGTCCTCAATCGCAACGGCAGTATCAAGGCGAACGTCGTGCTGGTCGGCGGCAAGGAGGAAAGTGCCCCGGACGGCAACTTCATCCTCGATTGGTACGAGGACGGCAAGCGCATGCGTCAATCAGTCGGCAAGGACGCAGCCGATGCTCTCATTCAACGCGACCGCAAGGTGGCGGAACTGGAAGCGGCCCGCACTGGGCTCGTCGTAACGAACGGGGACACCAACCGTCGCCTGTTGAGAGATGCAGTCGCGGAATTCTTGGACGAAACTAAACTCACCAAGAAGCCGAAGACTCTGGCCGCATACACGACCGCCATGACTTACTTCACCGAGTCCTGCTCTAAACTCTACGTCGAAGACATCGAGCGCAAAGACCTTCTGAAGTTCGCAGCATTCTTGCGCGACGTGAAGGAGCAGGCACCGCGCAGCGTCCACAACAAATTCGAGAACGTGATGTCGTTCCTGAAGGCGCAAGGTGTTCGCGGGCTGATGAAGAAGGCCGACTGGCCACAGTTCACCGAAGAAGAGCCGGAGGTATACGAGCAGGAGGAGTTGAACAAACTGTTCGCGGCCTGCGATACGGACGAGCGTTTGTGGTTTGAGTTCTTCTTGATGACTGGCATGCGCGAACAGGAAGTGATGCATGTGTACTGGGCAGACGTGAACATTCGAGCCGCGACCGTCAGCGTCACCCACAAGCCTGATTATGGCTGGACTCCAAAGGCGTATAAGGAACGCTCGATTCCAATACCCACCGTGCTCGTCACTCGCCTGCAAGCGGCAAAGGCTGCCCACGATACGAAGTGCCCGCTGCTGTTTCCCACTGCTGGCTGCCGTCCGAAGTTGAATTTCTTGGACGACCTGAAGGCGGTGGCGGAACGTGCGGGTCTCAAGCCTGAGAACTTCTTCCTGCATAAGTTCCGTGCGACCTTCGCGACGTACCACCTATGGAACGGCACCGACTTACGAACCGTCCAATCATGGCTCGGGCACAGCGACATGGAAAGCACGATGCGCTACTTGAAGCCTTCGCGCAGTCAGGCCACTCGGGACAAAGTAAACTCTGCGTTCTCCGCAGGGGCGCACTGAGCCGCCTCACGCTGTCGCCTCTCGAAGCCACGCGGGCACGGTCTCGCGCTCTTGAAGCCAGCGGCTGATTGTGGCCGGGCAGAATCTGATGGTGCGGCCAAGCCTGAAGAACGGCAGACGCTTGGCTTTGACCCAGCGCAGCAAAGTCAGAGGTGCGACGTTCAGTAGTTTGGATAGTTCGGAAACGCTAAGAGCTGAATCAGAACTGCGAAGCCTGTCCGCGATGGACAGAGGTGCTGCGGGTGTGACGGGAGCCATTCATAGGCCCTCATTCTGTGCGGCATTCCAGCCGCACGGTACATCGTCGCCCTTAGCCTACGTGCCGCCAGTCGGTCTCGATGCCCGCCTCGTCCGCTTGGTCTGGCGAGGTCTTGAGGTTGCATTATAACGCACCAGCGCGCCACGCACAAGCCCAAACCCGCGCCCAGCACGGCATACGGACCGATGAACGCCTCAGACGTACGCCGTATCGCGCTTTCCTGCGCGAACCCGGCGACTGAATCTCTTGCGGCCTGCCGCATATCCCCGTCAATCAGTGCCATGGCGATGTTACAGCAGTTTGCCATTGCAGGCGGTAATCTTGCACATCCGGGTGAGGTCGTGGTCTCCTTGTCTACGCAATGGCTTCTACTCGAAAGACACAACCGAAAACGGTCGGTTTTCTAGACTTGACCGTCTGGAAAACAAAACTGCCTGATTGTCAGTTTGCAGTGCTTCCGGCTTCCAACACCCGTCCCAACCCACTCGCAACCCAAGACAGGCTTTATGCTTCAGTGTTTGCTCCGGGCGCAATCTGTGCTTTAGAACGGGGCGATGGCAAGCTGATTTGGAGACGTGAGTTGCCCAAATACTCCGGTGCTTCTGTCTACCTTTACGAGCGAAAACTATTCGCTAAGACCTCCAATACGCTTTTCGCTCTTAATCCAGACTCCGGGGAAACCTTTTGGTCCTTCTGTCCCTACGGTACTGATGGAGAATCAATTTATTCATCCCCATCGGCACAACAAAATCGAGTTTTCATTGGAGACAGAAGGGGCTATCTCCACTGCCTCGACGCCGACAGCGGTAAGACTATTTGGAGAAACCTGACCAATCGAGCGGGCGGTAACGTTAACTCCACGCCCCTCGTAGTGCGGGATTTGGTAATAGTTTCGACCAACGCCAAAACCGCCGTGGCGTACGAAGCCGTCTCAGGTAAGCTGGCGTGGGAGCAGGGATTGGACGGGCCTTCAGTGTTTGAGCCTGTCCTACACAAAAGGTCCGTTCTGGTCGTGTCCGGTTCGCTATATGTGCTCAATCCAACGAGTGGAAAGATTCAGCTACGCCTTTTCTGGAGGGACAGTAAGGTCCAGCAAGCCGCCAGCACTCCGCAGAGCATCATTGTGATGCTTCGCCCCGAAATACCCCACACTGAGATTTCGGCTACGCATGTAGAGGAAATAACAGCGACTGCCGCAGAATTAGGGTCCAAGACAGCAATGTGCTTTATAGCGACTTCAGGAACGAAGCGGAAAAGGCAGATTGCCGCCTTCTGCCCCCAATTCCGTTACGAGGCGAGCACGCGCCTAGTTTATCTATCGCACCTAGGAGGAGTTGACATACTTCGTCCGACGACCGGAGCACCTGTATGCCAACTTACAACCAATAGCGACACCAGAGGCGGGACTGGACTCGTGGACGTGACCGACGGAACAATCTATGTGCTTACAGGTGACGGAACCGTTCATGCACTTCGACACCCGGCGCAGTCCCCGACTGTCTCTCACTAGTCTGTTCTAGTCAGGCCACTTCGCTCATTGAGGGGGTTTTGAGCGTAATAGAGATATTACGCCAACAATCGGCCCTAGTCCTACTTGCGATAGCATTGGGGTTCGTTCTCTTCGCACTCCCGTCCAGAGTCGTTTATCGAGATTGACTCTTGAATCTGAGCTTTGTCCGGGTCTGAGAAATTGATTTGAACATAGTCGCTTCCACCGCACCGCTTATAACCTTCAAAAATGGCGAAGCTGGCAATATGCTCAACTC
>Ga0210401_10004805_pt1 | contig 14016 bp, 11 predicted proteins | sample IncBWH32MmetaG_FD_150866 | JGI IMG/M metagenome (GOLD analysis project Ga0210401, IMG submission 150866) | Forest soil microbial communities from Barre Woods Harvard Forest LTER site, Petersham, Massachusetts, United States - Inc-BW-H-32-M | ecosystem: Environmental > Terrestrial > Soil >... | reverse complement strand
GGGGACGACCACGCACGGGATGCCAAGCGCACGCGCCAGTTCATAGGCATGCAAGCCGCCGGCTCCGCCGAAGGCTACCAAAGAGAAGAGACGAGGATCGTAGCCGCGCTCGATGGAGACCACGCGGATGGCTTTCTCCATGGTGGCGTTCACTACGCGGACGACGCCGGCGGCGAACTGCCCGAGCGTGAGGCCCGAGTTCTGTTTCTTCAGCCACTCAGCGGTGATGCGCCGGGTGCGTTCAAGGTCGAGTTGGAAATTTCCGCCCAGGAACCGATGTGGTTGCAGGCGTCCGAGAAGAAGATTGGCGTCGGTGACCGTGGGCAAGGTGCCTCGGCCGTAGCAAATGGGACCCGGATCGGCTCCGGCAGATTCGGGGCCGACGCGGAGCGCGCCGGCTGCGTCGAAGCGGGCGAGGGAGCCTCCTCCGGCGCCGACGGTGTGGATGTCGAGCATGGGTACGCCGACGGGGAGGCCCGCTACTTCGGATTGGCTGCTGGCGCTGGCGACACGGTCGACGAGAGCCACGTCAGTAGAAGTCCCGCCCATGTCGAAGGAGATGATTTGATCGAGACCGCTGCGGCGCGCGGTGGCGCTGGCCCCGACCACGCCGCCAGCCGGGCCTGACAGCACGGTGCGTACGGGTTCGCGGGCTGCGGTGGCGAGTGTGGTGATGCCGCCGCTCGACTGCATAACGAAGATCGGGTTTCTGGTGGCCTTGGCAGGCTGAAACGATTGCACTCGGCGCGCGAGGCTTTCGAGGTAACGCTGCATCACTGGCTGCAGGTAGGCGTTCACGACGACGGTGCTGGTGCGTTCGTACTCGCGGAATTCGGGAAGAATTTTGTGGGATACGGAAATCGGAATTCCTAAACTCGCCAGGGAGCTTTCGGCTTCGCGCTCGTTGGCAGGATTGGCGAAGGAGAACAGGAACGAGACGGCGATGGCATCGGGATGCTTTGCTGCGATGCGTTCCCGCAGAGCGTCGAGTTCGGGAGGCGCCGGCTTCTCCAGGATCCGGCCTTCGCTGTCGGTGCGCTCCCGGAGTCCGAAGCGAAGGTCGGCGGGGACCAGAGGTTCGACGCGGTCAAAGAAGAAATCGTAAAGCTTGGGACGGGCCTGGCGACCGATTTCGATGGCGTCTTCGAAGCCCTCGGTGGTAACCAGGGCCACGCGCGCGCCCTTGCGCTGGAGAATTGTGTTTGTGCCTACGGTGGTTCCGTGCAGAAGGACGATCGGGGAAGTGCCCGCGATTTGCTGGACGGCGTCGGCGATGGCTTGCGCCGGATCAGAAGGCGTGGAGAAAACTTTCAGCAGGCGTATGCGTCCGCGCTCAACCCAGACGCAGTCGGTGAAGGTACCGCCGGTGTCGATGGCGACGCGAAGGATGGCGGGACGCAGTGGCATGGGCGGAAGGTTAGGGTAGCACTTGCGACAGAATTTGCGACTCGGCGGGAGCGAAGGAAAAATTCTCGCCCCTGGCCTTTGCTGAGAGTTCAGACAGCAATACCACTGCGAAGCGTCGTGTTTATTACGTTGGGGGAGAGAAAGTGGGATGGAAAATGGCTTTTGCAGGAGATCGGTCGAGGTGCGTTCAGCAGTGGCAGAAAATTTCCATGGGCCGTTGGCATCGCCGACGCGCATGGGGTCCTTCGACTGCGCTCGGCTGCGCCTCGCTTCGCTCAGGATGACATCGGAGAGGTGTTGGCTGAGGTATTGGCTGCAAGGGAACAATCAAGCCTTACCTTGTCATCCTGAGCGAAGACGCAGCAATGCTGCGTCGTAGTCGAAGGACCGCAACCCAGCTGAAGACACGTTCGGCCTGGGGGAGTATTTTCGGCATGAAACGCGAGGAAGGGACCTACATCGTTGCCACATCGGCTCGACGTTGTTCACCGGCATGACCACATCAAGCAATCCGAGCGGCGAGCACGACGAACGACAGTAAAGCGGAGCACCGCAGCAGGATGATTGAGTTGAAAGCAACAACCTCGCGGACAGGAGCGTCTGCGCACACTAGTGCATGGCGGCGTATTCGGAGTGGGCTTGCTTGAGGAGCGGGATCTCGGGGTCGGCATTTTTCCAGGCGGCAAAGAAATCCTGGTACGCGGTGCGGGCGTGAGTCGTGTCTTTCTGCAAGGTGTACGCCCGGGCCGTGCCCAGGCGGGCCAGAGAATAGTAGACGCTGAGAACGTCGACACCGTGGTGGTCGAGAATCTTCTGATATTGCAACAGCGCGTTGGACCCGTCACCGGCTTTGAGGTAGGCCGCTCCGCGCACATGCAGGGTGATGAGGTTCGCGCCGCCCGGGCCACTGCCCAGATCGTAAGGGGTCGCCGATTCGAGGGCCGCGACCGCCTTCTGGGGCTGGTTCCGCTGGAGTTCGATCGAGGCCTGGCCGATGGCGAGACTGACCTTGTTCAGAAGAGTATCGGTGGGGTACTGGGTGGCGAGTTCGTCGTGAAACTTCTGAACGCGGGCCGCGTCGCCAAGGCGGGCGAGGGGCATGCCGAGGATGGACTTGGTGTCGCGGTTCGGGGCCAGCGCGAGCGCCTCTGAAGATTCCTGGCGTGGTTCGATGACGTAGCCGAGTTCGGCTTCCTGGCCGGCTTGAACGGCACGTACGATGGCGGCGAATTCCTGGTTGTTGTGCTCGCGGCAAAGCTGTACGGAACGGTCGGCCGCAGCGCGGGCTTCGTGAACGTGGCCCAAAGCAATTTGTCCACGCATTCTCTGGAAAAGAATGAGGGGCTCATCGAGCGAGCCGGCGCCTTCCGCGACAATTTTCTGCTGCGCGCCCTCATCACCGTGAAGGAAAGCTAGTTGATAGCGTCCGAAGCGGGTGGTGCGGGGTGCGATTTTGTTGGCGCTCGCCTGATTGACTACCGCCTGGGCCTCATCGAAACGATTGAGGGTCAGGTAGGCATCGACAAGGTTCTGGTAGGCATAGTTGTCGTGAGGGTCAAGGCGCATCGCCTCAGAGGCGTTTTCCAAGGCTTTTTCGGCTTGACCTAAACCCTGGTAGCGCAGGGCGAGGTTATCCCAGGGCAGGGGTTCGCGGGGATAGGTGCGCTTCCACTGCTCATAGATTTCGATGATCTTGTCGGAGTCGCCTGCGACTTCGTCGTAGTAATGGGCCTGAATGTACAGCTTCTCGTGTTCACTGGCACGATCCTTGAGCTCGAATCCCTTCTTGATGGACTCTTGCGCTTGCCGGTTCTGGCCTGTATTTTCGGACGCCACTCCCAACTCGGTCCACGCGATCGCGAAATTCGGGTCCAGCTCCACCGCTCGCTTGAAGTGCGGAATGGAGCCTTCATCATCGAAGTGCTGATGAGCTGCGTGACCCACGCTGTAGGCTTGCAGGGCTTCGAGCGAAGACGTGGTGGCCTGCTCGAGCGGCGTCGCGAATTTCTGGACCGAAGGTAAAGATTCGCCGAGCTTGCTGCGCAGGCTGGTGGCCGCCTTGTCAAGCGACTTCAGGACCTGCTCCTTGCTGTCGGACTCTGCTTGCTCGCTGGCGATGGAATCGCCACTTTGCGCGTTGATGGCGGCGAGCGTGATGACGTAGTGGCTGCCCAGCGACGCAATGGAGCCGGTGAGCATGGCCTTGGCGTTTTCACGGACGCAGATTTCGCGAGCAACGTCGCTGGTGATGCGCTGGTCCTCGGGGCGTCCCATGAAACGCAGGGCTTGGCGGATGCGGGACTCGGGCAGCAGGTTGAGATAGGGTGACTGCTCGAGCTGGGTGGCCAGGGCCTGCTTGAGGGTGCCGTCGAAGACGCTGTCACCCGTGGTGTTGACGAAGTCGGTCAGCACCACGGCGTCTTTTTCGGTGAGCTTGGCGGATTGGTGAGATCGGAAATAGAAGCCCGCGCCAATTAACCCAATTAGAACCACCGCGGCGGCGACCAGAAGCAGCGTGCGGGACTTCTCTGTGGGAACAGGCGCGGCAGGGGCGGCCGCGCTGACGGCCGGGGAAGAAACTGCGACGGCTGAAGAAGCTGACGGGGCGGAAGCTGATGATGCAGCCGCAGGAGCGGACGGATTGGATGCCGGCGCCGCTGCCGAGGAGCCCGAGACGGGTACAGCCGCGAGCGCTACCGCACCGGAGTCTTGTGCAGCTGGGACAGAGCCCGAGCTGGCGGCGACGGCGCGGCCGGTATCGGTGTCGCGCTTCAGGCGCTGCAGGTCGGTGCGGATGTCGGCGGCGTGCTGGTAGCGCAGGTTGCGGTCTTTCTCCAAAGCCTTGTTGATGATGTCTTCGAGCTTGGGCGGAAGGTCGGGGTTCAGGCGGATGGGCGGCGTGGGCGCGCGATCAAGGATCGCCTGGAAAATCAAGGCCGAGGTGTCGCCGCGGAAAGGAAGAGACCCTGTCGCCATCTCGTAGAGAACGGCGCCGAAGGAGAACAGGTCCGTGCGGCCATCGAGTTCCTTGCCCTTGGCCTGTTCGGGCGACATGTAGGCAACGGTTCCGAGCGTCGAACCGGGGCTCGTCAGGTGCTGCTCGGCAACGGCAGTTTCCTGCGCGGTAGGACCGGCGGGCTCGAAACTGTTGTTGTGCGGGGAGAGCTTGGCGAGGCCGAAGTCCAGAATCTTCGCGTGGCCGCGGCTGGTGACGAAGATGTTGGCGGGTTTGATGTCGCGATGAACGATGCCCTTGGCGTGAGCGGCGTCGAGCGCATCGGCGATCTCGATGCCGAGCGAGAGCAGGACATCGAGTTCCATGGGACGGCCGGCGATCATGTGCTTCAAGGTCGCGCCGTCGAGGAACTCCATGACGATGTAGGCGCGGCCCTCTTCCTCGCCGATGTCGTAGATGGTGCAAATGTTGGGATGATTCAGCGCGGACGCCGCCTGGGCTTCGCGCTGGAACCGGCCCAAAGCCTGGGGATTGCGGGCGACATCGTCAGGAAGGAACTTGAGCGCGACGAAACGATGAAGGCGGGTGTCCTCCGCCTTGTAGACGACACCCATGCCGCCGCCACCCAACTTTTCGACAACCCGGTAGTGGGAGACGGTTTGGCCAATCATGGCGCAGGGATTGGACTGTCATCTTATGAGGGGGTGGGGGGTAAGTCAATTCGGGTTTTCGGCGAATAGCATCCGGGCAATCAGCACGGCCCGCGGCAGCTACAGCACCACGATGGTGATGCCTGGGTTGTGCTTCCCGAGGTCGCGGTCCACTTTCAGAGCAGGGTGAAGCTTGAGGAAGGACCAGGTGGTGGCGTCAGAGGGCGACCAGTCTTCGCCGAAGATGCAGGCACGGATGGAGCCTTGCTCCCGCAATTCCCACAGGCGCTTTTGCACCGCGATGCGGATGTCGCCGCCGGCTCCGCTCGATCCGTAGCCATGGATCAGCTTGATGACGGTGTGGCCATCTCGCCGGGCAAGCGCGAGCTCGCGCTCAAGGCGGGCGAGGGCCTCATGCACGAGCGGCATTCCCGCTTCCAGATTGATCGTGGGAATTGGGGACTGCGGCTTGGGAGGTTTGCCCATCCTGCTTTCGCTGGCTGACTTTCTCGCTGGCTGACGAGAAATCCAACCTTAACATGCGGGCCTGGGTCGACCTCATTGTGTCGTTGCTTGCTAGGAGGCGCGTGTGGTGGAAGAGTGTTTCAGAGGCGATGGCGTTATCGGGTGATGTGGGATCCCCTTCGGCTTCGCTCAGGGCAGGCTTTCGACTGCGTTCGGCTGACGCCTCACTTCGCTCAGGATGACAACTCGGAAGTATTGGCAGGGTTTCGGAAAGTATCAGTCAGGGTTGCGGAATCATGTGGCGCTGTCGCAGGTGCTCGCGCCAGCTTACCGGCAAGGCTTCGAGGGAGACGGCACGCTGTAACAACTCGGGGCTGTGGGACCGGCCATAATAAAGATGATTGATGTCGTTCACGGAGACCGCGGCAGGGTCGCGGTGAACGATTTCGACGGGCGATCCGGCGGAAACTTCGCCTTCTTCAATTACAGAGAAGTAGAAACCGCTGGTGTTGCTGTCGATGAAGCGCTTGATCATGTCGTCGCGGTCGAAACGAATGGTGATCTTGTAGCAGGGCACGCGGGGCTGCGTCACCATCAGGAGCGCGGAGCCGACACGCAAACGGTCTCCGATATGTAGCTCGTCTTCCAGCAAACCCTCCGTCGTCAGGTTCTCTCCGAAGGCGCCCCAGGGCAGTTCGGCCTGCGGGAATTCTTTGCGCCAATATTCGTAATGCTCCGAGGGGTAGCCGTAGACGGCCTTGTACGGTCCGCCGTGGACGGAGAGGTCGGCCTGCCGGTCGCCGCACAGATTCAGCGACTTTACCTCGATGGAACCTTCCACCGGGCTCTTGAAGATTGCGGTGGAGACGGGAGTGCCTTTCCACAGCGCCAGGCGGGGACGGCCGACGTTGACGGACACGATGTGCATGGAGATGAGATTCGCGAAGCGGGCCCGAGGATTCGTTTAGAGCATCGTTGGTACGGACAGCATGCCCACATCCGAAGACTGCACGACGGGCGAGGACGCCCGTCGCTCCAGCATCACTGCTGTGGTTTTGCCGAACTTCGTTTACATTCCTTTCTTTTCGGGGGTCGCATAACGGCGGAAAAAGCTGTTGGTCTTCCACTCGGGGCGACGTTCATCGTTGGCGACATCGACCATGAGGCCGCGAATGATTTCTTCATACTGGGCGGCAGCGGAGAGGTCGATGGGCTGCTGAAGATCGTCGGACGGGGCGTGGTAGCGGTTCGTCAGCCAGTCCTTGAAGATTTTCTTTTGCTCGGCAGAATTGGGATCGGGAGCTACGCCCATGGCGAGCGCGGGAACCCCGTGACGAATGAAGTTGTATTGATCGCTGCGGATAAAGAGATTCCGCTGCGGCTCGGGGTCGGGTTCGACTTGCACGCCATGCGCCTGTGCAACCTGCGTGACCAGATCGCCAAGATCCGATTCCGCCAGTCCGAAGACCACCAGGGTCTTCAGCGGGATGATGGGCAGGAACATGTCGATGTTGATGTCGGCGACCATCGACTTCGCATCGACGGTCGGATACTGGGTGAAGTACTTCGAACCCAGCAGGCCTTTTTCCTCGCCGGTCACAAAGACAAAAAGGAGAGACCGCTTCAGCTTTTCAGGAGACTTCTTGAGCGAGGCCGCGACGTCGAGCAGGACGGCGCTGCCGGACGCATTGTCCATGGCACCGTTGTAAATGCGATCTCCGTTGATGGGTTCGCCGATGCCGATGTGGTCGATGTGCGCGGACAGCACGACATACTCATTCTTCAGCGCGGGGTCCGAGCCGGGAAGCTTCGCGACGATATTGGCCGACTCGATCTCTTTCTTTTCAAGCTTGGCCTTGACCCGGATGGAGACGGGTAGGGCGAAATGTGGGAGCGGTTTGCGATCCTTGCCGAGCGCGGCGAGTTCGTCGAAACTATGTCCGGTGCCCGCGAAAAGCTGCTCCGCCTTCGCCGGATTGAACAGCATGGAAACCTGCTGTCCAGCGGTGTCGTGAAACACGGGATCAGCCAACTCCATGCTCACATGGTTGCGGTTTAGCGCGATTCGCGACCACGGAACATCCATGGAAGCCGGATTCGGAATACTGATCATGCCGATCGCGCCGGCGTTACGCAGAGCCTTCCAGCGCTCGCCGGCAGTCTGGTAATTCGAGGCGAGTGGACCAGGGATTTCTGCCGGGGAGCCGCTGAGGATCACGGCAACTTTACCTTTCATGTCGAGACCGGAAAAGTCGTCGTAGTTGTTTTCAGGAACGGTAAGTCCATAGCCCACAAAAACGAGCGGGGCTTCGGCTTCCGGGGCGACGTCGACGCGGGAACTAATAATGACGTCGTCGCCAAGCGTGAGCGGTTCGACTTTGCCGTCGCGCACCAGAGCGGCACTGGAATCCGCTTCAATGATCTGTCGCGAGGAAAATTTCACTGGCTGGTAGTAGCCGTCGGTGCCGGCGGGCTGCACGCCCGACCGCTTGAGCTGGTCGACGACGTAGGCCTCCGCCTTGCGCAAACCGGCACTCCCGGTATCGCGGCCCTCCATATTGTCGTCGGCCAGGACCTTGACGTGGTCCCACCAGCTTTTGCCGTCGAATGCAGATTTCGGAGCGGACTGGCCGACAAATGGAACCGCAATGACCATCAGAAATACGAATGCACCGGTTTTCCTCAACATGATCGAGACCCCTCAGAAGCTGGCTCGCTGCTCCAGAGCAGCGGTGGTGAAAACGCGCATCATTTTACATGCCCTGGAACTTTTTAGTTGTCATCGAATCAGACGAACCATCCTGCGGAGGCTTCAGTGAAGACAGCGGAACAATACGACGCGATCGTGATCGGGTCGGGGCAGGCGGGAACGCCGTTAAGCCGGGCACTTGCCGAAGCGGGCATGCGCACCGCATTGGTGGAAGCGGAGCATGTGGGCGGAACGTGCGTGAACGAGGGCTGCACGCCGACAAAAACCATGGTCGCAAGCGCGCGTGTGGCCTACCTGGCGCGGAGGGCGGCCGATTATGGTGTCCACACCGGCGCGGTCCACGTCGATCTGGGACGAGTGCGTGAGCGCAAACGCGAGATCGTGAATCGTTTTCGCAATGGCAGCCAGACACGCATCGAGAAAACGCCCAAGCTCGACCTCATCTTCGGAAAAGCAAGTTTTACCGGTCCGAAGACTTTGATCGTTCGCGGCAAGGATGGGGGCGAGCGCTTTCTCGGCGCAGAGCGCATCTTCATCAACGCCGGCACGCGTACGACTCGACCAAAACTGGAGGGGCTCGACTCGATCCCGTACTGCGACAACGCGTCGATGATGGAGCTGGAGGTGGTGCCCGAGCATCTCGTGATTCTGGGTGGCGGCTATATCGGGCTGGAGTTCGGGCAGATGTTCCGTCGCTTCGGGAGCCGGGTCACGATCGTGCAATCAGCAAAGCAACTGCTAGCGCGGGAGGACTCCGACGTGGCGGAGGAGGTAGCGAAGATCCTGGGTGAGGACGGCGTCGAAGTCTTGCTGAATGCGAAAGCACAACGGGCCCAGGCAGCGAACGGCGGTATCCAGTTGGATGTCCTGATTGGCCCGCAGCCGCGTGCGATTCAGGCTTCGCACCTTCTGGCGGCAATCGGGCGTACCCCGAATTCCGACACGCTCAATCTTCCGGCGGCCGGGGTCGAGACCGACGCCAAAGGATTCATTCGGACCAATAACCGGCTTGAGACGAACATCCCCGGTGTGTATGCGCTGGGTGACATCAAGGGAGGCCCGGCGTTCACCCACATTTCTTACGACGATTTCCGGATTATTCGCGCAAACCTAATCGAGAAGAAGAACGTGACCATCGACGGGCGCCTGGTGCCTTACACCTGCTTCATCGATCCGCAACTCGGGCACGTGGGGCTTGGAGAAGAAGAGGCGCGGGGGCAGGGTCGAAACATTCGCATCGCGAAAATGCCGATGAGCCATGTCGCGCGCGCCCTCGAGACGGACGAGAGTCGCGGATTCATGAAGGCCGTTGTCGATGCCGAGACCGATCAGATCCTGGGCGCCACGGTACTGGGAATCGAAGGTGGCGAGGTCATGGCCGTATTCGAAGTTGCCATCATGGGCAACCTTCCCTACACGGCTCTGCGGGATGGGATTTTTGCCCATCCCACTCTCGCCGAGGGACTGAACAACCTGTTCACATCGTGGGTGTAACTGGACGGTGGCACGGACAAGCACCGTGCTAGGGCACAGTTTCAGGGCTCATTCCAAATGTAGAGGAAGTCGCCGTCGGCGGCAGTGGCCACCTTGCGTCCGAGTTTGCGGGTCGCGCGATTCAACGCGGACCGCACCTTCTCCTTGCTTTCCGCCAAGTCCCGGAGTGGCACTTTGAGGGCCACGCCCGGCCGGATCTGATCGAGGTCGGAAAGAACTTTGATCACGATCTGTTTATGCTTGCCGTTCCGGCCCTGGGGAACATCGAGCTGCGCCAACGTCTTGAAGTTCATGGGACCTTTGAGTTTCTGCGGGCTCATGAAAGTTTCCTCCAAAACTTTCGAGTCGTTAAATAAACGTATCGTTATCGTAGCAATTAAGTCGCTATCGTTGCAAGCGCTATTTTTACCGTTAAAAGCTGATAAAAGCCCGCGACGGCAGCCCTGTCGACCCTTTAAGGAGTACAGAGTTGGCGCAAGCTCTTGCGAGAGTCGCGCAAAACCGCGCTAAGTACCGCCCGGCGAGTTGCAAAGGAATTCCCCCGTAGGGCTGCAAGCCTGCTAGGTTGATCTGGAGGCAAATGACTTATGCCCGAGCAGAAAACTCATTTCGAACAAGTTCCCGTCGAACTGGTCAAGAAGATTGCCCGCGAGGACGCTCCCGTCGATGAGGGCACGAAGCCCGCACGGCGAAGTCGCGTCTCGCATGCGCACGAGAAAGAAGACCCAGGTTCTAGCAATTAGCAGCGGAGGTTTGCCATGATAAGCCCATTGCGCGAGCACAGAGAGTTACGCTATCCGGAGTGGCAGAAACCGCTACAAGCAGCGCTCCTCGAACTGGACCGCGAAAAGCTGCAGCAGCGCATCGCCGAAGCGGAGGAGGCTTTGCTCCGGCGGCAACAAGCCCTCATGGAGGATGCAGTCAATCACAGCACCGAACGCGCCGCGATTACGGATGGTCTGTCAAGCCTCCGGAGCCTCAGAAAATATACCGGTGCAGAGTCAGCAAAGTAGTCTCAATACAAGCGGAAGGCCACCTCGATGCTGACCTGCACTGCGACCGCGTGCCCGTCTTTCATCGCGGGAGCGAAGCGCCACTTCCATACTGCGTCGAGGGCCTTCTGATCGAGGCCCATGCCGAGCGAGCGGATGACGCGTAAGTCTCGCGGGCGACCGTCAGGACCGATCACGGCGAACAATTCCACATTCCCTTGAAACTTTGCCTTGCGGGCTTCGTCGGAGTACTCGGGGTCAGGATCGAAGATGGGGCGCGGGGCGGAAACGCCGCCGCCCACAGTGTAGACACCCCCACCCAAGCCACCACCCTCACCGGCACCGAGTCCGGGACCTGTGCCGGCACCCACACCCCCGCCGTGTCCGCTGCCAATACCTCCGCCGCTGCCGGTTCCGTTGGAAGGTGGGGCCAGAACCGCGGCCATGGAATCGCCGTACTTGTCCGAAGGCGACAGGATCATGGTCGGCGAGCCGATCAGGGTCGGTTCGGCGGGCAGTTTCGGATCTTCATTGCGGACGACAACAGCGGGTGGCGTCAACTGTTCCGCTGCAAAGCGCGGCGCGGCACCACGGGAAGCCGCCATTTTGTCCTGATCGCCGCCCCCACCCCCACCACCGATTTTTCCCGGAGCGATGGGCAAGGGGTAGTCACTGCTGCCCGGTATGAGTTGCGCGACTCGGGTACGAACCACGGTACGATTTTCGACCATCCACCAGCCCGAAGCTGCGACCAAGGCTAGCGCGACGACGTGCAGAGCGAAAGAAACGGCGAGATGGGATCCGCGAATGGGAAGTGAACCCGAGCCGGTGACGAACAGAGGCGGGATAATCGATTCGTAGTCGCTACCCCGCGGCTTGGCCACGCTGACCGGCGAAGCCGGTTCCGAGCGAAGCGCCAGCGATGTCCCGCGGTCCGCCGTGCGCAGGATATCTGCGCGAAGCGCGGCATGGAACGCCTGCCGCGGCACATAGCGCAATTCATCGACAACCCAGAGCAGTTCGCGGAATTCCGCAACGGCGGCGGACGAGCGCCCAGCAAGGCGGGCGTCAATGGATTCATCAAGCCGGTCAATTAAGCTGTTATTCACGGCGGTCCCTCATATGATTCCTCAAAGTTTCCAGAGCGCGAAACTGCAATTGCTTAACCGCGCCTTCACTGCGCCCTAGCTCCTGAGCAAGCTCGCGGATACTGCGCTGCTCAAAGAATCGGCCCTCGAGCACGCGCCGCTGGTCAGGAGGCAAGCGATCGAGCATTTGCGCAAACAAGGCCTGGCGCTCGGCCTGATCGTCCACCGCTGCCAGCTCGAGATCGTCGGACAGAACCTCGGGCTGAGTCGTGGCGCGCTGCCAGCGATGCGCGAGTAAATGTGACGCGATGCCCAGCAACCACGCCACAAATGGCGCCCCTTGCCATGCGAAGCGGCCGAGTCCAGCCAGCGCCTGGTGAAAAACTTCGGCCGTCAGGTCTTCAGCTTCTTCCCGGCTTCCGACGCGCCGCGCCACATACGCATAAACGCGGCGGAAGTTCGCTTCATAGAGTCCGGCGAAGCGGCGAGGGTCGCGCTGTGCCGCTTCGACCAGGCGCCGCTCGTCGGCGTCGTGCTCGGTTGCTTTCAAGTGAGATCTCCGCTCGGCCGTTCTTACTCTTCTAATGATGCGGGCAAGGGTAAAGGTTACGGTCTGGCCCAGGAAAATTTTCGTTTTTTTGCATCCCCGGTTCGACTTGCTATGCTGTGCGGACCGAATGACCGCCCTCTCTCCCGCTGCGTTGTCGGACGCCCGCATCCTGGCGGCCTACGTCGTGTTCCTGGCCAGCTATGTGGTGTTCGCACTGGGGAAGTTTCCCGGGCTCAAGATCGACCGCACGGCCGCGGCGATTATCGGCGCCGTGGGAATGGTCGGGTTTCGAGTCGTGCGTCCCGCCGACGCGCTGCGCCACATCAACTTTCCGACCATCGTGCTGCTGTTTTCGATGATGCTGATTGTCGGGAACCTGCACCTGGTGGGTTTTTTCGAATGGAACGCGGAGACGGTTCTGCGGCGGCTGAAGCCACATCACCTACTGCCAGCGGTGATTTTTACCTGTGGCTGTCTGTCTGCCTTTTTCGTGAACGATATCGTTTGCCTGGTGATGGTTCCGTTCGTGCTGAGTATCACCCGCAAGATGCAGTTGCAACCGCTTCCCTACCTGCTGGCAGTCGCGACGGCCTCGAACATTGGCAGTGTGTCAACCATCACCGGCAACCCGCAGAATATGCTGATCGGCTCATTTTCAGGAATTCACTATCGCGACTTCCTGAAGCATCTCGGTCCAGTCGCCGCCGTCGGGTTGTTTCTCGACTGGGGCGTGCTGCACTGGCTCCACGTGCGGAATGTTCCCTTGATGGCTGCGGATCGGAGCGAGATTCCGTTGCCGCCGCTTGATCTTTCGAAGCTGACCAAACCGGTAATCGTGGTAACAATCGTGGTGATCGGATTCTTTCTCGGTGTTGATCCTGCCATGATGGCGGCACTGGGGGCTGCCATGCTCCTGATCACGCGCACGCTCGAACCGCAGGACGTCTATAAAGAGGTGGACTGGGGTCTGCTGGTCTTCTTCGTCGGATTGTTTCTGATTGTGGGCGGCGCCGAGAATGCGGGCATTACCAGCAAACTGCTCGCTGTCGCCGAGCACTGGAATCTGCAGCGGACTTGGGTCTTTACGCTGGCCGTCGCCGCGTTGTGCAACCTCGTGAACAACGTTCCGGCGGTCATGCTCTTGAAGACGCTCGTCCCGCAGTTTGCCGATCCGCACAAGACATGGCTGCTGCTGGCGATGGCGTCGACGCTGGCCGGGAATCTGACCATCACGGGCAGCGTGGCGAACATCATCGTGGTCGAGTCGGCGAAACCCGAGGTCGAGATCGGCTACCGCGATTATCTGCGCGCGGGCGTGCCTATTACCTTACTGACCCTGACTGTGGGGTGGGCCTGGTTGACCTGGGTCAGCTAGTCTGCATTTCTTCCAGACGAAAACAATCCTATACGCATCTTCCGCTGGTCGAATCCGGAAAGCGCGCTCCCTCTTGACATCGAATGTTATAGGTATAGCATGTATGCAATGACTGTAACTAAGACCGCTGCGTCGGCACACTGGCTACTGCTGGTATACCGGCTGCCCTCCAACCGCGCCAGCCAGCGGGTAGAGATCTGGCGCAAGTTGCAGCGCTATGGCGCACTGGCCTTGCGTTCTTCGGGCCACGTGCTGCCGGAGTCGCCTGCCAACCAGGAAAAGCTGGAGTGGCTCGCAACCGCCATCCGGAACTATCGGGGAGAGGCATC
>Ga0210401_10004803_pt1 | contig 14018 bp, 9 predicted proteins | sample IncBWH32MmetaG_FD_150866 | JGI IMG/M metagenome (GOLD analysis project Ga0210401, IMG submission 150866) | Forest soil microbial communities from Barre Woods Harvard Forest LTER site, Petersham, Massachusetts, United States - Inc-BW-H-32-M | ecosystem: Environmental > Terrestrial > Soil >... | reverse complement strand
TTGCTCTCTCTATCGGATTTTGAAGCGGAGGCGTCTGTTGATCGCGTTGCCGTTTGACGAAGGGGCGCTCCACATGATACGCGGCGACGAACCGGTCGATGATGTCGGCGATTTCTGACGGCATTGGCACCGCTTCGACCAGATTGCTGCCGGCATCGGTAAAGGCTTCGCCCTCCGCCGGATCTGCCGTGACGGCCAGCAATTCGTACGGAGGTTCGGACATGGTCGGACGCATGTTGACCCATAGACTCGGCGTACCTGAAGCGAGGTTGTCACGATAGTTGGTGGTCTCGGTGCGATGCAATTCGATCACGGCTTCGCCTGCATAAAGCAGTGTTACCTCGTCATCCGCGCCTAACGGCGTCCAAGCCGTCGCCACCGGCGTTCCCGCAAACACCGAAACCGGTCGCCACAGAACATCGGCCCAAGCACTTTTCGCCTTTCGCCGCTCGACCACGACGCCAACAGAAATTCGTATCAGAGCGGTCGATATCAATTCACCGCCTCCGCATCGCGAATCGGCAATCCGCTCAGAAGATTTTGCGGTTTCATCCGCAGTGCCTCGTCAGTCGCCATTGCTAGCAACAGATATACCGGCTCGCCCCTGACCTTCTCGATCATGTCCGCCGGATCGCGGAACGACAGTCGTAGCAGGCCGATCAATTGCGCACGCACCTCGTCGGCTAGGTCCTCTCCCCGCCAGATGGCATCGCCGATATAGGTAGCTTCCGAATTGAGTCCGACGTACCAACTCCAGGTCAAATTTTGCGCTTCTGCCACAGGCTCGACGACCACATCGATCGCCAGCAGATGTGCAAGCCAGCGGGCGATGACGTTTCCGAGCGCGGACATGCCACGTCCGCCCGGCGAGAGATCGAGCGCCATATCGAAACGGTCGCTCCTTTTCCAATAGCTTCCTGCTGTTGCTTCGCTCAGCAGATCAACCTCAGTGGCTGCCGGCAATCCCAGCAACGCCAGTAGCGGCGACCGCGAATGCTGTCCGAAAGCAGTTTCCATCTCTTCGTCGACCGCGACGACCGATGCCTCCCCGAAAGTGAGCTTTTGCGGCCTGAAGAACATTTCGGCCGCGCGCAACACGAAAACATCGTCGCAGCCGTCCAAAGCATTACGCAGAATTACCTGAACCAATTGACCGACAAGTATCTGGGGGAAGTGGATGTTGCGCCGGGCAATCGCAAGATAGGCTGCCTCCAAACTGTCGTGCTTCAGAAGCTGATCGCGCCAGGCGATCATCATCTGCCAGTTCTCGCGCGCGTCCGCGTCGGCTATGACAGCAATCCGCGAGGCCACGATCGGCTGCCTCGGTTCACGCAGCAGTGTACTATGCAACGCCTGCTCGGCGGCGCATGCCTCCGGTGGTGGCACGAGCTCCGGGCGGGCCAGATACGCCTTCAAGAACTCATCCGTCACCAGCAAGCGACCCGCCGCGTCGCGATCGAGCAGATGATGTCCGCAGGAGAGCCAGAAGTCGCGCGATATGACCATCTGCCGCTTACCTATCCACGCCTCGGCATCGTGCTTTTGACCACGGACAGTGTATACTTGTCCGGAGTTCCGGGCCAGTGGCTCCGGCTACACCGCGAGGTTGCAAGCGATCGTGACCGCAAAACCTGATCCCGCGAGACGCCTGCTGATCTGCTCATGTGACGGCACGATGCCACTTGACGTCGATGCCGTCCGCCGTGGTTGCCGCTGCGATGCCACGTCCGCGACCCAGCTCTGCGGCGCCGAACTTGATCGTTTCAGGACCATCGCGTCCGAAGATGGTCCTGTCACGGTTGGGTGTACTTGGCAAGCAACGTTGTTCGCTGACGTCGCTGCCGAGATCGGCCGCAAGAACTCAATCCAGTTTGTGAATATCCGCGAGACTGCCGGCTGGTCCAGCGAGGCTAAACGTGCTGGGCCGAAGATGGCAGCGCTGCTGGCGGCCGCCGCGGAGCCGGTCCCACCGACGCCGTCGGTCGAACTTCAAAGTGGCGGCATCATTCTCATCTGTGGCCGAGACGAGACCGCGGTGGAGGCCGGCAACCTGCTCAAGGATCATCTTGACGTCACCGTGCTTATCGAGCCGCCAGCATTAATTGCGCCTCCGCGCAGCGCTGAATTTCCGGTGGCAAAAGGCAAGGTAACCGGCGCCAAAGGCCATCTCGGCGCATTCGAGATCACGGTCGACGATTTCGCCGAGGCTGCACCGTCCTCGCGCAAGATGTTAACCTTCGGGCCTTCGCGCAACAACGCCCGCTCGAATTGCGACATCGTCCTTGATCTAACTGGCGGAGCAGCCCTGTTTTCTGCCGTTGATCTACGCGACGGCTATCTCCGAGCGGATCCGGCCAATCCCACTGCGATGTTACAGGCGGTCCTCAAAGCCCGCGATCTCGTCGGCACATTTGAGAAGCCGCGCTACGTCAATTTCGAAGCCAGGTTATGCGCTCACTCGCGGTCGCACCGGACGGGTTGTACCCGATGTCTAGACCTCTGTCCGGCGGGCGCCATCAGCACCGCAGGAGACCATGTCGCGATCGACGCGAACATCTGCGCGGGTTGCGGCCAATGCGCCGCCGCTTGCCCTACCGGCGCGGCGTCCTATGCGTTGCCGCCGGAGGACACGCTCATGCGCCGGCTCCGCTCGATGCTGATCGCCTTTCGCGAGGCCGGCGGCGAACGAGGTGTCGTGCTGTTTCACGATGAGGCGCACGGTACGCCGCTGATCGACGCGCTGGCTCGGTTCGGCGATGGGCTGCCGGCGAATGTGCTGCCACTAGCGGTCAACTCGACTACGCAAGTCGGACTGGAAACCGTCACCGCCGCTTTCGCCTATGGTGCATCCGCCTTGCGCTTCCTGCTGCGGGCAAAGCCCCGTCACGACGTTTCCGGGCTGTCGCGGACGATCGCGGTGGCCGATCCCATTCTTGTCGGGCTTGGCTTCGACGTGGGCCGTCTCGCGACGATTGAAACAGATGACCCGGACGGCCTGCTTGACGCACTTCACGCGATTCCGCCTCTGGTGTCGGCGCCGCGCCCGGCAAGCTTCCGCCCAGTTGGCAGAAAACGCGACGTGCTGCGTTTTGCCCTTAGCGAACTACACCGTTCCGCCCCGGCTCCCGTCGATATCGTCGCGCTGCCCGAAGGCGCGCCGTTCGGAGCCGTCGAGATTGATGTGGACGGCTGCACTCTATGTCTGTCCTGTGTGTCGGCATGTCCGACGAGCGCCTTGCGCGACGACCCCGAGCGGCCGGTGCTGCGATTTGTCGAGGATGCCTGCGTGCAGTGTGACCTTTGCCGGGCAACCTGTCCCGAGAAGGTCATCACGTTGGTGCCGCGGATTGATTTTAGCGCCTCAAGAACGCCCGTTCGCATCCTCAAGGAGGAAGAGCCGTTCTGCTGCATCCGCTGCGGCAAACCGTTCGGTGTCAAAAGCAGCATCGAGCGCGTGGTGGCTAAGCTTGAGGGCAGGCACTGGATGTACACAGGTTCGGCCGAGAGGCTGGACGTCATCAAGATGTGCGAAGATTGCCGCGTCGCCTTTGTCGCGGAGCAGGGCTTCGAGTCTTACGGCGCACCGAGTCCGACCGTTCGCACGACAGATGATTATCTGCGTGAGCGCGACGCGAACGCGCCACGGCCGCCAGAAGGGAACCCCGAGTAGATCGGCTAGGCTGGGTGCCTGGGTGCGGCCAATCAAACCGGCACGATCGGAAACTTCTCCTTGCGCAACGCCGCCATGGCTTGCACATCCAGCCTGAGATGCGCGCTTACGAGTTCTGGCGGCGTTAGCGCCAGCCACTGATTGAGGGAAACGTCAGCATAGTAACTGCTCTTGAAGACCTCGAGGAAGCGCAACGGCATGCTACCGGTGTTCTCAATGTAGTGTCCCATGGCGAATGGAACGTAACCGACATCTCCGGCCTGAAAGTCGAACGTGCGAGCCTGACCGGACGCAGCGAACACACCCATGCGGGCCTGCCCTTCGATATAATATTGCCATTCATTGTTATTCGGATGCCAGTGCAGTTCGCGCAAGCCGCCGGGCAATACCTCCACCAACGCCGCCGAGATCGTCTTCGAAACAGCAAACACGCTGGTGTCGGTAATGCGTACCGAGCCGCTTTTGGTCCTGATCGGCTGCTGCGCCAGCATCTTGTGGCTGAAACCTGATGACACCGGAGTGGCACCAGCGATTTTGTCGGACTCGAGCGGGCCTGGCACGGGAGCCGCGAAGATGTACAACTCGCTCGGGTCCGGCAAATGCGCGAAGGATGAACCCGGCACACCGAAATTCTTGGATAGCACTTCGTTTGGCGTGTGCTTGAACCAATCGCTCAGCAGGAACGTATTATCCTCGTCGAAATCACCGTCATCGAACACCAGAAGGAATTCACACCCGTCCGGATTGAGACCCTGGATCGAATGCGGAACACCAGGCGGGAAATACCAGAGATCGCCGACACCGACGTCGTCGACAAAGTTATGTCCTTGGGCATCGATGGCCGTAATGCGAGCCGTGCCGTAAAGCATGTAGGCCCACTCAGCCGCCTTATGCCAGTGCAGCTCACGGATGCCACCCGCGTTCAGCCGCATGTTCACGCCGGCAAGATCCTTGGAGATCCCGAGTTCGCGCACCGTCACCTGACGGGTCCAACCGCCGGTTTCCTCCCGCATATGGGCGTCGGAGAACGAAAATCGTAGGTTGGGAAGCGTGCCGTGATCGGTAGGCGGGGGGACAAGTAGATCGGGATTTTGCCGGTCACGCTCCAGATTGCGTGGTCCCGGATCAGTACCGCCGTAACCGGGCCGCAGCGGTTGCGGCGTGGGCGCGGCCGATTGCGCATCGGCAGCAGATGCCAAGGTCAAGACACCGCCGGCCGCCGTCGCTGCCAGCATGGCGCGTCGCGTGACTTCATCCATGACGCTTACTCCTGAAGAAATCCTCCGATTAGTAAGTCGTGCAGTTCGGATGTCGTCCCCGTTCACTCCGCCGGTGTTGCGGAAGGTCGCCTACCCTCCCTTTCGAGCGTTTCGGCGAGCCAGCGGTCGTGATGCTCCTTCGCCCAGTTGAGATCGACCTCGCCCGTGCCCATGGCCTCGAACGCGCCTTCCATCCCGAGCGTGCCGATATAGATATGCGCCAGAATCAGCGCGATGAACAAAATGGCAATAATTGCGTGGGCTGCCTGCGCGAGCTGCATGTCGGCGATGTTGGTGCCGTAGAATGGAAACAGCAGCACGAATCCCGAGGCGGAGACCGCAATGCCGGCCGCAACAGACAGCCAATAGACCATCTTCTCACCAAGATTGAACCGTCCCGCCGGCGCGTGCTTGGATTTGATGAAGCCGCCACCCTGCCTGACCCATTCGACATCGACCCTCGCCAGTAAATTGTCCCTGAAGAACATCACCGCGATCAGGACCAGTCCCGCCACGAAAGCGAAGCTGATGAAATTGTGCAGGTATTTGGCAATCTGGGAGATATCCGAGAAAGTCTCCGGGCCGACGAGCGGCAGCAACAGGATTTTGCCGAAGGTGATGTTCAAGCCGGTCAGGCCGAGAATGACGAAGGAGACCGCAGTCAGCCAATGGGAGAAACGCTCAAAGCTCTTGAAGCGAACGATCTTCTGGCCTGAACGCCCGGCCTCGATGCGGATCCGCCCAATGATGAGATAGGCGAGCGCCAGGAACGCAATCGTTCCGACGATTACAATCGCACCGGCCCAATGCAGAAGAACTTCGTGGAAATAGTCCCATGTCCGGCCTGCGGGCTGCATCAGCACACTGGCCTTGACGTCGGGAATGTCGATGCGCCCCTGGATGCGCGGGGCCTGCTCGAGTAGCGCCCCCTGGTTGGTGACGCTCGCATCCGGATTTGGAGCACCGTCCGGGCCGAGCTTTTGGGCAAACGCGGACGCCGCAGCAAAGCTGATCAATATCAGGACGAACGTCACGAGGCGAACGCGTGCGAGAAACGTCATGCCAATCACCTAATCCAATCTTCCTCGATCACTAAGTCCGCCGCAATGATCGAAGGCCGTCCGCTCAGATCTTGATGTCCTCGTGATAGGCTGTTTCCCAGCCCCAGGCACCCGAGCCGTAACCGCGCTTGCGGACCCGCTCTCCGTAGATTTGCGCGATGATGTCGCCATCCCCGGCCAGCAGAGATTTTGTCGAGCACATCTCGGCGCACAACGGCAGTTTGCCCTCGCCGAAACGGTTTGATCCGTATTTCGCGTACTCCGCGGCACTACCAGGGGCTTCGGGCCCACCACCGCCAGCGCAATAGGTGCACTTGTCCATTTTGCCGCGTGAGCCGAAATTGCCGACCTTGGGATACTGCGGCGCGCCAAACGGACATGCATAGAAGCAATAACCGCAACCGATGCACAAGTCCTTGTTGTGGAGGACGATGCCGTCATCGGTCGGATAAATGCAAGTCACCGGACACACTGCCGCGCAAGGTGCGTCGGTGCAATGCATGCACGCCATCGATACTGAGCGCTCGCCCGGCTTGCCGTCATTGATGGTGACCACACGGCGGCGATTGATGCCCCAAGGTACCTCGTTCTCGTTCTTGCATGCGGTGACACAGGCGTTGCAGTCGATACAGCGGTCAGCGTCGCAAAGGAATTTCATGCGTGCCATCGATTTTTCCTCTCAGGCGGCCCTGATCTGGCAAAGTGTGGCCTTCGGCTCCTGCATGCCGGTCGCGGGGTCGTAGCCATATGTTGTCAGCGTATTGACGCTCTCGCCCAGCACGATCGGATCAGCCCCTTTCGGATATTTGGCACGCAGATCGGCACCCTCGAACCAGCCGGCAAAATGAAAGGGCATCCAGGCAACGCCTTTGCCGACGCGCTCTGTGACGAGCGCCTTCATCCTGGTTCGCGAGCTATTCTCCGGGCCGGTAACCCATACCCAGCCGCCGTCCTGAATGCCGCGCTCAGCCGCATCCGCCACATTTATCTCCACGAACATGTGCTGCTTCAGTTCGGCGAGCCACCTGTTCGACCGCGTCTCCTCGCCGCCCCCTTCATATTCGACCAGTCGGCCTGAGCTGAGGATCAGTGGAAACTGCTTGGAAATCCCGCGGTCGACGGCAGCCTTCTGCACGGAGAAGCCGATATTAGGCACCCGGAACTGCTTGGCATCCGGCAGCGTCGGATAGTCGGCGACGAGGTCAGGGCGTGGCGTGTAGATCGGCTCGCGATGCACCGGGATGGGATCAGGAAGATTCCAGGCGATCATGCGCGCCTTTGCGTTGCCGTAGGGCGAACAGCCGTGCTCAATCGCCACGCGCTGGATCCCGCCCGATAGATCAAGCGACCATGATACGGCATCAGGGTTTGCGGCATTGACGCGCTGGATCACTTCCAGTTCCTGTGGCGTCAGGTCCTTGTCCCACCCCAGCTTCTTCAGAACGCCAAGCGTGAATTCCGGATATCCGTCCTTGATCTCCGAGCCGACCGAGTAAGAGCCCTCGGCGAGCAGATTGTCATGCTCTTCCCGCTCGACCTCCTGCCCGTTCTCCATCACCTTGCGCTTGACGACCCGCTCAACCCCGAACCGGGCGCGGAACGTGGCGCCGCCTTCTTTCACCGGAAGGTTCGTGTTGTAGAGGATTGGGGTGCCGGGGTGCTTGAACTCCGGCGTTCCCCAGCATGGCCAAGGCAGGCCGTAGTAGTCACCGCCGACTTCAGGATCGTCTTTTGGCGCCCGCATCGTGACGAGGTCGAACTTCGCCTGGTTGCGCATATGAGCTTTGAGCCGTTCAGGCGATTGTCCGCAATACCCGGTCGACCAGCCGCCACGATTGATCTCGCGCAGGATGTCCTCGGCCGATACCTTGCCGTTCTCGACCTTGATGTTCTTGAACATCAGGTCCGCAAAACCGAGTTTGCGCGCCAGCATGTACATCGTGTCGTAGTCGTTCTTCGATTCAAAGACTGGCTCGACGATCTTCTCGCCCCATTGCAGCGAGCGGTTCGAGGCCGTGCGCGAGCCGTCCATCTCGAAGCTGGTGCAGGCAGGCAGCAGATAGGTGCCGTTCTTGCGCTCGGACAGCACCGACCACGCTGTAGGATAGGGATCACAAACCACGAGCAGCTCGAGCTTCTCGATGCCGCGCACCGCCTCCGGCATGCGGGTAATCGTGTTGACGCCATGTCCCATGACGAACATGGCCTGCACCGGATTGGGCTGGTTGACCTGATCCTTAGGCAGCAACGTCGCGTCGAACCAGCGTGTGCTCGGAATACCCGGCGTTTCCATCAACTTCTTGTCGGGGAAACGCGCCTTCATCCAGTCATAGTCGACTTCCCACACTCGGCACCAATGCCGCCATGCTTCTTCCGCCAGACCGTAGTAGAGCGGCAACGACGTCACATCGAGACCGAGATCGGTCGCTCCCTGCACATTGGTGTGGCCGCGGAAGATATTGGCCCCGGCACCGGGGAGGCCGACATTGCCGGTCGCGAGCAAGAGGAGGCAGCTTGCGCGGACATTGGCGGTCCCGGTGGTGAATTGGGTCTGACCCATCGCCCAGATCAGCGTCGCCGGCTTCTCCTTGGCGAACAGCTCGGCGATGTGCTTGACCTGAGCCTCAGGCAGGCCGGTGACGCGCTCGACCTCCTTTGGATTCCATTTCGCCGCTTGCTTTCGAACCTCATCAACGCCGTAAACGCGCTGGGCCAGGAATTCCTTGTCTTCCCAGCCGTTCTCGAAGATGTGCCACAGCATGCCGTAGATCGTGGCGATGTGCGTGCCCGGACGCACCCTTACATATTCGGTGGCATGGGCCGCGGTTCGTGTCATCCGCGGATCGACAACGATCATGTTGGCTCGGTTAAGCTCCTTGCCTTCCAGAATGTGCTGCAACGAGACCGGATGCGCCTCAGCCGGATTGCCGCCCATGACTAGAATGGTCTTGGCGTTGCGGATGTCGTTGTAGCTGTTCGTCATTGCGCCATAGCCCCAGGTATTGGCTACGCCAGTGACGGTCGTGGAATGGCAGATACGCGCTTGATGATCGGAATTGTTGGTGCCCCAGAACGCCGCAAGCTTGCGATTGAGGTATGCGGCTTCGTTGGTGAATTTGGCTGACCCGAGCCAGTAGACCGAGTCGGGACCAGCCTTCTGGCGAATGTCGAGGATCTTGTCGCCGATCTCGTCGATCGCCTTCTCCCAGGAGATGCGGATCCACTCGCCATTGACGAGCTTGACGGGATAGCGCAGGCGGCGCTCGTTCAGCACGTCGTCGCGGACCGCGGCGCCCTTACAGCAATGCGAGCCGCGATTGATCGGACTGTCATAGTCCGGCTCTTGTCCGATCCACACACCGTTCGCGACTTTTGCGATCACCGAGCAGCCGACCGAGCAATGAGTGCAGACATTCTTGCGCTCCGTGACTGTTGCGCCCGGGGGCGGCGGCGGACCGGCCTGTGCCTTCCGCACGCCGGTTAGCGGAAGAGTGCCAAACGCAGCAAGCGCTCCTGCAACAACGCCGGAGCGCTTCAGAAACGTCCGACGCTCCAACTCGCCATTTGATAGCGGTGCTCGACCATCAGCTGATTTTTTCCCGGGACGTTCTTCGGACTTCCTTATTAGCACAGCGCTTTCCCCTTATCGGGTGGGATAGCTGTTGACGCGGTAGAAGTTACGAACTTCTACAGAATCCGGTTGATAGCGGGCGCGACGCTTGCTTTTCAGATCCACGGATCGTGCGGAAGCCGGCTCCGGCAATTGCGAGCCGATCAGCGCTGTCCCCGCACCGGCAATCGCAAAACGAAGCAGGTCGCGCCGAGGAAGCTTTCGCTCGAAATCGTCTTGCATGAAGGACGCTTCCAAACCAGATTTGTCAGTAGCCTACCCGACGTCAGGGCTGACCTCAATCACAATCGATTGCTATTCGGCTCTGCTGATTTTTGTAAAAGCGCACCACCCTTTTCCTGGTGAGCATTTTCGTCGAGATATTCGGCGGCAGAGATCTCGTCTGGATGATGACCTGCCGCTGAGAGTTTCCTCCAGAGGCAGTCGGATTCCGGCCGAACGCGCGGGTGAACTATTGGTCGATCGTCGGGGTTGGTCTGCGCGTCGTCGAGACCGCAAGGCTCGGTGATCTCGTCAAGCATTGGCAGGCAGAGGCCAGAGCGCTCGGGTTCGAACTTGGCCGAAGCCGCCGCCACATGAGGGCAATGGCGAGATCGAGCGGGCGGCCTCACTCAACTCCGTCGGCTGGCCGGAACAATGCCGCCTCCCCGACCCGATCGGCATCTGCGCCATCAGCGGTCGCGACAAACAACGATCTCGGGTCCCGGCTCGGCCAGGCCATCCGTACCCTGGATCAACCTGCGGCCATGTCCGGCGTAAGGATCAAGCTTCGCTATGGAGAGCGCGAGCGCGAATGACCGGCAGCCAGAAAATCAACCAATCGGATCGCTCCTCCCCGCATCGCAGCCTGCGTCGCCTCGACCCTTGTGTCGCGCTCGATCCAATGCTTGCAAGAATCGGTTTGCCCGGTACCGTCGGAGCTCGGGCGGGGCGACGTTGCCAGCCTTGATCGTGCCCCGCAAACGGAGCGAACACTGGTCGGGTCGATGGCAAAAATTGATTCTCTTGCTGTCATCGGCCCGCGAAGCGTCAGCACCAGAGGTGCATAGGGTGTGACAAAACCTTGCTTTCCTTTTCTTGGGCCTTTGGTCGGCTTTCGCTGCGAGTTGCATCCGTTATCACGGCTTGCCTTCCAGGGCTCAAGACCACTGGCTTCACGGTCTGAGCTCTCCGCTCGACACCGATCCAAAATGCACGCCTTGGTAACACGGGCGAGATAACTCCGGACCGTCGGCCGCCAGCCCCTGAGGTTCGCTGACCTTTCTTCAAACCGAATACGGCAAGGCGTTCACCGCGGCCGGCTTCGGCAACTGGTTCCGCGACCGCTGCGACGAGGCTGGCCTACCGCAATGCACGGCCCACGGTTTGAAGAAGGCCGCTGCAACGATCGCGGCTGAGAACGGCGCCACGACCCGCCAGCTCATGGCGATGTTCGACTGGACGACCGAGTCCATGGCGGAGGTCTATACCCGCGCCGCGGAGAAAAGCGCCTGGCCGGACAGGCCATGTTCCTGATCTGGTTGGACCGCAATGGGAACGAAAATTGTCGCATCGACCTATTGGGTGCTGTCGCACCCGAGAAATTAGCAAGGTAGTTCAAGTGCTTGTAAATCGGCTGGCAGGAGTGGCAGGGCTCGAACCTGCGACCCCCGGTTTTGGAGACCGGTGCTCTACCAATTGAGCTACACTCCTGTGCGACCGCGGCGCGACCGTCGATCCGCGCCGTTTGAAGCACAAGCCGTCCCCGGATGGCAAGGGCGAAACAAGCCGCAAGCCGCGGCCGCAGAGCCGCCTGGGCCGGGCGGACCAGCCAGGGTTCGATAACTGCGGCCATATTCGGCAATCAGCCTCTCGGTCGTTGTCTGCGGCATCGCGCTGTCGATCGCAGCTTGAACCGCGGTTCCGACGATCCCCTGCCCGACCACGACTTGCGCGACCAGATCGGGGTAGGTGATGATGGCAGCGCCGGTCCGCGCGTCGACCAAGGTGGCCGTTGCAACCATCACATGATTTCCGCCGATCAGGATACGCTGAACCGCCGAGGCAATCGCGAAACGCTTGACGACAACGTCAAGCCGCACCGGCCGCGGCCCGTTCAACTGGCCCACCATGGCCTGCTCGACGCCAGCCTTGATTTTCGGCTGCAGCAGATTCTGGATATAGGCCTTGGCTTCCGGCGTGTTCGTCGCACTGGCAATCTCGTGATCGGGTATGGTCTTGGCAATCGCATAGGCGCGGATGCCTTCCCACGACACGTCTGCATTCGGCTCAAAGCCGACGGTGACGCCGGTCAGTTTCATGCCGGCGATGTCATTCTACGACAGTGAGTTTTCCGCCGTGACACAACCGGCAAGCGCAAGCGCCACCCCGAGCGCGGCAAGCCGCGCCAGCCCCCGAATCCCCATTTATTCCTCCGTCCCCACGAGAGGTTGACCTCAATACACCCCGCTACCTTTAGGTGGCCGCAGAGAAAACGCAACGCGAATCCCCGGCTTGCGCACGCGTGATTGTCTCCACCCTGTTCAAGCGGCAGCTTCTGCGCCAGACTTCACCCTGCCCCAACAACAAGAGCCAACGGGAGAGACCATGAACGCCCAAACCGCCCCCAGACAGGCCGCGGCCCCCAACACCCCGCCCCTGCCCGAGGCCAGGCCCGAAACCCTCGGACTTTCCCCGACCCGCCTGTCGCGCGCCTCCGACGCGCTGAAGCGCGAGGTCGACAAGGGAACCATCCCCGGCGTCACCTTCATGGTGGGGCGGCGGGGCCAGATCGGCTGGTTCGAGGCCATTGGCCGACAAGGCCCGGCCGCGGCTGCGCCAATGGCCCACGATTCGATCTTCCGCATCTATTCCATGACCAAGCCGATCGTGTCGGTCGGCATCATGATGCTGCTGGAGGACGGGCATTTCCTGCTGACAGATCCGGTCGCAAAATTCATCCCGGAGTTTGCCAACCAGAAGGTCGGCATCGAGACCGACGGCACGCTGGAACTGGTGCCGGTCGAGCGGCCGATCACGATCCAGGACCTGTTGCGGCACACGTCGGGCATCACCTACGACCACACCGGCAACAGCCTGGTGCAGCAGCTCTACAAGGAGACGCGGCTGCGCAGCCGCAAGATCACCAATGCCGAGCACGCGGCCCTGGTGGCGGAACTTCCTTTGATCTGCCAGCCCGGCGCGGAGTGGAACTACAGCCGCTCCACCGACATCCTCGGCCGCATCATCGAGATCGTCTCGGCCAAGAGTCTGGCTGCGTTCCTGACCGAGCGCATCCTCGCGCCGCTGCAGATGACCGAGACCGCGTTCTTCGCGGGCGACGAAAATGCCGCCCGGCTCGCCGAACCGTTCCCGACCGATCCCTGGACCGGGGAGAAGGTCACGCTCTTCAACATGCTGGAGCGCCCGGTGATGGAATCCGGCGGTGGCGGGCTGGTGTCGACCACCATGGACTATGCCCGGTTCTGCCAGATGCTGCTCAATGGCGGCACGCTCGACGGCGCGGGGATCATCGGCCGCAAGACGCTGGAACTGATGGCCTCCAATCACCTCGCCCCTCAGGTCCGGATCAAGGGTACGCTGCTGCCCGAAGGCCACGGCTTTGGCCTCGGCTTTGCGGTGCGCACCCATACGGGGCTTGCGCCATTCGCCGGCACGCTTGGCCAGTTTTTCTGGAGCGGCATGGCCGGCACCTTCTTCTGGATCGACCCGAAGGAGGACCTGTTCGCCGTGTTCATGTCGCAGGGCCCGGGACAGCGCGAATATTTCCGCACATTGATCCGCAGCCTCGTGTACGCGGCCGTGGAATAGACGCGGCAGTGGATACTTCCTCATCTTCGTCATGCCCGGCCTTGTGCCGGCCATGACGACGGCGGCAGCAACTCGCGTCAACTGATCGTTGCGCCGCCATCGATCACCAGGGTCTGGCCGGTCATGAAATTCCCGGCGGACGAGCCCAAAAACACCGCGGCGCCCGCGATCTCGTCGGGCACGCCGATCCGCAACAGCGGCGAGCGCGCGGTCGACGCCTTCAGCGTCTCCGGATTGTCCCACAAGGCCTTTGCGAAATCGGTCTTGATCAGTCCGGGCGCGATGCAATTCACCCGCACATTGTGCGGCCCGTATTCGCAGGCGAGATTGCGCGCGAGCTGCATATCGGCGGCTTTCGAGATCGCGTAAGCGCCGAGCACGGTCGAGCCCTTCAGGCCGCCGATCGAGGAGACGATGACGATCGCGCCGTCCTTGCGGGCGATCATCTGCGGCACCACCATCGAGATCAGCCAGTTGTTGGCGACGATGTTGTTGTCGAGGATCTTTCGGAACTGGTCGTCGGAGATGCCGCCGAGCGGACCGTAATACGGGTTCGACGCTGCGTTGCAGACCAGTACGTCGATCCT